>Ga0307515_10008027_pt1 | contig 20692 bp, 16 predicted proteins | sample 17_EM_MG_FD_194513 | JGI IMG/M metagenome (GOLD analysis project Ga0307515, IMG submission 194513) | Populus trichocarpa ectomycorrhiza microbial communities from riparian zone in the Pacific Northwest, United States - 17_EM | ecosystem: Host-associated > Plants > Roots > Unclassified | place...
CCGCCACCGATCTGCCGCGCAAGCCGCACGAGCCACCGCACTGGATGCGGGTACCTGCGGAACTGCTGGTGCTGGCCTGCCTGGTCGTGGGCATCGCGCCCAACCTGTCGGTGGCGCGTTTTCTCGATGCGGCCGCCCTGCCCGTGGTCGGCGGCCAATTGCCTGAATTCAGCCTGCATGTGTGGCATGGCTTCAACCTGCCCTTCACCATGAGCCTGGTCGCCATGGCGGCCGGCACGGCGCTGTACTTTGCGCTGCGCAAGGTCCAGGACGAATTCGAACACCCGCCGCTGATGCGCGCCATCAACGGCAAGAACCTCTTCGAACAAGCCCTGGCCGTGCTCAGCAGCCTCGGCCGGCGCGGCAAGCGTTTCTTTGGCACGCAGCGCCTGCAGCCGCAGCTGATGTGCCTGGTGGGCGCGGCCCTCATCGCCGCCGTGGCCTCGCTGTGGGGTAGCGGCACGCAGCCCGGCACCCGGGTGCTGCTGCCGTTGTCGCCAGCGTTCGCCCTGCTGTGGGCCATCGGCATGGCCAGCGCCGTGGCGGCGGCCTGGCAGGCCAAATACCACCGGCTGGCCGCACTCACGCTGATGGGCACCGCCGGGCTGGCCACCTGCATCACCTTCGTGTGGTTTTCCGCGCCAGACCTGGCACTGACCCAGCTCACCGTGGAAGTCGTGACCACGGTGCTGATCCTGCTCGGCCTGCGCTGGTTGCCGATGCGCATGATCGCCCCCGCCCCCACCAGGCCCACGGCCAGAACCGCCGCGCGCCGCACACGCGACCTGGGCGTGGCCGTGCTGGCCGGCGGCGGCATGGCGGTGCTGGCCTACGCCATGATGAGCCGCCCCTTCCCCGACGGCATCTCCACCTTCTTCCTCGAACGCGCCCTGCCCGAGGGCGGTGGCGCCAACGTGGTGAACGTGATGCTGGTCGATTTTCGCGGTTTCGACACCTTCGGCGAAATCGTGGTGCTGGGCATCGTGGCACTCACTGTCTACGCGCTGCTGCGCCGCTTCCGTCCGGCGGCGGAAACCATGCTGATGCCGCTGCAGCAGCGTTCGCTGCCGCCCGAGCGCCCGTCCGACCTGCTCAACCCGCGGCATGCGCGCGACACCGCCATTGGCTACCTGATGGTGCCCGCCGTGCTGGTGCGGCTGCTGCTGCCGCTGGCGGCCATGGTCTCGGTGTATCTGTTCATGCGCGGGCACAACGAGCCGGGCGGCGGCTTCGTGGCCGGGCTGGTGATGTCGGTGGCGTTGCTGCTGCAATACATCGTCTCCGGCACGCAGTGGGTCGAAGCCCACCTGTACCTGCGGCCGCGCTACTGGATGGCGGTGGGCATGTTGTGCGCGCTGGCCACCGGGCTGGGTGCGCTGGCCTTCGGTTATCCGTTCATGACCACCCACACCGCGCACCTGCATCTGCCGGTGCTGGGCGACATCCACGTGGCCAGCGCGCTGTTCTTCGACATCGGTGTGTTCACCCTGGTGGTGGGCGCCACCGTCCTGATCCTCACCGCGCTGGCCCACCAGTCGGTGCGCAGCCACCGCCAGGCCGAAGCAACCGAAGCAATCGACACAACCGACGCACCCGCGTCATCCAGCCCCGAAGGAGCCCGCTGATGGAACTGCTGCTGTCCCTCGCCATCGGCGTGCTCACCGGCTCCGGCGTGTGGCTGCTGCTGCGCCCGCGCAGCTTCCAGGTCATCATGGGCCTGTCGCTGCTGTCCTATGCGGTCAACCTGTTCATGTTCAGCATGGGCCGGCTGTCGATCGACCGCGAACCGGTGCTGGTGCCCGGCGTGCCGCTGAACCTGCTGCATTACGACGACCCGATCCCGCAGGCGCTGGTGCTCACCGCCATCGTCATCGGCTTCGCCATGACGGCGCTGTTCCTGGTGGTGATGATGGCCTCGCGCGGCCTGTCGGGCACGGACCACGTCGATGGCACGGAAGGCGGCCAGTGAACGCCCTCCTCGCAATGCTCTCATCCCCGCTCAGCGCGCACTGGGTGATCGTACCGATCCTGCTGCCGCTGTTCACCGGCGCCGTGATGCTGCTGATGCGCGAGGAGCGGCGGCGCCTCAAGGCCGCGCTCAACATCGGCTCCACCCTGCTTGGCCTGCTGCTCGCCATTGCCCTGCTGCGCTGGGTCGACGACCAGGGCACGGTCGGCTCGATTGGCATCTACCTGCCCGGCAACTGGCAAGCCCCCTACGGCATCGTGCTCGCCGTCGACCGGCTCTCGGCCATGATGTTGGTACTGGCGTCCACGGTGGCGCTGGGCTCGGTGGTGTTCGCCGCGGCACGCTGGCACCGCGCGGGCGTGCACTACCACCCGCTGTTCCAGTTCCAGCTGATGGGCCTCAGCGGCGCCTTTCTCACGGCCGACCTGTTCAATCTGTTCGTGTTCTTCGAGATCCTGCTGGCCGCCTCCTACGGCCTGCTGCTGCACGGCTCGGGCCGGCTGCGCGTCAAGGCCGGCCTGCACTACATCGCCATCAACCTCGGCGCGTCTTCGCTGTTCCTCATCGGCGTGTCGATGCTCTACGGCGTCACCGGCACGCTGAACATGGCCGATCTCGCGCAGAAGATCCCGCTGGTGACCGATGCCGACCGCGGCCTGCTGCACGCCTCGGCCGCCATCCTTGCCGTGGCCTTTCTCGCCAAGGCCGCGGTGTGGCCGCTCAACTTCTGGCTGGTGCCGGCCTACAGCGCGGCCACGGCGCCGGTGGGAGCGCTCTTCGCCATCATGAGCAAGGTGGGCATCTACACCATCCTGCGGCTGTGGACCTTGCTGTTCTCGGCCGATGCCGGCGCTTCGGCCGCCTTTGGTGGCCAGTGGCTGGTGGCCGGCGGCCTGGCCACGCTGGCCTTCGGCGCCATCGGCATGCTCGGCTCGCAAAAACTCGGCCACCTGGCCGGCTTCGCGGTGATCGTGTCCTCGGGCACGCTGCTCGCGTCCATCGGCTTCGGCCAGACCGGCCTGACCGCCGGCGCGCTGTACTACCTGCTCAGTTCGACGCTCGCGGCCAGCGCGCTGTTCATGCTGGTCGACCTGGTGGAGCGCTGGCGCAATGCGGGTGCCAGCATTGCGCCGCACGAGCTATCGGACAACGCGCCCTTCCTCAGCCCCAGCCTGGAGTTCGAAGCCGGCATGAACCTCGACGACGAAGAAGAAGTCCTGATCGGCAAAGCCATTCCCGCGGCCACCGCGTTTCTCGGCCTGGGCTTCTTGGGCTGCACGCTGCTGCTGACCGGGTTGCCGCCGCTGTCGGGCTTCGTCGGCAAGTTCGCCATCCTCACCGCGCTGCTGAATCCGCTCGGCCTGGGCATGTCGGCCCACAACACGCCGGGCATCGCCGGCTGGACGCTGCTGGCCCTGCTCATCACCTCGGGCCTGCTCGGCCTGATCGCCATGAGCCGCGCCGGCATCCGCCACTTCTGGGCCGCCCATGACCGCGGCGTGCCGCAGCTGCGCCTGGCCGAAGGCCTGCCCGTCGCCGGCCTGCTGCTGGCCTGCGCGCTGCTCACCGTGCAGGCCGGCAACGTGATGCGCTACCTGCAGGCCACCGCCGATGCGCTGCACACGCCCGACGCCTACGTCGAGGCCATCATGGGCGCCAAGCCTCGGTCGGCGCCGGCCAAGACGAATGACCAGAAGGCCATGCCATGATGAAACGCCTGCTGCCCTCGCCCCTGCTCTCGGCCGCACTGTTCGTGTTGTGGCTGCTGCTGAACCAATCGGCCAGCCCCGGCACGCTGCTGCTCGCGGTGCTCCTGGCGGTCGCCATTCCCTCGCTCACCGCCAGCCTGCGGCCAACGCCGGTGCGCATCCGCCGGCCCGGCGTCATCCTGCGCCTGATGGCTGCCGTGGCGGCGGACGTGCTGCGGGCCGGCAGCGTCACCGCCTGGGCACTGCTGACGCGCCGGGCGTCCAGCCTGCCGTCCGCCTTCGTGCGCGTGCCGCTCGATCTGCGCGACCCCAACGGCCTGGCCGTGCTGTCCATCATCACCTGCCTCACCTCGGGCACGGCCTGGGCCGAGTTGTCGCTCGACCGCAGCGTGTTGTTGCTGCATGTGCTGCAGGTCGACGATGAGGCCGCGCTCATCGCCGAAGTCAAGCAACGTTATGAACGCCCCCTGATGGAGATTTTCGAATGAGCCTTTCATGAGCATTTTTCTCGCCTGGTCGCTCAAGGCGGCGCTGTTCCTGCTCACGCTGGCCATCGCCTTCGCGCTGGTGCGTCTGCTCAAGGGCCCGTCCGCGCAAGACCGCGTGCTCGCACTCGACTGCATCTACGTCAGCGGCATGCTGGCCATGCTGGTGCTGGCGCTGACCTATGGCAGCAGCATGTACTTCGAGGCGGCGTTGTTGATCGCATTGTTCGGCTTCGTTGGTTCGATGGCGATGGCCAAGTTCCTGCTGCGCGGTGAGGTGATCGAATGAGCGCCGCCCGGCCGCCCGAAGGCACTCGCACCGCAGTGCGAAGCATGAAGGTACCCGAATGAGCGCCGACATGCCGCTGTGGGCCGAGACCGTGACGGCCATCCTGGTGTTGTTCGGCAGCCTGCTGGCGCTGATCGGCTCGGTCGGCCTGCTGCGCCTACCCACGTTCTTTCAGCGCGTGCATGCGCCCACGCTGGGCTCGACGCTGGGCTGCTGGTGTTTGGTGCTGGCCACCATCGTCTATTTTTCGGTGAAGGACCACAGCCTGTCGGTGCACGCCGTGCTGATCGGCATCTTCATCGCGCTCACCGCACCGGTGACCACGGTGTTCCTGCTGCGCGCGGCGTTGTTTCGCGAGCGGCGCGCCGGCAATCCGGACGTGCCACCGAACATCACCCGGTCTTGAGCACTGGTCCTTCGACTTGCCCTTCGACAGGCTCAGGGCGAACGGTGGTGGTAGGCGGTCAGGAAGCCGCACGCGCCACCGGTGCCAGCGAGCGGAACCGCAGCCGGCTGAAGTTCAGCGCCACCAGCAACACGCCGCAGGCCCCCAACCCAATGACCGCGCCGGTACCCCAGTAACCCACCAGCACACCAGCCACGCCCACACCCGCGGCCTGGCCCAGGAAGAAACACGAGGCGAAGGCCGACACCGCAGCGCCGCGGCGCTCGGGCGCCATCTGGGTGGCGTTGATCTGCAGCGTGTTGTGCAGCATGTAGAAACCCAGGCCGGCGACGAAACAGGCGGGCATGGCCCACCACCATACCGGCGCCAGGCCGATGGCCAGGAGGGACGCCGCGATCAGGATGCCGCCCACCCAGGTCAGCCCGACTTCACCCAGCCGGCGCACCAGCGCCGCAGAGAAGATGGCAAACAGCAGGCCGCCGAAGCCGTACAGCATCACGATCGCCCCCGCGGTCGATAGCGACACGCCGAACACCGCATGCAAATGTGTGGCGATGAAGGCGAACACGCCATAGAGGAATGCCCCCTCGAGAAACACCGTGCCCAGCACCACCCGCGCCCAGGGCTTCGAGAACACCTGGCCGAATTCCTGCAGCATGCGCTGCAGGGCATGGCCTTCCGCCTTGCGCGTCACGCGTGCCATCGCCGGCAGGCGACGGTTCAGCGCGAACAGCGCCACGCTGATCAGCGCGAAGCCACCGCCGATCAGCAGAAAGGGTACACGCCAGCTCAAATGGTCGGCCGCAAAGCCACCAAGCCACACGCCGGTCGACAAGCCCAGGATTTGCCCGATCAGAAATCGCGCGAGGATGGGCTGGCGCCGCTCGTAAGGCACGACGTCACCGATGAAGGCCATCGACAAGGGAATCACCGCCGCCGCCGTGCCACCGGCCAGCAGCCGTGCGGCGATCAGCAAAGGAAAGTCGGGCGCCAGCGCGCACAAGGAGGCCGTCACCGCGCAGGCCACGCAGGCCCAAGCCACCACCAGGTATTTGCCGAAACGGTCGCCGAGCGGGCCGAACAGCAGCTGCGACAAACCATAGGCCACCGAGAACACCGTGATCACGCTCGCCGCATGGCCCAGTGTGATGCCGAACTGCTGCGCGAAGCTGGGCAGCAGGGCATCGGTGATGCGCAGTGAAATCGCACTCAGGAAAGCGGCCAGCGACAGGACCACCACGGCCGTGCGCAAGATGGGCGGCTCTGGCGCCGGCGAAGCATTGTTGGAAATCATGAAACCGATTGTCGCGCTTGCCGGATTACACCGCTGCCGGGCGGAGAATCACCGAAAGCGTGATCAGGTCACCGGCGCCGGGTTGAACAAAACGAGTGCGTTGTGCAACTTCCACTGCTCGGCCCAGGTCTTCTTGCGCCCACTGGCCACGTCGAGCATCAGCTGGAACAGCTCCCAGCCCACGTCCTCGATGGTCTTCTCTCCGGTGGCGATGGTGCCGGCGTTCACGTCCATCAGGTCATGCCAGCGGCGCGCCAGGTCGCTGCGCGTGGCCACCTTGATCACCGGCACCTGGGCCAGACCGTAGGGCGTGCCGCGGCCGGTGGTAAACACGTGCAGGTTCATGCCGGCCGCCAGTTGCAGCGTGCCGCAGATGAAGTCGCTGGCTGGCGTGGCCGCGTAGGTCAGGCCTTTTTGCTTGAGCTTTTCACCCGGCGCCAACACGCCCGAAATCGGCATTGATCCCGACTTCACGATCGAGCCCATGGCCTTCTCGACAATGTTCGACAGCCCCCCCTTCTTGTTGCCCGGCGTGGTGTTGGCGCTGCGGTCCACGCTGCCGCGTTTGAGGTAGGCGTCGTACCAGGCCATCTCGCGGATCATCGCCTCGGCCACTTCGGGCGAACTGGCGCGCGAGGTCAGCTGGTCGATGCCGTCGCGCACCTCGGTGGTTTCGGAGAACATCACACTCGCGCCGGCGCGCACCAGCAGGTCGGTGCAGTAGCCCACGGCAGGGTTGGCCGTGACGCCGGAAAACGCATCGCTGCCGCCGCACTGCACACCCACCACCAGTTCGCTGGCCGGCACGGTTTCGCGCCGGCGGGCGTTCAGTCGTTCGAGGTGTTCCTCGGCCTGGCGCATGATCGATTCGACCATCGACATGAAACCCACATGGGCGTCGTCCTGCAGACAGACCACGTCAAGCTTGGCATCGGCGCTCTCGCCCACATCGGCCACATTGCGTTCGTCGATCAGCGGGATCGACCCTGGCGGCAGCAGGCGCTCGGGCTGCAACTTCTCGCAGCCCAGGCTCACCACCATCACCTCGCCACCGAAATTCGGGTTCAGGCTGATGTTGCGCAGCGTGCGGATCGGGATGATCGCATCGGGCGCGTCGATGGCCACGCCGCAGCCGTAGCTGTGCTCCAGCGCCACCACGTCGTCCACATTCGGGAAGCGCGGCAGCAGCTCGGCCTTGATGCGCTGCACGGCGAAGTCGGTGACGCCAGCCACACACTGCACGGTCTGGGTGATGGCCAGGATGTTGCGCGTGCCAACCGAGCCGTCCGGGTTGCGGAAACCTTCGAAGGTGTAGCCCTCGAGCGGCGGCTGCGGCTCAGGCTTGACCGTGGCGATCGGCAGGTTGTCGAGCTCGCGCGCGTCGGGCATCTTCAGCAGGCGCTCATGCACCCAGCTGCCGGCCGGAATGTCGCGCGCGGCATAACCGATCGGCACGTTGTAGCGCAGCACCGCGCCGTCGGCGGGCAGGTCCACCAGCGCTACCTTGTGGCCCTGCGGCACGTGGTCGCGCAGCGTCAGCCCCGAAGGAAACACCGTGCCCGCCGGCAGCCCGCCGTCGTTGGCCACGATCGCCACGTTGTCACGCTCGTGCATGCGGATGTGGAGGGGGGGAGTCGAAACTGCGGCGGACATGGTGGCGATCCTTTGGCCTGTGGGGCATTTTGTCTTGGTGGTCTGTCGGCGAGCGCAAGTGGCCGTCCTGCCTCACCGTCTTTTTAGTCATCAGTTGTCCGATGACTATGCAATGATGCCTCAGGCGTGCGAAATCGTCAAGCCATGCGGCACCGCCAACGCCGCAAACCAATGCAACAGCCGCTGCGAATGCACGGTGGGCGCCAGGGCCGCCAGCATCGCCGCCACGTCACGGCCATTCTCTTCTAGCCAGTTCGATCGCCGCTGGATGCATGCCGCCATCAGCGCAGGCGTGAACTCGGGGTGGAACTGCACCGACACCGCCTTCGGCCCGTAGCGCAGGATCTGGTGCGCGTCGTGGTCCGAGCGGCCCAGCACGGTGGCGCCCGGTGGCGGCACCAGCACACTTTGCTCATGGGTGAGGAAGGCGTCGAAGGTCTCGGGCAGGCCGGAGAAAAACGGATCGTCCCTGGCCGAGGCCGCCACGGCGATGGGGTGGCAGCCGACCTCGGGCCCGCTCGGGTGGTAGTCCACCGTGCCGCCCAGCGCATGCGCCATCAACTGGTGGCCGTAACACACACCCAGCAACGGCCGCTCGGCCGCGACCATCTCGCGCACCCAGCCGGCGGTGCGTTCGCTCCAGTCGGCCTTGTCCGTCACCATGGCCCAGGAGCCGGTGATGATGGCGCCGGCCACAGCGTGCACATCGGGCAGGGCATCACCATCGGAGGGGCACACGACTTCGGTCTGCACACCGGCGGCGTGCAGCACGGCGCGAAACCAGTCGGGCTGTTCACCATGGGCTTGGCAGACTTCGCGTGGAGGACGCGTCATCTGAACGATCAGGATGGAGGAAGGCATCGGAGGAAAAATTTTCGCAACAAAGGAGATGGAAGAGAAAGAAGGAACCAGAAAGAGGTTCTACAGCAAAGCCACCAGGTCCGTCACGCCCACGTCCACGCCCGCCTGCATCATCAGCGTCGTGACCTGGCCGCGGTGGTGCGCCTGGTGGTTGAAGAAATGCGTCAGCGCCAGCCAGGTGGGATGTTCGCGCTGCACGCCCTTGGAATTCGCGTAGCGCATGGTCCGCACCGGAAAGTCTTCAGGCATCTGCGCAAGCCATGATGCAATCGCCGCGTCGAGCTGTTTGCGTTTGCCACGCAGCGCCGCCCAATCGTCGAACAGCACCGTGGACAAGCTGGCATCGGCTGGCAAGTCGAGCACGTCTTCACCCAGGCTGGCAAAGACAAGACCGTGGTCGACACCGCATTGGCGAAAGCGCTTGAGCCAGATCTGATCGGCCACCACCAGATGGTTCAGCGTGTGGTGGACCGAGCCGAAGAACGCACCACGGTCCTGCTTGCGCGCGGCATCGCTCAGACCTTCGCAGGCGTCGTAGAGCCGGGTGTTGAACCACTGGTTGTAGCGGGCCAGCAGACGGTAGTTGTCGAGGAAAGGGCTGTCCATGCTTGCAGAAGTAACTCTTTGCACCGAGTTTAGACCGGTCAACCCGCCATCGTCGAGCTTCGTTAAAGCTCGACCGGCCGGCATCTCGCCAGGCTGGACTCACAGTCCGAAGGAGTTCCCCATGTTGAAGAAGATCCTGGCCGTCATGGCCATGTTGTATGCAGCCGCCACCTTTGCCGCGGTGGACGTGAACAAGGCCAGCGCCGCCGACCTGGATGGTCTCAAGGGCATCGGCCCGTCCATCTCCACCCGCATCCTCGATGAGCGCAAGAAAGGCAACTTCAAGGACTGGAACGACTTCATCGAACGCATCAAGGGCGTGGGCGAAGGCAATGCGGCCAAGTTCTCCGCTGAAGGCCTGACGGTCAACGGCGACGCATTCAAGGGCGCCGGTGCAGCCCCCGCCAAGACGGAAACCAAGAAGGCAGCCAAGGCTGACGCGAAGCCTGCCGATACCGCCAAGCCAGCCGCTGCCACGACGGCCGCCGCAGCCGCTCCTGCGGCGCCAGCAGCCACCACCACCGCTGCAGCCCCCGCGGCCAAGGCCGACACCAAGATGACGGCCGACGAAGTCAAGGCCAAGAAGGCCGCCGACAAACAAGCCAAGGCTGATGCGAAGAAAGCCAAGGCCGAAGAAGCCAAGGCCAAGAAGGCTGCCAAGGCAGATGCCGCCGCAGCCGCCAAGCCGGCAGTTGCAGCCAGCGCTGCGAAGTAAGAAGTTGGCGCATCGGCGCTGACAACAGAAAGCCCGCTTCGGCGGGCTTTCGTGTTTGTGGGGCTGGGAAATCCCCCCTCCCACCCCCCCGGAAGGGGGAGGAGCAACAGCCGGGGCCTGCCTTCGCTCCCTCCCCTCCCGGGGGAGGGTTGGGGTGGGGGCAAGCAGCCAATCCCTCAGCCCCTCGCCTTTCCTCCGGCCTCCCCATACCCACCGCCACCCGGCGTGTGGATCTCGAAGATGTCCCCCGCGCCCATCTCCGCCTGCCCGATGTGCGCCAGTTCCTCGACGCGGCCATCGGCACGCACCACCCGGTTGATCCCCACCGCGCCTGCGCCGCCACCGGCCAGGCCAAAGGCACCGCGCAGCCGGCCGTTGGACAGAATGCTGGCCGTCATCGGTTCCAGGAAACGCACGCGGCGCACACCACCGTTGCCACCCGTCCACTGGCCGCTGCCGCCCGAGCCCTGGCGGATTGCATAACTCTCCAGCCGCACCGGGTAACGAAACTCCAGCACCTCGGGGTCGGTCATGCGGGAGTTCGTCATGTGGGTCTGCACCACGCTGGTCCCGTTGAAGCCGCCGATCACCTGGCCCTGCGCATCGGTGATGGGGCCGGCGCCGCTGCCACCCGAGATGGTTTCGTAGTACTGGTAGCGCGCGTTGCCGAAGGTGAAGTTGTTCACCGTGCATTGGCTCGCGGCCATCACACCGAGCGCGCCGAGCAGCGCGTTGGTGATGCAGGTCGAGGTCTCCACATTGCCCGCCACCACCGAAGCCGGTGGCCGGGGGTTGAGCATCGAGCCTTCGGGGATGATCACGTTCAAGGGTTTCAGGCAACCGGCATTGAGCGGAATGTCGTCGTCCACCAGCGTGCGGAACACGTACAGCACCGCGGCCATGCACACGGCGGTGGGCGCGTTGAAGTTGTTGATCTGCTGCGGGCTGGTGCCGGTGAAGTCGATCTCGGCGCGGCGGTTGGCCGCGTCCACACGGATCGCCACCTGGATCTGCGCGCCGTTGTCCAGCGGCAGGGTGAACTGGCCGTCCTTCAGCAGCGTGATGGCGCGCCGCACCGACTCCTCGGCGTTGTCCTGCACATGGCCCATGTAGGCGCGCACCACGTCCAGGCCGAACTGGTCGACCATCTTGCGCAGTTCCTGCACACCCTTCTCGTTCGCGGCGATCTGCGCCTTCAGGTCGGCCAGATTCTGCTGCGGGTTGCGGCTCGGGTATTCGCCGCTTTCGAGCAAGGCGATGATCTCGGCCTCGCGCAGCACGCCCTGGTCGACGAGCTTGAAGTTGTCGATCTGCACGCCCTCTTCCTCGATGCGTGTAGAGAACGGCGGCATCGAGCCCGGCGTGATGCCGCCGATGTCGGCCTGGTGGCCACGGGCGCCGACGTAGAACATCGGCGCTTCGTCTGCTGTCTGGTTCAGATACACCGGCGTGATCACCGTCACATCGGGCAAGTGGGTGCCGCCGTGGTACGGGTCGTTCAGCGCGAACACGTCGCCCGGCTTCATGCGGCCCGCATTTTCACGGATCACGGTCTTGATGCTTTCGCCCATGCTGCCCAGGTGCACCGGCATGTGCGGCGCGTTGGCGATGAGGTTGCCCTCGGCGTCGAACAGCGCGCAGCTGAAGTCGAGCCGCTCCTTGATGTTCACCGAGTAGGCGGTGTTCTGCAACTGCAGGCCCATCTGCTCGGCGATGTTCATGAACAGGTTGTTGAACACTTCGAGCAGCACCGGATCGGCCGTGGTGCCAGCCGCGTAGGTCACCTTGCGCGCGATGCGGCGCTCCAGCACCAGGTGGTCCATCGCAGTAAGCGTGGCCTCCCAGCCGGGCTCGACGATGGTGGTGGCGTTTTTCTCGGCGATGATGGCCGGGCCGGGGATCAGGTCGCCGGGCCGCAGGTCTTCGCGGACCACGAGGGCCGCATCGTGCCAGGCGCCGCCCGAATACATCTGCACGGTTTCGCGACGCGGCACTTCGCGCACCGGGTGCGTGGGGTAATGCGGCTCGGCCGGCGCATCGCCCGCGACAACTGCTTCCACCGACACGGCTTCAACCACCAGGCCCTTGCCATGCATGAGGAAGGCAAAGCGTTGCTTGTAGGCGGCTTCGAAGCGCGCGGTGATGGTGGCGAGTGCGTCGGCCGCGGTGATGTCCTCGACAAAAGGAACAATCAACGCCGAATCACTACCTTCATAACGCACATGCACACGACGGTGTGTGGCGATGCTGCCGGTGCTGATCTCCTGCCGCGTGAGTTCGCCCTGCGCGGCGGCGGATAACGCGTCCAGCCGCTCCGCGATCTGCGGCAACACGTCGGCGGCGAGCTTCAATTCCACCGCCTGCTCGCGGATCACGTTCTGGTCGGCCAGGCCCATGCCGTAGGCGCTGAGCACACCGGCCAGCGGATGCACGAACACACGGGTCATGCCCAGCGCATCGGCCACCAGGCAGGCATGCTGGCCGCCCGCTCCGCCGAAGCACTGCAGCGTGTAGCGGGTGACGTCATAACCACGCGCCACCGAGATCTTCTTGATGGCATTGGCCATCTGCTGCACGGCGATGTGGATGAAGCCTTCGGCCACCTCCTCCGCTTTGCGGCCGCTGCGCTCGGCCAGTTCGGCGAACTTGGCGCGCACGACCTCACCGTCCAAAGCCTCGTCGGCATGCGGGCCGAACACCTTCGGGAAATAACGCGGCTGCACCTTGCCGACCATCAGGTTGGCATCGGTCACGGCCAGCGGGCCGCCGCGCCGGTAACTGGCCGGGCCGGGGTTCGCGCCGGCGCTCTGCGGGCCGACACGAAAACGCGCGCCGTCGAAGGCCAGGATCGAGCCGCCGCCGGCCGCCACGGTATGGATGCTCATCATCGGCGCACGCATGCGCACGCCGGCCACCTGGGTTTCGAACTCGCGTTCGAATTCACCCTTGAGTCCGCCGCGGAAATGACTCACGTCGGTGGAGGTGCCGCCCATGTCGAAGCCGATCACGTCGTCATGCCCCGCCAGGCCGGCCGTGCGTGCCATGCCGACGATGCCGCCGGCCGGGCCGGAGAGGATCGCGTCCTTGCCCTGGAACACATGCGCATCGGTGAGGCCGCCGCTGCTCTGCATGAAGAACAGCTTCACCCCCGGCATCTCGCCGGCCACCTGCTCCACGTAGCGGCGCAGGATGGGCGAGAGATAAGCATCGACCACCGTGGTGTCGCCACGGCTCACGAACTTCATCATCGGGCTGGTGCCGTGCGAGGTGCTGATCTGCGTGAAGCCAACCTCGGCGGCGATGCGCGCGGCGGCCTTCTCGTGGGCGGTATAGCGGTAGCCGTGCATGAACACGATGGCCATGCTGCGCAGGCCGGCATCGAAGGCCGCCCACAGGTGTTCGCGCAGGTTGGCAACGTCCAGCGGTTCGATCACCTCGCCCTGTGCGCCGACGCGTTCCTGCGCCTCGATGACGCGGGTGTACAGCAGCTCGGGCAGCAGGATGCGCCGGTCGAACAGGCGCGGCCGGTTCTGGTAGGCGATGCGCAGGCCGTCGCGAAATCCTCGCGTGGTGACCAAGAGCGTGGGTTCGCCCTTGCGTTCGAGCAAGGCGTTGGTGGCCACGGTGGTGCCCATCTTCACGCATTCGACCAACTCCGGGGTGATCGGCTCACCCGCCTTCAGGCCCAGCAGATGGCGGATGCCGGCCACCGCCGCGTCGGCGTACTGCTCGGGGTTTTCGCTCAGCAGTTTATGGGTGACCAGGCCGCCATCGGGCCTCTTGCCGACCACGTCGGTGAAGGTGCCGCCGCGGTCGATCCAGAACTGCCAGCGGGAAGGAGTGGGTTGTGCTTGCATGATCAAAGGCCTGGAGCCATGGAAGAAGTTCGGGAAAAGGCTTGCAGCAACGTGGTGGACTGCAGCAACGAGAGGGTACGCCAGCCGGTGCGGCTTTCGATGGCCGCGGCATAGGGCGGCATGTTGGTGCATTCCAGCACCAGGGTGCGCAGCTGCGGCGCCCGGGCCTGCAGGGCCAGCGCGGCGCGCACCACGTCGGCCTCGGCCGCGGGCAGATCCATGCCGGACTCGTTCCGCAGGACAGGGCCGGCAAAAGGCCCCTCGGGATCGACGCCCTGGACCAGCACGTCGCCGAGCCGCGCCTCGGGCACACCGGCGGCCAGCAGGTGCGCCGGGCCGAGCTTGTCGGCACTGATGGTCAAGACGCCGACCTGCTGTTCACGCGCCAGGCAGTCCGGCAGGGCCAGCAGGCTGGAGGTGACGACCGGCACCGCCACCGCCGCCTGCAGGGCCTGCTGCATCAGCACCAGGAAGCCGCAGCTGGTGGTGATGGCGCACACGCCGTCGGCCTGCAGTGCCCGCGCGGCCGCCACGAAGGCCGGCAGCATGCCCGAGGCCTGCCGGGATTCGGCCGTCTGCACCACGGCCGCCGGCCAGGCCCCTGTCACCACCCGCTGACGCACCGGCACGGCGAAACTCGCCGGGTTGCCGATGTCGCCCGGCGGACGCGGAAAACGCGTGTCCAGCATGATCACGCCGAGTTCGGGGAGTTCGGAAAGGGCCTGCACCGCCAGCGCCTCCTTACAGCGATGCCGCCGAACGCGCGGCCTGGTCGTAGGCCCCGGAAAGAATGCGCAGCAAACGCGCCAGCTCTCCCACGTCGCGGTTCAGCCCGTCGTCCAGGTTCAGCGCGTCCATCAGGCAGGACTCGCGGATTTCGCGGTAGCGCTGCACATAGGCATTGCCTTGCTCGGTGGAGGCATAGGTCACTTCCTTGCCGTTCTTGCGCGAAGCCACCACGCCCAGGCCCTGCAGCTTCTTCAGCGCGTAGTTGATGAGGTGGGTGTCTTCCACGTTCATGATGAAGCAGATGTCGGCCAGGCGCTTGTCGCGGGCGCGGTGGGTAACGTGGTGCAGCACCACCACGTCCAGCGGCGTCAGGTCCTTCAGGCCGGCCGCGCTCATGCAATGCACGATCCAGCGGCTGAAGGCATTGTTGGCCACGATCAGGCCAAACTCGAATTCGCTCATCTCCGCGCTGCGCGGCGAAACCAGATGGGCCGAAGAGACGATGGGCGGCTTGCCGGCAGCCCTCGAGGACGCCGCGGGCACGGCGGATTTACTGGCCATCAAATGCCTCCGAATCGTATGGATGGATCTTCGTTTTTCAAATTGTAGAGAGTTAGCCAACAATTTATCGACAGTTTTGTGACGTTGCGACAAAATACCCGGCACAATATTTATACCGCCTGGGCATGTGCTTATTCCATCCAGGCATTTGGCCCCCTCTGTCGCTTCATACCGAATCGGAGTTCCTGTGAAAACTTGCGCGTCTCCATGGGCCAGTCCCGTGTTCGTCCGGGTTCCGCCAGCCGGGACACCACGGCGGCGTCGCCGATGAAAAACACTCCAGCAATGTCCGCGCCACTTCTGTCCGTGCGCTCGCTTTCAGTGGAGTTCGACACACCGGGCGGGCGCTTCAGGGCGGTGGACGGGCTGAGCTTCGACGTGCAGGCCGGCCGCACGCTGGCCATCGTGGGCGAATCGGGCTCGGGCAAATCGGTCACCTCGCAGGCCATCATGCGGCTCACCGACTATTCGGGCGGCCACATCGTGGGCGGCGAGGTGTTGTTCGGCTCCAAGCTGAGCGGCCAGCTCGACCTGGCCCAAGCCGGCGACGACACGCTGCGCGCCATCCGCGGCAACGAAATCGCGATGATCTTCCAGGAGCCGATGACTTCGCTGAACCCGGTGTTCACCATCGGCAACCAGATCGCCGAGGCGCTGATCCTGCACCAGGCCATGACACCGGCCCAGGCCCGCACCCAGGCCCGCGCACTGCTCCAGAAAGTGCGCCTGCCCGACGCCGAACGCCTGCTCGATGCCTATCCGCACGCGCTCTCGGGCGGCATGCGTCAGCGGGTGATGATCGCCATGGCGCTGTCGTGCCAACCCGCGCTTTTGATCGCCGACGAGCCCACCACCGCGCTCGACGTGACCATCCAGGCGCAGATCCTCAACATCATCCGCGAGCTGCAGCGCGACCTGAACACCGCGGTGATGTTCATCACCCACGACATGGGCGTGGTGGCACAGATGGCCGACGACGTGGTGGTGATGTGGCGCGGCCGCCAGGTCGAGCACGGCCCGGTGGAGCGCATCTTCAACGCGCCCCGGCATCCCTATACCCGCGCCCTGCTCTCGGCCGTGCCGCGCCTGGGCAGCCTGCGAGGCCAGCCCCTGCCCAAACGCATGCCGCTGATCGTGCTCGACGGCCTGGGCGAAGAGGCCCAGCCACGCGAAGTCGGCACCGAGCAGGTGCAGGACACGGTGGACGCGTCGGCGCCGATCCTGGTGGTCGACAGCCTCACCACCCGTTTCGACGTGGCCCACACCCTGCTCGGCCGGGTGACACACCGCGTGCATGCGGTGGAAGAAGTCAGCTTCGACATCTACCCGGGCGAAACGCTGGCCCTGGTGGGCGAATCGGGCAGCGGCAAATCCACCATCGGCAAGACGCTGCAGCAACTGGTGCCCGCCACCAGCGGCGGCATCCGTTTCGCGGGGCAGGACATTCACGCGCTCGGTGCCGCCGGCCGGCAGCGCCTGCGCCAGGAAATCCAGTACATCTTCCAGGATCCGTTCGCCTCGCTCGACCCGCGCAAGACCGTGGGCTTCAGCATCGCCGAGCCGATCCACACCCACAAGCTGCTCGACAACCCCAAGGCCATCCAGGCGCGGCTGGCCGGCCTGCTCGAAGACGTGGGCCTGCGGCCCGAGCACCAATACCGCTATCCGCACGAACTGTCGGGCGGGCAGCGCCAGCGCGTCTGCATTGCACGCGCGCTGGCCTGCAACCCGAAGCTGATCATTGCCGACGAATCGGTCTCTGCCCTCGACGTGTCGATCCAGGCGCAGATCATCGACCTGCTGATGGCGCTGCAGGCCCGGCACAAGCTGTCCTACCTGTTCATCACCCACGACATGGCGGTGGTCGAAAAAATAAGCCACCGCGTGGCCGTGATGTACCTGGGCCAGATCGTCGAGATCGGCCACCGGCAGGACATCTTCGAAAACCCGCAGCACGCCTATACGAAGAAGCTGCTGGCGGCGGTGCCGGTGGCCGAGCCGGGCCGGCCGATCGACGCGCGGCTGATCCAGGGCGAGATCCCGAGCCCGGTGCGCCAGGTCGGCAACGAACCGGCCATCCTGAAGTTCACCCAGGTGTCGCCGGGCCACCGCGTCGCCGCAGCCAGCCTCTGATTCCAACATTCCCCACGGAGAAACACCATGAAGCCCATCCAGCTGAAAACCCTGATCGCCGCCACCAGCCTGGCGCTGGCCACCCTGCTCGCGCCCAGTGCCCAGGCCGCCGGCACGCTCAACGTGGCCATCCACCAGGACCCGGGCAACTGGGACCCGATCGCCACCTTCCTCGTCTCCTGGGGCGCGGTGGGCAGCCAGGTGTTCGACGGCCTCGTCATGCGCACGCCAGACATGAAATTGGTGCCCGGCCTGGCCACCAAGTGGGAATTCCTGGACAAGAACACCAAGCTGCGCTTCACCCTGCGCACCGGCGTGAAGTTCCACAACGGCGAACCTTTCGACGCCGAGGCCGTGAAGTTCAGCTTCGACCGCCTGCTCGGCGAAGAAGGTAAGAAGGGCCCGCAGCAGTCGAACTACAACGCCATCGACAAGGTCGTGGTGGTGAACCCGAGCACGGTGGACTTCATCATGAAAAGCCCCGACCCGGTGCTGCTGACCAAACTGGCCGGCTACGGCGCGATGATCGTGCCGCCCAAGTACATCACTGAAAAAGGCAGCGCCTACTTCGGTGCCAACCCGGTCGGCACCGGGCCCTTCAAGTTCGTCGAATACAAGCCCAAGGTCAGCCTGTCGTTCACGCGTTATGCCGACTACTGGGGCGGCGCGCCCAAGGTCGACAACCTGGTCTACCGCTTCATCACCGAGCCGGCCACCCAGGCCGCCGAACTGCAGGCCGGCCGCATCGACGTGGCCAACCAGATTCCGCTGGCGATGATCGATACGCTGAAGAAAGACCCCAAGCTGGCCGTGCAAAGTATGGACGGCCCGGTGGCCCTGGCCATGCGCTACAACACCCAGCGCGGCATCATGAAGGACAAGGAAGTGCGCAAGGCGCTGACCATGGCCGTGGACCGCGACGCCATCATCAAGACCATCCTGCTCGGCAATGCCAAGCCCATCGCCAGCTTCCAGGGCGAGCTGTCGTTCGGCTACGACGCGACGCTCAAGCCGCTGCCGTTCAACCCGACGCAGGCCAAGGCCATGCTGCAAAAGGCCGGCGTGAAGCCTGGCACACAGATCCAGATCGACTTCCGCGGCTCGGACAGCAACTTCCGCGAAGTGGCCCAGGCCGTGGCCAGCTACCTGCAGGGCGTGGGTATCAACGCGTCGCTCAAGCCTTATGACACCAACGTGCTGCTCAACGACATCATCCCCGGCGGCAAGACCGGCGAGATGTGGCAGAACCAATGGGGCGGCTGGACCTTCGACTACGACAACACCGCGTACTCGATGTACTACACCAAGCAGCGCTGGAACCCGTTCGACGACGACGCCAAGCTCAACGCCCTGCTGCACACCCAGCGCAACACCTGGGACCAGGCCGCGCGCAAGACCACGCTGCAAGAAATCGGCCGCTACGTGGCCGAGCAGGCACTCGAGATGCCGCTGTACAGCCTGAACACCATCTACGGCCTGAACAAGCGCGCCAAGAACCTGGCGCTGCCGGCCGACGGACGCTTCCGGTTCGTGGACGCCACGGTGGAATGAGCGTGGTTTTGTGTATTAACCCCCTCCCCTCCCGGGGGAGGGTCGGGGTGGGGGCAAGGATGGTTCAGACATCGCTCCCGCCTGCAGCATCCCAGCCCCTCACCCTAGCCCTCTCCCCGAAGGGGCGAGGGAACAAGACCAAATGAGCGGCTTCCTCTTCAAGCGGCTGCTCCAAGCGATCTTCGTCGTGCTGGTGGTCTCGCTGTTCGTCTCCTACGCCGTGCGGCTTTCGGGGGACCCGGCACTGATGCTGAGCCAGGGCGCCGGCAGCGTCACCGAGGAAGACCTGGTCAACATCCGCAAGGGCCTGGGGCTGGACCGGCCGTTCATCGTGCAATACGCCGAGTTCCTGCGCGGCGCGGTGGTGGGTGACTTCGGCAAGAGCTTCATGGGCGGCACACCGGTGGCGAAGCTGATCGCCGATGCGCTGCCGGCCACGCTGGCCCTGGCCCTGGTGTCGCTGCTGCTGTCGGTGCTGGTCTCGGTGCCGCTCGGCATCCAGGCCGCGGTGCACAAGGGCAAGGGCATCGACCAGGCGATCCGCATCGTCTCGCTGGTCGGCCTGTCCTTCCCCAATTTCTGGCTGGCCATCATGCTGGTGCTGCTGCTGGCCATTACCTTTCCGCTGCTGCCGCCTTCGGGCTGGGACGGGCCGGCCAGCCTGGTGATGCCGGCGCTGACCATGGCCATCATCCTCTCGGCCACCAATGTGCGCCTGGTGCGCACGGCCATGCTGGAAACACTCTCGGCGCAATACATCATGGTGGCCCGCGCCAAGGGCTTGAAGGACCGCGTGGTGCTCTACAAACACGCGCTGCGCAACTGCGCGATTCCGCTCATCACCTACATCGGCCTGCAGTTCGGCAACCTGATCGGCGGCATCGTGGTGGTGGAGCGGGTGTTCAACTGGCCCGGCCTGGGCACGCTCGCCTTCGAGGCCATCGCCAGCCGCGACTACCCCGTGCTGCAGGGCACCGTCACCGTGCTGTCGGTGATGATCGTCGGCGTCAACCTGCTGGTCGACATTGCCTACGGGCTGGTCGATCCGCGCATCCGCACCAAGTGAAGACCATGCCAGCGCCTGCTATCGATACCTCACACAACACATCGCGCGGCATGGGCACGGGCATGGGCAGACAGTGGCGCTCGCTCGAATTCGTGCTCGGCGTGCTGCTCACCGGCGCCATGCTCACGCTGGTGCTGCTGTCGGTATGGATCTTTCCCGACCGCGGGGCGGCCATGGACCTGGGCGCACGGCTCACACAGCCGTTCACCGACTGGGCACATCCGCTCGGCGCCGACGCGCTGGGCCGCGACGTGCTGGCCCGCGTGCTCGTCGGCGGGCGCATCTCGCTGCTGGTCGGCTTCGTGTCGGTGCTCGGCGCCTCGATTCTCGGCATCACCATCGGCCTCATCGCCGGCTACTACCGCGGCTTCTGGGACATGCTGCTGATGCGCTGCGTGGACGTGCAGCTGGCCCTGCCCTTCATCCTGATCGCGCTGACCTTCATCTCCATCCTCGGCGGCGGGCTGTTCAACATCATCCTGTTCATGATCATCTCGCAATGGGTGCAGTTCGCGCGGCTGGTACGCGGCATGGTGCTGCAGGTGCGCGAACGCGAATTCGTGCAGGCCGCACGGGCCTTTGGCGTGCGCGACCTGGCCATGATCCGCCACCACATCCTGCCCAACATCATCGGCCCGGTGATCATCCTGATGACGCTCAACGTGGCCAACAACATCCTGCTTGAATCGAGCCTGACCTTCCTCGGCCTGGGCGTCGATCCGCTGATCCCGAGCTGGGGCGGCATGCTCGCCGACGGCCGCACCTACATGCAGACCGCCTGGTGGATCAGCGTGTTTCCCGGCGTGGC
>Ga0307515_10008028_pt1 | contig 20690 bp, 14 predicted proteins | sample 17_EM_MG_FD_194513 | JGI IMG/M metagenome (GOLD analysis project Ga0307515, IMG submission 194513) | Populus trichocarpa ectomycorrhiza microbial communities from riparian zone in the Pacific Northwest, United States - 17_EM | ecosystem: Host-associated > Plants > Roots > Unclassified | place...
GGGCTGAATGCAATTAGTTGCGTTGATTAAATTCAGCTGGATATGGCCAGCTGAGTACGCATACATCCGTGGGCATATATGCGTGCAGAGCATTCACCGAGTGTACACGGAGGTGGGGTGCAGGGGTGCACTCCGCGAAAGAACCAGTCCAGTCACGGAGGGTGGGACTCCGTGAATGGACCGGTCTCTCCGCGGAGGGACATCCTCCGTGACTGGACTAGAACATATACTAATGGATTTGGTGCTACTGGTTAAAAGCGATGTTACCTTGGCTTCTTGTGGGAAGATAAAACAATGACTTAGAGTTGTTCAGGTATGAGCTCACATACAATTAATCAGATCATATGCAGACACAACTTCAGCCAAAGGTCACAAAATTTAGCTTAATGCTCTTGTCTAACTGCCACTCCCACCATTACAAAAGAAAACGAGATGTTCAAAAAGCCCACAGCACGTCTGCCAACGGATCTTTCCAACTCCCATAATTCGGTGTAATCGACGTAAAGCAAAATAAGACACTGATAGCTATATAAACGGCACACATGGTCCACGCCATAAACGAACAAATAGCCCTGTCCCCGTAAGCAACTAATCCTATAAGCACAGCAAGAAGCGGACAAATAAACACCACCAAAACATTCCACACATCCAGCACTGTCCAGTGGAGAAACACAAGTAGAAAATCCCATGGCCGCAGAATGTCGTAGCTAAGATAACAATGTATCCATGCCACAAGGATGAGCTCGCCATAATTAAGTCCCATCTGACTACGACAACGCTTCGCATGATATCGTGAAAAGACTTGGGCCGCGGATGATTGTTGAACTCTCCACGTAAAATCCAACAGTTGGATTGCAAGACAAAGCACACCGGCCACGTTGCCACAGAGAGCAACAAGGCCGTTCCTGTTGTCGATTAGATATCGACCGCCTTGGACCTGGAGCCGGCGTATGAAGAGGATGCTGGTGGAAATTGTCTGGACCAGAAACGCCAGTAGTACCACTACTCGGCCATACCAGAGAGGTGACCGGCGATCGCAAGTTTCTCTTTGGAGCTCGGATATCTCAAGCATTCTCAATGGTACGGTCTCAGCCATGTTTGGCATGACCGCATGCATTCCGAGAATCATTGAGGTGTAGAACGCGATTCCCGGGGGTGGACGTTGCAGGCGATGGTACCGATACCGGCATGCGTGGAATGTGACACGTAGTAATTGTACTGGTAGGTAAAGAGGGAATATGATGAATAGCAAGGTTGTTAGAACAGAGGACGGCCTGATCTTTTTCAACGTCGTCAGTTAAGATAAATTCAATGCTGAATGAGAAAAGTGCGCGCTGCTGACCAATCGAACCTAAAAAGAGTAGATTGAATGATACCTGTCGTAACGAGGTCAGATGTCCGACTGTCATAGTTGTAGTGAAGTGTATAACTAGGGTTTTGATGAGAACTTCCGTTATCTGTCGCCCAGTTGCCATTGTTGTTGGTTTGAGAGCCGTGGAGAGCCCCATGTCTACGGTATTGAATTCATCGGATGGGAGCCAATTTACTTAAGGTAGTGCAACGCGTCAAGGGTGGGGGGCGCGTGTGGTAGCACAACCCAGGATTCGAGAAGTCGGCAGAAACTTTGCAGTCCAGTCTTACCACATGCACCTTAGAGGCGGCAATTTTTTGACCAGAATTGATATAGAGCAAAGTCCCCGGCAATGATATTGACGACGCTATGATTCATTTGAATTATGCATCGTCCACGTCTGACTGTATTTTCGTAATGGGATGAAACATACTCAGCATGTTGTGTTTCGGGGCGGGATGCGTCGGATATTTGGAAGCACTATCAATAGTCACTTCAAATAGCGCAGGGTCGATGACAGTTTTCCAATATCGTCCGAACGTCAAAGGTTGGTGCAGGTGCACGACAGCTCTGTATATACCTGCGGCGTAACGGTATCACAAAGGCGGGGTTAGCTCAACAGCATGGATCGAAGCTATTTAGAAGGGTTGATAAGCGAGAGGTAGCTGGTATCGTAAGGAGGACCAGAGAGACAAAACTAAGATCCCACAAACCTCGCATCGCTAATTACAGCCTTGTGACAAAATATACGAGTGTGCTATGAGCGGCTTAAATTGACTCTTTAGTCAGTCGACGTCGGCGACATATCATTGATTCGGCAAACAAGTCATTGCGGCTAAATTTATTTTTGATGTGTCGAAGATCACTACTCAATGGGTCGGTGATGGTACGATCGCGTATTTTCACATGGCTGTATCATTCGCTACTAAACTCGTGCCGCGTGTAACGCATATTTTCGGGAGAAGCGTCATATTTTGCAAACTCTGTCAGTGGAGTCTCTACACTATCTCCGCTTCTAGTTGTCATAGCGTTGAGCCGGGAATGTGCTGTCTTTGGTAGTTTAGAACTTGCGTGACGTCCGAACCACAACGCTCGCTACAGTATTCCATTGTCACATGCGTGTAAATGTAATATCGTTATAAACAAACAATGATTCCCAAGTTCCAAAGACTTTACACTTGCAAAATTTCTACAAACTTTCAACCCGACGCAATTTGGGAAATTAAAACCAAAGCTCATACTGACAATCAATGGGCATGACAATAACTCGCTTCCAAAACAAGATACGGCCATCGTAGAAAAAACATCGCATGCTACGCGTCGGAGTCCCGAAATGACCGTTCTATCGCAGGGTACATTTCCTCTATCGCGGCAAATAGCTCTGCGTGTCGTTGCCTATCGGAAGAAATCGCATCGGCTTCCTCCCGTGAGAGATGGAGCCGTACAATATGTGCCTCCACTAGTAACTTCCCCACCGCTTCGTGTCGATTTTCGGCGGCGGTATGCAACGGCAATAGCCCTAGCTCATCCCTTAAGAGCACATCCACGTCGTCTCGCTCCAGCAGTATCTTCACTATTGCTTTGTGACCTTCCTTGGCGGCGATGAACAGCGGCGATGCTGCGCAACAATCCCTTGAATTCACATCTACGTCGTCTCTCTCTAACAACATCTTTACTAATACTTCGTTTCCCTGACTTGCGGCGATGGCCAGTGGTGTTCGATCCATGGTATCCATGCAATTTATATCCACATCGGATCGTTCAAGCAGCATCTGCACTACAGCTTTGTGTCCGTTACTGGTTGCGATTGTAATAGGCGTTTCGTTGTATTCCGTATACAAGTTCATATCCACGTCATTTCGCTCCAGCAGTATCTTAACTACCGCTTCGTGACCCTCCCTAGCAGCGATAAACAACGGCGATTCTTCGTTACGATCCCTTGAGTTCACATTCACGTCAGCTCGTGCCAACAGCATCTCGACCATTGCTTTCTGTCCACTCCTGGCGGCGATAATTATGGGCGTTTCTTCCGATTCATTCCTCCAGTTGACATCCACGTCGTCTCGCTCCAGTAGTATCTTGACTACTGCTTCGTGACCTTCCCTGGCGGCGATGAACAGCGGTGATGCTTCGTTACGATCCCACGAGTTCACATCTATGTCGTATCGCTCTAACAGCATCTTCACTATTGCTTCGTGTCCCCGGTCGGCGGCAATGGCCAGTGGAGTTTGATCGCCCACACCCATGCAATTGACATTCACATCGGATCGGTCCAGAAGCATCTTCACCACAGCGTTGTGTCCACAACTGGCTGCGATGATAATCGGTGTCATGTCGTATTCAGTACCCAAGTTCACATCCACGTCGTCTCGCTCTAAGAGAATCTTCACTACTGCTTCGTATCCCTTCCAGGCAGCGATGAACAGCGGAGTTTGCTCCAGCATATCCCTTGAGTTAACCTCTATGTCGCCTTGTTGCAACAATTTCTGAACCACTGCGTACAATCCATAATAACAAGCAAAACGTACGGGCTCCGTCAGCTCTTCGCTGTCGTGGCATTCACTCGTTGGAAGAAAAATTACGTTATTGCATGAATTGAGATATTGCAACGATCTCTCGAGAAGAGGTAGGTTAGTTTCACCAGCTAATCTCATGTGATGGCCCCAGTTCAGGGCCGCATAACCAAAAAGGGAATTGGCCGCGACTTCTGTCTCAAATAATTTGCGGTTCCAGGTCCGACGAAAATTATCGAAGGACAAGTAATTCAGACACGTTAACGCCAACTTGAGGTGAACGTTCACCATTATCGGTAATGATTCAAGATATGATTGGACAGTGTAGTGTACAAGTCGAATTTCTTGTGTTTCCTCTTCAAGAACGATCAAGCTGGCGCAAAGGTCGACGATGGTTGCAGATTCGGCGAGAGCTTCAGAGTCAACATCCGAATCCTCATCTTCAATTGCGACTGCGTGCTGAAGTTCAGGAAATCTCAGAGGCCGGGTGGCAAATACAACCCAAGTCAAAGTATCCACAGCCAGTTGCCGTTGTGCATCCTCCAAGCGATGGATTCTCTCCATTGCCAAATCATAGGTTGCATTCAGATCTTTCGGTACCGCATTCAATGCTTGCCTTTTCTTCTTTGGCGTGGGCTGTCGGAGGATATAATCAATTTGAAAGTTGACCAATAGAAACCTAAAATACATTTCACAACGTAAGCATTGGTAAACTAGAAACCATACTCTGGAAAGGATCCGTACATTCCATCTCCCTTCTGGAGTAAAGCCATGACGATATCATCTGCCAGTTCTGGGCTGATTCTAACTCCTTGAGTTCTCGCTGCACTGATCTTATTCCGGACTACCAGTTCGATATCACCCTGGTGGGCAGATATCTCCACCTGCAGAGCTGTCTTAAATGAGTTTTGAATGTCCGCTGGGTGTGGTCGGCTGGTAGCTAATAGCTTGAAGGGCGATTGTGATGCTTGCTCAATAAATGACAGAATTTTGCTTCTCTGTGATGTTTGGTCACACTCATCCATCGCATCAATAATCAAAAAGACTTGGCCAAAGTGTTGGGCGACGGATATAATAATCTTTTCTAAATCAGATATCGTCGGTTTCTTGTGTCGCGCAACAAATTTTTTGTGCAAAGACTCGACTGTAGAAGCAGCTTGGTCTCGATGAACCACTAGTTGCTTTAAAAGACTCGCTAGCATATCCTTTGGAGTCTGCGTCTCGTTGTCTTTGTAGTTGCAATAGAGAAACGCGATGGCGACGTTATCGTTCGAGAACCGGAGCTTCAGATGATCCACAATGATAGACCTTTTGATGGGATAATAATATTAGCTGGCATACCACAAGCGAAACATTAGCTAGATAAATTTGCACTCACGTGAGAAATGTTTTTCCGGCGCCAGCTTTTGCATTCCCGAATTGTCAGCCTTAACCAAAACCCGGTAGAGAGTGAAAAATATGGTTTCCATACGTATACCATAACACCAGAGAACTGAGTCCGGCCCGTCTAACCACCGTTTGAACTGCTCTGTTTCAAAGATCCAGCTCCCAGTGTTATCTTCTCTTTTGTCTCGGATATCTTCATGTCTCGCTTCATGGTCAACCGCCGATGATAGTAACCCAAGCACCTCCGTTCGGTGAGATGCTATATGCAATTTGTTAGCACAATCGGCCGAAGTACTGGATCAAACATCAGAGCTCACTCGACTGTTCGTCCTTTCGTTCCCTATCTGCTTTAGTCTGATCGGCTCTCACTTCCTTCACTTGGAAACTATCCCCTGATATTAACATTACGCTCAAATGGAATGCAAAGAGCATGACACATACCGTGTTTCCGTCGATAGCGCCAACTGGAGCGTCCCTTTATGCCTGCCTATCCTGGACAGCAGGTCTCTCAACTCATCGGCCTTCAGTGGCCACAGAATTTTCTTGCCTATATTTGATACCGACTTCCCTTCCCGGGTACGGAATTTACTCAATAACTCGAGGATGTCATCAAGGGTCTTTCGAATATCGCTTAATCCAAAGGCGTCTTCATCACGGCCGTGTTAGTGGGGCTAAAATTGGAGTGTAAATAACTGACGGAAGTCATCATTTTCTATGATCGAAAGAAGCCCAGTGATACTAGTAACTTCTCTGACGAGTTCTGAAAGCTCGTCTGGACAACCCTTTGCAATCCTGATGTAACCGTAGCCTTCCTTGACGATTACCTGGGCGAGGCTAACCAACCCGGCGATGCTGGCGGCGGTAGAAAGTGGGTCTGCCATGATGCGTATGAGTTTAGTGACGAGCCCTTGGGTACTGGAAGCCGTGCTGGTTTATGCCGCAGCGGTTGTGTTGACCGCGATGTGGTTCGGAAAATAGTGAGGAATGTGCGAGAAAAGCGGGGTCGGCTATTTTATTTAGTGTAGCCTGCACAACCAATTGGCAGGGTCCGTCGTGGCTGCGATTGATTGGTCTTGACATTGATTGAATATACAAGTACGCTGACGATGAGATAACGCAACGTTAACATGCGCAACAAATGCTGTGTAACAAACATGCACATGCATGTACCTTGTAACTTTCAAGTGCGCGTAACGTTCTGGCGTCCAGCGGCCAGGCAGAACCGCCCAGCATCCTCGGTACTTGGAAGTTTGGGACTTTGGCTTCCGAAAAAAATTTGCTATGTCCAATATTCACAATATAAGATATACGTCATACTTGTCGGCTGGTTTCTCATTGCATTTATCATGTCTCGAGGCGAAGCCACGGCCGGAGTTTTGCTACTTATGGGCACCTAGTTTGTTTTGGGAAAAGAGTTTCTAACAGACTAGTGAATATTTGAACGGAACAAACTTAATCACACGCAATGTGAATCCTGTTAAATATTGTAGATAATGTAATAAAATTTATAATGATGTGTAGTAGTTAAGATTCTTTTAGACCATGCGAACTCACTTAGCTAGTGTAATTTAACAGTACCCCTACACAAGTTCTCACTCTTGCCACCCGTCACTCCGCTTGTTACATATCTGGTGACGAGTGACTCAGAGTGGCGAAACATCAAAGTTTTCCCCGATGATCCTCTGTATATAACTCGAGTCTTTCTCCTTCTCTATTCTCTCTATATCGTAGAATCTAGACCACGGTTCTCCCCTACGTACCATAGCAACACCGCTACTCTGATCACCCCATCTGACAATCTCCGCAGGATCTCCGACTTTCATTGTATGTATGGCATAGGTTTTACCTTTAGACCTACATCGCACAATTCTACACAAGTGTCGGTGGTCTTCCGAGTGATTCTTTCCTGATCCGAGTGATGACGTTGTGACCGACTGATGACCTTCGACATATCCATAAACCATACCAATCGCACATCCACAGTATTATAACTTACCCATATTGATTTAATGATAGAAGAGTCCACATGATGGTATGCTGAGCAAAAATGGTGGTGGTATATCAGAAATCTAAACCTTGTTCATTGCAGTTGCCGAGGTCTGGCCCTGGTTTTAATATATCTTACCGGTGGCTAGACGATAGCGTCAGGTCTTGAAAGACAAGCAGACAGACGGAGTGTTTTCATCCCTGCCTTGTTCCCTTCTTAGGCTACAGCTTGAGCAAGCCCGCAGGAAATGCGCATGCATTAACGTTGGAGTGTTGACTCTGAATATAATACTCTTTTGTGTCCGCTAAAAACAAACGGGGGAGTATTTAGCGCACAAACTGGAGAGTATCTCTTCGACAGCTCGATTAATGGGGACGAGTTTGCAAAAGGTTACCGATTTCCGCTACACCGGGCCGTACGCATTCGGTTTTCTTAAATTCGGTTCCAGCGGCGATCCCACCATGTTGGGGATAGCGTGGGCAGCGAGTGATATCCAAAGCATATCTGTACTGACTGCTCATCTACTTTACTCACTACCAGGCTCTATGCAGCCCAGAGTGTGGTGATCTCAATCGGAAGTTAATCACTGGCTTTGCCACATAGCGATCATTGCCCCAAACTACACCCAAAAGGAAGTGGAACCGAATTTAAGGAAACCGAATGTTCCAAACCGGTTAATCTGGTCAGATATGACTACAGCCGTGCCGGTCTATGCTATGGGCGGCTTTCTTAAATTACATCTGACGGATCTACAGATCTGTGGCTACTGATCTGACCTGGCTGTAGACACCTAAGGTCGCAGTATCATTTCTTCTCGCCGTATAAGTTATTATTATAGTACGTACTAGTGATATCAGCAGATCTTCTCGCTAGGGCAGATATCTTCAGCCGTTTGCAGCCATCTGCGAATATCCTCAGCGATCTGCAGATATTTGTAGTCATCCACAATTACCTCCGGCAAGGTAGATATCTACTGTCAATTACAGATATCTACAGTTTTCCGTAAGATGCCCAGGCTTTTGGATACCCTATCTGACCGATCTATGCCAAGGGGCGGCTGCCAACAATTTCGACCGCATCTGACCGGACTATAGATCCGTAGATTGCCCGGTGGTCGATCTGACCGGTTAGGGACACTGAGGAAGCCGAGCGTGTAGAGGATAGCCCTAAAGCTAGCAAGGTTGTTAGTATCAAAGGATCCGAATGCTTTCTCCTCGTCATCCCTGATTCGCGAGCGGGAAGCTGAATTGCCGAAAGAGATTCGTAGTATAGCCGCCTCTTAAACCGTAACTCGTTCATCAGTATAATGTAAGATTTATGTCATATTTTTCGTTAAATTTATCGCGTCTCGTGGCGATGCTAAGTCTAGAGTGTTCTAGTTTATTCGCATCTGGTATACTTATGTATGTTGGGAAAAGGGTTTCCAACACGCTAGTAAACAATTGAACAGAACAGCTAAACTTCAATCAGATGCCTATCTTGTCATGTGAATTCTGTTACAAGGTGCAGATAATCTAGTGAGACTAGTGGTGGTGTAGTCGGGATTCTTTCTAACCTGGCAGACTCTCGCACTGAGCTTGTGAGATTTAAGACTGTCCAGATTGCATGATTACGACGAATGTAAAGCTTCACGAAATATTAGTTTCGATTCCCAAAAATACTTTATCTCCCATCGATCACCTAGATTTATATCCTATTAAGGACGGAGTTAATCAAGCGTTATCATTCTGAATTCTTATACTTTTGAGCTACAAGAAGCTACACAATGTATCAAGCAAAACACAATTAAGAAGCTCAAGTGTCGGTGATCTTCCGAGTGACGTTCTCATGATGCGAGTGATGATGTCGTGACCGAGTGATGACCACCGACATACCCACAAACCACACATTCACAGTACTATAACTTACCGACATGATGATGTAATGACGGGCGCATCTACCTGATGGCATACTGGACCAAATCTATACAAAAAGTGGTTAATCAGAAACTCAAACCTGGTAGTTATTTTGAGTCATTGGGGTCGGGCCCCGAATGACGGACGGAGCTATTTCCATCCTAGCTTTGTGTACCTGCTGACGTATAGCTTCGGCATACACATAGCAAATGCTCATGCATAAATGTTAGAGTGTTGAGTCAGAATACGATATTCTTGTGTGCCAGCCAATGATAAACGGGGAGCATTAGAGCGCGAACTTGGTAGCATCCCTTCAATGGCGTGATTAGTGAGGACGAGCTTGCAAAAAACTCCGAGATTTGCGCGGTAATCCTAAAGTTAGTACCAAAGAATTTGAATGTATCCTCCCGTCAACCCTGATTTTCATGCGGAAATCTGAAATTGCTAGGAGAGATTCGTTGTGCACCCGACCCCCGAACGGCAATTCTGGGTTCTTGTTCCTGTTATCTCTTGGCTGCCTCCGACTGGCGAGGACGTCGAGATATTTGCCGTCATTATACCACTCAGTAGCAGTGGCTTGTTGCTGTTCCTTTCTTTGGCCCCAAATAGATTGTCTATGAATTCTTTCCAGTACCGGAGGCCTTTTGTGCTGCACATTTGAAGGCTTGGAATAACTTGCGAATGCAATTGTTGGCTTCGACGTGTGGTAGTATGGGTATTTGATCGCCGAAAGGATCAGTAACAACCAGGCAATCCACTCTGCGGCTGGATTCGATGTGTCAATAAGTTTAATATTTGCCTCCAGTATCATCGAAAGAACGCTAGCCCTGTCTTATTCATGCATGTCCTGGTTTTCGTCCGCATGCTCATCTTTTTCTGGTGAATTGGTAAAGAGATCTCCTTTCTCTGAAGTCTATGACAATAACTTCCGGCTGCGGTCGCCGAGCGATAATTTAGGGCCTGCACTAGAGTTAAATTAACTCTAGTGCTAGAAGAGAAGTGATGAACTATTTAACAAGGGTGATTCCCATGCTACTATATTGAAGTATACCAGAATATCAAATGCTAGCAATGTAGTTTCTTCGACCTGGTCGGAGGTGAGCGGGATGCGGCAAGCGATAGTTACCACACCCCTGATACATGCCTGGCTTCTTTGGGTGACTCTAAGGAATTGGTGACACAGTGCAGGATAAGCATCCCGTTCGACGGTCTCAAAGGTGAGTTTCAAGGACATTTGGTCTGTTACTCAATTCCGTGGAATGTCCGGGGCCGGACTAAAGTCATTCCGATCAATGCTCCTTAAATGTCCTGATGCGCCCTGGATTTAAACTGGCGGAGGACTTTCCGGCAGGCTGGAAGAGCACATATTCGCTAATTCTTCCTTTCAAAGTCTAATATTTGCACTATGGCAATTAACTCGACATGCGATTAGTTAAATATGCCGACTGAACGGAATGTCCCTAGTAACTCGTGAGATAAGCGCCTGCAACATGCAAATACCAGATGTTCTAACGTACAAGTTCTTGAATACGTAGTTAATCTCATTAAAGTCATCACCGATCTGTAATTTCGGTACCGCTTCCACCACTAGATAGCCCTTTGCCGGTAACCGGGTTTGGGCCCACAGATGGGCCCGCTTTTAAAATACACATCACACAACCACAATCCAGCCAAATGCCCCCAGAATAAATAAAAATGCTCTACATAGGGTGAAATTCATAAAAATGATTTCATTTGGGTGTGAAACTCAAAGCCTGATTGCAGTCCTCACACTTTATGGTGGTTTTCATGCCGTCTCCACTACCACCCTGACGTCTGTTCCACCTGCACAGGAAACAATCTACTCTACTCCCCAGCCAAAGTGGGGAATGCATTCCTGGCCCCTTGGGGCAGAGGGGAAGGGGGTATGCTTGTTAAACAGCCTGAGAGGAAGTGGGGGCAAATAAGAGTGTGTGGCCTGAGCCGCCTGAGTGATGCTTTGTGAAGCCAGAACCTGCCTGGAACATTTCATTTTTGATGGACTGCCAGCTTGCACAGGGTCATGTATAATGGAGACACAAAAGTCAATGTGCTCTACTGCACTCCTTTTGTTCTCTGGAAGATCTTGATAGATAACAAGGCAATTAATGAGAGCTGTTTCCAGAATCCTGTAAAAAAGTAGATACCAATTGCATCAGGTGATGAGCAGTATATCAAGATAGGTTCAATACTGGTCAGCCATATTCACACCCAACACATGCAGGTTGTAGGCATCAAAAATAACTGGTATATCAAGGTCATTCTGATGTTCTTCGGGAAGAAATGTGGAATTTGCTCCACTTGCATTGGTACTGTTGTTGCCTGGATGCTTTCTCATTCTCAGCACCAGTGAATCCTCACCACTTAGAGAGTGGATTGTAGACATCTTGTTGACAGCAGAATTGTCCATCCATAGCAAGGTTGCAATCCAATTATTAAAAGCTTCACTTTGAAAATGATAGTGCAATTTGGAATTTTTTCCAATTTTAGCCCCTTGGGAAATCCTTGCAACTGCTGCCAGCATGTGCCACCTGCTCTTATCCCCGGTTGACAAAGCTGAGCCAGCAGTGGTTGTGTTGTGAAGAAGCAGGCCATGTATACATTGAAGAAGAGCTTTCAAATTCTCTGGTGTAAATGTCTAATCAAGTGGTGAACCATCTTTGCAGTATCTGTGAGCTGTATCAGATGAGATTCTACATCAACAGCATCCCCTCCTATTGCAGCTGGGCATAGGAAGTACTGTTGCCAACAAGCTGTCCCATCATGGAGTTGGTAAGAAAGAGGTTGAAGATGTGAGTTAGAGCAATAGCATCTAGCACAGAGAACATGATGTGTAATTGGTTCCAAGCTTTGTGAGAAGGGACAATAGATTGTGAAGGGTTGAATTTGGGAAGCTCAGGAAGATCTGTCAAATTTTCAATTGATATTTTGAGTGCTTTCATGTGCCACTTGGCCGAGTGATCAGCAGTGAATGTCCCTGCTGGCTTGATATAGGCTTCATCCGAGGAGCAATAATTATTATCAAGGTTGAGCATTGTTGATGAACCTTCTGTAGGGGGTGAAGACACATGAGGCACATTGACAGATTGGTGCGGTAAAACTGTCAGTGGGGGAGGTGGTCTGCAGGGGGCGTTATGAATATGAAGCATATGAAGTCTATTCCACTCTCTAAGAAGAAGCTCTGTCTTTATATACATGAGAGTCTGGAACACCATGGAGGTTTCTAGAAGCTCATGATTTCAAATACCAGTAGCAGTGGCGAGTGAAAACTCATGGATGAGTCTACAACTGTGTGTCCATCACTGTAAAGGCACATACGCCTATACTTGACCGCAGATGTATGGTATGGTGATATAGTTGCACACAAGAGTAGGTGAGTATATATGGATCATCAGCTGGTACGAAATTCGATACAGTTCTAAGTGCTGTAACAGTAACCTATTTACACTGGCGCTTACCCATCCTCGGGTCACGTGTTGCTATCAAAATAGCCTGTGAGTCTAATGACAATCTCAGTAACAGTGCCTTCCTTACAAATCATGTTGTATTACTTCCCCCTCTTGCTATGTGCCATGGAGCAAGACAAAGACAATACAAACAACAGGATGTGAAGTCTCCGGTGCCTCATTAATACCCTCGTCCAGTTGGCTGCGTTATGCAGGGACAAAGTGCAGTCTGTAGCCTGATATAGGATGGCCATCTCATCAGCAAAATGTCAATCGGTCCCGAAGCAACACACAATCCTCCGAGACACTCCGGGCGACCTCACCAGTGCTTCTAAGTACTTCTGGATGCTCCCAGACCCCCCTGGAGCTAAGCAAAGCGCTCTGAGACTCTGCATAAGCATTCTCAGGTGCTCCTGAAAGCACCTGCAGTTATGGAGGGGCATTCAGGATGCTACAGGATTTGACTTATAGAATACTCAAATTTTGGAGCTTCTGAGTCCTCTGCGCAGATCTGTGGGAGACTGTAACGGCGGCACGTGTCCCAGGTCCGGGTAACAGCCATTCTATATAGTCAGCTCGCCACGAGACTTAGATCTCTAGCGATAATCTTACCTATACACCTATACTTACTATTACTCGAGTCCACGTTTGCAACCGTATACCATAATTACCATACGTATGCCTATAAGGCCGAACGCTGGCGTACGTGCCCTTACACTATTATCGCTTGTTCAGTAAACGGATACGTTTCGCTCATGGGATTCACAAGTTTTACCCCTTTACCGACGCCCTACATCATAAAGTCAACAATTGAGATTACTACCTTCAAAACGACATATCGAAGCATGATCACTGCAAGCATGGATATCGATCGTTTCATCAATCAATTGAGCACCCTGATGGTAGCGGAGAAGAGTTCAGAGACCAACTGTCGCATGAGACGCGTCACCGGCGATGACTACAGGCCGCCACTATTCGATCCAGCCAATGAGAGAAACCGAATACGATCAAGATATTGAGTCAAACCTCATTCCTACGAGTCAATTGAGTGCGATCAGCAGCCAGAGAAGCTACAATGGATGAGACGCGTCGCCACAATGACGACGATTATCACGAGTACAGGATTCGACATGACCAACAAGAGAAATCGAATACCATTCCTACTAGTCAATTGAGCGCGATCATCAGTCCCAGAACCTACAATCAATGGCGCGATCTTACCCCTGAATCGGCAATACCGAGAACCGAAGGCGAGGTCAACAGACGATTGCGAGTCAGCGCATCGTGTACACCTACAACTCTAGCAACCTCGAATAAGCCCGGAGGACAGTGAAAACAACAAAGGCAATTGGGAGTCTCAGAATGGCTGCGATAAGAAATGCAACTTCCGACCATTCATCTCCGAACCTGCGGAAAGCACTTCCGCCAATTCCAATAATTCTAACAATCCTGATACCGGGAATTCAAGATCGGTCAAGTCCAATAAGCCCAGTGGAGGCAGCCGTGCCAACTTATCACCAGCGCCGTGGCTTTCAAAGGAAGTCTACGAAAGCCGAAAGGCTAACCGGCAATGCACTCACTGCGGCAGCGGAGACCAGAAAACCTTATTTGCAACCTTGGATGAGATACAACCCCACCGAATCGCCTTAATATCAAGAGTCATTCTGGAAGGTCGGGCTCGGATGTGAAGCCAATATCAATGTGGCACCCGGAGACCTGATTCGGCGCATATCCTCCATGAAGTCCTTGTATGAAATATACACGGCAACATGCAGCGAGTCAAAGCACAAATCGACTATGGTGCAATGAGCATCTTTATATCGCCGAGCCTACTTAGGAAACTCGAGCTACCATACGAACCAGCATTCACCTCCACCCTGGCCAGGTGATGATGTATGTAGAGAGTTGAATGGCCAGACTCTTGGTTCAGTATTATGAATACCTTAAACCGGTTGACAAATCGGAGGTTTTAGTTAGTTGTCCCAACGAAGGTATACGACCTAGTCTTGGGCTTGCCATGGCATGAAACCCGGAAATCGACTGCAGCAACGGTCGATTGACAGCCCTGCGAGCGCCAGATGGACCGTAACGGGTGAAGATTCCAGAAGCAGATTGGACAAGTCCTCTGCCGGAACGTGGTGAGGTAACCAAAATGGTGAGCCTTCTCCCGGTATACAACTACTCGGGGCTGCCACATTCGATCATCTCTGAGCTAGTGAGAAGTGGTCGAGGCATTCGTCATATGACTTGGAGAATGTCAAGGGTTGCTGGGAGCATGACTGGAAGGCATCACCGAAAGTGAGAGAAACACCAGGATGCTGAATGCGCGAGCAGGAGCAGCGGCGGTAGTTGCGGCAGAAGAGTGACACAGTGGCAGTGCTTGAATGACTGCTACCGGCTCGCCGAGACACGAATGGAGAAACTGGTCCACGGGGCTTGGTCCTATCGTGACGAACCGTCTGATCCAGCTATCCCGTGACCCCTACCCATCTCCACTCTGCCAAAGTACGCTACAATGCAGACAAGGCTAACGATAATAGGAACAGACATAGTTAACGTGGAGATGGTAACAGATGATGGGGGTCGCATCCCAGCACAATATCAAGATTTGTCATCTTCTCGTGAGATACAAGGACTATGTGGACGTATGCAGCAAGATGAGCCAACTCACGCACCACACCTATCACGGCATGCAAAGCGAATTCGTGAGAAAGAGCGATTCTGGCTCGAGCAGCGTAGGCAGAGCGTGAGAGGAAATGACAGGGTAACCCCACCGTGAGGAACCACACAAATTGCGTGGATCTACTAAATCTCGGAAAGAGCGAAAGAAGGACGGCGGACTGCGGCTGTGTGTGAACTACCGAGCTCTCAATAAAGCCGCGGCGAAGAACCGATATCCTCTCACACTGATCTCGGAGATGCTCGACAGGACCTCAGGAATGCCTATCACCTCATCCAAATCAATGAAGGCGACGAGTACAAAACTGAGCTACAATACCAAATAGAGGAGATAAGTCGTCGGCAGAGCAACGACCTTTAAAGAGAGGGATGACCCTACCGGAACCAAAATCCTCATATACAACGACCCAACCGGAGGTGCCGGAATGATGTACCAGAATGCACTTACCGACAGAGAAGCCCAGCGGCAATAACTGCACCCAGAGAGCGGGGATAAGCATACCTAGAGAATTCACAGCCAAAGCTCAAAGTCAGAGACAACGAGAACAGACCAAGCGAAGTCCGAAAAGGCGAAAAGAAGTCGAATGGTCAACGCAAATCAAGTTGAAACACGAAGCAGGTCAATGACCAAAGCGAGTCAAAAAGAATGGCCAAAGCAAGTGGCAAAATGTGACGAAAGCAAGTGCAAAAATGTGACGAAGCAAGCGAAGCCGACCAAGACCAGCCAAAAGACAAGCGAAGTCGACGACCTCCGAAATCCAGAGACGAAGGCTACCGAAAGACACGTCGGTCAACAAAGATCACCAAAAGTCTACCGAAGTTCATAAGTCTACTGAACCACAACGGCAATCAACAACCGATTTGAGTTTAAGTCGTCGACGGAGCAACGAACTTCAAAAGGGGGATGACGATGTCAAAAAATGCGTCCTACCGACAAGCCAAAAGCCCACCGGGAATCAGTCTACGGAGAAGTCCACCGGCAAAGTCTACCAAGTCGACCAAGATTCTACAGAAGCCGCCTATCGAAAGCGCAACTAGAAGTCGACCGTAAAGTCTACCAAGTCGACTACCTAGTCAAGCACCATCTGGAAGTCAATGCCACTTACCGATGACTACCGCTTGAGAGATATTCTACGAAGCACTGCACGAAGGCTCAAGAGAGCGCAGGCGCACCTGAACTTGGTAAGTATAACCATTTTAGAGACGCTTACCTATTAGATATCGACGAATAAAACGCGATTGACGTATACGATCGATGATCACTGATGGCTACGACCGATGCCGGCAGCGGAAGCTCCCATCGATGCCAAGTCACGAGCGGAAGCTCTTCCACCCTGACAATTTCAACAAAGACCTACGCCGAGATACAAGGTACGGGAGTGATGGTCGTTGGAGCATGGGTTAGGAAGTTGAGATAATGGAAGACGGGATCACTTTTGGATGTTTTCTCTCTTCTCTCTTCTCTTCTTCTCTTCTTTGGATCTCGGCCCGGTACAAATGGCGTCGGCACGGGTTTTTACCACCGGCTAATGGAAGTGGAGTTTCCCCGTGCGCCGGATCCTCCGAACGGTCGGCATTGAGCTGTACCAAACGGTTGTGGGACTTATGGGTTCGTACGATTGCGTACGTAGGATGATTGTTTCATTCTTTGTTTCCCTTTCCTTTCCTTTTCTCTTGTACGGTATATGCAGCCCAGGAGGTCTGCACCTAAAGAGAGGGATAATGTAACGGCGGCACGTGACCCAGGTCCGGGTAACAGCCATTTTATATAGTCTGCTCGCCACGAGACTTAGATCTCTAGCGATAATCTTACCTATACACCTATATTTACTATTACTCGAGTCCACGTTTGCAACCGTATACCATATTTACCATACGTATGCCTATAAGGCCGAACGCTGGCGTACGTGCCCTTACAGAGACTTCGAGATGAGCAGAGACCACTGCGCAGCTCTATGGGATACTTTGAGAGCAGCCATGACCACTGCGCACTATCTCTGGAAGACTTGGTGCCGTATTCTCACAGCACTGGTTCTTACATAACCACAAGGCATTTCATCTTATCATATTCGTCTTTGTTACATCACAATATGGCGTGAATTATATAAGTCTCTCAATATATATACATACAGTCAATCTGGCCGCAGATGGTACTCGAGCATAATTGGAGGAGCACCTGGACAAGCCCATTGAGCATCCAGACAGAATTGATGGGAAAGAGCGGTTCTGGTTCGAGGAGTGTCGGAATCTGGGGAGAACATATGATACTACCCGGTGTTGAGGATCCATGCAATTCCATAGATCCACGGAATCTCAGCCAGAGCTAGGGAGACCGAAAGTTGGGAATGATAGCATGTGTATTTTCATTGTATGATAAGATGAGATGAAAATGTGATGATGTCTATGTACTCCGCAGTCTGCCAAATATATACTCCCGGTCACTCCTCTCAGCTCTGTTACCCCTGTATCTCCACTGCTCCATGAAGATGGACTTGGAGGCCATGATCGAGTGTGTTTGGAGATGCACTTGGACACTGAGATCAACTTGACTCAGAGATGCACTTGAAGGCCGTAATTGAGCGTGTTTAGAAATGCACTTGGAGGCTGGGATCGAGTGAACTCAGAGATGCACTTGGATGCCGTAATTCAGGGTGTTGGGAGATACACTTGGAGGTCGTGATCGAACAAGATTGGAGAAGTACTAAGAGGCGGTTGATGTGGATGCGATTGATCTGAAGGCAGTCAATCTGGAGGCAGTCAATCTGAAGGCGGTGGGTCTGGAGGCAGTGAATCTGGAGACAGTAGATCGGGAGGCATGTGCGATGGAAGCTGAGACCGTATACATTGGTTAACTCGCGATTGTGGAAATGTAGAGAAATGAGTAAAACAAGGTCCCCTGTGAGCTGAGAGACTGGCTGGGAGCGGGAGACAGTCATTTTTGGGATGATGCAGTACTCAGTGTATGCAGTACTCAGTGTATGCTGTACTGGGTGTATGCTGTAATTGGTGTATGCTGTACTTGGTGTTCACTCTTGATCATGGCATGGAGAGATAGAGAGGGATGACTCAACTTCGTGTTCTTAGGTGACGGTAGAGTTGAGGACGAGAAGCAGAGAACACAGAAGAGATGGGGCAACTCATCATGAGAAACTGGGACTTAGAGAATTTAGTGTGTGAGTCAATTGACCATCCCCAATATGGCAGGTACAAGTTCCGATCTGGCACGTAATTACAACAATATGATGTCATCCCCATCCCAACAGACAAGTCATACCCCCGATTTCTCATATCTGCTCGTATCCTCCATATAGTTCCCGTGTTCATCTTCCATCTCTCTTTTTCGTCCATAACTCTACCATCATCACAAGAACACTAAGTTAAGTCATCCCTCTGTATCTCTCCTTGCCATGATAATGCATTGACACTGAGTACAGCATACACCGAGTACAGCATACACCAAGGATTGTTTGTGTTCCCTGCATTCTCATGGGTTACGAGTTGACCCCCGAATGTAGCTTCTGCTTCTGGCGTGCCTCCCTACACGATCGACCGCCATCATCCAGCTCTCCATGAGAGCTCAATGCTATAGTCACCTTGTCACTTTCCCACGGTTGTGAGTTGACTAACTGCTGATTAGAGTCTCAGCACCTGGTGCACCATCCATCGACCTCCTCCAAGTTCTCGTCGAATCCCGCACGATTACGGCATCGAAGTGTATCTCTAAACTGGCACGATCACAGCCTCCAAACTGGTTGAACGTGGCCTCCAAGTTCGCATGATCAATGCCCCCAAGTGCCTCTCCAAACTCGCCCGTTGTCAATCGCGGAGTGGATCTCGAAGTTCACTTGATCACCATCTTCAGGTGTATCTCCAACTATGCTCGATCATGGCCTCGAAGTTCACATGATCATGGCCTCCTTGTGCATCTACACACTTGCTACATCACGATCTCGGAGTGTATCTCTGAATTCACATGATCGTCATTAGCAGGGGCTCCTCGAATTGCTCTCAAACACCACCTGCAGCCAGTCCAGTTATACTGTGTGTAGATGGGTAGCTATATAGATACATAGATACATATATGAGAATACATACTGAATAGATGAGTTTTAAAAATCATTGAACGATAAGCAGTAGGGATGATTTCCAGAAGCACCAGCAGCGTTCCCGAAGAGAATGTTGTTTTTCCCAAACTTCTGTACTGTGACTCGAGGCACTCCCAGACTTGTCGCTGGTGCTCCCATACCTGATGCAGGCACTCCGAGGCTTGTCGCCGGCACTCCCAGGTGCTCCGAGGATTGTCCTCGGCGCTCCCAGACTTCTTGCCGGTGCTTCCAGGTGCACCGAAAGTTCTCTCCAGCGCTCCGAGATGTTCCCACACCTACCACAGTCACTCCCATGGTACTCCTGTACCAGTTACTGGAGATCCCAGTTACTCTGAAGGCCGGCAGGAATGCCCTCCTAGGGTCTGATACTCTCCTGAAATCGATGCATCTAAGTTTAGACTCCACATCCTCTCAGACACTCCTGGACACTTCCAGTGACTAAAATACATTTTGCTGATGAAACTCCATCCTTCATCCAGTACCTCTCAGGAGGAACTCCAATCAGACCCATATGAATTTGAATTGCCAGCCAGAGATAAAAATCCTGAGCAGTAACTGGCTGCCAGGAACGCTGCCGCTCCCTCTTTGGCCCAAGAAGCTGCTGCTGGCCATAGGAATTGGTGTTGGCTACAAGCTGTCCCATAATGGAGTTAGTAAGAAAGAGATTGAAGATTTGAATTAGAGTAATGGCATCCAGCTCGGTGAATGAGATCGGCAATCGGTTCCATGCATTGAGAGGAGGGACAACTGGTTGTGAACAGTCAAATGTGGGAAGCTTATGAAGATCTGGCAAATTTTGAATCAGTTTTTTGAGTGTATCCTTGCACTGCTTGGCCAAGTCACCACCTGTGATCGCGCTGGCTGGCTCAATATATTGCTCATCTGAGGAGCTTTAAATATCGTCAAGGTTGACCATTGCAGGTGGAACTTCAGTTGTGAGTGAAGACACATCAGGCATAATGACAGGTCGATGCTGTACAACTGTAGGTGGTGGTGGTGGTTGGGAGGAGGTGCACATTGGACGAGAGTGATTGGCCATGATGCGACGCTTGGCACTTTGTTTTTTGACATTTTTTGGTCAGGATGGTGGAGATGAGAGTATAAGTGGTGGGGGTAGGTAGTTGACATTAAGGTTCCGAGGTCTGAGGGCTTCTCTGCTCATGGTTGTTGCTTTTTTATTCATACTGTATGCACTATAATTAGAGTATGACAGGACCCAATATCCCCTCCGCCTCCTGGCGAGCAGGCTAGATGGCAGAGCACCCCCCCCCCCCATCCCTGCAACCCCGCGGACCAAGCGAGAGACGGA
>Ga0307515_10008029_pt1 | contig 20688 bp, 21 predicted proteins | sample 17_EM_MG_FD_194513 | JGI IMG/M metagenome (GOLD analysis project Ga0307515, IMG submission 194513) | Populus trichocarpa ectomycorrhiza microbial communities from riparian zone in the Pacific Northwest, United States - 17_EM | ecosystem: Host-associated > Plants > Roots > Unclassified | place...
TCAATTTCAGGAGTATCAGACCCTAGGAGGGCATTCCTGCCGGCCTTCAGAGTAACTGGGAGCGCCGACGACAAGCCTGGGAGCACCTGGGAGCGCCGGCGACAAGTCCGGGAGCACCTCGAATCACAGTCATGTATTCAGTGTGTATTTTCATCTATGTATCTATGTATCTATGTATCTATATAGCTACCCATCTACACACACTATATCTGGACTGGCTGCAGGAGGTGCTTGAGAGCAATTCGAGGTGAGCCTGAAAATGACGATCAAGTGAACTCAGAGATATACTCTGACGCCTTAATCCAGCGGCTTTGGGAATGCACTTGGAGGCGGTAATCAAGCATATTTGGAGATACACTTGGTGGCCGTGATCAAGCAAGTTTGGAGATATGCACTTGGAGGCCATGTTCGTGCGAACATTCAGGCCGTGATCGAGCGAGTCTGGAGAGACACTTGGAGGCCGCGATCGAGCGGGTTAGGAGATGCACTTGGAGGCCGTGAACGATCGAGTTTGGAGATGCACTGGGAGGCCCAGATGGAGTGAACTCAGAGATGCACTTGGAGGCCATGATCGAGCGGGTTTCGAGATGCACTGGGAGGCCGAGATGGAGTGAACTCAGAGATGCACTTGGAGGCTGTGATCGAGCGAGTTTGGAGATTGACTGGGAGGCCGAGACGGAGTGAACTCCGAGATGCACTTGGAGGCGGTGATCGATCGAGTTTGGAGATGCTCTGAGAGGCCGCGATGGAGCGAATTTGGAGATGCACTTGGAGGCTGTGATCGAGCGAGTTTGGACGAGTACTTGGAGGCGGTTGATGGACGGCGCGCCAGGACTCAATTCATCAGGTAGTCAACTCGCAACCGTGGGAATGTGACAAGGTGACTTTACCTTTGAAGCTCTTATGGGGAACTGGCTGGTGGCGGTCGATCGGTAGGGAGGTACGCCGGAAGCTGAAGCTACATTCAGGGGTCAACTCGAAATTGTGCGAATGAAGGGACGACAGACAATCTTAGGTGTATGCTGTACTCGGTGTATGCTGTGCTCGGTGTATGCTGTACTCGGTGTATGCTGTACTCGGTGTATGCTGCACTCAGTGTTAACTCATGATGATGGCATGGAGAGATAGAGAGGGATGACTTAACTTTGTGTTCTTGCGATGATGGTAGAGTTGTTGACAAGAGAGAGAGAGATGGGGGATGAAGATGAGAACGATATGGAGGATACGAGCGGCTATGAGGAATCAGGGGTATGACTTGCCTGATTGAGTTTAGGAGACCTCGAATCGGTGTAATGACCTGCCGCATTGGGACTCGTACCTGCCGTATCGGGGATGGTCAATTGACTCGCACACGAAATTGTCTTAAGTCCCAGTTTCTCATGATGATTTTCCCCATCTCCTCTGATCTCTCTGTTTCTTGTGCTCAACTCTACCATCACCTAAGAACACGAAGTTAAGTCATCCCTCTTTATCTCTCCATGCCATAATCATGAGTTAACACCGAGTGCATCTCCAGACTCGCTCGGCCACAGCCTCCCAGTGCATCTCCAAACTCGATCAATCATGGCCTCCAAGTGCATCTCTGAGTTCACTCCATCTCGGCCTGCCAGTGCATCTCCAAACTCGCTCGATCACGGCCTCCAAGTGCATCTCTGAGTTCACTCCATCTCGGCCTCCCAGTGCATCTCCAAACTCGCTCGATCACGGCCTCCCAGTGCGTCTCCAAACTCGATCGATCACGGACTCCAAGTATATCGTTAAGGAGTGATGGTGGGTGTACGGAGATACAGGGGTAACGGAGGCGGAATGAGCGACGGTGGGTGTACGGAGATACAGTGGTAATGGTGGAGGAATGAGCGACGTGGAGTATATATTCGGGAGACCCCGGGGTAGATAGACAGCATCTCATTTTCATCTCATCTTGTCATACAACGAAAAGACACACTCTATCTTTCCCAACTTTTGGTCTCGCTCACTCTGTCAGAGGATCCACGCCATTGCGTGGATCCTCATGGCAGGGTAGTATTATATCTTCCCACCTTCCTACGCTCGTCGAGCTTAATGTAGAAGGAATGCGAGCAGAGATTTTCGCAGCGTCACCCATTGCATTGCGATCTCTATGCAAGCGTGTACCCAATGAACCCATTCCGACGTATGGTCATAGTTGGCCGCAACGCCAGACTGTTTGTTTAAAATAGGAGACCAACAGAGCGAGAAGAAACGGCGAACCTGCGATCGGAGGGCGATATGCAACGTGACGCGTGGCGTTGACGCCGGGCGCAGGGTAATCTGCCACCAGGGTGCCTCTGATGGCTCTGACGGAGCGCATCCACTCTGACGGAGCCATTCCACCCAGACGGAGATGTTTTTTGCTGATGTACCCTATCAGTCAAATCTTACAGCATTCTGAGAATGCTCTTGCTGAGTCTGAGAGCGCTTTGCTTAGCTCCAGGGGGGTCTGGGAGCATCTAGAAGTACTTAGAAGCACTGGTGAGGTTGCCCCGAGTGTCTGTGAGGACTGGGTGTCACTTCCGGACCGATTTACATTTTGCTGATGAAGTGGCAAATGTTGACAATGTTATTCTTCTTGACTATTTGACCTCCGAAGTGGCGCTTGAGGACCCTGAGACTTGATGCACTGATCCAAACATCCCAATCGACAACAATTGCATGGATGACGAATTGCATTGTGGGATGCCAGGGGGCTCTGGGGATTACGAAGATGAATGTGATGAATGCGACGAGCGCGATCCCATCCCCACTCCAGCCGGTGACAACGGCCCACGACTGAACTCAAGAGATTTGACCTGGGAACCAGTTATGTCGACACGTATGAGAGCGAGGATGGTGACAATGCGGATGCGGATGAGATGGAAAAAGCATTGCAAGCCGATGATGGATCAATGCAGAATGTGAACGACTGAGGGCATAGTAATAGAGAGTGTGAAGATTGGACTGTATATTTCAGACCAGTAAAATACAATAATGGCAAAGCAAATACAATGGCAAGCATCAGCAAAAAACTTTGCCGTCCGGGCGGAATAGCTGCGTCAGAGTGGACGCACTCCATCAGAGCCGTCAGAGACAGCCCAGTGGCGGAATACTCCACAGCCAGCGTCAATACCACCCGTCGCATCGCATATCGCCCTCCAATCGCCGTTTCACCCGTCCTTCTCGCTCTGGCCGTCTCCTATTCTAAACAAACATTCTCGCGTTGAGGCCAACTGTGACCATATGTCGGAATGGGTTCATTGGGTACACACTTGCATCGGGATTGCAATGCAATAGGTGACGCTGCTAAAATCTCTCCTTATGTTCCTTCTACATTAAGCTCGAGGAGCATAGGAAGCAGGTGAGAGAATATGATACAACTCGGCCATGAGGATCCAAGAAATCTCGCAAAGAGTGAGTGAGACCAAAAGTTGGGAAACATAGAGTGTGTATTTTTCTTGTATGAAAAGATGAGATGAAAATGAGATGCTGTATATCTACCCATGGGTCTCCCGAATATATACTCCGGGTCGCTCATTCCACCTCCATTTCCCTTGTATCTCTGTACACCCACTGTCACTCCGTAACGAGATACTTGGAGGCCGTGAACAATTGAGTTTGGGGATGCACTGGGAGGCCGTGATCGAGCGAGTTTGGAGATGCACTTGGAGGCTGGGATGGAGTGAACTCAGAGACGCACGTGGAGGCTGTGATCAATCGAGTTTGGAGATGCACTGGGAGGCCGTGATCAAGCCAGTTTGGAGATGCACTTGGAGGCCGAGACCGAGTAAACTCAGGAGATGCAATTGGAGGCCGTGATCAATTGAGTTTGGGGATGCACTCTGAGGCTGTGACCGAGCGAGTCTGGAGATGCACTTGCAGGCTATGATCGAGCAAGATTGGAGCAGTACTTGGGGGCGGTTGATTTGGAGGGAGGCGCGAAGGCAGCTGAGACTCCATTCATTGGCTAACTTGTAATTTTGGGAATGTAGAGAGTTGAGTACAACATCCGCCGAGAGATGTCACACTAGCTGGGTGCGGGAGACTGTCGATCTTGGGATGATGCTGTACTTGGTGTATGCTGTATTTGGTGTTAACTCATGATTATGGCATGGAGAGATAGAGAGGGATGACTTAACTTTGTGTTCTTAGGTGATGGTAAAGTTGAGCACAAGAAAGAGAGAGATCAGAGGAGATGGGGGAAATCATCATGAGAAACTGGGACTCAGAGAATTTCGTGTGCGAGTCAATTGCCCATCCCCGATACAGCAGGTACGAGTCCCGATCGGGTGGGTGATCACACCGATACAATGTCCTACAAACCCAACTGGGCAAGTCGTACTCCTGATTTCTCATAGCTGCTCGTATCCTCCACATCGTTCTCATCTCCATCCCCTATCTCTCTCTTTCTCGTCCACAACTCTACCATCATCGCAAGAACACAATGTTAAGACATCCCTCTCTATCTCTCTATTCCATCATCATGAGTTAACACTGAGTGCAGCATGCACTGAGTACAGTATACAGCGAGTGCAGCATACACCGAGTCCAGCATACACCAAGTACAGCATACACCTACTATTGTCTGTCGTCCCTTCATTCTCATGATTTCAAGTTGACCCCTGAATATAGCTTCAGCTTCCGGCGTACCTCCCTACCGATCGACGGCCACCAGCCAGCTCTGCATAAGAGCTTCAAAGGTAAAGTCACCTTCTCACATTCCCACGGTTGAGAGTTAACTAACTGATGAATTGAGTCCCGGCGCGCAGTCCATCGACCGCCTCCAACTACTCATCCAATCTCGCTCGATTATGGCCTCCTAGTGTATCTCCAAACTGGCTCAATCACGGCCTCCAAGTGTATCTCCTGACTCGCTTGATTACGGCCTCCACTAGTGCATCTCCAAACTCGCTCGATGATGATCGCGCAGTGCATCTCTAAGCTCACTCGATCACAGCCTCCAATTGTATCTCCAAATACGCTCGAATACGGCCTCCAAGTGCATGTCCAAAGTCGCTCATTCACAGCCTCAGAGTACATCTCTGAGTTCACTCGATTGTCATTTTCAGTCCCACCTCAAATTGCTCTCAAGCACCACCTGCAGCCAGCCCAGATATACCGTGTGTAGATGGGTAGCTATATAGATACATAGATACATAGATGAAAATACAAACCAGTGAATACATGAGTTTTAAAAATCGTTGAATGAGTGCTAGTAGCTATGATTCCCAGGCGCACCAGCAGCATTCGCAAAGAAGATGTTGTTTCTCCCAGACTGCTCCACTGTGATTCGAGGTGCTCCGAGACATGTTGCCGGCGCTCCCAGGTGCTCCTTGGCTTGTCATTGGCGCTCCCAGTTACTCTGAAGGACAGCAGGAATGCCCTCCTAGGGTCTGATACTCTCCTGAAATTGACGCATCTAAGTTTACGCTCCACATCCTCTCTGACACTCCTGGAGGCTTCCAGTGACTAAAATACATTTTGCTGATGCTATGCAACACGACGGGAATGGTGTAATTCTCTGTCTGATGGTCAAAGGTTCTGTCAGAGCTGTCAGAGCCATTCGGAACACCCGGGTGTTTCTGACGGAAACTGGAGTTGTTGCTGATGAGTGATGTATCCGAAGCAAAGACTGTATTGCATTAAGTGACAAAATCTCAAAGCTAAACATATATGGGGAGAGTGTGGCATCCGATATATAGCAATAGCGGAGAGGTACAATGTGGCTATCGTCTGAAGAAAGCCATAAACATCACCAGGCGATGTGTAAACGGCTACAGCATAACTGCAGCCCCTGCGAAGAGTGTAAAACATGTATTGTTCTGAGGGTGCATATATGTCACCTCATTCCGGGCGAAGAGTAAAGGAGGTAAGTATGCAACACACCCCGTCGCCTAGGTGACGGTAAGTGTGTAATTGTCTGTCAGAGGGCAGGAGGTTCCGTCAGAGCCGTCAGAGCCTTCCGGAACCCACGGGTGTTTCTGGTGGTATCTAGGGTTGTTGCTGATGTACCACTACCTCACACCAAATAATTAGTCATATGGTCAAGTTTCTCAATGGAATGGGAAGGAGATGAAGGAAATGAGCCGGTACCTGCATGGAGTTGTAACCCAGTCTCTACAAGGTGGAAGCCCCATGCAGCGTCCCATATTCAATTGCGCAATTGAGTGCACACGGGCATTGTTAGAATTGTATATGTATGCTGGATATAAATCTCACGATGATGCATCATTGAGCTACATTGTAACATGGGAGGAATCGACTCCAAGGTATACTCAACTAGAAGTATCCCTTCTCAGTATCCCCTTATCTTGTCTCGCTATCAGACTTGATATTCGACTTATACTAGGACTAATTGCTGGTTCACTTCTAACCTTCACTCAGGCGCAGAAAGTAATCAGAATAGAATAAATGTTGAATAGCTTTCCAATCTGAATATATTGTTAAGGCTTATTCTCCGTTGTGAGAACGTTGCCCTCTATACCAGCAGAGAATTGTGAGGTCTTTATACCTCTTCCTCTGCCCTCTAACTGCTAATTCTCACCATGCTTTTCTCTAGATAAATCCTCACTATCCTGTCATCTTCCAATCCCCTTGTTCTGATAACCAGTTGGCCTGAACTTCCTCCAAGCAGATAGTATCCTTCCAATCCTCCAGTCTTTCCGGACCAACAGTATCCTTCTGATATACATCTCCAGACTGATTGGTATCCATCGGACTGTTGTCTTCCGGACCATCTACCTCTTTGTTCCATTCAACAGCCCTCTCCTATCTCATGCACAAGTGTCTCTATCCTACTGGCCATTGCAGATGCCAATCGAGAGTTACTTCATATAGAGGTGACGATGGCTGGCGTCATTCTTATCTCTATCCATAGAGGATATAGCGATGTGTGTTTGCATCTGTATTAACAAACCATTGCAATGGTGACCACACTCCAGGGTGGGTGGTGATGAGGTGGTCGAGGGATTTGTGCCCAGCGGTTATTGGTGTGGCAATAATACTGGTTTATACTTGGTGAACCTTAATCAATTGCCACATGGCAATATTATCAAGTGATTGTTCATGACCCCGGAACGGTGACCAATCCTAAAGGTGTAACATACATGGAGGATGCCTTGCGTCGTTTTCACACCTTCAAGGATGTTTTCTCACTCGTGCGAGCCGATGAAAAGCGGATGGCCCAAGCCAAGGCCCTGAGAGCAGAATTGGTGAAGAAGCGAAAGGTACACAGGGAAACCAATGCCGAAACTTGGACACCATGCAAGAAGCGGCGCGAAATGAAGGTCTGGCGGGATTATATCAGCCACTGCATAGATGTCTCCAAGAAGTCAGATGCCGACTTCAACTTTCCGAAGATCCACTTGATGTCTCACTGGGTCAAACAGATTCGCTGATACGGGACCTTGCAACAGTATTCTGCTGAGAGACATGACCAAGCACATTAAACGAACCTCAAGGACTGTTGCAAAGCCTCCAATCACAATCTCAAGTAACTCCCGCAAGGAATCACCCTTCAGTGTCCCATTCTCTGCGTCGAAATCAGAGAGCTCAATCTCCAAGCCCTCGCTCAGTGTAGGGAGAACAGTGCTGCTCCCTGCAATGTCCTCCTTTCTGGTGCTGATGTGGCTGCCCCCCTGAGCTCCAAGTCATATGTGCAGCCCGAATTAATGGGACCCCAAAACCGCCATGATGGAAAGCATCCTGACACTATGATCAAAGACATCAGAGCATTACTCAACAATACACCAGATGCAACGCACCTCATGGCAATATGCAGTGGCACGCGGGAGTTTAACAAGCATATGAGTAGTAACAAGGCGTATATATTGGATGAACAACTGCACGCAATGGAGCTCTGTATTCACCATGGTATTAAGGTTCAATTTCAGGGTTTAGAAGGTGAATGCATATCTCAGATATGTCAATGCACAGGAAGCCTGAACTGGTGCGGAGGGGATCGACAGCACAACTGGGTGTGGGTGAAGCAACGCTAGGGGAGGTGTCATGACGCGCTGAATGGGCGTCTCCCGTGGCAACTGCAACGACTATTCAAAATCAATCTCCTAAACAAGGATGGAGCTTTTGTTGAGTACTGGTTAGCCCTGGTGCTCAGCACAATACCTGAAAACTTGGGTAACTTGGATCCCGTCTCAATATTTGAACAAGTGACAACAGCACCAGCAGCCGCTGCATTGCTGGTTTTCAGAATGGGAAATATCATCGGCCGTGCGCACGTAATTCCAGAGATAGCTACTTGTAGTAAGACAGGAGATGGAAGGAACGAGCGATGGATTGTCAATAGCCACATAGATCTGGCGACTTGGAATGATGTGTATAATTAGTAAAGAGAGAATTGCAGTTTGTGCACAGGTAGAAGGAACACGAGAAGAGATCTTCACAGTGTCGCCCATTGCATTGGAATCCTGATGAAAGAGTGTACCCAATGAACCCATTCTGACATATGGGCACGGTTGGCCACTACACCAGAGTGTTCATTTAAAATTGGAGACCGGCAAAGCGAGAAGAAATTGTGAAACTCTGATCTGAGGGCGATATGCAACACGACGGGTGGTATTGACGCCGGGCGTGGAGTAATCCGCCACTGGGGTGCCTCTGATGGCTCTGACAGAGCGTGTCCACTCTGACGCAGCCATGCTGCCCAGATGGAAATGTTTTTTGCTGATGTAGACCGCCCAGCCTCATCGTTGGGGGTATGAGGAAATTGCCAGGATTGATCCAGCCCAGAGAAACTCAGACCCTCCATGTGCCTACATTTCAGTGGTAAATGAATCATCTCAACAATTGTTTTCATCGCTGGCATTGTGCATCAGGCTCCCACAAAGATTACTTGCTCCTGTGCAGCAATGGTATACCGCTGCAAGATTTCAATAGACTCTATATACGGATTTCGAACATAGTGGCCTACAGATAGATGGAGACTGGTAGCGTACCTGTTGGTCAACAACTGGTTTAGATGCCCTATAAACGTTTGTGAGGTAAGTTCAAAGTTCCCTTCTTCTCTAATCATTCTCTTCACAATCAATTTTGGAGTGCAAGTTTCAATTTGCAGCAACTGAAATTGTGGATCTTATTCGCCGGTAGTGGTAGCAATGGGTCCGGCTAACCCGCCAGCGGTCCGGCTTTGGATGGGCCAAACAGTTTCATTCGGTTTCAGACCCGGCCAAAAACCCGAGCCGCTGTTTCTTGGTGGGGTTGTTACCAGGACCGGACATAAACCTGCAGTTGTTTGGCTGGGTTGTACCCGGACCGCAGTTCAATTTTACCGTTCCTACAACTTTCGCTCCAATTAAGTATCTGAGATCTCTACGTATCATGAAAGTATCAGTATGTAGATCGTCCAGTGTTAGCCGCTCTTCCACCTCCCGCTTTCAGATTTGCAATTGGACCAATATTCTTTGAATTGCTGTAAAATAACACGATATTCTAGGCAAAATTTGCGGGTTTTCAATAGCGATTCCACGAATATTCGTCCCATCGCAAATCTGACAGCGGGAGGTAAAAGAGCGGCTAAAACTGGACAATGTACGTACTGATCATGTCATGATACGATCAGAACTCAAATACTTAATTGAAGCCAAAATTGTGACCGTGAAATGCCAGGTTTTTGGTGGTAAAACCAGCCCGTTTCCAACATTCCTGGTTTTTCATGTGATAAGACCCATTGCCATGATCTGGTTTCGGTTGGAACCAGACCCGGAACTGACCCGAGAATTCGGACCCGTTGCTAACACTATTCACTGCACATACTTCTATGGCATACGACAAATCGGAATGAAAGATAGAACATTGATTGATAAAATCAACATCAGCAAAATGTATTTTAGTCACTGGAAGCCTGCAGGAGTGTCTGAGAGGATGTGGAGTGTAAACTTGGATACGTCAATTCCAGGAGAGTATCAGACGTTAAGAGGGCATTCCTGCTGACCTTCAGAGTAACTGGGATCTCTGATGACTGGTACAGGAGTACCATGGGAGTGATTGTAATAGATTTGGGAACACCTTGGAGCGCCGGAGAGAACTATGGGTGCACCTGGGAGCACCTGGGAGCGCCGGCAACAGGTCTGGGAGCGCCAACGACAAGCCTGAGAGCACCTGGGAGCGCCGGCGACAAGTCTGGGAGCACCTACGACAAGCCTGGTAGCACCTGGGAGCGCCAGCAACAAGTCTGGGAGCACCGACGACAAGCCTGGTAGCACCTGGGAGTGCCGGCGACAAGTCTGGGAGTACCGACGACAAGCCTGGTAGCACCTGGGAGCGCCGGCGACAAGTCTGGGAGCACCTGAAATCACAGTTGAGCAGTCTGGGAAAAACATCTTCTTTGGGAATGCTGCAGGTGCGCCTGCAAATCTTAGCTACTACTTATCATTCAGCAATTATTAAAACTCATGTATTCAGTTTGTCTTCTCATCTATGTATCTATATAGCTACCTGTCTACACACGGTATATCTGGACTGGCTGCAGGCGGTACTGGAAAGCAATCCGAGGTGCGCCTGAGAATGACGATCGAGTGAACTCAGAGATTCACTCCAAGGCTGTGATCTAGCGTGTATGGAAATGCACTTGGAGGCCGGGATTGTGCGAACTTGGAGGTCGTAATCATGCGAGTTTAGGGATCAACAGGGAGGCTTTGATCGTGCAAGTTTGGAGATGCACTTGGAGGCTGTGATCGTGCGAACTTGCATCAGCACAATGTAAAATGGTTCGGAAGTCATAACTCAATGACTCAGCTGTTCTGAATAGCCACACCGATCCTTCCAGAAGCTCCCAGAAGCTCCCAGAAGCTCCCGAACAGGCTGAATGCAAAATGATGTGCCTCTCAGATGCTCTGAGAGTACTTTCAGGTGTTCCTCAACGCTCCTGACGTAGCGGAACCGAATACAATAATATTCTAAAGAGTATGAATTCATCATCAGAATGCTATAAAATCATGCCTTTGAGGTGGTAAAAGTTCGGAGCTGCTGGGACTACATCACTTATCTCCAAGACGATTCCGGTGCACCTGCAGCCAGACTCTCCGGAATTGATAATATATAATGTCTATATCAAATAGTACAATTCGATAAACTATCTCACAGCTACACACCTCAATCAGGCATTCTAATCCAATTAATATTCAGTCGAGTAGGTATCTAAATCAACATGATCATTTACAAGCCATACACTATCAATGCCGCCCTATGCAGCATTCTCCCACACTAATTGTGCCGGTCCAACTATTGCTCCAACGGGTACAATATGCATCTTATTCGTTTGTTTTACAACCCGGATGAACCCATCAACACAATCAACCCAACCATGAAGATCTTTGAACTTTGTTGGAATCACCACCACATATTCTTGAGCTTGAGGACATAATACCCATTGTTGAGTCTTCTGGCACCGCTTGGAAAAAGTCGATAATGCTTTCCCGGCTGGCAGGCACTCCTGAAATTGGAGCATCCGATTCGGTTGAGTCCAGGTGAAGTACAATACCGGGAAAAAAGGAACTCGTCCTTGGAAGGTGTTATCGAGGTCATTCTCTTCACTTTGCGTATACTGGACCCAGATGTCATGAGATTCATGCATGATCCCTTGGTTGGCATTGGTATATTCTACCTTGCAATCAAGTCCCAGACACTCAACAGAAGTAGGGTTGTTAAATGGTTGACGGTAATACAACAGCCCATTCTGGAGTTGAATAAATATACTGTCAAGGAGTACATTCTGATTGTATCCGAGCACGAGTCGACTAACTTCATGTCCCCAGTTCTCATCAATTTGCGCACGGAATAGCTGTCCAAAGTTGGGAATTCCGAAGTCTTCTGATGCATCTCTGAGTGAGGTTAATTTGATACTGCTGCACACTCCGCGGACGTGCATTTCTCTCAAATGATATAACTGCTGTGATACAGGGCGGATAATGGGCTCATCCTCAATTGTTTGGAGACGTAAAAGATGGGCTCTGCCGGTACTTTGCCGCTTATCAGTAGTGGACAGTAGGTTGAAAACTCTTGCTGAGTCAATATTGTACCAGCCCTGGAGTGCAAGATATACTAGAGTCTCCTCCATATAGTCAAGACCGGTACAGCGGTCATTGTGCTTGAGCATCTGTCGAATGTAATTGACTTTGTTGGTAGATTGATATGCCTCTTTCACGTTTGCAATATGTAGCCGTTCAGAAATACCGCTGGTGAAATTGTCACCGGAACCCATTCGCCGAATCGACTCTGAGATGTGGCTCACAAGATGCATCTTTGGATATTCGAAATGTATTATGCGTTGTTCAATGGATTTTGGGAGCGCCTGAATGCGCATTGTCTCCCACCAAGCTTCAAACTCGATCAAACAGATGGAGAATTCCGTCTTGAACCGCTTCTGTTCATTCGAGGTGATGAAATAAATCTCCCTCTCCAGCTGGTTAGTGACCCGCTCCATATCAGCCAAGCTCCAGGTGGTGGCTTCTGTCTCAGCAGCGGATAGGTGGATCTGAAATTGGAGTCGCTTGTTGGCGGTCATGTTTGCCGCTCCGTAAGCCTCGTCTTCGGCGGCAGCTTTTATTAGGGCAAGATCTTTGGCGAATTTGCTTCTGGGACCGGTTGCCTTGTTCCTGACTTCCTGAAATTGTTGTCGCTCATGACGTTCGAATAATTTATCGAGAAGCTTGCGTTGAGCAGGTGTCACTAGATGGATTTCGCGCTCCAATCACTCTATTGCCATCTGACAATCAGCATCTGACCAAGTCGTGGCCGCTTGTCGGGCTCTGTTCAGGTGCACCTGAAATTGCCTATGTTTCATTTTGGAAACCTTTTCAGCCCCATACACTACAGCCTCCATTGCTGCACGAATCTTATGAATCTTTTGTTCACGCACCAGATGGGATTCCTTTGCCAACAGGTCATCCACTCTGGCCTTGGCAGACTTCGACATTTTCTGTTCGCGAAAAATACCCTTCTTTGTGTAAAATCGCTTGAGTGCATCGTCCAGTGCTTTGAGGGATAGGTCTGAGTAATTTTGTTGGCAAACAAGTAGAGAGAATTCACATAATGCCTGCACTCCTCCCATTACCATTTCATCAGAGGCTGTTTCCACTGCAGTTTTCCCATCATCTTTGGAGCAGACAAGATTTGGAGCGCAATTCACTGCCAGTGTTCTGATCATTCCACAAATCTCTTTACCTTGCCAGGTGCCGCTGTTCAATGCATCGAATGGTTTAGAGATGTGCTGGAGACCAGGATATTGTGGCACCAATGTGAATCGATTGTCAAATTGATCCTTGACATTTCTAGCTTTCAGGTATTTGAGCAGCCAGTGCAATAAGTCTTTAACTAAACCCAGGAGCAGCTGATGCAATTCATCAGGCTGCCAAAGCTGATAGACATTGCAGAGAGGGTATTGCCAGAACTGGTTGTGGATTGGGTGGACACCGAGAGTGTCCAGAGCATCAATATGATTGTCCTCCAGCAGCTCCGAGTAAACATGCTGGTCTCTTGAGTTATCGAGTGGTCGAAAAGCGGAATGCCCCATCGGCGCACCTTTAGGAATTTCACACATCGGGCATGGGCGATAAGAGACTTAAGCAATCATGACTTGTTCCAGATTATCCCCGACTCAGGCAGCCAAAAGAGAGTAACATTGTCACTGGAATCCATCTGCACAATCCCATTTCAAGCTGGGGCCAGTGATGTCAAGATGCCTCAGTTGCAAAAGCACAGTTCCAACTGCGGAATGTCATGCCTCGTCAATGTTTTGGCACCTTTCGGGGGACATGGGATCAGCCCGACAAGAATCCAGGTGCGCATTCCTGGTATACGGCAGATATCTTTTCGAATATTACTGATCGTGAGATACAGCGGCCAGGCATGCGGATCGCCCAAAAAATTGGTCAAGCGAGTCTTGTTGGATGCAAATATGACTGGCACAATCGTCGCTCCGGCAGGAAGTTGATCTTGTGTATCCCACCACCAATCGCCCGTGGTCATCTAGCTGTAGGTTCGATGACCCTCGGACTCAGCGAGGCCCACTGGTTCAAAATCAAGGTGCGCCTGAAATGGGAGATGTGCGAAAAGGAATTGGATACATTTGAAAATATCCCTGTAGAATAATGTTCCGAAGATATGTGATTCATCTTCAATCCAACTATCATCACCAAGCCCGAAATCGAGTTCAGAGAGCAGCATTCGTAGGGCATCTGCCGATTGGAATAATTCGATTTTGACGTTGTCCAGTCCACACCTGAGATGTTGATCTGTCCAGGTTTTTGTTTGCTGGCTAAACAACTGAGCCTGCTGAAAGTTGTGTGTGGACCGGAATGGATAGTGTTAGCAACAGGTCCGGGTAACCCGCCCGTGGACCGGGTTTGGAGCGCAAAAACGGGTCGGTTCGGTTCCAAACATGGCCAAAAACCGGACCCGGTGTCTCTTGGCGGGCCAAACCCGGACCCGTACTCGTCAACCTGCGGGTTTCGCCGGGTTTGGTCAGACACGTCGGGTCAAATCTCTGGTTCTGCATTTCGGGTTTCACATTTATGGTTGCATTCAGATATGCTACTGCTATTTGTGAAGTATTGAGATTGGTATGTCACGGTTCATTTTCGGCGTATTAGCCGCCTTGATGTGCAAAACACCGATACTCACGCGCCCAACCACATCCTGAAAATGAGCGTCAACACAGCCTCAACAGAGCGTCAACGATATTTGGTCTTGCATCTTCGGTAATATGGGTGGTGCTTGATCAAAAGCATCCATAAAGAAGGATATGGCAGCCTTTATAGGCAGATATGTACGGGATATTCTAGCCACATCCTCCGGGACAGTAACAACTTATTTCATTTACAGAGCTACCACTAAGTATTCTTGAGCCTTTTAGCATATGATGACAGTCAAAACAATGTATATAGACAATAACCGCCACATCGTGCCGTGATTAACCATGATGGAAGGCCAACAATTGTTGAGACTCTGTTGACGCTCATTTTGAAGATGGGACAGGAAGCTTTTCACTTTCACTTTTGCATATATAGGCAGCCAATAATCAGTTTATGGCAATGTGCAACATCAGCAACGACCCTAATTTCCGTCTGAAACACCCGGGTGTTCCGGACGGCTCTGACGGCTCTGACGGAACCTCGTACGCTCAGACGGAGAATTACACACTACCCGTCGCCCAGGCGACGGGTCGCATTGCATACGTACCTCCTTTACCTTGTGGTGACGTGTACGCATCATCAGAATGACAGGTGTGTTACATTCTTTGCAGGGGCTGCAGTTATGCTGAAGCCATTTACACAACGCCTGGCGATCGACGACAAGCCTGGGAGCACCTGGGAGCGCCGGCGACAAACCTGGGAGCGCCGGCGACATGTCTGGGAGCACCTCGAATCACAGTCATGAATTCAGTTTGTATTCTCATCTATGTATCTATGTATCTATATAGCTACCCATCTACACAAACTATATCTGGACTGGCTGCGGTCTGCCGAATATATACTCCCCGTCACCCTGTCCACCTCCGTTACCCCTTTGATCGAGCGTGTTTGAGATGCACTTGGAGATGGAGATTGAGTGAACTCAGAGATGCACTTGGAGGCCGTGATTGAGCGAGTTTAGAGATGCACTTGCAGCCTGAGATCGAGTGAACTCAGAGATGCACTTGGAGGCCGTGATTGAGCGAGTTTGGAGATGCACTTAGAGACTGAGATCAGGTAAACTCAGAGATGCACTTGGTGGCCGGGATCGAGCGAGTTTGGAGATGCATTTGGAGGCCATGATCGTGCAAACTTGCAGGCCGTAATCGAGCGAGTCTGGAGATACACTGGGAGGCCGTGATCTAGTGAGTTTGGAGATGCACTTGGAGGCCGTGATCGAGCGAGTTGAGAGATGCACTTGGAGGCCATGAGCGAGCGAGTTTGGAGATGCACTTTGAGGCCATGATCGTGCGAGTTTGGAGATGCATTTGGAGGCCATGATCATGCGAATTTGGAGGCCGGGATCGAGCGAGATTGGACCAGTACTTGCAGGCGGCCGATGGATGGTGCGCAGGGATCCAATTCATCAGTTAGTTAACTCGCAACCATGGGAATGTGACAAGGTGACTTTACCTGTGAAGCTCTTATGGAGAACTGGCTGGTGGTGGTCGATCGGTAGGGAGGTACGCCGGAAGCTGAAGCTACATTCAGGGGTCAACTTGAAATCGTGAGAATGAAGGGACAACAGACAATCTTAGGCGTATGCTGTACTCAGTGTTAACTCATGATCATGGCATGGAGAAATAGAGAGGGATGAATTAACTTTGTGTTCTGCGATGATGGTAGAGTTGTGGACGAGAAAGAGAGAGATGGGGGATGAAGATGAGAACGATATGGAGGATACGAGCATCTATGAGAAATCAGGGGTACAACTTGCCTGATTGGGTTTAAAAGACCTCGTATCGGTGTAATCACCGCCGGATCGGGACTCGTACCTGCCGTATCGGGTATGGTCAATTGACTCACACACAAAATTCTCTTAAGTCCCAGTTTCTCATGATGATTTCACCCATCTCCTCTGATCTCTCTCTTTCTTGTGCTCAACTCTACCATCACCTAAGAACACGAAGTTAAGTCATCCCTCTCTATCTCTCCATGCCATAATCATGAGTCAACACAGAGTACAGCATACACCAAGTACAGCATCATCCCAAGATCAACAGTCTCCCACTCCCAGCCAGTTTCTCATCTCTCGGCAGATGTTGTACTCAACTCTCTACATTCCCACAATTACAAGTCAACCAATGAATAGAGACTCAGCTGCCGTCGCGCCTCCCTCCAAATCGACCGCCACCAAGTACTCCTCCAATCTCGCTCGATCATAGCCTGCAAGTGCATCTCCAAACTCGCTCGGTCACACCCTCGGAGTGCATCTCTGAGTTCACTCGATCTCGGCCTCCAAGTGCATGTCCAAACTCGCTTGATCATGGCCTCCCAGTGCATCTCGAAACTTGCTCGATCACGGCCTCCCAGTGCATCTCCAAACTCGATTGATCACGGTCTCCAAGTGCATCTTGCAGTTCACTCGATCTCGGCTTCCAAATGCATCTCAAAAACTGGCTCAATCACGGCCTCCAAGTATTTTGTTAAGGAGCGACGGTGGGTGGACAGAGATACAGGGGTAACAGAGGTGGAATGAGCGACGCAGAGTATATATTCGGGAGACCCCAGGGTAGATAGACAGCATCTCATTTTCATCTCATCTTGTCATACAACGAAAATACAGACTCTATCTTTCCCAACTTTTGGTCGCGCTCGCTCTGTCTGATATTTGGAGCCACGCAATTGCGTGGATCCTCACGTACGGGTAGTATCATATCTTCTCACCTTCATCCTACGCTCCTCGAGATGAATGTAGAAGGAACGCGAGGAGAGATTTTCGCAGCGTCACCCATTGCATTGCAATCCCGATGCAAGCGTGTACCCAATGAACCCATTCCGACATATGGTCACAGTTGCCCACAACGCCACAGTGTTTGTTTAAAATAGGAGACCGACAGAGCAAGAAGAAACTGCGAAACTGCGATCAGAGGGCGATATGCAACGCGACGCGTGGTATTGACGCCGGGCGCGGAGTATTCCGCCACCGGGGTGTCTCTGACGGCTCTCACGGACTGCGTCCACTCTGACGGTGTCATTCCGCCCGGAGGGAAAAGTTTTTTGCTGATGGATCACCATTCAGCGTCGCATTCTCTGCTTCGAAATGAGGGAGCTCAATTTCCAAGCCCTAGCTCACCATTGGGAGAACAGCGCTGCTGCCTGCAAAGTTCTCCCTTCCGGTGCCGATCTGGCTGCCGCCCTGAGCTCCCAGTCATATGCGAATTCCGAATTCATGGGACCCCAAAACCACCCTGATGGACAGCATCCTGACGCTATGATCAAAGACTTCAGAGCATTACTCGACAATACACAAGATGCAACGCACCGCATGGCAATATACAGCGGCACGCTGAAGTGTATCAAGCATAAGAGTTGTAACAAGACGTATATGTCAGATGAACAACCGCATCCAATGGAGCTCTGTATTTACCATGGTATTAAGGTTCAAGTTGAGGGTTTAGAAGGTGAACGAATGTCTCAGATGTGTCGATGCACAGACAGCCAGAACTGGCGCGGAGGGGACCAATGGAATGACTGGGTGTGGGTAAAGCAATGCCCGGGGGGGTGTCATGCCGCGCTGAATGGGCATCTCCCATGGCAACGGCAACAACAATTCTAAATCAAGCTCCTGAACGAGGAAGGAGCTTTCGTTGAGTACTGGTTAGCCCTGGCTCTCACCACAATACCTGAAAACTCAGGTAACTTTGATACCGTCTCGCACTTTGTACTAGTGAGAAAAGCACCGGCAGCCGTTGCTATGCAAGTTTTCAGCGTGGGAAACATCATTGGCTGCCCGCACGTAATTCCAGAGATAGCTACTGGTAGACACCCCACAGACGGAAGGAACGAGCGATAGATTGTCAATAGCCAGATAGCTCTGGTGACTGGGAATGATGTGTATGATTAGTAAAGAGAGAATTGCATTTTGCGTGCAGGTAGAAGGAACGCGAGGAGAGATTTTTGCAGTGTCACCCATTGCATTGCAATCCCGATGCAAGCATGTACCCAATGACCCCATTCCGATGTATGGTTACAGTTGGCCACAATGCCAGAGTGTTCGTTCAAAATAGAAGACCGACAGAGCGAGAAGAAACGGTAAAACTGCGATTGGAGGGCAATATGCGACGTGACATTTGCTATTGCCGGCGGGGGTGGAGTAATCCGCCACAGTGGTGTCTCTGATGGCTCTGACGGAGCATGTCCTCTCTGACGCAGCCATTCCGCCCAGACGGAAATGTTTCCTGCCGATGCCAAATTAGAATCAACACCAAGATACACTGCAGGCAAAACGCCTTATGTGTGATGATATTGGAACACTGAGGCATATCCTGGTTGTTGAATTTGGCATTTGTAACTATGGTATTATATTTGCAGAATATCAGCAAAATGTAAAATGGTTCAGAAGCCACAGGAAAATCTCCTAGTCACTCTGGTCAATCCTATCGGTACTGCTAACTAGTGTTAGCAACATCAGCAAAAACTAAATTTCCTTCATTAAATATATTTAGTTTATTGTACCCACAAACTCAAAAAAATGAAATCGAGGTTTCCCCGAAATATGGCATTGCTTTCCAGTCCCAGAGTGTTCTTTGAGTCATCGCAATGCTGTGTTCAAGCGTCACAACCAGTGTACCCACTTCTGCAAATGTGACAACGAGCACTTGACAAACGGTTCACACCTTCTTTGGCAATATCACAAATCATCTCTCGGCATACACCTGTGTCGCCCAAATCGATTTGTCCTCGCGATGGTGATAGTCCTCGCTCCATATGTTTAATGAAGCATGTAGTTCATGTTTTCAAGACCCTCATGGATTGATTTGACCAATGATAGTTACCATGCAGAAGTGGTTCACAATATGTAATTTGTTGATGCAAGATCGTGAGTTCCTTGCAGTTCAACCGTCGCGGGAGGGTTATGCATCTTTGCCATCAGCAAAAAACATTTCCATCCGGGCGGACTGGCTGCGTCAGAGTGGACGCACTCCATCAGAGCCGTCAGAGACACCCCGGTGGCGGATTACTCTGCGCCCGCTGTCAATACCACGCGTCGCATTGCATATCGCCCTCCGATCACAGTTTCACCATTTCTTCCCGCTCTGTTGGTCTCCTCTATTGAACAAACACTCTGGCGTTGTGGCCAACTGTGACCATACCTCGGAATGGGGTCATTGCGTACATGCTTGCATCGGGATTGCAATGCAATGGGTGACGCTGCAAAAATCTCTCCTCGCGTTCCTTCAACCTGCGCGCAAAATCCAATACTTTCTTTACTAATTATACACATCATTCCAAGTCATCAGATCTATGTGGCTATTGACAATCCATCGCTCGTTCGTTCCGTCTCCTATCTTACTACCAGTTGCTATCTCAGGAATCAAGTGTGCGCAGCCGACTATGTTTCCGAGGCTGAAAACTTGCAAAGCAATGGCTGCCGGTGCTTTTCTCACTAGTACAAATTGCGAGACAGGATCCAAGTTACCCGAGTTTTCAGGTATTGTGGTGAGCACCAGGGCTAACCAGTACTCAACAAAAGCTCCATCCTCGTTTAGAAGTGTGATTTTGAATAGTTGTTGCAGTTACCATGGGAGACGCCCATTCCGCGCGCCAGACCACCTCCCCGGGCGTTGCTTTACCCATACCCAGTCATTCCGTCGGTCCCCTCCGCGCCAGCTCTAGTGTTAGCAACGGTTCTGGACCGTCACTTCGGGTCCGGGTCCGGGTCCAAACGGAACCGTTGCCAAATTGGCGGTCGGGGTCGTCAATAAACCCGCACTGCCTACTCGGGTACGGTTCCATGGTAAACTCCCAACCCGTCTGAATTGGGCGGGTTGTCAGCAGGTCGCACAGCGGGTCCATCTATAGATTCATATAAGGCTCTTGTATTTGCAGTGTGTTAATAGTATCTTATCAAAATCCAGTTTTCAGCAACCATTAATGAGTTTTTGCTTGTTGAGCAGTTTGCAATATCGATTAATTTGGTATCTGTGTTTCACCTTCAATATATGGTATTTTTGCCTAGAAAGGCAGTCAATAATACAGTTATGCACGCGAAAATCCGTGCGATGCC
>Ga0307515_10008030_pt1 | contig 20687 bp, 20 predicted proteins | sample 17_EM_MG_FD_194513 | JGI IMG/M metagenome (GOLD analysis project Ga0307515, IMG submission 194513) | Populus trichocarpa ectomycorrhiza microbial communities from riparian zone in the Pacific Northwest, United States - 17_EM | ecosystem: Host-associated > Plants > Roots > Unclassified | place...
CGACGGTCGTCTGGCTCTTGCGACGATCGTCTAGCTCTGGTGACGGTCGTCTGGATGACGACGGTCGTCTAGCTCTAACGACGGTCGTCTAGCTCTGGCGACGGTCGTCTAGCTCTGACGACGGTCGTCTGGCTCTGGCGACGGTCGTCTGGCTCTAATAACAGTCGTCTAGCTCTGGCGACGATCGTCTAGCTCTAGCGACGGTTGTCTAGCTCTTGCGACGATTGTCTAGCTCTAGTAACGGTCGTCTGGATAACGACGGTCGTCTAGCTCTGGCGACGGTTGTCTAGCTCTTGCGATAGTCGTCTAGCTCTGGCGACGGTCGTCTGGCTCTAGGGACGGTTGTTTAGTTTTAGTGACGGTTATCTAGTTCTGGCGACGGTTGTCTGCTAGCTGCAGTTCTGGTGCCTCTCTAGGTAGGGAGGATATAAGGAAGAAAGGGTAAAAAATAAGGTGGCTACCTATATGTAGAGGCTATTAGGAATATAGCGGGGACCTGAAGTAATATATGTTATGCGGAGCTTCGTATAGAGCCTCCGTATATAGAGTTTTGCGTAAAGCCTTATACAGAGCCTCTATATATAGAGCTTTATATAGAGCTTTGTATAGAGCTTTGCGTAGAGTTTTATATAGAGCTTTATATAGAGCTTTGTATAGAGCTTTATATAAAGCTTTATACAAAGTCTTAGTAGAGCTTTATATAGAGCTTCGTGTAGAGCTTTATATAGAGCTTTATATAGGACTTTATATAGAGCTTTATATAGAGCTTTATACAGAGCCTCTGTATATAGAGCTTTATATAGAGCTTCGTGCAAAGCTTTGTGTAGAGCTTCGTGCAGAGCTTTATATAGAGCTTCGTGCGGAGCTTTGTGCGGAGCTTCGTGCAGAGCTAGCTTAAGTCGCGATTTTAGTAATTTGCGGTAATTTGTAGCAATTCGCACAGGCTACTTATAAATAGCTGCGTATTTGTAGCAATTTGCGGTAATTTACAGCAATTCGCATAGGCTACTTATAAGTAGCTGCGTATTTGTAGCAATTTGTATAGGCTACTTATAAGTAGCTATGTGTTTATAGCAAATTGCTGCAAATTGCCGCAAATCGCGACTTACGCAGGTTTTGTAGACCCGATTTTCGCTTACAACAACATGCCTAAAAAAAAATTTCCTAATGTAGTACCCTATATAGAACTTTATAGGCTACCCCTAAAAGCTTAAAGAGTTTTATAACTAATACCCTAATATACCTAAACCCCTAAAGTACTTAGATAAATAGATAAAATGCTAGTATAATAAAGATAATAAGTTACTAGAAGAATATAGGGACAAAAATGCCCTAAAGCCCTAATACAGCTATATACTAAATTCTACCATATTCTGCCGTTTTCTGCTAATACTATAAAATTTTAGATATTTAGGAACTTTAACCGCCGGTTAAAGTTATCTAATTAGTTAGATCTATACTAAGACTTTTAGCGGCTACTCTTTCTAGCCTAGTACTTCTACTTAGCCTATAATCGCCCTTTATACTTAGTCTAGATATACTTATATCCCCTTTATCTCCTTATCTTATATTTTATAATTCTACGCTTATAAGCTTAGTATTACCCTATTTCTAACCAAGCCTAAGGGCAGGCTTTCTTTTAAAGAGGGGGGTAATGTAACGGCGCTATCGTATATTACCTGCCAAATTCTACCAAATTCTGCTAACCTGTAATTAGCTCGCCTAAAGCTAGCACCTTGGCGGCTTACCCTATATATTTATTTACATCGGTCCTAGCAACCCCTTTTCCTTCTCTTTAGCTTAGTATCTTTATAATACAGCATTCTACAAGCTTCGGTTCAGAGGCATTTATACGAGCCGTAACATTAGGCCAATTTAAAATTTTGCCTGGTCCTATTATATAGCGGATATATACGCTATAATAGCCCCTAATTTACTATACTAGCTATATAAAGGCGTTACGGAGTATTTAATAAGCTAGCTTTGGGCACTACTACTTAATATTAAGAAAGGGAAAGGGAAGGTTTTAATAACTAATTAGAGTGGTATAAAAACTCTATTATCTACTAAGGATAGAGTAGAACGTCTTCTAACCGTATAATTTGCCGAGGTTAAACTCTTTTAGGGTATAATTAGATGGGATAACTTTATAGAGTTAAGCTAATGGACTAGAAAGATGTATAAGTCCCATCGGGTTCCGCAACGCGAAGCCGTACGTGTAGCTTCAGCCTTAAACCAGTAGTCTACGGTTAATTCACTAGACTTGTCGACTTGAAGGAACTCTCGGAGAGAGCTAAATGCTGGCGGGTCTGGTTCTATCGAGCTATGATACTCTATCCATTTCTTGGTGAAGTCCTCGACGAAAGGATGGTGTGAGCTTCTCGGCGTCTTTGTATAGGGCTGGGCGTCATCATTTAGTCACTTTTAGGGGTAGCTGTATAGCTCTTCGGCCGCGTCGTGCTCTTCCTTAGACCCTTTATATTCAGTTTAGCCGGCGGTGCCTTGTGCAGTAAATAAGTTCGCTTTTAGTAACATGGTGATGGTTGTTCACAATAGAGGATTTAGGGGCATAAAGGAAGGCCAAAGGAGATCGGAGGGGGTCGGTAGAGGCTGCGGAGATCGAAGGAGGATCGAGGAAGGTTGGAGGGAGGCAGAGGCGGGAAGGCCGGGCAGTGGTGAAAGGTAGCTATGGGCTGTAGCCTAGAAGTTTCGCAAGGATGAAAACGGGAGAGAAAGAGCCCAATCTGCGAAGTTTTGGAGGCGGAGGGTTGATGGGGAGAAGGGAGAAGGCCTACGTCGCTTCACATTCGGAAGTAAGAATCAAATATCAGACTTTTGTGAAAAAGCCCGAGGTGCGACTACCTATTTTATCAGCAGCGCGGGCGAGCTTTACCACCGCCTGATTGGCATAGTCGTTCTTTCGCCGAGAGCACCCGCGAGAATAGTTGTATGTCACGCCTTGAGTTGGAGCTGCATCGCGAAGTTCAACGGTGATTGTCGTGAGAACTACTCGGGCCCCGTCGGGTTCTTCGAATGCTGCGCAGCCCCCACCTAGTGGGGGCCTACACCCTCAACACAAAAACACCCTCAATACAAAATTAATCCTATATATACAATCCTACACGTATTTTTACGGCCACAACCTTCCTGCGCACCCAAAATGACGAAACGGAAGGTTAATGCATATACTATTGAAGCTCAGAGGATCGTAGAAATTGTGAAGGAGCTTAAGGCCCTGCCGCACAAGCCCAATTTAAAGCAGGTTTCAGACGATCGGAAATGCGACTACGATAAGCTCTGGAGGGCCTATCAAGGTTATAATAGCAGGTCTACGCGTCGTGCACCTAATAGGCGCTTAGATGATGCAGAGGAGCTTGCCTTAAAGCAATTTCTTAACCATATGGATAGTATTAGATTTGGAATTCGAAAGGAGATGGTGCGCGATGCGGCCAATTCAATTTTGGCCCAAAATTACACCACCCTACACAACGACAACGAACTTCCTCTACAGGTTGGAATACACTGGCCACAACATTATCTAGATAAGTCCTTATATAAGTATACGAAGGCTAAGCCTATGGAGACTGCCCGGAAAAAGGCACAGGAGCCTGCCTATATTAAAGGATAGTTTAATAACTTCTTAGTCTATTGCCAAAAACATGGAATTATACTAGCTAATTTCTAGAACTTTAATAAGTGCGGCGTACGTCTTAGTATTGCAAAGAATTAATTAGTTTAGACGAAGAAAGGACGAGAGGTATTTATTCCTTATTCGAATAGTCAAGAGCTTATAACTCTAGTGGAAACTATACGCTTAATTGGCGATTGTATTACTCCAATAATAATTATTTCTGGCCAGAATTTAATAGAGGAATGGTTTACGGACTTGCCAGCTGGCTATTTAGTAGCTAGATCGGAAACTGGCTACAGTAATAATAAATTGGCCCTTAATTATATACGCCATTTCCATCACTAAACTAAGGGCTTAATCCAAGGCAGAAATCGGCTCCTCTTAATGGACGGTTATGGCTCTTATAATACGTACGAAGTTATAACATATACTCAAGGCCATGGAATATACCTATATAGGTTACCCCCTCATACAACGCATTTTCTGCAGCCATTGGATGTAGGTTGTTTTTAGCCGCTTAAATATTATTATAGCCAGGCTCTTAATACGGCAGCTCGGTATACCAGAAGGGAATTTACAAGAACTAAGTTCCTAGCAGCTATAGGCCAGATCCATCATAAGACCTTTACCTAGCGTACTATCATAGGCGCCTAGCAGAAGACTAGAATAGTTCCATTTAAACCTAAGGTTGTTCTTATATAGCTACGGCGCCAAGAAGTGCAAGCACACGAGGAAGCTAAGCACCCGTACGTTAATCCTTCCATCCTAGATAAACCCCTAGAGAGGGCCTCAGAGACCCTTGGAGGCCCTTCTACGGGGCAATCTAGCCCTAGAACGGATGATATATATTAGGTCCCCCAAGATATACAAGATTTTAACCGACGTATGGCTAAGGCAGGTAGAGGGCCTACACCTCCATCACCTGGCGGCCAAGATTGGCATACCCCGTTGACTGTTCGTACGTTAAAGCGCTAATCTAACGCTCTTTTGGATGACGAGATTTGGCCCGAGTTACCTCATCGTTCGTTTGAAGCAATTAAGACGACTCTTAAGGGCGCCCGTGCACAAGCCTATGCTGGCGCCTTATTTAAAGGAGAGCTATTAAAGACGCAGGCTGCGCAGGCTGCGTATAATAGCCGTAAATTAGGCAGCCGGAAGATCCTCCTAGCTGGAGGGCCTGTATACGCTGAGGACGCTCGGCGTATAAAGAAACAACGCCAAGATAACGCTCAACAGGAAGAAGCTTTAGCTCTTATAGCTAAGCTAGAACTTCAGAAAAAAAGGGCTAAGCAAAAGTTCTATATAGAGGTTCTTCCTACGCTTATAAAGTTCACCCAGAAGAAACTCTAACCCGTATATATCTTCAAGGGCGATTACCCCCCTCTGTCGCGCGTGTTTTGGGTGCATAACTATAGGCCCGAGGCCCTTCCTGTATACACGAGGGGCTTTATACGTAAAGCTATGGGCCCGATGACCCAGGTAGGAAGGAAACGCGTGGCTAAGATGAAAGCGTACGCCGTGGCAAAACGGCCCCGAAGTGCAACACCAGAAGAAGATCAGATAGAAGGGGCCCTTCCAATAGATTCGCCACGCGAATAGCTTTAATTCTAGCCTAGTTTGGTGGCAATTGGCCTAATATATATAAAGTTACGAATTATTTTGTATTGAGGGTGTTTTTGTGTTGAGGGTGTAGGCCCCCACTAGGTGGGGGCTGCGCAGCATTCGAAGAACCCGACGGGGCCCGAGTAGCAGTCCCGCCACACTGAACCGCTTTAGCTCATCATTTTAGCCGAGCTCAGCACACAAGGGGAAGGGATTGTGGCTGGTGGCGTTGGTTGGGCACGCTTAATTGCCACAACGCCACGCCCAAGACAGTCGCGACACGCGCGTTTTGGTAAAGTGGCAGGGACGCTTGGACGAAATCTTCTGCTCCACATAAACCCACACACCGCTCCGACCACAACACCAAACACTCCGCACTGCGCTTGCGATCAACATTCAGCTACTTTCGAATAATTAGGCTCCATACAACCAAATTAATTCCAAAACCATCTCCCTACTCACTTTCAATCAGTCAACATGTCTGTCGTCTCGCTCCTCGGTGTTGAGGTTAAGAATAACCCTGCCGCGTTCGACGCGCCGTACGAGTTCGAAATCACATTTGAATGTTTAGAGCAGCTACAGAAAGGTACAAAACCAGCCACACTGTCGCCTTTTGCGCGAGGCCCTCCAGCATGTCCTCCCCGCTAACGCTTTAATTAGACCTCGAATGGAAGCTGACCTATGTCGGCTCTGCTACCTCGTAAATGCACTTTCCGAGCTCCTACGGTGTATGATTAAGCTATCTAACTTCGTCACAGCTCTGAATATGACCAAGAGCTTGACTCATTACTCGTCGGACCTATCCCCGTCGGCATCAATAAATTCGTCTTCGAAGCCGACCCACCAAACCTCTCACGTATCCCAAACAACGAGATTCTGGGCGTGACGGTGATTCTGCTTAGCTGCAGCTACGACGGCCGAGAGTTCGTGCGCGTCGGCTACTATGTGAACAACGAGTACACAGACGAGGCACTTATCGCCGAGCCGCCCGCAAAGCCCATCATCGAGAAGGTGCGGCGTAATATCCTGGCTGAGAAGCCGCGAGTTACGCGCTTTGCGATCAAATGGTATTTCCCTTATTTCTAATTATCTATACCATTGCTGACGAGTCAATACAGGGATTCCGAAGCTTCTGCCCCACCAGAGTTCCCTCCAGACCAGCCGGAAGCAGATGCGCTAGAAGCTGACGGCGAAACTTATGGTGCCGAAGAGGAGGAGGAAGAGGCGGTCGAAGAGGTCGAAGCCGAAGCTGCGGAAGGCGAGGACGCTGAAATGGCTGGCGCTGAAGACACGGCAGCTGCCAAGAAGGACGACGATGCTGCGTCGGACGCAGGCAGTGAAGACCTCGAAGCCGAGAGCAGTGGCGATGAGGAAGACGAGGAAGAGGAAGAGGAAGAAGGCGATGGGGATGAGGACATGGATATGGGTGAGGACGGCGAGAAGGCCCCTGAGGCGAACGGCAATGTGCACGCAGAGCAGCCGCTGCAGCAATCGGCTGACGTGATGGTTCACTAGAACGGTCTCTGGAAATAGATGAGTTTAGGACTCCCTACTTTTTGGGTTTGGTTATTGCCTTATGATGGTTCCCTTTTGGCTTTACCCTAGCGTGTTCGACCGTGGCATTTGGGTTACTCCGGGAGGGTAGAGGGCACTGCTATTGCTAGTTGAATATACAGCAGTCGCGATGCTAAAAATTAATCAACACTTACTCTGTGGTTTGTAGCTTGATAATTTATAAAGTACTCCGGGATACTCGAAGATTAGTAGTTTCGCAGAGGATAATCCCTAAAGTACTCATCGGCCTTTTGAGAACATGAGAGATATCTTAGGCCTTGGCACAATCCATTTTCGACTCACTTGAAAAACAGCACTCCAAACCAATGCCATTCGACATCTCCGCTCCCTTCTAAGCTACTCTGACGCGAGGATGTACTAGAACAGTTGAAGAGAACAGGAGACTGGGTAGAGTGAACTGGGTCAATTTCCTTGGACAGAGGCAGAATTAACAACTGTCCAAAAGGGGAGACCAAGAATGAGAAGTGGCCCTCGGGCCTCTATATATACACTGGGTAGGCAGCAAGGTAGGCAACAGGGTTGAAGCCTACGAAGGATTCAATCTAGTCTTGACATAGTCTTGCCACTAGTCAATAGGAACGATGTCACAGTCATCTCCCAAAGGCTTGCGTATTAAAAAAATCAACTTTTATACCCCTTACCATAATCCGTACATTAGACATCCAAAGCCAACGCCCCCCAAATACCACTTTTAAAATTACAGTTCATCCACAACACAGATACAATAAAAGTACATCCCGTTGTCTGAGGATAAGCCTCTCAAACAACACCCTTCCATTACCTACTACCAAATTCCTCAAAGCATTAAATACTCACATATGATGCCAGAAGCCCATTACCGATCTGAGATCAAGCTAAAATGTCAGTGGTCAAAGATCTCATCGATTCCATCACATCAACGTATATCCCGTTCTAGTCCAAACCTCAGAATTGCACGGACGAAGACAAAATAGTTTATAGTCCCATCCTCGCCAACATTTCCCGCGACTCTTCAGGCGAAACACCTTCGATGCACCCTTCCTCAACCTGCACCAAATCGGGCTTCGGCATCTCGGAGTGCAGGGCGGTCAAGAAGCCAAGGACATTCCGCTCAAAGCCCGCAACGGGATAGTCGCGGCTCGCGATCTCCATAGCCTCGACGAACGAAGTGGACGAGCCCGGTTCCGGCAGAAGCTGCAGCGGCATCAGCAACTCACTCACCCACTCACACAGAGAGAGAAAAAAAGGCCAGACAGCGCAGAACAGAGCAGCGCAACCAGACCACCAGACCACTCCTTCAGGGAGCGAAGGGGAAGAGGAAAACTCACATAATCAATAAAATCCCGCCTCGTCGTCCTCCACTCCTGAATCTGCACCCGGGGCTCCTCCTCCCGACAAAACAGCGCCCGCAACACCTCCACCCCCTCGTCCTCCTCCTTATCCCCCCCATCCCTCCGCGGCCCCGGACACCCATACGCAAACGCCTCCTCCAACAGCCCCGGGCCGCTCGCGCCGCCGGCCAAATACCCCTCGACCGCGGCCTGCAGCATCCACTCCCCGGCCAGGGTCTGCCACTTCGGCGCGACGACCCAGTCGTCGCCGGCGGTGCAGCGGGCGGCGGTCAGGCGCATGAAGGGCGGCAACAGGTCGTGCAGCGAGGGGCAGGCGGGCGTGCCGTAGTAGCGGCGGGCCCAGGCGTCGAGGTCCGGGTCGGGGACGCGCAGGGCGGCGGCGGCGGCGAGGCGGTGGGCGTGCTGCGCGTGCGGCGGGAGCGGGAACTCGCGGTGCGGGTCGAATGGGGCGCGGAGGGTCGGGGAGCGGGCCCGGTAGGCGGAGTGGGGGGCGGTGAGGGCGCGGTTCTGCGCGCGGGCGTGGGCGAGGGAGGACGCGGTGGTGAAGTTGGCATGGCGGTGGAGTCGCCGCGTGAAGATGGTGGTGAATTGGAGCAGGTGGGCGCGGAAGCGTGTCTGTGGCGGTAGGGCGTCGGCGCCGTGGTGTTTGTGGATGAAGTTGAGCCAGGCTGGGAGGTTAGCTGTGTGGAGCTTGGCGGGGAGGGTCGCACAGGTAGGCTTGTAAAATTATGCGCAGATTTGTTATTATTAATGTGGGAATTAGAAATATACGCACCATGGGTCATTTCGATCTTGATCTCTGGCGATTCCCGATTCGGCATCACCGTCTCATCGAGCTCGGCTATTCGCGCGTTGAGCATGGACTCGGTCGATTTGAAGAGTAAATAATCGAGTATCGTGAGATCGACGTCTAGTTGGCCGGGTTCTTCTCCCATAGTGCGATTAAGAGTGAAGAGGCCGTTAAATTGACAGCGTTGAGCCATGGCGTCGTCGGACCGAACGTCTTGGCCGATACCGTTCTCCCACGGACCTAGCATGGCGGGAGTTGGGCAGCTAAATATGCGGTGCAATATGTGGTGCAGATGCGTGTACAGGATTTTGCGGTAAGGGTGAGGGTTGGAATGGTCTAATGAAGAACTGGACCACCAATAAAATCTCGACTTCGATCTGAGGGAGAAGGAGCGACAAGATCAGACGACGACCGGACAGAATTCCAAGTGAAGGGAATATTGCGAATTTAAAACCGACGGAGGCCAAAGATGACGAGCTCCTTAATGCGAGGGACTATATTTCGAATGCCCCTACTCCTTGTTTTTCCTTGCAGGGAACGGTGAATAGACCAGCGGCAGACTACCCCTGAAGGACACGAGCGCACAAGAGAAAGGTCCGATTAATCAGAGAAGAAGGGCTAACATGGCTTGAGGTCTTGGAGTCTTTTAAGTGACTGGCAAAGGCATTGACACTGACCTCTTTGCCATAGAAGCTGTGGCTGGCGCGTGCTGATACAGACGAAGTTGAGGAAATCCTCCTATTGCCCTTCAACCGCCGACCCTGGGCAGAACGGCATCTCCAGATTCTCGCTTATCTTATCTGAGGAGTTGATCAGTCGTTCCAAGCCGGAGAATATACGGGTCTAGCCGCTTTCCATCCCGCCAACGCCCGCACCTACCGCTTGCATTCGCACCTGCATGCATGACTGACTAGAGACACCCCTCTGCCAGCTCCGTCAGCTCCCTCTGCACTACACATACACCGTCACTCAGTCATGAACCCTCCTTATGCCTGACCATCGCAGCTGAACATGGTGTCCAAGAAACCTGCCATCCTCCTATCCTACACAGGCATCTCTAACCTCTTCAATCCGCCACAGTCGAGCACGTCATGCCGCCGCCGTCCTCCTGTCTCCCGACGGCCGCCGCCTACTCGTCAATCTCGAAACTACGCAAACCCCATCGACGACGCCCCCCCGCACAGCATTGACGAAGAAGCCGACCCGACCTGGCCCGACCCGATCCACCCCCACACAACTCCGACGCCGTACCAGATCCTGTCGCTGCGTAAAGACGAGCCCTACACCAAGCAGCGCTTCTACGCCCTCGTGAAGCTATATCACCCAGACCGGTGCCACCCGACCTCGCCCATCACTGCGCTGCCATGTTCCACCCGCCTGGAGCGCTACCGCCTCCTCGTCGCCGCCCACACCCTGCTCTCCGACCCAGCCAAACGCCACGCCTACGACCAGCACGGCCACGGCTGGGCCGGCAGCTCCAACACCCACCTCCCCCCCTCGTCCTCGTCCTCGCACCGCACCAGCTGGTCCCCCGGCCACGACCCCATGGCGAACGCGACGTGGGAGGACTGGGAGCGCTGGTACGCGCGCGACGCCGACCCGCCTCGCGCTTCCAGCACCACTCCGGCCTTCGCGTCCAACGCTGCCTTCGTCAGCCTGATCCTGGCGCTCGCAGCGCTGGGCGGCGTCGGGCGCGCGACGCAGGCGAGCGCGATCGCGGGCACGGCGCTCGAGCAGGCGGACAAGGTGCACGAGGAGGCGAGCCGCGAGCTGATGCGTGCGAGGCGCGCGACGGGCGCTGCGGCCGACCGCGTTGAGCGCGTGCAGACGTTTTTGGAACATCGGGGTGCGGTGCTCGCGGCGGAGGATGCGTATCAGCGGTTGTTGCCGGTGTCGCGGCGGTGTGCGGCGGAGGAGGTTAGGGAGGGGTAGGTTGGGGGTTGAGTGGGAGGAGAGCCTGGTGCGCTGTGTTGGGGATGTTCTTGTTGATATTGGTACCGTGGTTTGTATATAACGTCCATTCTCGTTCGTTGCATTTTGGCTAGGGCGGAAGGAGCACGGTTAGGAACGGGGTCGTGGTTGGGATTTACGGCATTTGCACATAGAAAATGCACATAGAAAAAGATACATGAGCTAAGCGTTATAAAGGCATAAGTTCTACCAACTCACTCCATCCACTCATGAGCACTCTCGTTCATCATCGATATCCTTTGAAAATTTTCAACTTTTTAGCGGCCTACTCGCCGGGGAATCCCTTCTTCAGGTTCTCGTACTTGGAGTGCGGATACTCGAGATGGTTATTCCTATGCTCCAGCTTCCCGCCATCATGGCCTCCAAGCTCGTGTGCAACCTAGCATTAACGTATTAGAACCAACCACAATCACAACAGCCAAAAAAAAGCCAGGCAGAATTTCAGGGGAGGGAGGGTACTCACGACACGAATCAAACTCTCCGCCCCCGTCTTATCCCCCGACGTCTCCCACCACATCGCCCCGCCAAGCCCATGCCGACGAATGAACTCCGCCTTCTCCCGCGCCATCTCAACCGTATCGTAACTCACCATAACCCCGGTCGCCGCATCAAAGCTATAGCTCGCGCCCGCCTCGCGATCCACGTGCTCCCGCGCCCCGGGCCTCGGCAGCGCCTTATAATCCCACACGCCATTCTCCCAGCTCCCCTCGCCCGCCCCGCCCTCGCACCGCTGCCCGGGGCCGCGCGTCCCCCGGAACGCCCGCCCGTACAGCGGCATCCCGAGCACGAGCTTCGAGCCCGGCACCCCGCCGGCGACGTAGTCCGACACCGCTTTCTGCGTGCTGTACGGCGAGCAGTTCGCGTCCGGTGACGCGTACAGGTTCGCCTGGTGCCCGGCGCACGCGTCCCACGCCCCGGCGTAGTCGTACGCCATTAGGTTTACGAAGTCGAGCGGCGCGGCGATGCGCGCGAGCGGCCATTTGCTGTAGTTCTGCGGGCCGGCGGGTGCCGCGATCGTGAGTTCGAAGTGCGGTTTCTCGTTGTCGTTGTTGCTGCTGCCGCCGCTGCCACCGCGCCCGAAAAAGTGGTGGTGGTGATGGTGATGGTCGTGGTCGTGGCCGTGGTGCGGCTGCTCACCGCCGCCGCTGCCGGAGCTGAGCGTCTCGGCGTACGCGTCCAGCGCCTGGCGCACCTCCTGCAACAGCAGCACGAAGTGCTCGGCTTGCTCGGCGGTGGCGGGATACTCCCAGTCGATGTCGATGCCGTCGAAGCCGAGGTTCTTGACGAGCTCGACGCAGCTCTCGGCGAAGCGCTTGCGGCCGGCTGGCGTGGAGGCTGGCGCGTCGAGATTTTTGGCCGTGTTGGTGTACGTCCAGCCGCCGATGGAGAGGAGCACTTTGAGGTTACGGTTGCGCTTCTTGAGCAGGAAGAGCTGCTTGATGCAGCCGTAGACGTTGGTGCCCACGTCGTTCCATGAGTCGCTGGGGTAGTGCTTTTCGACGTCGGACCAGGAATCCGTCATGATACTGGAGTTGGCCGTAAGAATAATGGAGTTATATAGATCTGGATATTGATTTATACGCACACTTCCCCGCTATCAGGGCGGATGTTAGCGAAAGCATAGAGAACATGCGTTAGTTTCTCTGCCGGGATATCTTGGGGTTGATGGTTGCGGCCGTAGATGGCCTGTAGATGGAGAATAAGTATATTTCGTTTGTTGTAACATTTATCAAGTCGGCTTACCCAGTTCACGAAGTATGCCACAGACCTATATCCGTCGCCGCCGCCCATATTTGGTGTCTCTGGAGGTATTGCTGGTATCACTGGTACCGGTTCTGGGTGTCGTTTCTGGAGGCTTTGGCTGCTGAGATTGCTGAGGCTGCTGCGGTTGTTGTTGCTGCAGAGGTTGTTGAAGTTGTTGAGGTTGCTCTGGCTGCTGAGGCTGTTGAGGCCGCTCTGGCTGTTGGGGTTGCTCTAGATGTTAAGGCTGTTCTGTCTCTGGCTGCTGTGACTGCTGCGGTTGCTCCGGCTGCTGAGGTTCCTGAGGTTTCTGGGGCTCCTGGGGCTCTTAAGGTATCTGGGGTTGCTGATATTGTGCTGGCTGTTCCGGTTTTGATTGTTCCGGCTGTTGTGATTGCTCGGGGTACTGCGGTTGCTCGGGGTACTGCGGTTGTTGTGCTGTGGATGCTCAGGAGGTCTTGGATATTCAGAAGGTTTAGGGTATTCAGGAGGTTTCGGATATTCAGGATGTTCTGGATATTCTGAATTCTGTGGATACTCTGGATATGCAGAGTGTTGGATACTCAGGGTGCTCGGAATATTGAGGATGCTGGGGATACTCAAGAAACCTGGTTCTGTATGCTTTGGACACTCCGGTATTGTTTCTGGTGGGTAATTTAGTGGAAATGTAGGCGGGTAACCTGGCTTTGGCTCTAATGGGCACTCCGGTAATGGGCACTCAGGTTGTCAGTCTGATGGACACGTGGGTAGATCTGGCGGATACCCCGGGCCTGGCCTTGGACACTCTAGTGGTAAATCTGACAGACACCCTGGCTTGAATCCTGACTGGCACTCAGATGAATGTCCTGGGATTGTTTTTAATGGAAACTCTGGGATTATATCCTGTTGATACTCTGGCGGATGTCCAAGCGTTAGCTCGAAGTGATACTTGAGCAAGGTTAGAAGGTCTTATTTGAGATGTTAAAGAATTAAAGCTTTTGAACAAGCAAATTTTAAATGTGTAGAAAGCAGAATAAAATGTGGTGAAGAGATCGCAACTGTCTTATGCATTACGTTCAACATGCGGCGCAGTCCTTGACTTACGACAGCAGCCGAAAACCCGTAGCATGGAGCGATGATCATCACCATAAACGCAAGCTGAATTCACCTCAAGGATCTCATTTAAAAGCCAGTTGCAATGCGGAGTAGCAACGTTGGAAATGACATGGAATGGATTTTAAATCTTTGATAGCTGAATTGACGTGGCGTGCGGGGTCCGAAAGAGAGTTATACAACTGCCCGTTAATTGTTTGGCACTTACAACTTGCGACCCTACTCTCCAAAGAACATTATGCACCTTTCCATAAACTTCGCGGAAGTGCCTAACGATATTAATAAAGACTTATTATTTTAAAGCCTTTAGGTACTAGCTTACTAGGCAATTTAATTATAGCCGCAGATTATCTAGTAAACCTCACTATTATCTCATTAAAACTAACTATAGATTTAGGTATAACGTACTTCCTAAATACCTTACCTAGAGGAGTCGTTAACGGCTTAATTTTCTTAAAGATCTGGCGTTTAACGCCTTTTAGTAGAGGCGGTGATATATAAAAGAAGCGCTTAAGTTACTCCTATCTTTTTTGGCCCATAAATAAGCTAATTAGGTACTAAGGATATTTAAGATCTATTACCTAAAAGTTTTATACTTAAGGAGCTTTAAAGACGCCTATATAGATAATAAGTCCTACCTAAATTATTAACTCACTAGTAAAGGTCTCCTTCTATACCCGTAATTATTTACTAGCGTATTATCCTAATTAGTAATATCTACTAGGGTTTTAGGAGGCTATATAAAGGTTTATATTAATAGCAAGCTTCTTAAATATACTAATGCTAAAAAATAATAGAAATACTTAAATCAGTAGGTCCTATCTAGATTTATACCTACTAGACGTTATACTAATCTAATCTGCTAGTATATAGTAAGCAAAGCGCTTAGTATCCTCATTTTAGGCAGAAAGATTAATAGATTTAATACCTGCGCTAAAGCTATAAATAGGCTTACTAGCACGCTAAGCGGCAAATATTAGCTCCTTAGGAAGGTTAACAACTTTAAAATCTAGTTTAGGAACGGCAGCCATAGGCTCCCATATAGTAGGAACAGTAGGAAGATCCATTTTTATAACTTCTTTAGCTAATAGCTCTAGTAATTTAGTCTCATCCACCTTATCTACCTTATCCTCGGCGGTCTCACCACAGGCCTTAAAAATAGCTCCTACTTTATCCTTAATATCCTCTACCTAGGTACTTAGCCGAGCCTCTTAAATATCCTTACTTAGCGCCGCTACCTACTATATAAGTACTAGAGCCACTAAAGCCTCTAAAGGCTATATAACTACTACCGCCAAGCTATCGTGTATATACTGCGTTGCTTAAAAGGATTGTAAATAAGACTCCTATACTTAAGGTGCTTTTAGAGGCTTTATAGGCCTTAGAGCTTTTAAAGCTTTTAGGGCCTTAGGAGGCTTTAGAGCTAAAGACGCACGACGTTTTCTAGGCGGCATAAGGACGATATCTTACTAAGGGTTTAATTAAATAGGCAGCAATAATATTAAAGCTTTTTAATTAACTATACTACTAAATATTCTATACAGGCTCCTAGCCACATCGCTGCTGCTCACCGCAATATTCGAGCGTCAGAGGCGCATAAGGCGCCTATACCCCTACCGCCGAGCAATCGCACTGACCAAGGCTTCAACACCAAGCTATATACGGTATAGAGCCTTTAGATTGGCTTAAGAGGCGAAAAGTGCAAGAAATCGTTGCCTAAGAATGGGATACGCCACAGAGCCCTTCTGCGACCGAAACGGTGCTGAGATACCAATTGGGAATACGCTTTGACAATCGTCAACACGGAAGCCTCACCTCTCGACACAGATCTGCAAATATTCTCGGTCGTCATCAAGCTCAATCAAAGCGGTGCTATAATGGTCAGTGCATAAACTCTGTGCTCACCTCTTACTGACATCGTGGGCTACAAAGCCTCTGAGACAGTTATACCCTGATGCCAAGACTGCAGCAAGCAATGCAGCAAAAGTCGAGTACGTTATATATGTATTCACTTGACTACGCTGACAATATCTAGCATTATTGCCGTCCATGGCCTGAATCCTCGAAGCAAGAAAGACGCCGACCACGCATGGGATACATGGCGCAGCCCTGCTGGACCTCAAGGACGCCTCTGGCTCCTCGACGATCTCCCTCAATCCATTCCCGAATCGCGAATCTTCCTCTACGAGTATAACTCTACAGTGGTTTACGGGAAGAGTAGGGGTACATTCATAGACAAAGCGAACGAATTGCTTGTGTGGATAAGCACGTGGAGAGACGGTGTAGAATCCAGGCCGATTGTGTTTCTAGGCCACAGTATGGGCGGACTGCTGATCAAGCAGGCATTGATAAATGCGCACAATAATCCGGAATACATACCAATCAAGGATGCTACAGCGGGTCTGGCGTTCTTTGCCACGCCACACCATGGCGGGGACGGGATGTTGGTGAGCCTCGGAGGGCTAGCAGCAAAGATTGCAATAGCCTTGGGCTTTCAGAAAGGCGACGATGTGCTGGAGACGCTGAAGGATGGGGGCATGTTCTCTGATTTTATGCAAGAGCACTGGAGGCACCAGTTAGAGGAATACCAGATTGTCTCCTTCTGGGGAAAGTTGGATAGTGTGAGTCTGCTCACTCGCAAGAAATCTAGAGCATGTATTAATGATCGTATTGCAGATCGTACCAAAGGAGAGCTCGCGGCTCAATCTGCCCGGCGATCGAGAGAACATCGTGCCATTGAACGCAGACCACAGCGGAGTGTCCAAGTTTGGGGTGACTCAAACGGATCAAGACAATTTGACGCTGGTGCAAAGATATGTCAGGAAGCTATACGAGAATGCTCTCAAGTGTAGTGAGTTGAACATCATACCTTCTGCTATCCCTCAGGGACAAGGTGCGGGGCATGTGGATGATGATGAGGACCTCAATGAGCGATTTGCTAAGTTGAAAGGAGGTCTTAGTTGAAGTAGATATTCTACATGGTTGTAATCTTAGATTAGTTCCGGGTGTCAACCACGGGCTAAGTCTTAATGTTCATACGTGTAGTTTATACTGATATTAGTATATAGTCTATGAGCGTGAATTATTTCTAACCGTTTATAGTGAGCAAACAACGGGAAGCTGCCAATCAAGAGTGTCAAACCATCGCGGAGCATCTCAACACAATGCGGGCGGGCGAGGAAGAATTGGGCGAGATGCTGAAGTGGTTCTCACCTGCCAATCCAAACCAAAATCATGCGACGGCAAGGAAAATATACCAAAGGGGCACAGGTAAATGGCTGGTAGAAGGCCCAAAATTTCGGAATTGGATCACGACACCAAATGCCGGACTCTGGATACATGGGATACGTGAGTTTTATTCTATATCTGTTTTAGCAGGAGAAACTAAGCTAACTGAACCGGAAAAGCGGGGGGAGGAAAGACCATCCTGATGTGTGACCTTCATCGTATTCTATTCGGCTGATCTTATACTGACCGACGTGGAAGGTCCCTCGCTATTGAGGAAGCTTTTAGTTCGAAAGCCAAAGGGGCTGCCGTTACGTTTTTCTACTGCGACTATAAAAACGCTATCAGCCAGCAGGCGACTAATGTACTTGGTTCGCTGGTTCGCCAGCTTGCTTCACTGACGCCCGAGGCTCGGAGGGCCGCCAAAGCTTTCTACGAAGACCATCACCCTCCTGGACGACCCGCTCGGCCGCCGACGGAAATGGAACTAGGGGAGCTTCTCCAACGAATGTCGACCCATTTCAGTCAGGTTACAGTCTTAATTGATGGCTTGGACGAGTGTGGATCTGCACTCGATAGGACTAATCTTGTAGATGTCCTAGCTAGCCTTAACAACTCAACTGCTGGGTCCATACGAATCGCGATTGCGAGTCGTAAAGAGCGGGACATCGAAGAACGCCTCACCCAATTTACTTCCCTGCCAGTTGCTGCAAACAACTTCGATCTCGAGCTCTATGTCGCCACCGAAGTCACCTACAGAGCTAGCAGACTGCCAATACTGAACACAAATACAAACTTGCGTGAGGAGGTTATTAAGGCACTAGTTGGCGGCGCCGAAGGCATGTATGTTGCTCTCCTACTAAAACCCGAAACTGTTAAAGTAAATCAAAAACTGACACTATTGACGCCGAGAAGGTTCCAATGGGTCAAATGCCAGCTTGACTACTTGTGCAAACTGCCAAATGAATTTGAGATAAGGAGAGCTTTGAAAGAGCTCCCGCCAGACTTACCTGCGACATATATACGACTGCTTGAACGGATAGACAATGAATTTGATGCCTTTCCAGCTCGGATATACATACAGCGCGCGCTGAAATGGCTGGCCCTGGGCAAGATAAAGAGCTTGGAAGCACTTGCTCAAGCTGTGTCTGTTGACCCTGAGAACAGCACTCTTGAGTCCGAGAAGGTCCCCGATCCTTTAAGCATTTGCGACTGGTGCAGCAGCCTGGTCCAGGTTGATTACCAAACGAAGACAATCGAACTATCACATAAAACCGTGAAGGAGTTCCTCTTGACACAGGAAGACTCAGTACCAAGTCTCATTGCTCGAAAATATCTGGTCAACCAAGTTCAGGATAACTTATACCTGGCAAATGTTTGCATTGCCTACCTCGGGCTAGATACCTTCCAGCGGTTCGACGGCCGATCCTACTACCAAGGCCCATTCTACAACAAAGATGCAGCGAACAACTTCGACAAGGAATTTCCGTTTTATCGGAATGCTTCGCAAGATTTTCGAAGCCATATTCTTGCCTCCAACGAGATAGAGTGCCTAGATTCTTTGCCCTTCCAGCGCTTTTTCACGGTCGAAATATCGGCGCAATTTCTATTATGGGATCAACATTGCAACCGAATTGCGGTAGAACAAAACTCCACCGCTGCATACAGAGGCGACCCCATACATCTGACACCATTTCAAGTATCCTGTTCACTGTTATTACATGCGACTGTGGACAGGATGATAAAAGAAGGCGTGGAGTTGAATCCATCAATATTACCAGAGTTGTCTGTCACAGAGTTGTCTGACGACGAGTTGCCTGCCACAGGAATTCACCTCGCAATCTCCTACAAGGAAGAAGGCAACGAATATGACTATGCCACGTGGTGGCTCAGGGGCGAAGCTATTCCCGGCATGACTACAAAGCAGGATCAAAGCATACTTCAGATGGTCCAGTATCTCGTACGCGCTGGACTTGATATTAATGCGGAATCAGATTTGGGGAGTTCGTCCGATAGCCTAGCAGCCATAATCAAGATGACCCCTCTGGCCTTGGCAGTGATATGTGGCCTGGCAGATGTTTGCAAATTTCTCCTAAAAGAAGGCGCCAGATTTGGGTTTGGGTTAGAAAAAAACTGGGGTGAGCACCTATATGATGTGTTCAATCGTTCTCTGAAATCGAAGGGGATGAGCGAGGTTTGGGACAGCCTCGAAGAGCTCCCCGATAAAGATACTAACCTCCGATTACTCCTTGATAGACGTAATCATTTGGAGGTTTCGTCTTTACCAACCTCACCGCCGGCCGAACAAGTTGATTTCGATGGCCAACTAGATGGCGTCGAATGGGAGGACAGCGGAACATCAAAGCGACTGCTCGGGGAAGGAGCAATAGAAGAGAATGAGCCACGAGCGAAAAGAAGATATAGAGAGGCAGAACAGTAGGCGGCAGGAAGAGGAGTATATTGAGTTGGTAGTTGAATATCAGATCCCCGAGTGCTTCATTAGCGTGATTGGCTGATCAGCTTTGGTCAAACTTCCATTAGAGTTCTATGTCTTTCTCTCTCTCCAGATGTTAAGGAGTCCTTGTCTTTTATGTTTTACGGCGGCTCTCATGCGGACCCATCTTCAATGTAACCATCCCAAGGATCAAGTAGTAGGTTCTGCCATTTTCTTCCTTCTCTGCCCGCAGACTGCCCGTATGGTATCAACAGAGATGTCGTCATCATCTGAGATTTGTTGAAAGGTAGCGTCCTCAAAAATTTGAGCATCACTCCTCGTCTCATCTCCTGTAGCAAAGCTTAAGAAGGAGAAGAGGCGATGGAAGCTGTTAGAAGAATCGAAATTTGACAGACACCGGCGACCAAACGTTCCGAATAGTGTTATGAAGGCCTGGCAGATCTCGATTAATTCGATCGAAGCTTAGCAAGAGCGGTCAAGAGAATCGCAAGTAGTGCATTCAAGCTGCCCGTTCGTGTGAAATGCCTCTCTAGTCCAGTCTTTCCAAAGTCGTATTGAACCACTCCGTGTTAGGCAAATGGTTGGCTAATCACAACATCACCAAGTCGTATGTCTGCTTCTACACTTGGGACGCCGCCGCCAATCCCTACCATTAACCCAAAACGAATAGAGGGAAATCTTGACTTCATCTGACTTGGGACTGCTGCCGCAGAACTAATCCCCAGCTGTCCGGCAGGCAAACATACAACGACCACACTGTGTTCCCCGACACGACCGAAAAAGTATGAATTAGTGTCGGTTGAGTCTTGTGGCAGATCTTGATGCTCCTCGTCCAATATCTCCGCCGCCGCGGCTAGCTCCATTGGTAGCGCACAAATCCATCCGACGTGTATTCATTTCGCGTTAGGCGTTTGGGGGGCATTTCGAGGTGGATGGAGGATTATAGAATTCGAAACTTTTAATCGCGTCTAAATCGTAACATTCTTCGAGGAGAATGATCCGATTAAGCGTAATTGTTCCTTGGATATTGCGCGCAAATAGTTCTTGGAAGGCTTGCAGTTCGCAGTTCGCAGTTGTTGACCTGAAAATGAGGTCTGAAAATGAGGACTCGTGTGTCTATTGAATGTGGCTCTAAGGCCTCTATATATACACCAGATAGGTGATAAATAGAATGACGACGTAGTCGTCATTCGGTAGTGGAAACAGGTAATTAGACATTCGATGAGACATATGATGGTAAATAGCGGGGTAATGAGACATAGGGTACTAGGTATC
>Ga0307515_10008031_pt1 | contig 20685 bp, 24 predicted proteins | sample 17_EM_MG_FD_194513 | JGI IMG/M metagenome (GOLD analysis project Ga0307515, IMG submission 194513) | Populus trichocarpa ectomycorrhiza microbial communities from riparian zone in the Pacific Northwest, United States - 17_EM | ecosystem: Host-associated > Plants > Roots > Unclassified | place...
ACTGCCATTGTGCCTGATGAGCCCTCAAGGGCGAAAGGCCTTTGCGGTAGGACTTGACTCCTACCCCAACCTCGCACATTCGCCGCAGCCCCCTCACTCATCATTCTATCTGGTCCTCTGTGCTCTCGTGTATAGCATACCGAGTACATCGACCTCCGCCTACTCCAGCCTCGTACCTCGGCTTCCGCTTACGGCGGGGTCGAGTACTCGATATCGCGAATTTAACCAGGCTGTCCACTACGTCGTATGGTGGGTCCTCCCGGAGGGGAGGCGCGGCAATGGACATTCTCGTGTCTTTGTTTACCAAGGAGGCGTCATCCGCTGTTTGCCTTGCACTCTCCTCGTATACTGCCAACATGGGCACAGCATGTGGGGGCCGCTGAGGTTTTGTCGTGGGTCTAGAGGGGGAAGCAGGAACTCGCAGTGGGGTACCGGGGATCTGGGGTATCAGAAGCTCCCAGGATGACTTGTCCAGTGAGATGATCCTTTCGGCTGCTTTTTTGCTGATAACGAGGGTTCTGGCCGGATGGCTAATCAAGCTGTTTCCTCCGACCTTCATAAATGGAAGTGGGCATTCTTCCGTAAAGTGGTCGGTTGAGTAGCAGCATTGGCAGGCGTATGGGCGCCTGGCGCTCCAGGTAGGTTCGAAGTTGAGGAGGGGGGATGATTCCGGAACCGAACCGTGTTTGTGTTCCCAGACCATGGACCAGGGCCAGTATACTGTCGTGGAGTCTAGGATGAATGTCCCTCTGAATTTCGACGTTGTGCCAGCCTTCCAGATGCCCAGAACGCGCCATCCCAGCTTGGTATCTCCCATCTCAAATTCCAGGAGGCGTTTGTGCATCTGATTGTAGATAGCGCCGTCATCCGCCAATGAGCCTTTCACCACCCATTCCAGGTCCCTAGCCCTTCCTGCGGGCGCGAACCTCCTGATAATGTAGACCGCGTTACCTTCCGACAATTGAATGAGGTCAAACTTCAGAGCATCTCTCTCGCCGTCCGAGCCAGAGGGAACGGTGCACAGCATCCAGTCCTGCCTGGGGTCCATCTTTTGTATTGTCACCGAGCACTTCCAGCATGTGGCCAGTTTGGAACGGAGCGTCGACAGCTTAGGATCCTTGCACTGAGGACCTACTTGTGCCACCCTGGCCATCATAAAGTGGAAGCCGGGTTCCTCGTAGATCTCTGAGAACTCTTCCCATGTCCAGCTCTTCGCAGGCTCCATCGGGTCTTCGTATCTGTTATTCCATCTGGGCATGCCTTTCGGCACCACCTTAGACAACTCCTCCACCGTATACAGCTCTAGAGGTCGTGGGAGGTACAGCTTGGAGTCTACCGGTTTGTCCATCCGCACGAAAAGGCTTTCCAGGGGCACCTTCCCTCCTGTTGTAGGGAACAGGGGGGCGATTCTTGTGGCGTAATCCTGGTAGTTGGTTTCGGGCCATAGTTCCTTAGCCGAGGGGCGTGGGGCTTTCTCTGGGGGGGCGTCATCTGGCACTTCTATGAAGGATGTGTTATCTGCGATGGGGTCATCCCCCATTTCTGTGTCCGCTGGATTCATCCCTCCGTCCAGCATGTCTACCACTTTCTCCTGCTCCTGGATTAGCAACGTCAGGCTCCCGGTTAGTGCTCGTGCCTGAGCGATGTCAAGTCCCGGGGCTGGATCCTCCAGAGCCGCTTCTGCTCGTTTAAAGCGCTCCAGCAATGCTACCAGCTTTTCGGATTCCGCTGTCAGGGTTTCCTCCCGCAGCTTCTCATCCTCCTGAATTGCACTGTATTCCGACTTCACTTTCGCCAAGATCGTCAAGAAGAATTCCGTGACAGCTGGAATACATTCTTTGCAGTCGAAGCCAGGCTGTTTCTTTAGGTCCTTCAGCCAAGCCATCATGTCTTTCCAAGCCGGGATGGCCAAAGTGGACAGGAAGATGTCTAACTCGGCCTTCAGAGAATCCATAGTCTCGTCCAAGGGGTCAGTGAGAGCTCTCTTCCATTGTGCCGCAGGGGAGTTGGGTCATTTTTGAGCGGGGGGGGGAGTGTATGGGTGGAAGGGGCCTCGGGCCTTCTTAGGTTTCCCCCTGTTCCATGGCTTCGGAGTGGGGACACCCAGAGGGATCATCGGCACCAACATAGACTGAGGAGGCAATGGCATACGTTGCTGCGGAGGCGGTGGCGGCGGCCTTATGCCCGGGTGGGTCGGTGGGCGTTGTGGGTAACCAGCGTTGTGGCCTGGGTGTGGGCGGTGGGGAAGATGCGCGCCCACTTTCCAGGACAACCTGGCCAAAGCAAGCGTCACGGCACCAGTCGTGTATCTCGTGACCATGTGGTATAGGCCCTCTGCCTGCTCCACCAGTAGATAGCCGGAGCTCATGAGGAGGGGGCTGTTAATCAATGCCCAAACTGAGGGGTAGAGGCCGAGCGTGTCAACTGCAGCCGGCCTGTCAGCGCCCCGGACAGCAGCTAAGTAGCAAAGTCCTGTGGGGAACTTAATGTTAGGGAGTGGGTGCCGGGTGGCTCTGGGCATGGGGACGTATATGACCGGGATGTCTGCCTGGGGGGCGTCGTGCTTCTGGAGCACGACGTCATCCAGTGGACAAGTTGTGGTGGGGCAGGTGACCGGGGTTATTTTCGCATGGCTGAGCTTCTTCTTCCTCATCGGCACGAACTTCTTGCACGCAGTGGGGCGGGTTAGCGTTGGCCCGTGTAGGCAGTAATCGATGATGGCGACCGCTTTCGCCTCATCCACGAGGGTTGCCCCGAGTAGGGACTTAGTCTTCATAGTGTGGGTCCATGTCAGAGAGTCAATATCTAAGAAAAGATATGGTGGGTAAGTAAATGCCCATAGGAAAAATTAGTCAAGCACGCGAGGGCATCCGGGACCCAAGCTCGCCATCTCCGCAAAGGCCTGGCTAGGGCCGATCAGGTCAGTACCAGGTGTCAGTTCAGGCACGCCCGTGATCTCTACGCCGAGGGTGTGGTGGCTGTTATTTCAAGTGGGGAAGCGTCCACCAGCGTTTAATGTGTATGCCCGCACATGGATGGTATCCGGGGCGGAGAGCCTGTGGGCCCTACTGTTTCACATCGGAACTGCAATGCACTTCCCCAGGTCTGCCAGCCACGGGTCAACAGCGTGGTGAGGCTTGCTGGGGTGTTGGATATGTACACTGGGGCGTCCGAAGACCAACCAGCGCAGGCCCAACCTGTCCAGGCGGGAGACGAAGGTTTCTATGGGTAGGACGTCTACACGCAAGTTGCATTAGGTATGAACATATGGGCCTGGAGAGTGAGACGTGTTGAGATGTCCACAAATCCAGACTTGAGGTTGCCTTTTTTCAAGTGGGGCTAGCCACCAGCATTTATGTGTTTAACCTGTGGTGTATGCCCGCACCCAGGGGGGGATGGACTCCCCCTCAGCGAATGTATCCCCAAGGGGCGTTGTACCTGTGCTTTCGCAGTTATGCACAGGAGGGAATGACTCCCAAGCCGGAGTAATTCTCCAGAGGAACGTTTACCTAGCTGGAGCATCGCGTTTTGGCACGCCGGCGGACAAGCAAGGCCGATCTACGCAGCAGCGGCTTTTCCTCCACCCGGGGGTTAATACCGGTGCCCGCCATGCTGGGGAATCGGCCCCAACGGATGCAGCGCACGGTTCCGGGACGTGCGATAGGGTATTAGCCTAATACTCAACCAGCACAAGGCCAGTGTACGTTGTTTCAAGTGGCACTACCCACTGACCAGTTAAGGGGAGGTGTCTCCCCCAAGTCGCAAGGGGCGGACCTTGTGGACCGCCATAGCGGGGCACAGACGTAAGCCAACAAGTGTCCGTAAGACACCGATGCGTATCCGTGGATGTGTTGTCCTGGTAATCATGCTGTCCGGATGGACGGCTCACGTTACTGTCGCCCCTACTCCAGGTCAGAGGGGTGCGGGCGTGCATATGTGTGATGACGCCCGAGCTCTGCCTATGCCTGGGCTGTCTTATGCCTGGCTGCCTGTCCGTCCTAACCAGCAGGGCTGGTGCGCGTGACAGGCAGTGGCTAGACCGAGGCCCAGGTGTTTGGGGGCGGCTGGCTGTAACTGCGGTGCTAGAAAATCCGCAGCGGTCAGGGGGTGGGACGTGGGGCCCCCGCACTCTAAGCGGGAGGGCTTCTCCAGCCAGCCGCACGTCCATGCCTGGCATGCGGGGAATACCCCAGAGGGTGTGAGTGCACCTCGGCGCAGGGCGCAGCCCCGAAGGACAGATCGCACTGTACACGCGTTGGATGGAACGGGGAAGAACTTACAAGAGTGCGCGGCAGTAGGGGGTACTACTAGAATGTGAAGGGTTGTGAAGGGAGTGTGAAGTGTGAAGAATGTGACAGGAAAAGGGGGCTGTAACAAAGGACGCGCGGTGTGTCATAGTCACAAGGGACAAAGGAGGGGAAGGGGGATAGGGGGTGGTTGGTGCGCGGCGTGTGCCCGCAGGGCGTGAGGTAACAGGAAAAATCCCAAGAAATACGTACTTTCGCGAGAAGGTGCCGATGTGTCTGTAGGGGTTGTCCGCGGTAGGGTCGTCCCGTCCCACAGCCGAGGAGGTGGGGAGAAGGCTCGAGAAAGGAATGCGCAAGGCGAAAAACCCTGTTGGGGCAGTGACGGCAAGCTCGGCGGCCCAGGAGCAGAGCCATAGGTCTTCTGCACTCCCAGGCCTGTTGTTCATGACCACTATTAGCGAACCCCAGAGGGAACTTACCAGTCGGAACCAACTTGGCGGTTGTGGTTGGGTCCAACCTCCACTTCATTCCACCTACACTATGCGATGCCACCCACCTCACCGCTTTCCACTCCACTGCCTTTGCAGTCTGGTAGCCGCATGTCTGTAAATTACACATTGTATTTAAGCTCAGACTCGATGGGGAATGTCCCTCACTCGACGTCTCGATTATAGACGTTTGTTATTGCGCCCCGCCTCGCTCGCTGTTAATCCCGACCCACTCGCTCATACCTCCGCCCTTCAGACTCCGGCCCTCAAGCCTGTGTGGATCATTCCCCCGCCCTCGCGTGCTAACTCCCACCCACAGCACCGCCAGGCTAGCCAGCCGGACTGAAACCCCACTTCAGTCAGCCCCTTCGGAGTTGTACCTAGTCGGAGCGCATAACCGCCGAGACAGATTGGGCACCCATTGTGCTTTTGGGCAGTCGCTTGGGAATTAGGTCCAACAAGCCCGTAAGGCATCGTACCCACTTTCCCCTCCTTTCCCTTCAGAGATTGTATTCCCGCCGGCGCGCGTGGACGAGAGGAGATCCCGAATTCCGTTGGCAAACGGACGAGCCTCAAGACCCCCTTTCCATTTCCTTTTGGCTTCCGTTCGTATAATCTCTGTTGGAGATTATCGGAATTACTGAATCCATCGCATGCAGGGTGGGGGTTTTCGCTTTTCTGGCTGTTTGAGACACTGGCAGCCACCACGCCAGCCAGGGAGGTACCCGCTGTCCCTCCGCCATCACTGTCAGCCCCTCGGCCCTGAGCCGGGTAGCCGACAGCCTTTGCAGGACGTCTTGAGGTTGCGAGTTTGTATTCCATGCGGCTAGGGAGGGGGGTTGCCCTGTGAGTGACCTGAATCAGTAAGGAGGAACGCTGGAGGGCCATGGCTAATTCCCTTCAAAGTTTTTTTTGTTGGACGTGCGCTGGGACCAGCTACAATAAAGTTATATCAAAAGTGTCTGTCGATTGGAATACATATTGTCCTAGTTTGGGGCTGAGCTGGGGTCATTTGGAGCATGAGTATCATCGCCGGTACATATCAGTCGAAAGACAGCCATTGGAAGCCTATATATCAGTTTGTATCTAGGATTGTTCTCAGGGCCTCGCTTGTGGTCTCATCTCGTACATCATCCATTGCTCTATCTTCCTCCTTGAGAATGTCTACCTTCGGGGATAACCCTTGAATACACTTGCTCTTTCTTGAGCCTCTTGATCCAGCCAATGTTCTATCCGCTTTACGCAAGGTACTTTTCTTCTCCACTAGCTCCTTTTGTTTGCCAAGGGCATGTTTGATAGTGCCTGGCAGTGCGCTTGTGTATGTATCTCTCGCTGCCACGGCACTGATCCTGGATGCTGTGATGCTTTCCTTTTTACTAGCCGACTCCACACAGGCAGCTAGGTGGACATTATGGTCATTCCAAACTTTCTGCCTGATAGCAGAGAATCCGTAGAAGAGGGGGATGTAGGTGTTGTAGAAGGCTGCATCTTGGTGTACGCATAGTGCTAGCCAGGTGGCTGCTGCAGGGGATATTAGCCCATCGCTTAGGAGGACCTGGAGGATGGGGAGTGTGGGGAGTGTGGGGTGGCTGTCCTTATTGTCAAGGAAGTGGGGCCTGGGCTCGCCAAGCAGGACTAGGAGACCCTCAAAGTCTTGCTGAGCGCGGAGAGTACTGACCGCCTTCTTGAAGGCCGGTCTGTTGGTATTGAAGTTCCCAAGGTTGTTGATGTGTTCTATGAAGCGCGGTGAGATGGGTCTTGGGGCTATTGCTATTGGTGCTAGCTTGGGCCACAGGGCGTCCACTGATGGGGACTGGGAGATTCTGTGTCACCTTATCAGGACACACATCCTCCACCATTGATTCTCAAAAGACCTCGTCTCTTGGTCATCATATATAAAGTCTGGGGCATCATTTCCGATGTCCATGACGCCTCTCTGTCGCGCAAAGGTGAAGTCAAGCCAGTCTTCCGTTGGTTCATGGTTGCTCGAGAGGAGGTTGAATGACAGCATAAAATCTCCTTTGTAGCATTTAACAGCTTCCTCAATTTCTTCTATGCTTGCCATGGGGAAGGCCGAGACGAAAGTTCATTGGATGTGTCTCATATCCACTACTGACTGCATCCATGCCAATGCTGTGGGTAGATCATTCCCTTGCTTCTCGAGGGTCAGGGAGAGGTGTTCTTCCGACATTGTGGGGAACGCGGTCATCATCTTCCTCAGGTTCTGTGAGAAGGGGAGGTCCTCGTATGTGTCTGAGGTGGAGCATGTGTCGTACTGGGGTTCTTGGGTGGGGGGGGGGTCTGTCCATTGGAGACAGGAGGAGGGGGTGGGATCGTCCAAGAGTTACTTCTCGCTTTTCCTTTCTTTTTCAGCTGCGGCTCGATGGCCAGATCATCCTTCGTGATGCCTGTGGCTTTGATTAGTGTATCTCCTTGTAGAGGTCAGATGTTGGAGAACAGAAGCAACTCTTCCTCGTTCAGGGGGATAAGTGAGGGCAGGAGGGGGTTGGAGATGATAGGCAGCTGGTTACCTGTCATAATATCTCACATGTCTTGATTGACTGTTCTTCCAAGTGCCAGAGAGGTCAGGGCACACTGAACTTTGGGGTTGCTCATGATGTATTTATCTGGCAGGACCGTGGTGTGGGGTGGCTCATCTCCACTTGTCATTTCAACATCCAAAAGACTATCGGGCCATGTATATTCTGTAGTTTGTTGGTCTGTGTCCTGTGGGTCTGGGTTCATCACTGCACGTTTTGTTGGCTGATGGGTTGTTCTTGAGAGGCAGGGTGGGGGGCTTCTGGTGCTGTGCTCTGGGTTGGGGCAGCTTCCGCGGGGGGTGGAGTGTTCCTAATGTGCGACTTGTCTTCCGATGTAGATTTTTGGACGTTCGCAGGGGGGGCTTCGGTAGGGATCCCAGCCAGCATAGTAGGGGGTACATCTGTAATTTATTAGAGATGGTGGGACTTGTGTATAGGCATAAAGTTTTTTGTACATGCGGTGGCGCTATTGCCTGCGTTTTGTACCTGGTGCGCAGCACCTAGTGTGAGAATAGGCATAGAGCCTGGGCAATCATGTGTCAAAGACGTGTAATCAACAAAGGTCCTCTTTCTCAAGTAGAGGCAGAGTTGACCCACCGCTCGGCCAGGGAAATGGGGAGCTGGTTATGAATCTGTCGTATTCAAATGACATGACTTGGTCCGAAACTGAGGCGGGTATCCAGCCACTGGCCCTATGGGCTCCGAGGACCGCAGGGAGGGAACCCCTATGTTCCTTACTGAGAGATTGTATTCTGGCCTCTGTTAGACCAAAACCTGTAGTGATGTTCCCGTGCAGTTGGAGCATGAGGAACTTGACCAAACTGTCTATCACTTCATAGGGGGGGTCCACCTGGGGAGGGGGGGTGGCTTCCAACATGAGGGCATCATTCTCCGCCAATGACACACTGTCTGCCATCAGTCCTGTGCTCTCCTCCGGTATCAGGGACATCGGTGCTTTAGGCTGGGGGGGGCAGGCTCTAGTCATTGGGCGCGATGGAGACGCTGGGACCTTCAGAGGTGTGTGGGGAGTGTGAGGGACTGGGAGTTCCCACGTTGATTTTTCCAGGGAAATAATTCTCTCAGCCACCTTCTTTTTGATAACGAGGGTTCTGGCTGGGTGGCTGATGAGACTAGTACTGCCAATTTTCATGAATGGGAGGGGGCACTCTTCCGTGAAGTGGTCCATTGAGTAGCAGCATTGGCATGCATAGGGGCGTCTAGCACTCCAGGTCAGCTTGAAGTTGAGAAGGGGGGAAGACTCTGGGACCGAGCCGTGTTTGTGCCCCCAGGTCATAGACCATGGCCAGTAGACTGTAGTCGAGTCCAGGATAAACGTACCGTGGAATTTGGATGTTGTGCCCACTTTCCGGACTCCCAGAATGCGCCATCCAAGTCTTGTGTCACTCATCTCAAACTCAAGGAGGTGTTTGCGCATTTGGGTGTAGGTGGCGTTGTCATCGGCTAAAGAGCCTTTAACTACCCATTCGAGATCTCTGGCCCTCCCCGCAGGTGCAAATCTCCTGATGATGTATACCGCATTACCCTCTGTTAGGCGTATAAGGTCATATTTCAGCGCATCCTTCTCCCCATCCAAGTTGGACGGAATGGTACACAACATCCAGTCCTGTCTGGGATCCATTTTTTGTAGAGCGACTGAGCATTTCCACTGCGTAGCCAGTTTTGAGCAGAGTGTCAAGAGCTTAGGGTCCTTGTACTGGGGGCCGACTTGTGCTACCCTGGTGATCATGAAGTGGAAGCCGGGTTTGTTGTAGATGTCGGAGAACTCCTCCCATGTCCAACTCTTCGTGGGTTCCATTGGATCTTCGTATCTGTTGTTCCATCTGGACATGCCCCTAGGTACTACCTTGGATAGTTCCTCTACCGTGTACAGCTCCAAGGGTCATGGGAGGTAGAGCTTGGAATCCACAGGTTCGTCCATTTTTACCAGGAGGTCGGTGAGGGGGACTTTTCCTTCTGGTGTGGGGAATAGTGGGGCCACACACTCTGTGTAGTCCTGGTAGTTAGTCTCAGGCCATAGCTCCTTGGCTGTAGGGCAAGGGGTTTTCTCAGGAGGGGCTTCATCCAAGACACCGACAAACGACGCGTCATCGGCTATAGGGTCATCCCCCATGTCCATCTCCGCTGGGTTCTCACCACTATCCAATGTATCCACTATTTTCTCCTGTTCCTGCACACGAAGTGCCAGCTCCCTAGCCAAAGCTCATGTCTGACCAATGTCCAACCCGGGGGGAGGCGCCTCCAGGGCTGCTTCCATCTGCCTGAACTGTTCTACAAGCGATACGAGCCTTTCTGACTCCACTGCCAGAGCTTCCTCTTTCAACTGTTCATCCTTGGATTGCGCTGTACTCCGACTTCACCTTGTCTAACACTGTCGTGAAGAACTCGGTGAGAGCTGGGATGCACGCCTTCCTGTCGAAGTTTTCCTGCCTCTTTTTATCCTTAAGGTAGGCCATCATGTCCTTCCAGGCTGGTACGGCTAGTGTAGACAGGAAGATATCCAGTTCCGCCTTGAACGAGTCCATAGCCTCATCCAGGGGATCTGTGAGTGCTCTCTTCCATTGTGCTGCTGGGGAGCTGGGGTGTTTGTGGGCAGGGGGGGGGGCATAGGGGTGGAAGGGGCCTCTACTCTGCTTAGGTTTACCTTTGAACTTAGGCTTTGGGGTTGGGATGCCCAGGGGGACCAATGGGGCTATCACAGACTGGGGTGGCAGAGGGGGGCGGGCTGGTACGATAGGTCTCTGGGGGTAGCCAGCATTGTGACCAGGGTGCAGGTGGTTGGGCAGGTGTGCTCCAACTTTCCACGAAGTTTGGGCCTGGAAGAGTGTGATGGCTCCTTGTACAAACCGTCCCTTCATGTGGTAGAGGCCCGGTTCCTGTGCCACCAGGAATGTACTGAACTTCTCAACGAGGTGGCTGCACTGAAGGTCAGCGACGGTTTGGTAGTAGCCCAGCTCCACTGTAGCGGACGGCCAGTTATGTTCCTGGACCGCGAGTAGGTAGCAGAGCCCACATGGGAAGTTAAGGCCTTGGCGGGGTTGCCAAAGGGTAGGTATGTCAGTGGGTCGCGATGCCATGACTGGTTTCTTCTCTTGGGCAGGGGTGTGCTTCTGGAGCACGACATTGTCCAGAGGGCAATTGGTGTAGGTGGCCGTGAAAGGTCTCAGCGCAGTAGTTTTGGGCCGCTTCTTGATGTGTTTGCGGCAGGGGGGTATCGATGTCTTCATGGGTTGGGGGCCGAAGAGGCAATAGTCGATGATGGCTATTGCTTTGGCCTCATCAACCAGCGTCGCGCCCAAGAGGGACTTGACTTTCATCGTGTGTCTTGCTTATTGTTAATCTAGAAATCTGAAAAGATAGGGTAATAAGGGTAAGTCAATGCCCATAGGAAAAATTAGTTAAGCAAGCAAGGGTATCCGGGACCCAAGCGCGCCACCTCCGCAAAGACCTGGCTAGGGTCCATAACGTCAGCACCAGGTGTCAGTCCAGGTGCCTCTGTCAGTTTTTCTCGCCTCAGGGGTAGTGGCTGTTGTTTCAAGTGGGGAAGCGTCCACCGGCGTTTTAAGTGTATGCCATCACTTGGATATGATCTGGGGCAGAGGGCCCATTGGTCCCTCTGTTCATGTTGGAACTACAATGCACTCCCCTGGGTCTGCCAGCCATGGGTCAACAGCACAGTGAGGCTCACCAGGGTGTTGGATATGTGAACTGGGGCATCCGAAGACCAACCAGTGCAGGCCCAACCTAGTCTGGGTGGGAGACGAAGGCTTAGTGGGTAGGACTTCTACACACAAAGCATAGTAGGCATGAACATGTGGACCTGGAGGGTGCTTGTGTTGAGACATGCACAGCTGCCAGAGTCCCTTGTCGGTTTTTCAAGTGGGACAGGCCACCAGCGTTTATATGTTTAGACTGTGGTGTATGCCTGCACCCAGTTGAGGAAAGACTCCTCTGTGTAAGATCCGCGCAGGCGGTTTGTACCCTTGCTTACACTGGCAACGAGAGGGAAAGACTCCCTAGTGTGGTGTTCCCTCAGAATGCAGTATGAGGTGCCCCCAGGATGAGCAAGGGCGACAGCCCAACACCATCTCTGCCCACCATGGGAGAGACACATTGTTTCAAGTGGCGCTACCCACTGACCAATTAAGGGGAGGTGTCTCCCCCAGATCGCAGGAGGCAGATCTGATGGGCCACCATGGTGGAGTGTCTATTAGCCGTTCACGTCCTTTAGACATGAAAGTTAAGATCCTGAGGATGTTGTCCATGGTGGTGTGCATAAGTCGTCCCGACGGACGTCTTAAGCTGTTGTCGCCCCTACTCCAGGTCAGGTGGGCGTGGGCATGCATATGGGTGGTGGTGCCCAAGACCTGCCTATGCCCGGGCTGCCATATGCCTGACCGGTGGTCCGTCCTAACCGGCAGAGCCAGTGCGCGTGACCACCGGGGGCTAGGCCGAGGCCCGGGTGTTTGGGGGCGGCTGGCTACAGCTGTGGTGCTAGCGAATCCACAGCGGTCAAGGGGTGAGGTGTAGGGCCCCCGCACTCTAAGCAGGTGGGCTTCTCCAGCCAGCCGTACACCTATGCTCAACATGTGGGGAGTACCCATGAGGGTGTGAGCTCTCCATTGTGCAGGGCGCAGGCCCGAGGGCCAGGTCGCCACGTACACACTCTGGGAAACGGGGGGGATGAGTGGTGGAGAGAGCACAGGCTCTTGTGGTAGGCAATCCGAGGTGGTCGTCCCATCCCACGGCCAAGAAGGTGGGGGAGGTGGGTCAGGAGGTATCCTGGATGAAGAAAAGCCCCGCTGGGGCAGCGGCAGCGAGCGCAGTGGCCCAGGAGCAGAGCCATAGGTCATCTGCACTCCCAGGCCAGGTATCTGTGACCACTATCAGCGAACCCGAAGGAACTTACCAGCTGGAACCAACTTGGCAGTTGTGGTCGGGTCCAACCTCCACTTCATTCTTTTTTTTTTTTTTTTTTTTTTTTTTTTTTTGTGTGTAAGGGAGGCGGCTCTGCTGCTGAGTCCATGAGAAGTCAATCAGGGGGATGTGGTCTCCTGGCCCCAAGAAAGATCCCTCTGTGGAAACAGTGCCCCATCATCTGGCACCACCTGCTCTCTAGAGCTCTCCCTACCGTCACCTGCAGGAATCTGGTTTAAGACCCCGTTGTCTGTTGGAGACACCAATACACTAGGCCGCAGACAGGACTTACACCAAATCCGCCTTCTGCACACCACCTAGTTCAGTGGCCGGGAGTGTGGGGGTCAACATGGAGCAGAGTGCCAATGCAATACCCACTAAACCTGCGGGGGGCCTCCAGTCCGACATTGGCAAGGTAGCCCCTGCCCACGGGCAGACAGGGGCGCTGTACCGGACTGCCCATAAGTGGTTTAACGTCCCACTCTAGATGCCCATGATACACCCTTATGGGCTCACATGAGCACCACTATCCCACGCCTTACAGCAGGAGTAGAACCCACTCCCAGAGGGCACAAGAAGAGTAACAGGACAACGTTTATGGTAATACTCCCCACACCAATCAAGGGTGGGGGAGTCACATGCTCACAGGGTCCGGTGTCACCGACCACTGGATTTAGCATCACTGGGCGAAACACCCCAGGGCTCCCAGAGGAACCCAGGGGTTTACTCATCATCATCGGATGTCTCAGGTTAACAATCACTGGGCGAAATGCACAAAGGCTCCCAGGGGGAGTGGGGGTTCTCTCATCATTACCGGGTCATCTGGCTACCCTCAGGGCTCACAGATGCCAGCGCAGATTTAGCCATCATTGATGTACTCCTCCCACTAAGGTACCTTCAGGGCATTACTCAATGGTGGACCGCCACTACCTGTCTACTAGGAAGTGCCCGTCGCTTTCTCACAGCAAACTCAGGCCTGCAGCTGCAGAGGGACACCTATGGAATCGGGGGGGAATCCTGCAGGGTTATTCACCCAAGTCGGTAGATAGACGCACCCGCCTGCCGGGAGGTAGACGTCACAGGCCCGCTCCCACGGAGGAACAACGCATAGCGGCATGCCAGGGACTTACGGCAACCCTAGAGACTGACACTGTCATAGACACTGCTCAATGGGAACACTCCACGCTATACATCCCTGGTGGTCACACCACCAAGCACATACCCCTAGTCTCCCGTCGCAGGGCTTTCAGCCTAGGCCGGCCCATTACAGGCACCCTACCATTTAAAGATCCATTAATGGATTTATCCACACCTGCGGCACGCACGCCCACAAGACGCTCCCTACTCTCACCAGCAACCCGTCTAGAGAAAGCTATTACAGCCAGTTCCCAGCTATTAAAAACCCCTTGCACGCAGAGTGCAATGTACCCTCATGCCCGAGACACCCGACTAGAGTGGGCTGTCAGGCCAATCCCGAGTATTATATAACCTCCTGCGCATCTGGGGCGATCACACCCTCATACCTGATAGGTAGGTGCAACCGGCCCGGCCCACAAGCCCATGCTCTACATGTCACTCAACCATAGTTGAGGAGAGGTTGGAATGGGTGGTAGTCCAAGGACATCCAAGGACTCCACCCAGGCATAATGCTGTCAAGGGCACATTATGGCACACCCTCTCTTCAGCTGGACATCTGCGGACCTCCAAGGAGGCCGCATGGGGTAGGCATGGAATTTCTGAGGGAGCCTCATGGGCCCCCAAGAAATTCCTGAAAATTCAGCAGGCATCACTGGTAACCCCTGGTGACTCCAGAGCGGCCGTAGCGGCTAAGGAGTCCTGCCCACAGGCAGCCAGGGGAGTCACAGTGAAAATCCCGCTGCTGTGTTCTGATTCCCTAGGGGGTGGGGCGACGCCTTTTCAGGATTGCCCAGCCTAGGTACCACTAATCCTATGGAGCAAAGGGAGTCTCGGATACAGGGGGGCACGACCCCTGCACCAGTTTCCTACCTTTGCTCACTGGTGTAGTGTTGCGATGATGTGGTGACTGGGGGGCAATAACTATGTACATGAAAATTCCGCAAAAAGCAGAAGTGTAACTAAGTACCTATATGAGAAGGTAAATGTGGTTAGCCAGGCCCAGGCCCACGGCCTGAGCCAGTAACCCACTCTTCACCTTCCTGTGATAATATCGCCCTTTTTTCCCTTTTCCTCCTTATTCCGACAGTCTCCGCTCCCTCCGGTCGCTCCGACATCCCTCCTCCACTTCCACTCCCACTTCCGCTCCCTTTCCGCTCCCCTTGTTCCTCTCCCCGCTCTCTATGACTCGTGTCTCATACTATGGACTCTTTCTGATGTTTCCCGATTTGTATCTTGTATTTCCTCTGGTCTGTGTCATTCCCCGCTCACTACTAGACTCACTCCAATAGTATGGACCCGCCTCCGCCCTGCGTGCTCCACTAATCCCTCTTCGCTTCCACCTCTGTACCACCGTGTTCGCATAGCCCCCACATCACCGCCTCTGTGTAGATTCCACTTACACATTGCCCCTGCCTCCACTTCGTGCCACCTACACTATGCGATGCCACCCACCTCACCGCTTTCCACCTCACCACCCCCTGCAGTCCAGTAGCCGCGTGTTCGTAATTTAGACATTGTATTTAACCTTAGACTCGATGGGGAATGTCCCTCACTCGATGTCTCGATTATAGACATATGTTATTGTGCCCCGCCTTGCTCGATAAGAATCCCAACGCCCCGCTCTCACTCGCTCGCTCGCCTCGGCTTGTCGGACTTCGGACCTCAAGACCGTGTGGATCATTTCCCCGCCCTTGCGTGCTAACTCCCTCCTGTAGCACCGCTGGGCTAGCCAGCCGGACTGAAACCCCGCTTCAGTCAGCCCCTTCGGTGTCGCACCTAGTCAGAGCGTTTATGCCAAGACAGATTGGGCACCCGTTGTGCTTTTGGGCAGTCGCTTGGGAATTAGGTCCGACAAGCCCATAAGTCATCGTACCCATTCCCTCCCCTTTCCTCCGGAGATTATATTCCTGCCAGCGCGCGCGGATGAGAGGAGCTCCTATTTCTGTCGGCGAACGGACTAGCCTCAAGACCCTTTCCACGTGATATCAGTACTTTGACCCCACCGTAAGCGGAAGCCGAGGTACGAGGCTGGAGTAGGTGGAGGTCAAATGTACAGGTATGCTATACACACAGTACAGAGACGACAGAGGATGAGCAGTGGGGGGGCAGCAGCGAATGTGCAAGGTTGGGTTGGAGCGTAAGTTCCAATGCAAAGGCCTTTCGCCCTAGAGGGCTCATCAGGCACAATGGCTGTCCAAACAATACTGGCAACACCAGCGGTAGAGGCCGGGGGTGCAGTCGCCAGACGAACGTTCATAATGAATAACGGATCGAGAGCCTGATAGTGTAGAGCCAATCACATAAATTACCTTTATGCTCTTTCAATTGGCGCCTCCTGTTTTCCACGCAGAGGGCGCCCCGTGAGGGCTTCTAATTCAGTGGGCCTAGGCCCTGGGGATAGAGTCCAATCAAGGACCCGTCCCGAAGAAGTCTTCCTATTTGAAAGAAGGGATTCGCAATACAAAACGAATAGAAAAGTGATGAATGGAGAAGTACATCACCTAAATTCGTCCGGAGGAATGTCGACTCCCCCTGGTGTAGTTCGACGGCTATCGAAGCTAAACCTCAGACTTGTTGATCACTAGAATAAGGATGTCAACATGCAACTTTTTTCTAAAAAGAACCCTCCTTTGTTTCGCTGACTAAGGTTAGGTTTTAATGCGGTTGCCTTTCTAGGACGTCAATACAAACCGTTGTGGACTGATTGGTCCACTGTGAGGCTGGTTGCCCAGGCTCACGGTTCACCATAACAACCCACTCACATGACGTCACCGGCTAACCCGCTATGACGACACAAAGGAAGTCACTAAATGCAGGTACTAAATGCCTAAGTATGGCACACAGAGTGGTCCTGGGGCCACCCCCTTTTTTTGAGCGCGCCCTCTAATCATGCCCATAGATCGATTCCTGTATATCTACAGACCTCTGAATGCCCTCCAGATAGGCCCGAAGTGGTGCCGTTCTTCAGATCGTCAAAAATCCCTTCCAGGCCCTCTACCATGGCCGGGCCACCCTCCCAACCTCCCAGAATAGCACTATACATATCCAGCAGGTAATTGTAGCATTACAGGCATGTCAGACACTCATCGCAGCTGCCTGAACACCTGTGAACCAGCCTAGAAATTCATTGAATACTAATTACTTAAACGAAAACAGAAACCAAAAGGTTGCTTACATATTATGTGATGTAACGACACAGAAAGTGTAGAGAGGCAAAACTCGAAAATTATAGTCTGGCAATAAGCCAATAAGAACGGCGCAGGAGTTGCTGATTATGCTTTCCGCTAACGGACAGGCTCTCTGACAGCTGGGACTCTACACCTGCCTGACGGCTGGGGGAGTGAGCGGGTCCAAGCATTTGTTGTCTAGAAAAAGAAAAAAAATCTTTGAACACTAATTACTTAATGAGAACAGAGACCAAAAGGTTGCTTACATATTACATGATGTAATGGAGGGAACGACCAGAAAATCGTAAAGAGGCGACACTTGAGGATTATAGTCCAGCAACGAGCCAATAAGAATGATGCAGGAGTTGCTGATTATGCTTTCCGATAACAGACAGGCTCTCTGACAGCTGGGACTCTGTTGGATTGCTATGACGTATCGGTCCAGCCTCAGACTCGCCCCCACTCCAGCCTCATCCTTGTCCCACTCCAGCCTCACCTTTGTCTGGCCACACTCCCAGTTTGTGGCCTACACGCCCAAGCCACATGACCACTATCTCTGTGCCACTATTTCCCAATTGGGTCTGTCCTATTGTCCGTATGTCTTCTGTGGTGTTTGCTCTTATCTGTAGGCCACACTGGCCAGCTTATTGTCTTGATCATGTATATAGGCACAACGAGCAGAGGGGGCGAAAGATCCTCACGGTTCTCTTGCCCACTCACTCGCTGTGCTAGGTATGCTACTTATGTATACATCTCACGGTTCTCTCACCCACTCACTCGCTGCGCTAGTCTAACAGGTTATGAGCCACTCTTCCATGCCTAGCCCGCAGGCCCCAAGCCCGACCGTCCTTGCCCCTACTCACGGATCCCATGCTGAGCACGACGACGCTCCTCACTCTTATTCCCACATTCCCGTCCTCACCAAGGAGAATTACCTGAAGTGGCAACTTGCTGTCAAAGCCCACCTCACTCCAGGTGGTCATGTTCACGTCATTAGACACACAAAGGATGCTAGTGGCGACCTGGTTGATCCTGTGGCGCCAGCTGATGCGACCGGGGCGGAGAAGTGGACTCGCTCTGAGCAACACACAATGGGCATTATCATGGGGACCACTGCTGATTTGCACTATGAGCTCCTCTCCAAGCATGAACACGGCAGTGTCTGGCCCCTTTGGAAGGCCATCGAGGCCCAGCACGTTTCGCTCGACACAAGTCTTTGCCACGAAGCCTGGATGCAGCTCCTCGGTACCCGCAGGCGATCTGGAGAAACTTACATCGATCTCTATCGCTGTGTCGACGATGCTCGCAGCAGAATCATCCGCATCATGCCCGCTAACCAGTCCCAGGAGGAGCAATTCGACGAGATTGCCCTCTTCACCATCCTCAGCGCACTCCAAGCAGACAATCCCCTTTGCCGCCAGCTAGTCTCCCAGAAGGAGGTCACCCTCGGCAATGCCTACTCTGCTTTAATCTGCACTGACAGGGACGCTGTGGTAGCATCTGAGGTCGAGTCGGCGAACGTGGCCTTCTCCCTCCGGTGCCACAGGTGTGATCAGCCTGGTCATTACGCGAGGGACTGTCCTCATTTCGAGGCGATCGCGCGACTCATCATCCAGCGTGTCGGCGCCAGTGCTGGGGGTAGCAACGGCAACAATCACAGCAACAACAATAACAACAACAACAACAACTATGGCAACTATGGAGGCAGCCGCCGAAGGGGCAGAGGCTGCGGCAGTAATACTGCCAACGCCAATGCCACGAACACCGGCCCTACCAACAACATCGTGCCCATACCAGCCGCCCAGGAGACCGCAGGGGTAGCTACCGCATTCCTCTCCCACGATTTGCGTGCCGCTGACGACTGGCTTTGCGACTCAGGTGCCTCAAGCTCAATGAGCAGTGTTCGCTCCACCTTCTTGAGTCTCAAGCCGGACTGGTGCGCGATTCGATTGGCTGATGGAAAGGTTATCTACTCTGAAGGTCTGGGTTCTATACAATTCCTCTCTGATTCCGGCTACATAATTGCAATACACAATGTCCTTTTCATACCCTTCCTTACCATCAGCCTATTCGCATCCAACAAGTTCGCAAGGGAACACCATGATACGCACTCAGAGGTTGCAGAGTACCCGAAGCACAAGTGGATCAATCACTGCACAGGGGCCACGGAGTTCACTGCCACAATCCGATCAAATGACTTAGTGTATCTCGATTGGAAGCCTATTCAGGCAGTTGAATCGGCCAGCATCTCAATTGAAGAGCTGCACGCGCGCCTGAACCACATGCCCCACTCGGCACTTCGGCACCTCATTCGGGCCGGCTCTATCACTGGCATCCCGGATCGCATTACTGGGGCCACCACAGACGACTTCTGTGAAGACTGTGTCAACGGGAAGCTCACCTGGGCACCCCATTCAAAGCCTGCCGCCCGTGCCGAGCGTCTGCTGCTCCGGGTCTTCTCAGATGTGCATGGCCCAATACCGATTCGTAGCCGGCAAGGTCATTGCTACTGGGTTACTTTCATTGATGACCATTCATGATTTCCAGCCATCTACTTCATCACCAGGAAATCGGAAGTCTACGGTGCTTTCCGAAAGTACAAGGCTTGGGCTGAAAATGTCACTGGACAGTGGATCGGCATCCTACGAGACGATAAGGGTAGCGAATACATATCAGGCGATTTCGATGATTTTCTGACCGGGGCCAGGATCAGATGTGAGCACTCCATCCGCGACACGCCCCAGCAGCTCGGAGTCGCTGAACGGATGAACTGGTCGATTGCTGAGGGAGTAACTACCCTACTGTCACAGTCCAGCCTTGCGCGCACTTGGTGGGAGGACGCCGCGATGCACTGGCTCCATGGTAAAATCAGGCTCCTGTCATCTGCCACTGCCCCACTTACCCCATTTGAGTTGTTCTATGGTCGTAAGCCCGACCTGTCATCCATGCGCCCTTTCGGTTGCCTTGCATACGTTCACCTGCAAAAGGACCAACACCCCACCCTTCTTCCCCACGTGACCCAGTGTGTACTCATTGGCTATCCTACAGACTATAAGGGTTGGAGGTTTTGGGACCCGCAGACGCGCAAGGCGGTCGTCTCTGACAGCACTGTCTTCCGCGAGTCTGTCTTTCCTTTCCGAAAACCTGGGCTGTCTGGGATAGACACATCCGTCGATCCTATTCCACCTGCCAACACTGCGACCCCTGACCCACCTGGGCCTCCTGCAATCCTTTCCCTGCGATCCCAGCCAATCCACTAGACCCACCTGCTCCACTACCTGCGCCTGCAGTCCAGCCCGATCCTGCACCTGCACCCATACCTGCACCCGTACCTGCACCCGTACCTGCACCTGCAGCTGACCCTTTGGACAATGGAAAGCCTGACCTCACACCACAGCTGCCCGCACGCACACTCCATGACCTACCGGAGCGCCCCTGCACCCCACCCACTGTCAAACAGCTGACGTCACATTTCGAGCATCACCCCTTGCTCGGGCTCCCGCTCCCACCCAAACGCGTCTCCAGGGCTCGGCTCCCCGGTGCCTTGGCCAAGGCAAATTCAGCTGGGTTTTCCCACGACTTCGCTATTCCATTGGTGGATGCCGTGGAGTGTGCACTGAATACGAGCATCAGTATTGAGCCGAAGACCCTCGCTGATGCGCTCAAGTGGCCCGATGCAGACAGGTGGGTCACTGCCGCCCTCGCGGAAATTGAGGTGCACCTGCAGAACGGCACATGGGAGTTGGTTCAGCTGCCCCCTGGTAGGCACACAATAGGCTCCCATTGGGTGTTCAAAATCAAGCGCCTGCCTGATGGGTCTATCAATAAGTACAAGGGGCACATCGTGGCACAGGGGTACTCGCAGGTTCAGGGTATACACTATAATGAGATTTTTGCGTCAACAGCCAGGATGGCTGCTATGCGTGCCGTGCTAGCCATTGCCGCAGCGGAGGATCTGGAACTGGAGTCAGTGGATATATCGACCGCTTTTCTTAACGGGGATATAGATGCGGAGATTTACATGAAGATTCCAGAGGGACTTGAGGTTGAAGGTGATCCTCGGCCTGGGGAAGACCCAAAGCGGTGGGTAGTGCGCCTCCTAAAGGGCCTATACGGTATTAAGCAGGGCCCGCACATCTGGGCATTGAAGCTCCATTCAGTACTCACCTCC
>Ga0307515_10008032_pt1 | contig 20684 bp, 19 predicted proteins | sample 17_EM_MG_FD_194513 | JGI IMG/M metagenome (GOLD analysis project Ga0307515, IMG submission 194513) | Populus trichocarpa ectomycorrhiza microbial communities from riparian zone in the Pacific Northwest, United States - 17_EM | ecosystem: Host-associated > Plants > Roots > Unclassified | place...
GCGTACTTCGGCTTGACCACTTTCACCACCGGCATCTACAAGGCCTGGCTGGTGCTGGACGACCATGTCGCCGCGGCCCAGTTGGCCAGCATGCTGTTGGTGGTGGTGGCGCTGTTGTTGTGGGCCGAGCAGCGGGCCCAGGCACGCATCCGCTTCGCCGCCAACCGCCCGTCGGTGAACAACGCCAGCGTGGCGTCGCGGCCGCTGGCCTTGCATGGTGCACAACAGGCGCTGGCCTGGCTGGTCTGTGGGCTGCCGGTCTTGCTGGGTTTTGTGCTGCCGGTGGCCTGGCTGGGGCGACTGTTGTGGCGCGAAACCGGCGGCGGCGACGACGGGGCGCCCACTTCGCCTGTTCTCGCCGCCAGCTACCTGGCCCGCTTTGTGGGTTGGGCTGGCGCCAGCTTCCGCCTGGCCGCCGCGGCGGCGCTGGCCGCTGTGCTTTTCGCGCTGCTGCTGGCGTTTACGCTGCGCCGCGCACAAGGCCGCCGAGCGCGTTGGCTGCGCGGCGCCGCGCACGTGGTGTCGTTGGGCTACGCGGTGCCGGGCGCGGTGGTGGCTGTGGGCATCTTGCTGTGGACCGGCATGCTGCAGGCCTGGCAGCCTCAGTGGGGCGCGGCCGCGCTCGTCACCGGCACGGCCTTTGGCCTGCTGTACGCGTACATGGTGCGCTTCTCGGCGGTGGCCTTGCAGTCAGTCCAGGCGGGGTATTCGCGGGTGCCGGCGTCGATCGACGAATCGGCTCGCCTGCTCGGCGCGGGCCGGAGGCGCACCTTCGTCGAGCTGCATCTGCCGCTGCTGGGCCGCACCACCGTCGCGGCCGCCTTGCTGGTTTTCGTCGACACGATGAAGGAGCTGCCGGCCACCCTGGTGCTGCGGCCCTTCGGCAGCGACACGCTGGCGGTGGTGGCCTACCAATTCGCGCGTGACGAGCGCCTGGCCGAGGCCGCACTGCCCTCGCTGGCCATCGTGGCGGTGGGTCTGATTCCGGTGATGCTGCTGTCACGCGCGCTGCGCACACGTTGAAGCTTCTGGTCGACGGAAGTACCGCTCCAGCCAGGACGCGAGGGGGATTTCGACAGACCGGGCGCCAGTGAGTGTGGCGCCCCCGGCAGGAATCGAACCTGCATCTGAGACTTAGGAGGTCCCCGTTCTATCCATTGAACTACGGCGGCGAAGCGTGGATTTTCACATGCGTTGAGGGTCGCGCCGATTCGACGCCACCAGGTCGCGCTGGCGACCAATGAGTACGTGGTGTTTCAGCCGCAGATTTGCGGCTCGTCAGGCTCGGCAAGGTCTTCGAAGTGGCCGGCTTTGGCCAGTGGGGCCTGTCGATGCAGGACGATGTGACGGCAGGTGTCGAGCGCTTGATCAAGCAAGGCATCGCCGACCCGAAGCGCATTTGCATCTATGGCGCCAGCTATGGGGGTTATGCCACTGTTTGGGGCTTGATCAAGACGTCTGAGCCGTGCCGCTGCCGAGCGAAGGCCACGGCATTTACTACAGCAGCAATCGGATCAAGTTCCTCGGTGCCCTGATGGCGTTCATCGACAAGAACATCGGGCCGACGCCGGAGAGCAAGTCCGGCAAGCCATAGCGGCGTTTCGTCGAGGCAAGGGAACGCGGATTGCCCAGGGCAGGGATACACAGCCCAGGGGAGATCCATATGCCCATCGACGTCTTCCGCGACCGGCGGCATGCTGGCCAGGTGTTGGCACCATCGTTGGGCGGTTATGCCCGGCGGCCGGATGTGCTGGTGCTGGCCTTGCCGCGGGGCGGGGTGCCGGTGGCCTTCGAAGTGGCGCAGGCGCTGTTTGCGCCGCTCGATGTGTTCATCGTCCGCAAGTTGGGCGCGCCAGGCCACGAGGAATACGCGATCGGCGCCGTCGCCAGCGGCGGTGTTCGCGTCCTCAATCCCAACGTGATCAACATGCTTGGCATTGACGAGACCGCGGTCGAGGCCGTCACTGCGGCAGAGCAGGCCGAGCTGACGAGGTGCGAGACGCTGTACAGAGAAAACCTGCCGCCACCGACCATCAAGGGTCAAAGCGTCATCCTCGTCGACGACGGTCTGGCGACCGGCGCCACGATGTTGGCGGCGATCAAGGCGTTGAAAGCGCAGCAACCGGCGCGCATCGTCGTGGCCGTGCCCACCGCCGCACCGGATGTATGCGAGCAGTTGCGGCACGAGGCGGACGAGGTGGTGTGCGCGACCACGCCAGAGCCGTTTCGGGCCGTGGGTCGTTGGTACGAAGACTTTGCGCAGACCAGCGACGAAGAGGTGCGCGAACTGTTGGCCGTGGCCCGGCGCAACGCACCCAAGGACTGATGGCCATGGAGCGCCACCTCGGCCCCGGTCTCGACCCGGACGATCCACATCGACTCGACGCGCGCCGTTGAACCGCTGGAGCGCATTGTCGAGTGGACACCGGGAGGTGCCCGAACCCTGTCCAGCTGGACTGTGAGGAGAAACCGCGATGAACGCACTCATGCCCGCTCCCACTCAGCAAGCTCTGCGCATCACCGTCGGCGATGGCGTGCTGCTGGCCGCCGACCTGAGCCTGCCCGCCCGCGCCACCGGCCTGGTGTTGTTCGCCCATGGCAGCGGCAGCAGCCGCTTCAGCCCGCGCAACCGCCAGATTGCGAAAGTGCTCAACGAAGCCGGGCTCGCCACCACGCTGGCCGACCTGTTGACCCCGGCTGAGGAAGACGCTGACAGCCGTGGTGGCCACCATCGTTTCGACGTCGCGCTGTTGGCCGAAAGGTTGGGTGCGGTGGTTGAGTACCTGGCGCTGCTACAGAGCACCGGCCCGCTGCCGTTGGGGCTGTTCGGTGCCAGCGCCGGCGCCGCGGCGGCCTTGCTGACGGCCGGCCACGCACCATTCGATGTGCGCGCCGTGGTTTCGCGCGGCGGCCGGCCGGATCTGGCCGAAGACGCGTTGGAGCATGTGCGTGCACCCACGCTGCTGATCGTCGGCGGCGATGACACGCCGGTGGTCGAGGTGAACCGGCGCGCTCTGATGCTGCTGACCTGCGAGAAGCAGATGGCCATCGTGCCGGGCGCTTCGCATTGCTTTGAAGAGCCCGGCGCGCTGGACGCGGTGGCCGCACTGACGCGCGACTGGTTCAGGCGCTGCCTGCCACCGCTACGTTAGGCCACCACGCGCACCTTCACGCCGCCGGCGCGCAGCGCACGCAAGGTGCGCTCGGGTGTCTTGCGCGGCACGACGATCGCCGCTACCTCTTGCAGCGGCGCGACGACGAAGGGCGAGGCGGCCATCAGCTTTTCAGCCGAGGCGAGCACGATGGTTTCGGCCGCCCGCTCGTGCAGCGCGCGCTTGACGGCGGCTTCTTCGGCGTCGCCGGTGCTCAGGCCCGCTTCCGGGTGCACGCCGGTCACGCCCATGAAATACAGATCGGCTCGCAACTGTGCCGCGGCGGAGATCACCGCCGCGCCGACGTTGACCATCGAATGCCGGAACAGCCGACCCCCCAACATCAGGATCTCGACCTGCGGGTGCTCGGCCGCCGCGACCGCCACCGTCGGGCTGTGCGTCACGATGGTGGCGCGCAAACCGGGGTCGAGGTGGCGTGCAATCTGCAAGGCGGTGGTGCCTCCATCGAGGATCACGACCTGCCCAGGGCGGATCAGCGAAGCCCCGTAGCGCCCGAGTTGCACCTTCTCCTGGGTCGACAACTGCTCGCGTACCTTCATGTTGCCTGCCGCCGCGGCGGCAGGCAAGGCGCCGCCATGCACGCGTTGCAAGCGCCCCGCCTGGGCAAGCTCGCGCAGGTCGCGCCGGATCGTGTCTTCCGAGGTCTGCAGCTCGGCGGCCAGGGTCTTGGCGACGATCTGACCTTCACGCGCCAGGCGGTCGAGGATCAGTTGTTTGCGCTGGGTGGTCAGCATGAGCAGTACGGCTTGATGAGACGCGGCCCTTGCGGGGTCGACGCATGTGCCTCTATGATTGCACGAAATTGCACGAAAATCATCAAATATGCACAGCACTGAACACCCCCGGATCCGCGTCGTCGAAGAGCGGCTGCTGTCCAACGACTGGTTCGTCCTGAAGAAGACGACCTTCGACTACCGCCGGCGCGACGGCAGCTGGCAGCGCCAGAGCCGCGAGACCTATGACCGCGGCAACGGCGCGGTGCTGCTGTTGTTCAACGCCGAGCGCGGCACGGTGGTGCTGACGCGCCAGTTCCGCTTCCCGGCTTATGTCAACGGCTGTGCCGACGGTCTGCTGGTCGAGGCCTGTGCCGGCCTGCTCGATGGCGAGGACCCGCACGATGCGATTCGCCGCGAGGTTGCCGAGGAAACGGGCTTCCACGTGCGCACGCCCCGCAAGCTGTTCGAGGCTTACATGAGCCCCGGCTCGGTGACCGAGAAGCTGCACTTCTTCGTCGCCGAATACAACGAGCTGGACCGCCGGGGTGACGGGGGCGGCGACCATGCCGAAGGCGAAGACATCGAGGTCGTCGAGCTGGCGCTGGACGACGCGCTGCGCCACATCGCCGATGGCCGCATCCAGGACGGCAAGACGATCATGCTGCTGCAGCACGCCGCGCTGACTGGGCTGCAGGCGCTGCGCACCGCCTGACCCCTGGGCCCTGCTGGCTCGGGGTCAGGCAACTGCGCGGTGGCTACTTGATCGGCGTCAACAGCGCAGCGCCGAGGTTGCCCCAGGCGCAGATCAAACCGTCGTCGTTGATGTCGAGGGCGTCCCAGAGCTGCCAGCCGGCACCGGTGACCGGGTCGAGCAAGTCGCTCAGGGCTTGCATGCGGCCGTGGCGCCAGATCGCCGCGCGGCTGGGCTGGGTGTCGTTGGGAACGATCACAAGGCCAACCACGACGTCGTGGTTGTTGATCGCCGACGCGAGCGCGCGAACCCCTCTGGGTGCCCCCAGGTCACGCATTACCCCGTCGGCGTAGATGAACGGGTGGGAGACCCAGTCGTTGTCGGCGACGTCGGAATAGCCCACCACGTGCCCGGCCTCGTTGATGTCCACCGCTTCGCTGCTGAGGCCACCGAGCGTGCCGAGCTTGGTGACCGTGCCGTTCTCGAACAGCGCCGCCTGGCCGGCCTGGTGCGGCGCGTCGTTGACAACGCCGACCGCTTGCTTGTGGTTGTTGACCGAGCGGGCGTAGCCGTACCAGGCGTTGGGGGCCAGGTCGATGACACGGCCTTCGGTCCACATCATCGGGTGGGTGCCGTTGTCAGTGCCAGGTGCTTCGCCGACGACATCGCCGGCATCATTGATGCCGAGTGCCGAGCTGGCCCCGTCGCTGAGCAGCGGCAATGGGCTCACCGTGCCGTCTGGCGCCCACGTGGCGGCGTAGTGAAAACCAAAAGTCTTCTCGTAGACCACCTCGCCGGCGATCATGCGCGAGGCATTGATGGCGTAGCCGTACCACGCCTCTTTGTCGCCCGCACCGTGCACTGTTCGAACCTTGCCGCGCGGCGTGGCGATCCAGGTGGACCGGTCGTGTTCGTCGAAGCCGACACGTGAGCTGCCGACGCTCGTGCCTTGGGCATTGATGGCTGTACACGACCCGCGATCGGCCAAGGGTGTCACTTGATAGGTCGCGGCGTGTGCGGCCAGACACGAACCCAGCAGCAGAGCGGCCGGTAGCAGAGATGTTGAACGCAATGGAATCATGGTTTCTCCTCCGGGTATGCGGTGAGACAGCCTAACTGATTTGCGCAATGGCATGCTCCGGGGGGGCGGCTGACTTCGCCTGGGCCGGCATCACAGATCACCCCGCTTCATGCCCGTGCCGATGCAGTTCATCGCATCGGAGTGGTGCACGGCGCGGTCGCTGCCTACATTGCACGCCCTGGGCATGCCGATCGGGAGGCGAGGCGATGGAGGGGCAAGGACAACAAGGCTGCGAGGCACGGGTCTGGGTATGGTTGCGGGCGCTGGCCGGCGTGGGCGTCGCTGCGTTGCTGACTACCGCTGCGGTGGCGCAGCCCGCAGCCAAGCCCGCGATGAGCGCGGCAGACCTGTCGTCGTTCTTCGACGGCTACCTGCCGGATGAGCTGACGCAGGCCGACATTGCCGGCGCCGCGGTGATCGTGGTCAAGGATGGCCAAGTGCTGTTCCAGCGCGGCTACGGCTGGGCCGACCGCGAGGGCCAACGGCCAGTCTCCTCGGACACCACGCTGTTTCGCATCGGTTCGGTGTCGAAGTTGCTGACTTGGACCGCCGTGATGCGGCTGGTCGAGCAGGGCCAGCTGTCGCTCGATGCGGACGTTCAGCAGTACCTCGACTTCCCGCTGCCGCCGTTCCAGGGCCAGCCGGTGACGTTGCGCCAGTTGATGACGCACACCGCAGGATTCGAAGACACCGTGCAGGCGATGTGGATGCAACCGGGTGAGTCAGCAGCCTTGGGCGACTACCTGCGCGCGCAATTGCCGCGGCGCATCTTCCCGGCCGGCAGCACCGCGGCCTACTCCAACTACGGCGCCACGCTCGCCGGCTACATCGTCGAGCGGCGCAGCGGTCAACCCTTTGCGGACCATCTGCAGCGACAGCTGCTGCAGCCGCTGGGCATGGCCCACACCAGCTTCGCGCAGCCCTTGCCGGCCGCTTTGGCGGTTAGCCTGTCGCAAGGCTACGACCTCGGCTCTGGCGCCGCGCAGCCTTTCGAGTGGGTGCGCGTGGTGCCGGCCGGTTCCGCATCTGCCACGGTGGCGGACATGGGGCGTTTCATGCTGGCGCACCTGGGCGGTGGCGAGGCGGCGCCGGGTGACCCGGTGCCCGCCGCGCTGTCCCCCACCTGGTTGGCACGCATGCAGGCGCCGCAATGGCGGCTGCAGCCGCAAGCCCCGGCGATGACGCTGGGCTTCTGGGAAGACGACGCTTTCGGCCCTCGGGTGATCGGCCACGGCGGCGACACCCTGTGGTTCCACAGTGGCCTGTACCTGCTGCCCGAGCAGCGCGTGGGTGTGTTCTTTGTGCAGAACAGTGCCGGCAAGCGCGTGTTGCGAGACGCCCTGTTTCGCCGCTTCGTCGAGCGCTACATCGACAGCCCGACGGCCCCGGCCACCCAGGCCGAAACGCACGACGACCTGGGCATCGAAGGCAGCTACATGAGCAGCCGTCGCGCCGAGCACAGCCCCGGCAAGCTGGGGAGCCTGCTGTCGCAGGTGACGGTGGCGCGCGCCACCGATGATCGATTGGTGGTCAGCTCGGTACGCGGAGAGAACGACAAGCCGCTGCCGCTGCAGCCCGTGGGCAGTGGCGTGTGGCAGGCCCAAGGCGGCGACGACCCGCAGGCCGCGCCGCGGCGGATCTACTTCCGTCGCAACGCCGTGGGCCGCTGGGAGATGGGCGGGCATGTGCCGGTGGCCGTGTGGCAGCAGGCGGCTTGGTACGAGCGCGCTGGTGTGGTCGGTGGCGCGCTGGCTGTGGCGCTGTCAGTGAGTCTGCTGACGCTGCTGGCCTGGCCCGTCGGCGCGGCGCTGCGGCGTTTCGGCTGGCGGCCGCAGCCACCGAGCCTGGCCACACAGGTGCTTCGACGAGCGGCACGCTGGTCGGCGCTTTTCACATTGCTGCCCTGGCTGGCGCTGCTCGGCGCAATGGGCTTGCTGATGGCCGATCCGTTGGCCGTGGGGGGATCGACGTTCGGTCTCACCTTGCGGGTGGTCCAAGGTCTGGCGTGGCTGGCATTGGGCGCCACGGTGATGTCGGCCGTCGTGCCTTGGCGCGGCGCGGCACAAGGTGCCAGCCGATGGCGGCGCTGGCACCACGGGCTGACCGTCGTGGCGGGCTTTTCGGCGATCGCGGTGGCCTGGCAGGGTGGCCTGCTGTGGTGGGATGGCCGCTACTGAGCGCGCTCGGGTTCAGCTGTCTGTCATCACTTTGACGCCGCGCAGGGACGGCTCGAAGCGGTAGCGCGTGCCGTTGGCCGGCTTCAGCGTCATGGCCTCGGGCTGGTCCGGCACGTTGACCGACAGCGCAGGCGTGTTGCACTGCTCGTGTGTGCGCGTCATGCCGGGCGGCAGCGCGTAGCGTTTGTCATCGAGCTGGTAATTCAGCGCCACGCGGCTGCGGTTGCTGAGCGAGAACTTCAGCAGCAGCGTGGAAGGCCGGCCGAACATCTGCACGGCGTAGTAGCGGCCGCTGCTGGCGCTGCGCGCCATGCCCACGCCGATGTCGGTCGCCTCGGGCGCCAGCAGGTTGTGGCGGTGGCCGGGCGAGTCGATCCAGCCTTGCACCATGCCCCGCGCCAGCTCTTCGGTGTCGAAGCCGAGTGAGCTGTACTGCATCGCGATGTTCTCGGCCACCATGCAGTAGCTGTAGCCCTGGGCCTGAGCGCGCTGTGACGGCTCGCGCCCATCGGCCTCGTGGCCGTAGTTGTCGGTGCGCGCCATGTAGGCCGCAAAGGCTTGCGCGGCGACGGTCAACGCGCGCTCGGGTGCCACTGGCGCCACCCCTTGTGACTGCCTGAATGCATTGCTGCGCTCGACCACGAGCCGCTCGGCCTGCGTCAGCTGGGCTTGCCTTTCGGCGGCATGGACGATCGGGACGGTGGCCCCCAGCAAGAGGGCCGAACCGAGCAACAAGAGGGGTGAGGTGCGCATGGTCAACAACACAGAACGGATAAGCATCAACGGCCAAGCCGGCTCCTGCGCTGACTAAGGATATGCCGCAATCTTCATTCACGCGGCCGGCGCCAGTCCCTACGCTTCGCGGCACTCGTCATAACAGGTTGCCACCGCATGAGACCGAAGACAGCCGAACTGATTCAGCTGCCGACATCGACAGGCCTGCCGATCGCGTCGCACTTCACGGCGCCGGCGCCGACTGGGCCATTGCACGCGCAGCTCAAGCACCGCTTGCGCGCCGGCATTCTCGAAGGCCGCTATCCGCCGCTGTCGCAGCTGCCGTCGGAAGCTGAGCTGGGCGCCACCTTTGGCGTCAGCCGCATCACAGTGCGCCAGGCGCTGGGTGACCTGCAGAAAGAAGGGCTGATCTACACGCTGCAAGGCAAGGGCAGCTTCGTCTCGCGGCCCAAGGCCTTCCAGAACGTCAGCCACCTGATGGGCTTTGCCGAATCGATGTCGGCGATGGGCTACGAGGTGCTCAACCAGCTGCTGGACCTGCGCTTCATCCCGGCTGAGCCCGACGTCGCCCGACGCTTGCAGCTGGCCGAAGGCGAACCGGTGGCCGAGATCCGCCGCGTGCGCCTGCTCAACCGTGAGCCGGTGTCGCTCGAGGTCACCTATGTGGCCGAAGCCCTGGGTCGCAAGCTGGCCCAGGCCGACCTGGTGACGCGCGACATCTTCCTGATCCTCGAGAACGAATGCGGTGTGCCGCTGGGCCATGCCGATCTGACGATCGACGCAACGCTGGCCGACGAGGAGCTGGCCAGCGCGCTGCGTGTGCGCGAGGGTGCACCGGTCTTGCACATCGAGCGCCTGACGCACGACGCGCAGCAGCGGCCGGTCGACTACGAGCACCTGTACTTCCGCGCCGACACCTTCCAGTACCGCCTGCGCGTCGACCGCCAGCGCCCCCAGGAGATTTGATGCAAACCCACGAACACGAATACGACGTCGTCGTCATCGGCGGCGGCACCGCCGGCCCGATGGCGGCGGTGAAAGCCAAGCAGGCCAACCCGGCGCTGCGGGTACTGCTGCTGGAAAAAGCCAACGTCAAGCGCAGCGGCGCGATCTCGATGGGCATGGACGGGCTGAACAACGCCGTCATTCCCGGCCACGCCACGCCCGAGCAGTACGTGCGCGAGATCACCATCGCCAACGACGGCATCGTCAACCAGAAGACGGTGATGGCCTATGCCGCCAACAGCTTCGCGATGATCGAAGAGCTGGACCGCTGGGGCGTCAAGTTCGAGAAGGACGAAACCGGCGACTTCGCGGTCAAGAAGGTCCACCACATGGGCAGTTATGTGCTGCCGATGCCGGAAGGCCACGACATCAAGAAGGTGCTGTACCGGCAGCTCAAACGCACGCGGGTCGAGATCACCAACCGGCTGGTCGCGACACGCCTGCTGATGGACAACGACGCCGCCGGCGGCCCGCGCGTGGCGGGCGTGATGGCCTTCGACTGCCGCACGGCGGACTTCCATGTCATCCGCGCGAAGACGGTGGTGCTGAGCTGCGGCGCGGCAGGTCGGCTGGGCTTGCCGGCCTCGGGCTACCTGTTCGGCACCTACGAGAACCCGACCAACGCGGGCGACGGCTATTCGATGGCCTACCACGCAGGGGCAGAACTCTCGGGGCTCGAATGCTTCCAGATCAACCCGTTGATCAAGGACTACAACGGCCCGGCCTGCGCCTACGTGACCGGCCCGTTCGGCGGCTACACCACCAACGCCGAGGGCCAGCGCTTCATCGAGTGCGACTACTGGAGCGGACAGATGATGTGGGAGTTCTTCCAGGAGCTGCAGGGTGGCAAGGGCCCGGTGTTCCTGAAGCTCGACCACTTGGCCGAGGAAACGATCGCGACGATCGAGACCATCCTGCACACCAACGAGCGGCCGAGTCGCGGCCGCTTCCATGCCGGGCGCGGCAACGACTATCGCCAGCGCATGGTCGAGATGCACATCTCGGAGATCGGGCTGTGCAGCGGTCATTCGGCCTCGGGCGTCTGGGTCGACGAGCATGCGCGCACCACGGTGGCCGGCCTGCAATCGGCCGGCGACATGGCCTGCGTGCCGCACAACTACATGCTCGGCGCCTTCGTCTACGGCCGGCTGGCGGCCGAGAGCTGCGTGCGCTACATCGAAGGCGGCAACGGTGACTTGGCGCCGGTCGATGGCGAACAGGTCGAGCGCGAACGCCAGCGTGTCTGGGCACCGCTGCTGCGCGAGCACGGACTGCCGCCGAACCAGGTCGAATACAAGCTGCGTCGCATGGTCAACGACTACCTGCAGCCGCCCAAGGTGACGCGCAAGATGGAGATCGGGCTGGAGCGCTTCGAGGCCATCCGCGACGACCTGGAGCAGATGAAGGCACGCGAGCCGCACGAGTTGATGCGAGCGCTCGAAGTGCACGCGATCCGCGACTGCGCCGAGATGGCGGCGCGGGCCTCGCTGTACCGCACCGAGAGCCGCTGGGGCCTGTACCACGCGCGGGTCGACTACCCCGAGCGCAACGACGCCGAGTGGTTCTGCCACGCCCAGCTGAAGAAGGACGAGCAGGGCCGCATGGTGAGCTTCAAGCGCGCCATCGAGCCCTACATCGTGCCGATTGCCGAGACCGAACGAAACGCCTACCGCCAGCTGCGCATTGCCACGCCGTTGCAAGAGCCATCCGAGCCGGTGGCCGCCTGAGGAACCCCATGCAAACGACCCCAAACCCCGTCTTCCCGATCGCGCCGCTGGCGCTGCACCCGGCCACCGTGCCCGTCACGATCGATGCCGACAAGTGCATCGCCCACAAAGGCTGCACCGTCTGTGTCGACGTCTGCCCGCTCGACGTGCTGGCCATCGACCTGGTCAAGGGCGCGGCCTACATGAAGTTCGACGAGTGTTGGTACTGCATGCCTTGCGAGAAGGACTGCCCGACCGGCGCCGTGCATGTCGATATCCCCTATCTGCTGCGTTAGACGAAAGACAGACCCATGAAGTACATCCGTCCCCTGCTGGCACTGCTGCTGGCCACCGCGTTCGGCGCCCATGCCGGCGAGACCATCCGCGTGGCCATCGGCACGCAGGACACGACCATCAACTGTGCGACCGGCGGCCTGTTGATTCGCGAGCTGAAGCTGCTGGACAAGTACCTGCCGCACGACGGCAAGTACAAAGACGTCCAGTACGACATCCAGTGGAAGAACTTCACCTCCGGCGCGCCACTGACCAACGAGATGGTGGCCGACAAGCTGGACCTCGGCTCGATGGCCGACTTTCCCGGCGCCAACAATGGCGCAGCCTTCCTGAAGGCCGGCAAGCAAAGCGTGTTCATCACCGTGCTGTCGGGCAGCACGCTGGGCAGCGGCAACGGTGTCGTTGTGCCACGTGATTCGAAGGTCACGTCGCTGGCCGAGTTGAAGGGCCGCACGATCTCGGTGCCGTTCGCATCGACCGCCCACGGCATGCTGCTGCGCGCGGTCGCGGCCCAGGGCTGGGACCCGCAGAAGGACGTCAACATCACGACCCAGGCGCCCGAGGTGGCCGGCCCGGCGCTGCAGGCCGGCAAGATCGAGGCGCACGCCGACTTCGTGCCGTTCTCCGAGCTGTTCGAGCACCGCGGCATTGCGCGCAAGATCTTCGATGGCTCGCAGGCGAACGCGCCGACGTACCACGGCTCGCTGGTCAACGCCGAGTACGCGAAGAAGTACCCCGAGGTGGTGGTCGCCTTCCTGCGCGCCGCGCTGGAAGCCGATCGCCTGATGGCGGCCGAGCCCGAGAAGTACAGCGAACTGATCGAGAAGGTCACCGGCGTCGAGGCGGCGGTGAACTACCTGTACCACGGCCCGCTGGGGCTGCAGACGCGTGACCTGAGCTGGAAGCCCGAGTACCGCCAGGCGCTGAAGACCTCGATCGAGACGCTGAAGCTGCTGGGCCGCGAGTCGCCGCTGAACGCCGAAACTTTCATCGACGACCACTACATTCGCGAGGCGTTCAAACAATCGGGCCAGAACTACGAAGCGCGCCTGGCCGACCGTGACAAGCTGCCACTGAAGGCCAACGACGCGCTGACCGGCAAGCCGATCACCGACGTGCAGCGCGCGGCCGGCATCTGGGTCCAGGGTGAGCCCAAGGTGCGGCACTACGCCAGCATCGAGTCAGCCTTGGGTGAGCTGCAGAAGCTGGAGAAGGCCGGCAAGACCGCCAAGGCCGTTTATGTGCACGACCTGATGCACCGCATCAAGCTGCTGGCGCCGACCACCTGGTACGCGATCGACGCCAAGGGCCAGTTGAGCGCGTTCCTGCAAAAGGATGCGGCCACGGCGTATGCCACGGCGAACAAGGGCAAGGTGCTGGACTTCGCTGGCGCGCAGGCGGCGGTCGGGGCCGGCGTCAAGGTGGCGGCGGGGTCATGAGCCTCGTCCGGCCGCCCGTAGAGGCTCATTTCCCTCTCGGAGGGACGGGCCAGAGGCCCAAGGGTGCTTCAGTGAATGCGCTCAGCCCGACGCAGAAGGCGACGGCGATCGACGCTGATGCAGCGCTACGCGACAGCGCCGCCACGCCATCCACCGACTGGCAACGCCCGGCCTGGCAAGCCGGCTCGATCGTCGTTTGCCTGCTGCTGTGGCACTGGGCCGCAACGCTGCACCTGAACCTGGGCGTTATCACGTTCGCCAACGTGCCGCCACCAGCCGAGGTGCTGGGTGCCGCATGGAGCTTGTTCCAGTCACCGAAGCTGTGGCCACACCTGTCCAGCAGCCTGTGGCGCGTCGGCGCGGGCTTCGGCCTCGCGGCGTTGCTCGGCATCGGGTTGGGTTTGTTGATCGGCCGCCTGCGCTGGGCGCGTGATGCGCTGCTGCCGCCGCTCGAGGTGCTGCGCCCGATCCCGGCGGTGGCCTGGATCCCGCTGGCGATCCTGATGTTCCCGTCGTCCGAAGGCAGCATGATCTTCATCACCTTCGTCGGTGCTCTGTTCCCGATCCTGCTCAACACGATCCACGGTGTCGAGGCGGTCGACGCGCGCCTGATCGCCTCGGCACGCAGTCTGGGCACCCGGCGCTGGCGCCTGTTCAGCGAGGTGATCGCGCCTGGGGCGGCGCCCAGCATCGTGACCGGTCTGTCGATCGGCATGGGCACCTGCTGGTTCTGCCTGGTCACCGCCGAAATGATTGCCGGCCAGTACGGCATCGGCTACTACACCTGGGAGTCGTACACGGTGCAGAACTACCCCAGCATCATCGTCGGCATGCTGTTGATCGGCGCGCTTGGCATGGGCAGCAGTGCGCTGATCCAATGGGCTGGCCGCCGGCTGATGCCGTGGTACCGGCCGCAGCGGGGGACGGCATGACCGAGGCCATGCAAGACGATACGCTGCACGGCGCACGGGTTCAGGTGGAGCACGTCAGCATCGCGCTCGGCCACGGCGCGCAGCGCTTCGAGGTGCTGCACGATGTCAGCATCGACGCAGCGCCCGGCGAGCTGGTCTGCTTGCTGGGGCCCTCGGGCTGCGGCAAGTCGACACTGCTCGGCGCGCTGGCCGGCCACTTGCCGCCCGCGCGCGGTTCACTGCGGCTGAATGGCGAGCCGATCGAAGGGCCACACCCCGACCGCGGCCTGGTGTTCCAGCACCACACGTTGTTCCCGTGGAAGACGGTGCTGCAGAACGTGGCCTACGGCCTGAAGCTGAAAGGCATCGACCGCGCGGCGCGCGAGGCCGAGGCGCGGCAGATGATTGCGCAGGTCGGCCTCGCTGGCTTCGAGGCTCGCTATCCGCGGGAGCTGTCGGGCGGCATGCAGCAGCGGGTCGAGATTGCTCGCGTGCTGATCAACAAGCCGCGGGTGCTGCTGATGGACGAGCCCTTCGGCGCGCTCGACGCGCTGACCCGCGCCCACATGCAAGAGCTGCTGCTTGACCTGTGGAACCGCCTGCGCACGACCATCCTCTTCGTCACCCACGACATCGACGAGGCGTTGTTCCTGGCCGACCGGGTGCTGATCATCGGGCCGCGCCCAGGCCGCATCCTCGAAGAGCTGACGGTGCCGTTTCCCCGGCCACGCCATGCGGGCCAATTGACCGAGCCGGCGTTCGTGGCCTTGAAACGGCGCTGCCTGGCACTGCTGCGCCACGACGCGCCGGTCGAGCCGCCCGAGCGGCTGACGCCGCTCGGCTCGGCACTGCACCCCTTGCCCCTGGCCTTGCCGCAATGGAACTTCGCCACCTGACGCCATGACTTTTCTGCTTCCTGAACTGCACCCTGACACGGCCCCCGAGACGGCTGCGCTGCAACGACGCTTGCTGAGCACAGACTCCGGCGTGCGCCGTGTCGCGCTGCTGGCTTTTGCCGATATCGAAGACGAGGTGTTGCTGCCGACGATCGCCGGCCTGCTTCGGCTGGACCCCGAGCCCGAGTTGCGCGCCGAGGCCGCACGGGCGCTGGCCGGCTGGGACGACGCCGACGTCGTAGATGCGCTGGCCGACGCGCTGAATGACAAACCCGCTGTGCGCCAGGCTGCTGCGCAGGCATTGACCGAGCTGAAGGACGGCGTCGCCGGCGCACGCCTGGTGCCGCATGCCAGCCACGCGGACAGCTTTGTCTGTGGTGCCGCGTTGCGGGCCTTGCGCGAGCTGCGTGTGCCTGCTGCGGCCGAGCCGGCCTTGGCGGCGCTGCGCCATGCCGACGCGGGCGTGCGGCGCGAGGCGGTGGGCGTGCTCGGCTGGCTCAAGCAAAGCGACGCACTGGCGCCGCTGGCCGAACTGGCGGTCGGCGATGCGGATGCAGAAGTGCGCCGCGCGGCGGCCGGCGCCTTGGGGCTCGCGAGCCACACCGACGCGCCGGCGGTGCTGCCGGCGCTGTGCAGCGCGCTGCGCGACGCCGCCTGGGCGGTGCGCGAAGAAGCGGCCACGACGCTGGGCAAGCTGGTCGCTGGCGAAGTGGCAGTGGGCGCCAGTGCGCGTGCGGCCAGTGGCGCGGCTCTGCGCGAGGCGATGGACGATCCCTACTGGCAGGTGCGGCTGCGCGCCGCGCGTTCGCTTGGCCGTCTGCGTGACAACGCAGCCTTGGCCGTGTTGACCGAAGCCTTGCTGCACCCGGCCGGCAACCTGCGCAAGGAAGCGGCGATTGCGTTGGGCGAGATCGGCGACACGACGGCGGTGCCAGCGCTGCAGGCCGCCGAGGCCGATCCGGACCCCGAGGTGCGCAAGGCGGTGCGGCTGGCGTTGCAGCGCCTGGTGTCGCCGTGAGCAGCGTCATCGAGACGGTGCCGCAGGCGGTCGAATGGGGGCCGCAGGGGTTGCGGCTGCACTGGGTTGACGGCGAGGTGCTGATCGAGGCCGGGCGTCTGCGCGCGGCGTGTCGATGTGCCGGCTGCAAGGCGGCGGCTTTGCAGGGCGAAATACAGCAACCGCCGGCAGGTGTGAACCTGGCGGCGGCCGAGCCGGTGGGGCAGTACGCGTTGAACCTGCGTTTCAGCGATGGCCACGAACGGGGCATCTACCCCTGGGCCTTGCTGCGCGTCCTGGCCACGGACTGAGCCATTGGCCAGGTGCGCTGCTGTGCGCTCAACCGCGCGGCAGGCGCGTCGAGTGCACGACGACGACCTGGGTCGGCGCGGTGTCGGCCTGGGCCATCAGCGCGTTGTCGTAGTGGCGGTCGGCCAGCTGGCCCAGCGCGGCGACCGTGCCCAGCGTCAGCACCAGGGCGAAACCGGCGGCCAGACGGCGGACGGCGGTCTCTTGGGCGGCGAAACGGGGGGTGGCGGCGGTCATGTGGGGCTCCTGCTAGGCCTTGCGGCGTTGTTGCGATGGGTGGACTGTAGGAAGCCCCCTTCGCTGCCGCCATCGAGCTGCGACCGGCCGACGGCGCGAGCGGATGAACTGCGCCTTGGGCGGATGAATTGCGGGTGAACCCTTAGCAAAACGTCCGGGTTGACCCTAGGTTTCTGATTTTTCGGGGGCCGAATCGGGCGGTTCGAGTTCCAGCGCCGTCAGCCACAGCCGGGTGTCGAACTCGAGCTGGTGGTAGGCCGGCTCCATGTGCGTGCACAGCGCATAGAAGGCCTTGTCGTGTTCACGCTCGCGAAGGTGCGCCAGTTCGTGCACGACGATCATCTGCAGGAAATCGGCCGGCGCCTGCTTGAACAGGCTGGCGATGCGGATCTCGCGCTTGGCCTTCAGCTGGGTGCCCTGCACCCGCGAGACCATGGTGTGCGTGCCCAGCGCCTGCTGCAGGATCTTCAGCTTGTTGTCGTAGGCCACCTTGGACAAGGGCGGCGCGTTGCGCATGAAGCGGGTCTTCAGCGCGTTGACGTGCTCGTACAGCGCGCCGTCGGTGCGCACCGTGTGCGCCTCGGGGTAGCGCTGGCGCAGGGTGTCGCCCAAGCGGCCTTCGTCGATCAGCCGCTGAGCCTGCGCCAGCAGCGTGTGCGGATAACCCGCCAGGTACTTCAGCGGCCGTGGTGACAGTGGGGGTGGGGCAGGGGGGACCGCAGGCATGCCGCGATTGTCCCTGCCCCGTCGGGCTGGTCGCTGTTGACAGGCCCTATGCCGGCACGATCTCGACGCTCCACTTGTTCAGCGTGCCCTGGTCGACCGGTGCCAGGTCGGCCACCCGCAGCGTCCAGTTGCCGGGGATCGGCTGCCCGGCCAGACCGCTCAATGGCGACAGCGGCGTCGCCGAGTCGAACGTGGCCTTCAGGTTGTCTTGCCCGCCACCGAGCTGGCCATGCAGCACCGCGCTGCGGCCGGCCGGCGAGACCAGCTCGATGCGCAGGTCGCCGATGTAGGTGTGGGTGATGTCCAGCGCGACCTTGATGCTGCCCACGCTGCCGGCCTGGGCCAGCGCGATGGTGCTGGTCACGCCGGTCGGCGAGTTGTCGGGAATGCGCATGTCGGGCGCCACTTCGCCGCGCACCACGGCCGCTGCCGCGCTGTCGACCTGCAGGTCCATGCCCCAGCGTTCGATGCGGCCGATGTCCTGGCCTTCGAGGTCGCGCACGTTCAGCACCCAGTCGCCTTGCACCGGCTTGCCGATGAAAGCGGCCAGCGCCGCTGAGCTGGTCGAGTCGTAGCTGGCGACCAGGTTGTCGGTGTTGCCGCCCGAGCGCTTGTGCAGCGTGGCAACGGCGCCGGCGGGGCTGACCAGCTCGACGATCAGGTCGCCGATGTAGGTGTGCGAGATGTTGACGCTGGCCTGCAGGCGCTTGAGCATGCCGCCGGCGGCGACGTTGATCTTGCTGCGCACACCGTCCGGGTTGTTGTCAGGGATCGCCACTGGCGTGGTGTTCTCGACATGCACTGAGCCGGTCGGTGCGCCCTCGCCGGTGCGAAAACGCATCTTGTTGTCGGGCACGCCGATCTCGCCGATCACCAGGCCCGAATCGGCGCCACTCCACAGCCGCGTCGACGGCCGGGTGTCGTGCGACAGCGCGGTGCCGGCCACGGTCGCGAACAGGTCGGTGCCGTCGCCCTGGTTCACGTTGTGTTCCAGGTCGTCGTGGCCGTCGGCTTGCAGCAGCCGGCATTGGTAGTGGCGGCTGCCGAGGCCGTCCTGGAATTCGTTCGAACCGTTGGTGTCGCAGTGGTAGACAGCCAGCCCGCTGGCAGGCAGGTGCTGGTCCAGCCCGAGCTTGCAGCGGTTCTCGACGATGAAGTACTCGTTCGGCGCGTCGGTCTTGAACTTGTAGACGGTGTTGTAGGCGCCATGCTCGATGTCGCGCGGGTCGCTGCTGCCGTTCAACTCGATCTCGTTGTCGCACCAGCCCGCCAGGTCGCGCAGGTAGGCACACACGGGCGATGGGGTGCGGCCCAGGTTCAGGTGGTTGCCCGAGCCCATCAGGCAGTAGGTGCCGATGCCCGCGCTCTTGACGCCGTCGCCCTCGCGGTTGGCATCGCCGTAGTCGTACATGTCCGGGAAGCGGCACAGCAGGTGGCCGTTCTCATGGCAGAAGGTGCCGATGCTCAGTTCCGACGCATTGCGGCCAGCGCTGGTCAGCAGGTACAGGTTGGTCGAGATGCTGCCGTAGCGCAGGTCGATGGTCGAGTTGTGCGGCCACAGGTCGCCGTCGTACTGGGTCTGCCCGGCGTACAGGATGTTCAGTGCGTCGAGGATGCCCTCGCGGCGCGAGTCATAACGCGCCAGGTCCACACCCGAGGCGACGGCCAGATCGAGTGCCTCTTGCACGAGCAAGGTGGTCAGGTAGTGGCTGCGGTCATGCGCCAGGCGGAACGGGCCGACCACGTCGTTGCTGTAGTCGAGCTTGCCTGTCGAGACGGTGCGAAAGTACTCTCGCGCCGAGCAGAAGTTGCCGTTGCGGGTGTAGTTGGCGCCATTGAGCATCTCGTCGATGTCGGCCTTGGTGACGGTGGTCTGCACGTCCTGGAACTCGACCAGGATCGTCAGCCCGCGCACTTGGCCGTTGCTGAGCCGCCGGCCTTCGAGCAGGCCGTTGCTCGGACCGAAGCTGAGGGCTGCCGCGTGCGCGACCGGCGTCGTGCGGCGCGGCTGGCTGCGCGAGCGGCGAGCTTCGAAACGGCGGTGGCTGACGCCCAGCGCTTCGCGCAGGTGACGCGCTATGCCGGCCGGGGCCGGGTCGGTCACCGGCACACCGCTGGAGACAAAGCTGCCGTTGGTGACTGTCGCGTAGCAGAACCGGCCGCGGTCGCTGTCGCTGACGGCGGTGTAGCCTTCCAGCGTTTCGTGGATCGCGTAGAACTCGTCGCCCGTCACCTTGAGCTGGATGTCGGGGCCGTTGCGTTGGCCGAAGGTCAGGGTCTCGCCAAAGATTGCGCTCATGTGCGTCTCCTTGTGGCGACGGCCAAAGCGCGGACCTGCCCTTTGTCGGCCACCGCCTCATTGGGCGCCGCGCGGTGGGGCGCAGACATCCCCAATAGAGGGTAGGACGGGGCCCGTCAGCCCCCTAAAGCGCGGGATGCTTGACGCCGGCTGGCGCTGCGCTTTCGCTCACGCGACCGACAGCAGCGCCAGCAGGCTGGCTTGGTGCAGCAGGCGCTCGTCGGTCGGCTCGGTGTCGCACGCAGCCTTCCAGCCGAACAACTCGACCCACCAATCGTCGTCGGCACGTCTGGCGGCCGGGCGCGGCAGTACGGGCATCGAGGGGTGCATGGCAGCGGGCGGGATCGAAGTGGCAGTGGCGGCATTCATGGCTGGCTCGTGAGGTCTCGGTGTTCAGGGTTGAACTATCCGAGCCTGCTGCTGACAACGTGGTGTCAGTGGATGCTGCACTCTTACCCCGTTCGTGCTGAGCTTGTCGAAGCACAGCGCGCTGCTCCACCCAGCCCTTCGACAAGCTCAGGGCGAACGGAAGACGAGGTCAGTTCCAGCGCCAGGACCAGATCATGTCGAGCGCGCTGTCTTCGCCCGACTGCGCCCGCAGCGTGAAGCGCTGGGCGACGCGGTAGATCAGCTGCCAGGTGCCGGTGGTGGCGTTGACGCTGCGCTCGTAGCCGACGTACCAGCGCCGCGTCAGCTGCTTGCCGAGCGAGACGGTGGTGGTCTGCTCGGCGCCTTCGCCGGTCTGGCGCACGCCGAAGTCCGACAGGCCGATGTTGGCCAGGAAGGCGTCGGTCGGGCCCTCGCCCTCGCCTGCCAGCAGCGCCATCGCAGCGCGCTGCAGCAGGGCGGAGTCGGCGCGGCCCAGGCCGTCCGGCGCGCGGCCGAGCACCAGCCAGCTGAGCTTGTCGGTGTCGCTCATCTCGGGGTCGCTGGCCAGCCTGACGCGTGGGTTCAGCGCGGTGCCGGTGACCGCCACTCCGACCTCGACATCGAGGTTCGGCCGGATCGCCAGGATGTCGAGCCGCGGGTCGTCCAGCGGGCCGGTGAAGACCAGCAGGCCACGTTCGATCTCGAGCTTCTGGTTGTAGGCCCGGTAGGTGCCGCGCTCGGCCCGCACGTCGCCGCGCACGGCCAGCTGCTTGCCGGGGTTGCTCAGTTGCAGCGTGCCGCGCAGGTAGGTGTCCAGCCCGCGGCCCTTGATGCGCAGCGAGGGCCCCAGGTCCAGCGCCAGGTCGAGCTGGGTCTCGAAGTCGCGCTCGGCGGCGGTGGTTGGGATGACCTCGGTCGGCTGG
>Ga0307515_10008033_pt1 | contig 20683 bp, 20 predicted proteins | sample 17_EM_MG_FD_194513 | JGI IMG/M metagenome (GOLD analysis project Ga0307515, IMG submission 194513) | Populus trichocarpa ectomycorrhiza microbial communities from riparian zone in the Pacific Northwest, United States - 17_EM | ecosystem: Host-associated > Plants > Roots > Unclassified | place...
TTAACGATATCGTCAAAAGTCAGATTATCGTAATATTACACCAAAAAAGGCTTGATTAAGGAGTGTAGATCGTAATGTAGGGGATATCGTTATATACCCCATGTCGTATTAGGGGGGTTTGACTGTACTATAGGCCGCGATCGTGTTTCCGATAATGTGGATTTTGTCTAAATTATATATACATTATTCGGGCGACGTTAAGCTTTAAAGTTGCGATGAATCTAAAGCTTTGTGGTAATAAGGAAGACGATTTGGAAGGATCTAATTGGCTCGGTTAAAAGTGGCCTCAATCTCGCAGCTTATGGGATAAGCGTTCCACGAATACCCAAAATTATCCGGAGCTAACTCCGGGAGTATTTCGGTATATAATACGATGATCTGTTTCAGGGTGCCGATAGTTGGTGAAACGGTGTCTCTTTGAAGCAATGATCGAAGAGATGGGCATGTCCATGTGCCCGCATCCCAACCACCTTGCAGCTACCCTCTCGAGATTGCCCATCATGTCTTCCCGTGACCGCGACTGGATGCCTTATATCGTACATCCTCAGTTTTCTGGGCCTTCTCACATTCATCGAAACTTTTCCTATCCCGGGCGCAGTTATACGAGATACGAAGTCAAAACCCCTCCATGACTTCGTACAAGAGTTTGCTCAACCTTAGACATTGCACCATCCGCAAAGCTACCGCCATGATCTCCAGAATCATCTGGCGAGTGTTTAGCTTGCTCTATGGCACGCTAGTCCTTGCTCTCTTCACAGCTTTTGCTGTCCTTGATGGATCGTTCTTCCGGGGACCCGCGGAGAAGGAGAAGAAAGAGCTCGCAATCGGTAAGCTGAATACTCACCCTCATCAGATTCAAGCTGAAAAAAGCTCCGTGCAGCTCAGCAGAAGTTCTGGGATCTCTCACAATCGCCTTTGGGACTCAAGCACAAATTCTTCACCTTAGAAGACGGCCGCAAGCTTCACTATGTCGAGAAGCTCGGGACAAATAGCTCAAAGAATCTCACAGTATTCATCCATGGTTAGGCGGATCTCCATAAATATCCAACATCTAGCTAACATGCCTCAGGGTTCCCGGATAGCTGGATCCTCTGGCAACGCCTTCTGACATCATCGCGACTTTCCCAAAACTCCGTTCTCGTTGCTGTAGATCTCCCTGGATATGGTGGCAGTGATGGGCTACCCAATTACGGGGCAAATTCTGTCCTGGAGACTATGACAGCATTTATACTGGGGATGAGGGAGGAATATATCGCAAGCCAAGTGGACGAAGCGGGCAAAGTGTTCGTCGTAAGCCACGACTGGGGTTCTATCATAGGATACAGGCTTGCGTCCGAGGCTCCTCAACTGGCCGACCGCTTCATTATCAGCTGCGCTGTTTATGTATGGGAGAAATCCACTATAATTTATTCCTAGGCTAACATTATGCTACAGCCACAGCAAACCTACGCCACAATCAAAGCCCACTTTGCCTCTTCTTCGAAGATGTTGCACACCTGGACCCAGCGCCCTTTCTCCGTGCGCCTGCTCAAAAGCGCGCTCAAGAACATCACTCCTGTCCTCAAGCAGGCCTCAAAATCTGGCTATGTCTTCGCGTTCAACCTGCCCAGTCCTCTCTCAAACTTTTGTGGTGCGATGGGCAATATGTGGCTATTGAGGATTATGCACAGAGTCGCAACGGGGAATGCAGAGCCCAGTGGCAAGCCTTTACTGCTAGGGCCCACAGAGGCCGCAGAAGCGATGACAGCTTCCATCGGGCCCGGACCCGCCCAATTTGGCGCGTCGGACACCAAAGAGGACTACCCCGAGTCGGTCAAACGCCGTGCTCCGACGGGCGGCTGGCCGGAAAAGATTCGCATTTACCGCGGAGGCCTCTTGCTGGGCCAGTGGGAGAAATCTCTCGAAACCATCGTGCGGCTCAGCGAGCTTGATCGGGGCAGTCCGCAGTCCCGCCGCTCGAGCAGCGGCGCGGGACTCTTTGAGGATGGCCCGCCCGGGGCGCTCAAGGCCCGTGCGACGGTCGTGTACGGGAAAAAGGACCCGGCGTTCGAGCCGAAACTTACCTTGGAGGATATTTCGGATTATTTGACCAAGGGAAGTCAGGTTGTCGTGCTGGGTGAGGCGGGGCATTGGCTGCCGATTGAGAAGGATTCGGCTGAAGTGCTGGAGGAAGTGGTGGGGTGGGCTTTGGAAGGGGAAGAAGTGCCTTTGAAGGCAAGGCTGGAGGGCTTTGGGACTGTGAAGGTCACGATTGATAAGTAAAGGTGGTGGTAAGATATGCGATTGCATTTGCTGGTGCTGGTCGATGATGAATTATGATGATGAACGATCGTGGACTTTGTATTATGGCTTTGGAGTGGGGATGGAGTTGTGGCTGAGCGGGGAAGATTTCTTCTGGCGATTATGAAGGTATCAAGAATTGTGCTACTGGCTACGGGCGAGAGCCTGCAGGCGGCAATCAAACAAGGCTGGAACTAGGATTCAGCTTTTAAGAGCACTGTCAAATCGTTTTTCCGGGTTGTTACCACATCAACTTCCGCCTTTTGCATTTGAGAAATTCTCAGCGCACAGTCTTCCTGCATCTCTTGGCTTTTGATCTAGGTATCTGGTTTAGTCTTGTTGTCAAAGACTGTTAAGGCGTAGTCCAATGGGGCTCGAGCCATTATAGTCAACACCTAATGCCGAGCTCAAGGCCAGCGGTGCAGCGAAGCGGCTTGTTCATTCCTGAGGACGTAGGGCCCAACTCGTCATTTCACGCGGCGCAGATCGGAGGCAGCCGTCACGTCACTCTGCTACATTGTGCACATTGCTGTAGTTAGGCATCAACCGGAGCAGTATCAGACGAGATCCACTGACATATTAACCATCCGTCCTCGGTTAGTCTGTCAGATAATGCGATGACGACAGACTCAGTTACACGGCCTGAAAAGCGCGGCCGACTGCAGCGACTGCGCAAATTCTTCTCGCACTCAAGCACTGCGGCAGAGCTGTCCCATCCGCCACCTGCCTCTCCCGAAGCCGCAAACCCGATCCGCTCGAAGCTAAGGTCGTCTGGGCTTTCAGGTACACGATCCTCATCATGTCGAAGCGAAAAGTCGGATCTCGGGGCTCGACCCTTATCGCCGACAGGCCAAACGACGTCACCTGCCCAGGGATGTCCAGCAAGCAACCCCGGCCGGGATCTTTTGGGACGGGCGCTACAGCTTCTCGAAGAGCGAGAACGAGTCACAATACAAGGGTACCTCTTGCCTTCAACGGATGACATTGCTTCTGCCCTTGAGGAAGCGTTCAACGCCGCACAAGAAAAGCAGAAAGTCTGCGAGAGCAAAAGGTGGACTTTCACATGGGGGAAACATAGTATGAGGTTATGGGACGAGGCCGATAAGGTCATGCTGTGGTTGGATAGATTCAAGCAGGTGGGGGATATCGCTGTAAATGCGGACCCAATCCACGCTGGCTTGCCCTGGGCTGGAATTCGTCTTTTACTTGAAGTATGCAGAGATTTAACTACTCTTATCCACATTGTGAATAAGTTTATCATCTTCTGACAGTTTTGTAGGCAACAATTTCTGAAAACCGTCAAATGGCAGCTCTTTTAACGGGTCTCAAGACCACTCTTTACATGATGAATCGACTGAAGGCGTACTGGGAGTATCTGCGCGAGCTTCCGGAAACCCAATCGCGGGCCAACTTCGAAACAGCATTGACCGAACTTCATGCAATCATATTACAGTTCCTGGCAAGAGCAATCCAAATCTACCAGAAGAGCTCTCTTTCTCGAGGTTTTGATGCCTTCTGGAAACCTGACGAAGTTTCCAACTTTAATAGTGAGTGTGATAAGATTGCGGTACGGGCTGAGACCGAGGCTAGCAATTGCGACCGTACTCTAAGTGCCGTAGAGCGAAAGGAAGCAAGCCAACGAAAAGAGCACCTTCAAAGAGTGCTAAAGGAGTTGGAAGAACTTCGAGACATCGAAGAATCTGTAAACATACTTGCTACTAAGATTGACCTGGCGGGATTGCCTTCCGTCGACGGGGCCGCTTTCGATTCGTACGATGACGAGCTTGACGCAAGATGTCATCCCGACACGCGGATTGATCTCCTTCGTCAAATCAAGGACTGGGCTGACGATCCGCAAAGCAAATGTATCCTCTGGCTAAACGGCATGGCTGGAACAGGAAAGTCGACAATCTCTCGAACCGTCGCTCAGAGTTTCGCCGACGCTGGTCAATTAGGGGCCAGCTTCTTCTTTAAGAGAGGCGAGGGTGAGCGCGGTAATGCCTCGAGGTTTTTCACCACCATTGCTGTTCAACTCGTGCGCACGGTCCCCGCAATGGTTCCTTATGTCAGAAAAGCAATCGACGCGGATCCTGGTATTTCTGGAAGGCTAATAAAAGAACAGTTCGAGAATCTTATCTTCCAGCCGCTATCAGAAGTCGGACAGATTTCTGTAACAATGCTGAAACTGGTAATTGTCATTGATGCTCTGGACGAATGCGAGCGAGAAGGCGACATAAGGAACATCCTGTATCTTCTGTCCCAAACACGGCAACTCCAGCCAATTCACATACGCATCTTTTTGACGAGCAGACCGGAGCTTCCGGTTCGCCTTGGCTTCAAGAAAATGTCAGCTCACGCGCATCAAGACGTAATCCTCCAAGACATACCTAAAGTTACTATCGCAGGCGACATATCATCTTTCCTCAAGGCCGAGTTCAAGAAGATCAGAGACAACTATAACGACTTGCATCCAGACTCATCTTTACCGCAAGATTGGCCTAGTGAGCAGTGCATTCAAGCTTTAGCTGAAATGGCTGTACCACTCTTCATCTTTGCGGCAACCGTGAGTCGTTTCGTCGGAGATCACCGATGGAGTCCCAAGAGAAGACTGGCAGATGTCCTGAAATACCAGATGAATGGTCAAGCCTCCAAGCTTGACAAAACCTATCTCCCTGTCCTGAACCATTTACTGGCTAATCTCAGCGATCCGGAGCAGAAGGATCTAGTTCGAGAGTTCCAAGTAGTTATTGGCTCTATCGTCGTCCTCGCGGAACCCCTAGGCACTTCTTCTCTAGCGCGGCTTCTTAATATCGCTAAGGAGACCATAGATTGTAGACTAGATTCGCTTCACTCTGTTCTCGGCATTCCTTCAAATCCAGACTCTCCGATACGACTGCTCCATCTCTCATTCCGCGAATTCCTTCTAGATCCTTGCAAGCGGGGGAAGAGCCCATTCTGGGTCGATGAAAGGGAGAGGCATGGTGTTATTGCGGCTAGATGCCTTGAATTGATGTCTGAACGCCTCGGTGAAAACATTTGTCACCTGGAGTTCCCCGGGAAGCCGCGTGGCGATATCGACCGTAAGAGAGTAGAGAAGTACCTACCAGCAGATGTCCGATACGCATGTCGCTATTGGATTCACCATTTTGTGAAAGCAGAAAGACCCTTAGGGGACCAGGACGCGGTCCATGCTTTTCTTCAAAAACACTTCCTTCACTGGCTTGAAGCCTTAAGCTTCATTGGGAGGATATCAGATAGCATTGCAATGATAGGTGATCTTCAGTCTATAATTGCTGTAAGTTCATTTAAGTTGGGATTATTTACTTTATTAAAACTGACACGGTGTATTAGGCAGACGGAAACACCGAAATATCTTACTTTTTGTCCGATGCAAAGCGCTTCATCTTGCAGAATCGGTGGATCATTGATACTGCCCCGCTTCAGCTGTATTCTTCCGCCATCATTTTCGCACCTATAAAAAGCGTCATAAGGGCCCAGTTTGAGCGGCCCATACAGTGGATTCGCAGGTTGCCGGAAGTACCGCCGGCCTGGAGTCTGGAGCTTCAGAAGCTCGAAGGCCACAGCGACGCGGTTAATGCCGTCGCATTCTCTCACGACGGCCAGCTGCTCGCGTCAGCATCTGACGACAGGACCATCAGGCTCTGGAATCCAGCGACGGGAGAGCAGGTGCAGGAGCTCAAGAGCCACAGCAACAGGGTTAATTCTGTCGCGTTCTCTCACGACAGCCAGCTGCTCGCGTCGGCATCTGACGACAGGACCGTCAGGCTCTGGAATCCAGCGACGGGAGAGCAGGTGCAGGAGCTCAAGGGCCACAGCAACTGGGTTAATTCTGTCGCGTTCTCTCACGACGGCCAGCTGCTCGCGTCGGCATCTGTCGACAGCACGGTCAGGCTCTGGAATCCAGCGACGGGAGAGCAGGTGCAGGAGCTCAAAGGTCACAGCAACTGGGTTTATTCTGTCGCGTTTTCTAACGACGGCCAGCTGCTTGCGTCGGCATCTGGCGACAGCACGGTCAGGCTCTGGAATCCAGCGACGGGAGGGCGGGTGCAGGAGCTTAAGGGCCACAGCGACCGGGTTAGAGCCATCGCATTCTCTCACGACAGCGAGCTGCTCGCGTCGGCATCTGACGACAGCACGGTCAGGTTCTGGAATCCGGCGACGGGAGAGCAGGTGCAGGAGCTTAAGGGCCACAGCGACTGGGTTAGAGCCATCGCATTCTCTCATGATGGCCAGCTGCTCGCGTCGGCATCTGACGACGGGACCGTCAGGCTCTGGAATCCGACGACGGGAGAACAAATGCAGAGACTTAAACTGAACGTTACCATCTACCAGTTGCGCTTCTCCACTGACAGTCAGTACCTAGAGAGTGACAAAGGGATTTTGTGTCACCATTCTCACCCATCTACGGTACTATCACTTACGCCAAAGTTAGCAGGCCATATCTTTCTAAATGGGGATTGGATAACTCGCGATGGCCGAAATCTACTCTGGCTTCCCTACGACTATCGAGGGACATGCTCCGCTCTAAGAGGCAATCTTCTGGTTATAGGACAAAGTTCTGGTCTAGTCCACTTTATTGAATTCAGCACCCTATCAGCCATTATATGAAGTTGAAGGCAATTCAAGTCTAGTTCTCTACTCTAAGCATTCTATTGTGTTAAAGTAGACACGTACTCTCAAGATACCGCCTAATATACTAAGGTCATTCTACCTTACGGATATATAAAAATATATATTAACACAATCCCCATTTTAGGAGAGGGGTTCGATGGAGAGTCTTGATAGATAGTGTATTGCTGCGCCATTCTCGAATCTTCTAGAATTTAAGGAATCGAAAATAGCGCCCAGACATACCTTTTGTGATGATTGACTGTACAGTTCATTAGTTATCTTAGTGCTTCTGATCCAGAGCTGTCATCATATGGGCTTGACGACTTGAAGAGCTAGATATTGCCCTCCAGAAGCGCTCGCCGGGTGCAGGTTCGAGGTCAGCTTGATTGGGAATTCGCCCGCCTTGCTGGGCGTTTTGGGGTGAATAAAATGGCTGGCCGGAAGGTGACTCACACGTGCAAACTTGTCCCGCGCTTCGCAACATCAGTATTAAAGCACTGTAATTTTGGAAACATTTCAAATACTCCCTATAAGCCATTAAGTCGAATCGGATAAAGTCTATACCAAGAGCCGTAGAAAGACCGTGCGCTGAGAATTTCTCGAATGTAAAAAGTGGAAGTGGATTTTGCAAGTGATTGTAGCTAATAATTAATGAGGTTCGAAAACGGAGCCCCGTGGAAGGGGCTCATTGTCCTTCCAACAGTGAAAATGTGTTCTACGGTTATCGATAAGAGCCAGCCAATAGAATCAATAGGATCAAGGCTCCATGGTCATACGCGTACTTGTGATTCTAGTGTTCGCGCACTGTCCAACCGTTGGAAGGACAGGTAGTTTTGCAAAACCGAGCATACACTCGGAGAGTGCCGGAAGCTCCGCTGGTGCCAGCCAATGCGCTCGTACGGGTGGGGAATCTTTGCGACCTCCAGCAAAAGGCAATCCTGACATCTCTTTTGTGGTCATCGATTCCAAAGCCTCGCCTGGAGGGTTCGAGGCAGTTGGTGACTTCAAAGACGCAGCTGGCTGGTGGACGTGATTGACTACCTGGAGAAAAGTGCAATGAATGCCTAATATAATAGCCAAAAGCACTGTCAAATATAAGTCTTAAGGTACGGAGGTGCGTTTCAAAAGTCTTTGCCGCCAAGAAAATTGACCGCTTTGGCTCACCGCCTTCCAAATCTAGATATCCTCCCATTCGTCCTCTGCCGCTTTAGGTGCTTTTAAGCGTCTTGGTACCTCTATAGCACCCTCCCTATACTCGTTACCTCCTTTAAGCTCAATAACCTTCTCAATATGCCTAATAATCCGCTCAATCCAAGCCTGAATCCTCCACTACTTAAGATCTCTCCATGCCGCCTGCCATACCTTCCTTACAACCTCCCTCTTCTACGGCGCTCCCTTACGCGTAGTAACCCTCTTCATATACAGCCAGCAAGGCTTAATTATATTTAAATTAGGAGAGTTGCCACACCAAAGAAGGCGTTGGATATTCCATGCATTATATACAGTTAATTAATATTAGTGGGCGTAAGCTAGAGCCTTATCTTCCTAGACAATAGTACTAGGCCTCTCCTTAAGGCACTCTTAAGTAAAAGGTAGTAGCTTTGGTATAAGAATTAATGTTTAATATCGCCACTAATTAATACCTCCATGGCCCTAATTCCGTACAAGCTTGCCAGTTACTTTAGTGAACTTCCATCCTAGCTTTGGTCCAGGAAGATTACACAGCCCCATCCGTCTAATACCTATATTAAGCTCCTACTCCTCCCACATACAAGGCTTAAGCTCCTTATTTAGCTTATTAATTATAGCCTAAGCTTTCTTCCGCTCTATAGTTGTCTCTAGCTGCCAAATATGGCAAGGTCCTTTCTTATTATATAAAAAACAGCCCCAGAACATAAACTCTAAGTAGCCTTTCTAGCAGGGGCGTATACAGCTCTTAATAAAACGCTTATCTGCAGCACGCCAAATTTAATATCCACCGCGGCGATAATTTAAGACAATAAATGTCTTATCTAACCAGATAACATTCTTCCAATCTTCTAACTTCTAATAAGCGTAATCTATGCAGAACTTATGCCTCTTAAGCTTCATCTTCTCCGTTAATCCAGGCTTTCGCGTAGGCTTAGTCTTCCTTAATCCAGAGGCTCTAAGTATTCGCCATACGGTTAGAGCACTAACTCCTTTAACCTCTGCAGCAATATAAGCGCATGTCTTTTCTTTGCCATATCTATTATAACGGACCTTCTCCAGTATTAAGTTCTTAGTATCTTTAGTTTATTTAGATGGACGGCTAGGGCGAGGAGCATCATCTACGTGGGTATTAAGGACAAGAGGAGAAGACCTTGGATTAAAGCCTCGATCGATTACACGGCGATATATATCTCGTATAGTTCGTTCAGAAATTTGTATTATCTTTATAATTTCGGCAGCTGAGATTCCATAAGCTCTAAGAGCCACAATTTAAGCTCTTATAGCTGAATTGTAGCCCCCTACAGAACGTTTAGCAGTAGATCTTTTAGTAGCCATTTGGAATATTAAAAGAGACTTAAGAGCTGCGGAATTGGGCTGGTAGGGGAACACTTGGTAGGACACTTGGTGACGTGGCAGGATTCTGGTGGCAGGATTCTGCCGGCAGAATCTTGGTTTTCTGCCTTGGCGGTAAGCGGTCAATTTTCTTGGCGGCAAAGACTTTTGAAACGCACCTCCGTAAGCTTGAAGATAATGGAGGCTCAGGAGAAAAGGACTCGTTCATTAAGCGCTGCACCCCTGTTGCGAGCAGCCTCAAATGGTGGCGCTCTTGGCTCAGCTCTTCTTGCAGTCAGCGGACCGCTTAGAGGCTTCAATGGCTGACCAGAACCCGGGTATGCTTGATATGCCGCAAGAACTCCTGTCTTTAGCTCCAGCTAAAAAAAGAACGTGGCGCTTCTTGGTGGTGACGACGCCCAGCCTTCAGTCACCGAAAGGGGACCCATGACATTTGTCAAAGACAATGGCTTTTACGGAAGGGGGTCCATCAGAACTAGAAATTCTCGAAGCGGGATGTTTCAGCCTTATCAGCTGAGCCTCTTAACGTTAATAAAGGTTCGGCCTTGCTCGACACTTAGTACAAAATGCCACTTACTATCTTATAAGCATCATGTCGTCCGCGAAAGACCACAACCCCAATCTGCGTCGGCTACGAAACCGACCCGTCTGTATAATCTGCGGTCGACCTGCAGAAGCGGAGGAAATCGCGAAAGCCCTAGGGATCTTCGAAAATCGGCTGCAAGGCCACGAGATCGAGAAGGTGAACGACGGGCATACATTCTACCTAGGTTCTTTCAAGCTCCAGAAAGGAGAGCTTGAATACTATGTAACAAGCAGTTTGCGACAGGGAATCCAGTCTTTCACCGTCAATGCGAGTGTCCTGTTCAGCATCTTACTTCCGCGGTTCGTTGTGCATGCAGGTGTCTGCGCCGGATTCAGTGATCCTGACGAAAAATTGAAGTGAGCCGTTCCAGAGTTAGTGATGAAATAATACTAACCTTACAGGTTGCAACTCAAAGATGTCGTATTCGGAGAGGCGGCAATTAACTACGAGGAGGGTAAATGGGAAAACGTGCCCACGAAAGGGCTGTTCTTCAGGCCAGATTACAACCGCGTGACTGCTTCTGCAGGCGATATGCAAGCATTCGCTGAGTCGCGCGGCCGACCACAATATCACTACGGAGAGTACATATCTGGTTCTGCTGTTCGAACCGATGCTGGCGCTGTCTTTGAGAAGATCCGCGGTGGAGTCAGTCTTACGTGTATTCGATCACTGTAAACATATCCACTGACTACCTCATAGATGCAACGTAACGCCATTGCACTGGATATGGAAGCAAGTGCTTTTATCCAGCTATGTGAACATTTTGGGAATGACTACGCAAAGTGTCTTGGTGTTGTCAAGGGCATATCTGATTTCGGGAATTCTGAGAAAGGCAAAGATGAAAATACTTACGGTGAAGCGCTTAAAAATACGGCACTGGCACTGCAAGAGTGGATTACACACAGAATTCCGGTCGTTAACTGGGAAGTCGACGAGAGTACGTCAGCAATGAATCCATTATTCTCGAGCACTCCATCGACCTCTAACACAATTCTTAGACCAGGAGCCTGGGGCCAAGATTGTCCCAGGTTACTACAAAAATTTTGTGAGCAGAGTCCTAGACAACTTCTGCCAGGGTTGGGCGGTCACGCTGAAGAACGACACTTCCGTTGTGGTAAATATTTCCAGTCACTGTTTTCTACAGAACTACGACTGACCGAGAACAGATCCCTCGAAACGAGATTAAAGGGTTCAAGACTGTACTTCCCAAAGGCCGTCAACCAGCATTCGTCAGCGAAATGGGAAATATAATGGCGATAACGCATCAATATGGCATTCGCGAGGTAGCTATTGGAGGAGTATGTACATGTCCAATCCCTCTGTTTCAAGATTAAGCAGGTTAACGCACCTGTTAGAACCAAGGCAGTCGCTACCTCTACTACAAAGCCGGCTACTTAATGGACTGGTCGCGTTGCTGCAACAGCCTTACACAATACGATGATGGAGTGTATCAAGTCGAAGTCTTCGAGCGAATGTTGCGTAAAAATCATTACTATTCCACTGAGTACGAGGGTCCTGCGAGGGCCACTATCTGTACTTGGGAAGATACACAGGCATGGCTGAAAGAAGTTGCTGCGAAGGAACAGGTAGAGAAGGAAGAGATGGCCGAGGAGAAGATGGAAAAGGAAAAGGCAAAAGGTTCCGGGAAGGAAAATGCCATTAACCGCCCAACGCCTCCCCAGCTTCCTCAATTGTTTACCACAGAGGTAAATGGGATAGCACAAGAACCGAAAGCAGGAAAAGAAAAGGTAATGGTCGAATCGCCAAGATCCCCTAACACTTTCCCAGCTTTGCCCAAAGTAGGGCACAACTCCCCAGGCCACAGTCGAAAATCAAAGACTGGACCCGTCTCCCTAAGGAAGAGGATATCCCTCCCGCAGATGCTTCAATTGTTCCACAGGAAGATCCCCCCTACGCCGCTCATCAAGAATGAAGATTGACCTTGTCAGCGCTGGTTTTGTAGGTTCTTTGTGACGGAATTTATGGCAATGTATATGTAATGGCACTATGATATGACTCGGGTCGGTCGGGTTATTATGTAGAGAATGGACTATGTAATCTAGATTCTACTATATATCGTAATCACTTCAGTTCTCCTCGCTCCTTATCATTCCGCTTCAATGCTTCCTCTTTCGCGAATTCATTGATCCACGCCGCTAGCCTCCACCCCGCATTCGATACGAGCTCCTCAAGAGCTGGGATAGCCTCTATGTAATACTTGCCCGACAGCTCCTTCCCCTTCACACCATCCACTCCGTCCCTTAACACTGTCCGACAAACCCAGGCATTTGCTTCTCTCGCCCACCCCACAACCAACCTCTCCGCATTATTTTGTAGGCCCAGAAACTCATCGGCAGTATTGACTAGCCGCTGCGCCATCCACACGGTGGTGTTGGGGTCCTCCAGCTCCATGCTATAAAGCCGCTCCGCCCATGCAACAGCAGCGGCGCGCTCATCTGCCTCGGTGCTGTTCGTCCTGCTCTGGGGAATCAGCACGTCCCACACGAAATGCAGATTCGTGTCCCTGCCTTCCCAGAGGACAGAGATGTCATTCCCGCCTCGCAGCAGGCCCTCGGCATGCAGAGGACAATGCAGGTCCCCGATTAAATGCAGCAGGAACTTCAACGCCATGTTCCTCTCCGCGTGCTCTAACCGCTCGTCGTTCACTCTTCCCGTCATGTTCGCAATCGCTGCAATGATGCACGTGCGATTCGGCTGGCAGTCTCGCCCGTAGGAGACGCTGCATGAGTGTGGGGGTTCATCACGGGCATCGACGAAGTGCCAGCTGCTGGTGTAGCGGCCTTGGGGGAGGAACTTGTAGGTGTCCGCCCATATGGCGGCGTCCGAGAGTGTTTCAGAGCCAAGAAGGGAGTGGATGTAGAGGGATGCAGAGGGGGTGAAATGTTTTTGGGCCAGAAGAACGATGGTGCGGTGAGCGAGGTTACCCCATGCTAAAGAGAGAGGGAGGAGAGAAAGGAGGGATAATAGGAGTTTCATTAAAGCTACCTATCCCTATATTTGCTTGGGGTTACGAGGGATAGTTGCTTAACACGCATGTGTGGCTATGCAAGTAGGTTAGGTCTTTCAGAATTGTATAACAATATTTATCGGGGATTGTCTTGAGATGGTGGATTCAGGGGAGCGTGCGGCATCCCAGTCCATCTCGTCACACCAAATGCAGGGAAGCGGTTCAGCTGCCAAGGCTAGTTGAGACCTTTTCGACTCAGCCACCAGCGCCTTCACTTCGTCTAGAATGCAGTCGTATTACAGTGCCCCCACGGGATTTCCCGGAGAAGGGGTTGGGCCAAGGCTGCAATATTTGGGGATGGCTGGGTGCGACCACGAACAAAGCCGTTCCTCCTGAACTGTGCCGCTTTTGGCCTTTTGACCGAGCGTATGCAGTTTTCTAGCTGCTTTGTTGGATAAAGATGCCATGATTAGAGGAGCTCTACGATTTCAAGCATCTTATTTCTTTCGAGTAGCAGCAAAGGAAACGGCTGTGAGCCTTACGATCTCAAGCTTAGAAACATCAAGAGCAATGGCAGCGCCAAACAAGAAGAGAGCCGCGAGCATCACGGACATATCCTGGACGGACCAAAGACTAGGAAAAAGACAACATCTCCCGAAGACGTGCGAATGGATCCTACGAGAACCTATTTACAAAGCATGGAAGGATTGGGAAGATACTTCGTCGCCCATTCTATGGATCCATGGACCGCCAGGCTGCGGAAAGTCATACCTCGCCCAGTATATCGTCAAAGATCTGAAGGCGGCCGAAGATGAGTCCGCTGTGCTGAGCCACTTCTGCGATGCAAGCTCGACTCCTGCTTCGGTCCTGCGATCAGTCCTGGCGCAACTGCTCCTTCATCCTCGTGCTGAAAGGGACCTCAAAGAGCAAATTACGGAAACTGTCGAGCAACTTTCACCGGACTCCCATTCTGCGCCTTTGGATCCTACGTACCGGTTATGGGATAAGGTTATAAAAATCGTAGAAGGCGCTCCTCCAATAACACTGGTCATTGACGGCTTAGACGAACTACCCAGCAAGTATCTGTTGCCAGCAGAATTTGACTTTCCATCTCGCCTTATGGAGCTCACCGCAGTTATGGCCGGATACATAAGACTGCTCGTTCTTAGCCGGACTGAGGCGAGCATTCGAAATGCCTTCAAGGACTCTCGCGAAATCCAGATCACTCCAAGCAGAGTTCGTGATGATGCGGAGATTTTTATTTCCTCGGAGGTCTCTAAGCATGCTAATCTGGTTCCCCTCAAGGGCAAGATCGTGGATGCTCTTCTCTCCCAGTCCGAAGGTATCTTCCTGTGGGCTGCCCTGGCTGTCAGGACTCTCGCTCAAGAACCGACCGGAAAATTCCTGGAGAAACTGGAGAACCTCCCAGCTTCTCTCGATGACTTGTACGCTAGCATTTTCGAACACCAATCGGCCGAACTTAGCGATGGGGAGATTTTACTGCGTGACAGTATTCTCCGATTGATGCTCTTTGCGGTGCGGCCGTTGCGAGTCATCGAGATCGCGAACGCCCTGTCGGTAGAATCAAATGTATTCGTACCCGACTTAGAGGCAAAATCCATTGAAGTGTGCGGCTCCCTTGTCAAGATTGACGACGGCATCTTGAGGCCAATGCATCATTCCCTTCGCGATTTCCTACTCGGCGAACACCCTGCGTTGCAACGCATTGTTGGTATCAAACCAAGTATTGGGAATCTCTTCATTTCAAAAACTCTATTACATTACCTTGCCCACTCGAAGTTCGGAAGGATCTCCGAGCCATTAGATAGCGACAACTTCCACTCAACTCATCCTCTCGCCGAATATGCGACGCTTTACTGGGTCTATCACGCATCTCAGGCTGTATCAGATCCGAGCTTACAAGCGCAGATTCGGTCTTTCTTTAACCAGGACAACGCGAAAGAATGGGCTGATAGACTACTCCCGCTCTTTCTTCACCGCTCGGTCTTACCTGTCCCGCCAAGGCCCTTCAACACTGCTCGCTTCTTCCACCTATTTTCTCTCAAATCGCAAATAGTGAACTACTTTGATTCAAAGCAAAAGACCGAGGTCGATGAGCAAATCTCTAGCTATCTACGCTCAACTTACGAAGAAATCCTCGAGAGCGCACGCACACAAGACGGCTCAGAGAGTCTGCCAGTCTTGCAGCGCCTTCTCGATCTCGCAGAAGTGTACAGCTGGCTTCCAAGCCACCAGAAACATGTCCCTACCGTCCTCGAAGAAGCCCTCCGAATATCCTCACAGCTTTCATCCCCAGAAGCCCATGATCTCGCCGTCGCCACGCACCAAGCGCTCGCGGACGAGCACAAGCGCAACGGCAAGTACGAGGACGCGCAGAAGCTCCTGGACAAACTGCTCTATCTGGCGCACGACCGCATCCCCCCGAACGACCCTAAGATGATGTTCGCATTGGACAGCCTAGGCTGGGTGTGCATGCGCCGCGGCCAACTCGAACCGGCCGCGAAGCACCTCCAGGACGCGCTGGACATTGCGACCGAGCGCTACGGGTCGCACTCGCCCATGACGTTGCGCTCCAAGGTCACGCTTGCCGAAGTCCTCGGCAAGCTCGGGCGCGGTGAGGACGCCGAAGCCCTCTGCGCCTCACTGAAAGAGCAGCTGCGGCGGCACCGCGAGAACAGTGTCGCTCTTCCGAAGGACTCGATTTCGCACCTTAACACGCTTGCTGCCATTTACATGCAGGAGGGGAAGTACGACGAGGCGAAGGAGATGTACAAGGTGGTTGTGGAGGATCGGAGGAAGCTGTTTGGTGAGGAGCATCGGTTGACGCTGTGGGCGGAGATGCAGTGGGGGATTGCGATGGATAAGGGTGGGGATACGGAGGCAGCGAGGGAGACTTTTGAGAGTTTGGTTACGAGGCAGGAGAAGGTGCTAGGATCAGGCCATCCGGACGTTAAGGAGGTGAAAGGGAGGTTAGGGCTGAGTTGACGCGGCAAAGCAAGCTGGTGAGAGATCCTATTTTGGTAGCTGGAGACGAGGTATTGCAATGGAGGCCACTAATTTTAGTGAGGAGCAGGTGTTGGCAATGTCTATTATTCCCTCACCTTATATATATCTAAGTATTGCTCGCTCTTCTATTTTAAAAGAAACATTCTGGCTAGATAAGGCTTACTTTATAACTATAACGATCAGTGAATTTGCATAAGCCATCTATATAGTAAGACACATTTCGGTTAGGCATGATCAACTTTTACGTCCTACAAGCAGTGATAAAGACTCGGCGAGTACTTACCTAAGCCCCCGTGGGTATGTAGTGGGATAAACAACGGTCCTCAAACACGAGCTCTTTGGGGCATCACACGCTCCATGGAGGAGAGGGCAATGTTGTTGTTGAGTACGTACATGTAGTCCACTGGTATTGTCCGGCTCTGGTTGATTGAAATAGTATAACATATGGATTACGAAGACATTGCTTTAAAACTTGGACCACTACAAGGTCCGCGGCTGGATTGGGAAGGTGGTTTAAGTTCGAGGCAACAGGTTCGAAACTCAGTTGACGCCCGCGGCCGAGAACGGGCCACTATTTTCCGTTGATAGCCCTTTTATTTTGCTCTACCTATATAAGAGCTGACTGCCTTCCCTCCAGGACCATTCTCTTTTCATCCCTCTTTGGACCACTCTCCCCACACCACCCACTCTCTGCGTCACCAATATGGCGAGCCCCACTCACAAGGTGCTTCAGTTCTCCCCAGCGAAGCTCAACAAGATGCTTCAGTCCTCCCCAGCGAAGCTCACGAATCTCACGCCTCCCATACCCTCTACTCCAATCCGAAAGAAGCAGCCTTTGCCGGAAAAGAAATGCCTCCCATCTACAACTGTTCTATCTAAACAGCACACCAGCACTGCAACCGATAGCGGCCCTCCAGAAGGTGACTAGAGAGCTTTTCCCACGGTCCACGCCATAGAACTAAGTCAGCCATACCTAATCGTTCGGTTTGTGGAGTTGCCCCCTTCTCCATGGCCCTTTACTATTAGTGGTCTTCCTTTACGCTTTACCGATAGTGAACACGGAGGATATTTCAACCCAGGAGTGCTTGGAAGAGGGAAGGAGGAGCTGCAAACAATTGATTTGAGGTGGGGGGACTGTACTCGCTCTAGGGCTCAAAGCCCCTGAGGAGGGAGAGACTGACTACATCCATCACACCTGGAATATCTTTGAGAACGGGAGTGAGCCGATTGATGGCAGCTGTGGTCCGATTCTTGACAAACAGGGAATGGTTGTAGCGTTATTCCGATTCAAGATCAGAGGAGATCAGGGATGCCTAGCAGTTTCTGCCATGGAGTTACGGCGATTCGGTTATAAGATTTGCTGTGTTGAACAGCAATTCTAGTCATGGATTCATCCAATTTCTTCACAGGGAATGGTTGTGGGGTTATTCCGATTCAAAATGGGAGGAACCTTCGTAAGAAGGTCTAGTACACGGTTCGGATTTTTGCTAGGACTTTGTATGAGAAATTCAAGGTTTCGCGGTACACTTTGTAGCAAGAACCACGAACTGGATTTTTATAATTTTAGCAGCGTTGCATTCACCTTAGGGTACCTCGATGGCTAATTCTAAATGCAGGCGTTGTGTGGTTATTAAAATATGTATAAAGTTGGTGTCTTTTGCCAAGTACAAAAAACAGGGGTTCTTTAGTACACTTATAGCAAGAACCACTGATCCGATTTTAATAATTTAAGTATCATTAGATTCGCCTCGCACAGCTCTAGGGCACCTCGTTGGCTGATATTAAATGCAAGTGTTAGTTGGTTGTGGATATAGGGTGCTCTTAAGCTTCATATAAAAATGAATGCGGAGCGCCAGCCGTGTACCAGACGACTTTTGCGAGGTAGCTGATTCAGCAGCCTCTCAAAGTCGTCTGGTCACGAGGTAATTCCAAGAAGGCCGCGGAGGGGTTAAGTGCGGGCCTAGGGAGAGACTACTCAGGGCGTGGTCAGCCTGGTTCAGGGCTGCTCACCCCTAGCTCAGGCTAAAGCAGCGACGACCCAGTCCAAAGACGGAAATTGGATTTTGTGAGGTTACTTTTCACTGGAGATTATAGAAGAAAGGTCAGGCAGCAAATATCAGTAATCATTGATGCCGAGCAACTTTCCAAGCAACTGGTGCAGAGTTTTGGGTGTTATCCGTCTGCCGTCTTTCGTATAAAATCCCACTTCTCCCGTGTCCTAAGACGCTAACGTCTTCTTAGGAATGGCTCACCTCCACCACACCCCGCTTAGGCGTTTCTGCCTGAGGGCTAACGTATCAAGTCTCATGATCTCGCGTTGTCGCGTTGGCGTTTGATGCGTGAATGAGTCAGTTTCTGATGGTGCAGCTTGGTCATAAGACAAGAAATACGGATATAATTGAATATAAAAGTGTATAAGCCAGCACTTTTGATGATCTCGAAATCATCATATGTACTGAACATTCACTAACTCGATACTCCTAATCAATACTGCACAGCTTATATAAAGTCCGATCACGCGTCTTTCACCTCAAAATCAGCGTCAAAATGCCTCGCTACATCCTCTTCATCAACGCCAATGCCGACAGCGAGGCCGGAAAGATGCCCTCAACCGAGATGCTCGAAGCTATGACTACCTTCAACGAGTCCCTCTCGAAAGCCGGCATCCTGCTAGCAGCCGAAGGGCTACACGCCTCGCGCTACGACGGTGCCCGCGTTGTCTTCACCTCCGACCCCGAAACCAACCCGCCTGCGGTCGTCAAGGGACCATTCCCCAACCCGACGCAGCTAGTCGCGGGATATTGGATCATCCGGGCTAAGGATGCCGAGGAGGCGATTGGTTGGGTCAAGAAATGCCCAATTCGCGAGGACGGGGTTGTGGTGGAGATTAGGCGGATTGCAGACATGGAGGACTTCGGAGAGCAATTCACGCCGGAGCTGAGAGAGAGAGAAACCGTTTTGAGGAAGGAAGCGGAGGAGAGGAGCTAGAAGGCTTAACAACCACACTAGTTGCAGGCTGACGGGATTTTGGATGGTTTCGGGCGATTGGAGATGCAATGATGTCATTGTCTTCCGTCAAAACTGCGGGCGCTTCAGAGGATCCAGGTGTCAGAAGTCGACATAGTCACCCATGTCACCTCCTGCATCCATGGCTCCTGCAAAATCGGCTCCTTCTCCTTCAATCTCGAGCTCTTGATCATATACAAAGTCTTGCTGGTCGTCCATGTTATAGTTGTTTGACTGATCCTCAAAAATGTCAGTATTTTGTTCGACTGATATAATCTGGTCAGTGGTGAGATTTTGGTCCACGCTAGTGTCTTGACTTTCGTCAATGAAGGTGTCTTGGCTTTGGTCAATATAGATTTCCTGTCCTTGATAGGTGTAAGGCCCTTGGCTAGCCTGGGTGCTCACGTATGCATTCTCCTGAAGCCCAGTGTTCGAGTTCGAAACAGTGATTGATGACCGGTGGGCCTGCTGGTTCGTATTTTGATATCGCTGTTGTTCGGTCTGGTATTGCTGTGGCATATTCTGATTACGCCGCTGTCCAATGATCCTTTGTCCGGAGACCCTCCGTCCAGAGCTGACAAGCTGGGACGGACGCGCTCCATCTGTATTCCGACATTCAACAGTGCGCCTCAACTTAGATGGACCACCAAGTCCCGTCTCGACACGTAGAGCAGCAGCTAGCTCTAACTCTTTCCTCTGTCTCTCGCTCTGCTCCCACGCCTGTTGCTCTTGCCAAGTCCGCTGTGGAGGCTCCTCTTGGCAATCGGCACCATAATATTCGACCGTGCCATCATCATACTCAACCACATACTCGCCATCATATCCCTCATCTACTTCCTCCAGTATCAATTCTTGGCCCTGAGGCCCACCTTGCCTAATGGTAACTTCCTGCCTGTCACGCCCACTCACTTCTCTGGCAGCCTTTCGCCACGTTCTCTTGACCTGTCGATTTGCGACGGCGATACCAGTCCCTTTGGCAAAATTCTGTAGACGCTTGTTATGTTTCATCGCCTTCACGGTGCTTCTGACGCCTTGTCCAGCGATATGCGCAGCGATCTTCGTGTTTCGCACAATGCCGCCCTCGGAAGGATCAATGAGATTGATTGTTGCCTCTGCCGCCGTCTGAATAGTCACTTGCGGCGCGCTCGGTGGCGCTGCCCTTGCTGTCGGAGCCGACCCACGAGGCTTGATAGTGACGAGATTAGCTTTGGCTGCAATTTGTGCCGGCCTAGCCACAGGCCCAGATCCTGACGGCCGGATCAGGGCGGTACTAGTAGGGCCAGCCGGGATGGGAGTAGTTGTCTGCCCACCGCCATCGGGCCTGCGCACGGGCGGTTGCTCTCCTGGACGGTACCAGGAGGCTAGCTGCAGCCCGTCGTGTACGAAGAATGATTTGCCGTCTGGGTCTTTCGCCTCTCGCCAGCCCGCCGGTAGGCCCGCGGGGACGGTGCGGGATAACTGCCCTGTTAGAGCGTTCTCGTAGTAAATCTTTCCCTCCGGATCTTTCTTCAGCTGCCATCCTGCGGGGAGCTTGCAGATGGCCGTCATCCCTTTGTGTGGCAACCGTTTCTTGCACTTTTCGTATATGCAAGCCTCTCAAGCCAATCTAAAGGCTCTATACCGTATATTGATTGATGTCA
>Ga0307515_10008034_pt1 | contig 20682 bp, 14 predicted proteins | sample 17_EM_MG_FD_194513 | JGI IMG/M metagenome (GOLD analysis project Ga0307515, IMG submission 194513) | Populus trichocarpa ectomycorrhiza microbial communities from riparian zone in the Pacific Northwest, United States - 17_EM | ecosystem: Host-associated > Plants > Roots > Unclassified | place...
TCCTCCGCCGCCACCAACCACGTGTTAATTTTCCCTGCAACACCAAGATCGTCGCCAACCTTTTGTCTCCCTCGTCCAAACAAGCTTTCCTCTTCTTTTTCCTATCGGAACCCCTCTATAGCCATTTGCATGCAAAATTCTTCTGCATGCAAATGACATTTTCCTATTAAATTAGGCGAGTTGGACTCGTTTCCAGCCTAGCTCAACCCAATGTAAAAAAAAAATAAGGATCGAGTCTGTTGAGTGGCCAATCAACCTAACCCAACCCAGCCATGTCTGGACCAGTTGGTTGGGCCGGGCCTAGCCCAATATAATAATAATAAACAATATAATATTAAAAAAAAACAATTTTTTTTTTAAATTAAAAGTTGTTTAAAAAAAAATGATTTTATCACATGTTTTCCTATCAAATTTGCACAATATCGGGTTGTATATTTACATTGTAAGATATGGATTCGGTATTAAAATACTCAGTTTTCTCCGAGACGTTTCTTAAAAAAAAATTGAAAATCCAAAAAAATCTCAAAACTTTTAAATTAATTTCTCCTTTCAAAAAACAAAAAATATTTTGTTTTCATGCATACGGTCAAATTCTAAAAGTTTTCCAAACATATTTTCATAAAAAAACAAAAATATATTGCAACTTTCTCATGTTTTAAAAATGAAAAAAAGAAGATATAATAACCAGTTTATGGTTATCCATTAGGATTTGATCAAAATATCAAAAACCCTTCACTGATTATTTTGTTCATTTTATATTAAGGTTTAGATGTAGATTTTAATGTTTTGGGGTATAAAACTACACAGTAGAGTATTATACCCTCAAGTATTAAAGATACAAAGAAATAAATGCGAATTTGAAATTTAGCCCTTAGAATGGTTAGAATTCAACCAAATAAGGTAGAGATTCCTTCACGATGGGAGATCTACCTTAGACCTTATAAAAAAACCAACGAATAAAAACTTGACCAAGAAAAACAATCAAATAACAATGTAACTTACCTTAGGTAAGTTGCACCGGGGGTGATGCATCTTCCCTTTGCACAACTAGTCCGTTACCCTGGACTCTCGCAAACCATAGGTTTCCTAATAATCTTAATATTAGGTGGCAACTCCTGAACCTTATAATCATAATCATATGATTATACTCAAAACCTTTTTCATTTCCCAAAAACACCTCTCAAAAGGCTTTCTTTAGCTCGCCATTCAACGTCACCCTGTGACATGAATAACATTGTATCTCTTTAGATATGCATGTATTCAAACTCCTAATTGATCATGACTTCTAGTCAATTGATCGACTGCTTTTTCAACACTTCTAGTCGATCAAGGACTCTTTCAACCTAATCAATTCTTCTATTTCATGATTGATTTCAGCACTCTTCCTTTTATGGTGAACAATCAATGTTCTTTATATTTGATACATGTATATTTATTTTTGATGTAAACAATGCCTCCCTATATTACTTTATTTTTTAAATTATTTAATATTAACCCCATCACACCTGTACTAAAATTAATTGATCAAATCAACCAAGTATGATGTGACAAATAACACGAATTTTAATTTTGCCAATTTTGATACAGTTAATGCATATTTAAAATCTCTATGTTCTTTTTTTTTTTAATTTAAAAACTTTCCATAAAATAAAGATGACTAATGTTACATGAAATTCTAACAAATTAATGTAATCTAATTTATTAAATTTATCAAAAGTAATTTTAGGGTAACACCTCTCATACATTTCTCTTTTTTAAACTTCTTTGTTGTTTTGTTGTAATGTTGATAGATTTTTTTAACCAAGTTTTTTTTATCTTATCCTCATTGATGAAAGGAACTAATTATCTTTGCATGTTAAAACAATGTTGAATCAAGTGTGTAATTGAATTCATGCGTTGTATAATATTTATTGGCTTCACAAGCAATGAATTCACTTTTCATTTTTTTTATCATTCTTATCAAATCAAGTACTAATATGTCAAATAATCTTCTAATCAATTACGCTATTAATTAACTATTTATACCTTCCAAAAAATACGTTTCAACAAGGAGAAATTATACAATAAAAACTTAGCCTTAAAATAGGCAAGTAACAATCTCAAAAAATCAAGTGGAATGTGGAATACCTAGATTTTCTAACCTTAAGAAGAACAAGAAGAGAGATTAGATGAATTGCATAAATTCAAAAGTACTGAAAAAATAATGAAAGGAATAACAAAAGTGGTAAGTAAAGTTATAAAACATCTAAAAAAAAGATAAATTTGTATCAAAATTGTATATATAGGGATTGACCATCTTTTTCTAATTGATGGTATGGTCTATTTATATTGTACATCAAAATTTTAGTTGTTCAAGTAACTTAATCACTTTGCAAAAGCTATGCTAGGCGTTTAAACAGCTAATACCTCTTCCTAGCAAAGTTTTATGCAACTAGACTCTTTTCGCCATATTTTTTCATTGCTATCTCCAAATGATTTTGGGGTTGTGCTTCCAATACTAATTCAAACAGTAGAGTAATTTTTTAGAGTACCCATGAGCATGCCTTCGTTGTAAAAGACTCATGGAGATTAAAATAAAATTGAGAATTATCTAGTACTCCAGCCAATTCCTTTGCATCACAATCATATAGTTCCTCAAATACTCCTCTAACAAGGCGATGATTCTCTTTATTTACCTATCGTTTTGAGGATGATTGATAATGTAGGACTTCAGCCTAATCCCCATCAAGTAACACAAAACTGTTCAAAATTTGCATGTGAACTGTATATCTTGATCACCATATTTTAGTAAAACAAACCAGCAACTACCTTATTCATCCATATTGTTGGAGTAGCAATGAATACTGCATATTTGGTAAACTTGTCCATTACCAACATGAACTTTTGGAAACCCAACAACAAAATCCATTAAAACCTATACCCATGGTCTTTTTTGAAAGGGTAATGTTTGCAACAACCTCACCTTCTTTTTTTTCTAAACACTTTGTTTTAAGATATAGTTTTACATATAGTTCATGTCAGGACCCAATTCCTGCCATTTTGATCGTAGTTCCAAGTTCGCGGGACTTCCTTTACCATTTTTAGCTAGTAATAGGTTTGGAACAAAAATGCCATTATTCTTTCCATTCCCGAATGACCTCCCCGTTATAGATCATAAGTCTCCATGATTAAATGCTTCCTTAGCTTCTCATTAGGCACATATATTCAACCTCTTTTGTATAAAAAATATCATTTTCCAACCAATATCATCATACACTTTCCTTTCCTAATAGACCAATCAGATTCATATAGGTTGTTTCTTCCTTGACAACCTGATGTGATCTCTCCAACATTACCATAAAAATAGGCCCTAATAGATGCATTCTCTACACACCAAGACAATGCTCCAACATAGTCATTTTTTCTCAAGTGTGGAGTATATTTGTTTAGCCCCATTTAGTTTTGGGCTTTCAAATGCCATTGGATGTGTCTTGTACTTATACCTCACCAATTACCTTATCTAAAGCATCAGTATATAACACCTTAAAAGACACTCAAAATTTGGTAGTCTTAGCAATAGAGCAAAAGACATTGTTGTTTTCAAATTATCAAAAGCTCATTGACATCCATCTATCCATTCACACCTTTAGTTTTTCTTTAACAAATCAGATAAGGGTTGCCTTTTTGTTGGTAATAGATTATTAGTCCTAGGAAAGACCGCAACTCAGAGATGGTTGTTGACACTAGTCAATCTAAAATAGCATGTACTTTTCTAAGATCCATCCGCAACATGTCTTTATCCATCAAATGACATAAAAACATAATTTTTTCCCTTGTAAACTCGTATCTTTCTCATTTCACATACATTTATATTCCTTCGACCTACTTAAACTTTAAAATATGTATTATGTGATCTCTCACACTCCTACTATAGATTGCAATATCATCTAGATAAACCATAACAAAATCATCTAAGTATTCATACAAATCATTCATTAAGTTGCAAAATGTAGCTAGAGTATTTTTTAAAATCAATAGGAATTGTCAAAAACTTACATGCATCATACCTCCTTATACACATTATTTTTTATTCATCTCCCTCAACAATCCTCACTTGCCAATAACCTAATCACAAATCCAACTCTGTGAAGATAGACGCTCCACTTAAAATCTCCTTCAAGTCTTGAATCAGATGCACTATATATTTGTTGTTGATAGTCACCTTATTCAATGCTTGGTAATCGACACACATCCTAAGGCTTTCATCTGTCTTTTTCGAAAACAAAACAAGAGCATCATATAGAGCTTTGGAAGGTTGAGTGAAGCCAATGTCATTTAACTCCCACTATTTTCTCAATTCAACCAACTCCATAGGTGACATACGATATGAGGGATGAGATGGTGGTGTTGCTCCTAGAACCAACTCAATTCAGTGATCAATACCCCTTCTAAATAGATGTTTTTTCAACAACTCTAAAAGCATTACATACTCATATTGTCCAGGCACTTATGCAGTAGCACTCGACACCTCACCACTCCGGTCCAATTTATTATTCATTATTCTTGTAAGGAAGACTTCCTCGCACTTACTTATTGCTTTGTTAATAGAAATGGTTGAAAACCATGTCTTATCCTTTATTAATGTTGTTAACCATAAAAAACTCAAGATAAGAACATATCTCATTAGCAACCATGATACCGTCAAGGTATGATAACATTAGAGTAACCTTTGCTTTCTTCAAACCAAGGATGAAATCAAAGTCATTTAAATTCACCATCAAGAAATCCTACTTCCCCTTCAATCAATCCAAAACCGAAGACATATTATATGCCATGCTAGTATCTTATATGCCTTAACATTCAGTGCGCTCATGATAATAAGGTGATAATAGGGTTGTTATTCAATTGCAAGTCAAGCTCTTTATTTAAATTATTACTTAATTTAATAGTTTTTATTTAAATTAATTAATTATTTTTGCATGAACTAATTAATTATTTTTGATAAACTATAAAAATTAAGTTTTCATTAACTCAAAATAGAAGAGGGAAAGGATAAAAATAAATTATTCTAAAACTTCAAATCAAAATTAAACTGAAAGGTTTTTAAAGCTTATGGCTTGAACTTTAAATTTGATATTGCATTGGATAGTTTTATAGATTGGATAAATTTGAAGGCTAATGGTGGAGAAATAAATTAGAAAAGGGAATGAAAGATAATAAATATTAAATGTTATTATTATTAAATGTTTTAGTTGGAGAGGATGGAGTAACAAATAAAGTCACTTAAGCTATACTTAATTTAGTAGTTTTTTTTATTTATTTAAATAACATCTTTCCAATTTTTCATATTATCAACTCAAATTCTCTTATTTTCTATTTTTTTTAAATAAATTGAAAACAAACATGAAAATGAGGAAAATAATAATGACAAATGGATTCAAAACTATTGGGAGGAATAATACTTTTTGAAACTAGGGCTAATTAATTATTATTTTTGTTTTTTTAAATTATTTTGATACACTAATATAAAAATAAATTTTAAAAAATAAAAAATATTATTTAAATATATTTACAATTAAAAAACACTTTTTCAAAATACAACCTTATTAAACCGCCCTCGTAAGGCCCCACAAAGAAGAGGCATTTGATGCATTTGACAGAAAAAAGCAGATCTGCATTAGACCTTATTTTTTCGCTAGTAAACAAAATCATGTTCTAGTTCGAATACAACCAAATATGCTTATGAAAATTTAGTTAAAAAGGGACTGAAAACAAGGTTCTGAGAGATACTAGCCTACTATTCAGGTATTTATTCCTCATCCTCTTCATCACCATCTCCACCAGAAGCCTTCTTGGCAGCAGCCTTCTGATTCTTTCTCTTCACTCTTCCAGGACGGCCACCTCCAAGTGGACTTGTCAGAGAGAAATCAATGTGTTTCTGGGAGTCAACCCTCACCATAAAAGATGGAATGTTAACAGCCTGCCTTCCAACCCTGAGAATAAAATAAATAAAATCAGCATTGGAAGAAAAACACTTACCTCAGCATCTTCCAACAAAATTCTCTTACTATTACTAGGGGATAAACAGCCCAGAGTAAGCTGAGCATTGGCAACCAAAGTTTGATCCAGAATGTGGCATTTCTCACACGCAATCTTCCATATTCTAATATAGTGCTTCCTAACTATAGTAACAGAAAAATCCCCGAGTTACCAGAGTCTTATTATCATATTTCTCGTAGAAAGAAAACTTGTAGATTAGTTCCTCATATATGCCTCGATGTATAAAAATGAATTATTAACGTACTAAAAATGGGTTGTGGATTTGCAGATTTTAGGCTCCCAGTTAAGAACAAGCCTATATGACACATACAGGAAACCAAAAAAGGTAAAACACCAGGGGCAATAAAATATGTCCACTGATAATTCCAGTCGAGCTCACTGATGACAAGGAACAAATGCATTGCTCACCACTGTATTGGCACCTCTCCAATTTTTGAAAGCTCTGGAAACAATTGCAAAAGGAGGAACTCCACAAAACAAATGGCATTGGAGAGTAGGGTACATGGAAAGTAACTTGTTATGCTGTGCTTAATTGAAGAAACAAGAGTAAAATCTATTTAATATGAAATAAATATTTTGGTATTTAAACCACAACTTTACTTAATCCAGATTAAGTAAAGTTTACGACAATAAAAAAAAAAAAACAGGGCAATCTTACATGCCTAAAATTAGAAATGCTGTAAAGACTATTTTTTCTAAGCTGTCAATTTTATGATAAAATACTCGCATTCATCAACAAACAGTCACTCATCTACACTTGCCCCGCTAGAAGCAAGTACCTTAATTAAAAAACAGCAACCAAAGAGGAGCATAGAACACCATTAATGCAGTACGCAACTAATGAACAAGAGCAACTACTGTTCACAAAGACACTTTATTAAGCAAACAACCAAATTGTGTACAATAAAAATAATGTAAGGAACAACAATATTATTCTAGCAAACAAAAAATATCAAATTTTACCTAATGTGCCTCTGCTTGATGAGCACGCGAGCATGGTGAATAGACTTTGCCATGCCAGCCTTGAACACAAGGGTCTGGAGGCGACGCTCAAGGAAGCTCTCAACAGTGAGGGCCAGGACATAATCAAGCTTGTTCTGGTTCTCCTCCAGAAGACCATACCTGTTCATCCTGCGGAGAAGGGCTTCACCTTCAAATATTCGTCGTGGATTCTTCTCATCCAGGGTGAGAAGCATTCTTGCAGCATTACGGATGCGGCTCAGGGCATATTGAACCCTCCATAACTCCCTCTTAGCACGGAGCCCATACTCTCCAACAAGTTTCAGCTCAGCGTCCAACCGTTCCTTCTCATATGGACGCCGTGGCTTCTTGAAAGTCTTCCCATCTAGAACCACCCAAAATGCACATTCAAATTAATGACAGAAAAATAAGATCACCAAATTTAGAAGCTATTTTAAGCTTTTGATGAAGAATAAAAGGGGATAAAAATAAAAGGTATGAGTTTCTAAGATTTTTCCTGGATCAGAAAATTAAATGGGCTGCTGACCCAAACTCAAATCTATTAAAAATAAGAGGTCGATTACTTGGGTTTCGATTTATTGCTAACGAAGAGAAAATATCTTGCAACGCAATGTCGAGGAGACAACAATTTGACATATTTACAACTTGGCATTCATAATCAATTTCTAATAAACAAAATCATATTTACTACTTGGCATTCATAATCAATTTTCAAATCTAGTGTTTTGTCTGTCCTGAATAATTAGCAGACAAAATGCCTGTCTCACAAAAAATCACGCGATCTAAGACCATTGCCTTGCAACCATTATCAGGTAAAAATTATAATCTTGCGGGCTTGGATATTCATTCTCATCTGATAATTTTTTTTTTAGAAAAACGCACGGAATCAGATAAAATTCAATCTTACAAAACGATATTATGTGCGAAGACGGCGACTAATGGTATCCACAAAAATAATTAGAGCCAAGAGGATGTATGGAAGAAAAAATATTCAAGATTCACCCAGATATCGAACTAAGCATTACAAACGCCTAAAACAGATTAGGGAGGTAGCGACATAGAGAAAGAGGGTATACAGTTTCTGTAAAAATTGACGTGAACCATGGTTTAGTCGGCTTGTCTTCAAGAGAGCAGAGTGAGCGGAGATCAGCAAGGAAGACCTGCAAACCCTAATGAGCTTTTTCGAGGAATGGAGTGCCAGAAGCGCATGGACTTCAGAAAAGTAGTTTTTTTCTTTTTATACGTAGGTTTTTTAAAAATTAAATTTTAAAACAATAAATTTTTTTTATGTCGAGTAATATTATAAAAAATAAATTAAAAAATAATTTTTAATATTTAGTTATATTATGAAAAATAAACTGGATAATAGTTTATTAATAAATAAAAAATAAATCTTACAAATTAAAAAGTTGAATGAGAATGGAATTGAAAAAAAATCTAATTTCATAAATTATCTCAAATAAAATAAATAATAATCAAAATAAAAGAGATCAAATCTAACAGATAAAAAAATTAAAAGATGATGAAATTAAAATAATAATAATTACAATTTCATAAATTATTTTAAATAAAATAAGTAACAATCAAAAGAACTAGGATCAAATTTGATAGATAAAAAATTTCAATTTAAAAAATGATAAGTGAAAAGTAAATAACAATTATAAAAATAAGGACCATGGTTAATAAAAAAATCAAATTAAATCAAATTTTAAGGGATAAATTTGAAAGAAAAAAAAGATTCAAATAAAATATATAGTAATAAAAATTTTAAGGACCAAATTTGACATAATCAGCAAATAATATGATATTTTTAAATTTTTCACAACTTCTGGAAAATGTTTTCCGTCCAAAATAAAAGGAAAACACTTTCATGGAAATTAAGCTAAATTTTTCTTTGATAAGAAAGTGTTTTCTGTTGACCTGAAAGTATTTTCCGTTGACCAATTTTTCTAATAACAAACAAACATAGAAAAGTTTGAAAATCACTTTCCGGAAAATAAACACATCCTTAAACTGAGCTTGGATTTTAAAATAATATATTTGGGTTCTCTTCGAAACCACTATTAGGCAAAAATTTAGGATATGTTAAATAATAGAAAATAATATATCCGAAGAAAAATTTTATTTAGAGTAAAAAAAAAAAATATTTGAGCGTGTGCTCAAAGAAGTAAAAAAAAAAAGTTTGTCACTTAACTTGTAAATTTGATTCTGGTATTTAGGGGTGAGAAAAAAAAATCAAAAAATCAATTAAACATCGAAAACTAGAAAATAAAAAAAAAAACCAAACCGTGAAAAAAAACCAATTAGAATATTTAAAAAACCAACCGGTTCGGTTCGGTTGCATAAGCCTGAAACCGAAAAACCGAACCAAAACCAAACCAAAATTAATATAAAAACCGAACCAAAAAAACCGAGCCAAATAGAAAAAAAACCGAAACCAAACCCATTAGAAATTATAAAAAAAACCACAAAAAACAATATAGTTTTTAGTTTTTAATATAAAATAACCAAACCAAACCAAACTGAACCAAAACCGAACTGAATCAAAACCAATCGGTTGGGTTTTGGTTTTTGTTCTAAAATAACCGAACCAATTGGAACCGAAACCAGTCAATTTGAACCGGTTTCGGTTTTTTTTAAAAAAAAATTGGTTTGGTTAATTTTTAGGTAAAAACCGAACTGAACCGAAAATGATCACCCCTACTAGTATCATTTAATTAAATAATAAAAGAACCTACAATAATAATCTATGGACTGAATCAAACAAAAAGAAGTTTTTATGAGAACTTGAAAAAAACAAGAAAAGAAATTAATGATGCAACTCAGTTCTAAACCAATTCAATGTTGAAGATCAAAATTGAAAAAAAAAATCCTGACCTAAATCAACCTGAATGAGCATGCAAAATTTGCAAGTCGGTTCATTAGACTAAAATATGCAAGAGAAAGCAAATAAAGAAATGATGGAGTCCAGTTCCTAAAAAAAATCAATGTAGAAGGATGATATCGAAAGAAAATCTAAAAACGAACAACAAAATATAGACTAAAAAGTCAGACACGCCCACTAAAACCTGTGACCCGGATCAGACAAATAAGATAACCTAATATAAGAAAAATTGAGAAATATTATGAAGCTCGATTCTTAAGCAACTTAATGTTGAAGGATAAACCAAAAAAATTATTAAATTAAAAAGAAATGACTAAAAAATAGACCTAGATCAATCTAGGTTAACCACGTCAAACTTGTGGTCCTGATAATGAGGTCGAGATAACTAAATTGAAAGGAAATTGAAGAAAATCATATAGCTCAATTTTTTAAAAAAATCAATTTTACAAAAGAACCTAAAACAAAAAAAAAAAGCAACATAATGAGGACCAAATAAGAAAAAAAATCAAATAAGAGGAGATTTCGCTCTTTTTTTAATCGAAGGATGCAATAAAAAGAAAATTCAATTTCATAAAAGGATAAAAAACTAAAAATAAAAATTAGAAGAATGAGAACAAAATTTGAAAATAAAAAATAAAAGGACAATCTTTAAATTTTTATTAAATGATGAGATTAAAAACAATTTTAAATTTTAGAAAAGGATCATGACAAAAACTTAGTAATAAAAAAAAAAAGAGGGAATTTGAAATGATAATAAAATGAGAGGATAACTTTGAAATTTAGAATGATCAGCGTAAATTTTAAGGAGAAAAGAAGAAAAGATGAAATAAAATGATGTTGATGACACACCAACAAGAATGAGAATACATGCACTAAAGGAGGTCGTATGTGCCCCTAAAGCATTACGACCTCTCTCACTCTCTAGCACATGCATTTCACACACCAATCAGTTTAACCTTTCCCATTAACTTAAGTCCCTCATATTTTTTTCATAATCAAATTCAATCCCTTAAGCCCTAATTGCTCTAAATCAATATAATTTAAATATATTTTGACAAACCAAGCACCAAAACATTTTCTTGATATTGTGACTCTTATATCTGGGAAAAAAAACTATGAAGTCAATTTGCTAAAAAAACAAAATATGGAAGGATCAAATTAAAATAAAAAAGAACAACAACTAAAATTGGAAACTAGTCCATAAAAGGACAAAATTATATGTATTTAAAAGTTTTCAAAGAATCAAATTTGATCTTTAATGCTTTAGTTACTCTAAACCAATACAATTGAATATTTCCTCAACACCTTGAGTTCCCTATTCGTAGGTGTATTTGATGCGATCCAAACTACACTAAAGGATCCAATAGAAGTTCTAGTTGAGATAATTACAAGATCAAGGACAAAAACACTCAAATATGCATTCAATGAGCTTATTCAGAGTATTTGGGCCAATGTGGATTTCAAAGAGGCCACAACAAGTTATGATTAGACTTTAGTCAATTTAATCTATGTATGAAAAGGGGCTTGATCCATTTACTTTATTATCTAATTAATTTCGACAACTAGAGGTGGTTTTTGGGCTTATTTTCCTTCCTAGTGCATCATTTTATGATAACAAACATTGAGCTGAAATTTTACTAGAAGATTCCAAATGTCTTATTTTATATACAGTTAAAACTTCATATTGATCAGACATTAGGAAAGCTTTGCGATAAGGTCTAAAAGCTACCATGTAAGATTTGTATTAGTTTCTTATTTGGTTTTAATTTTTTTTTCTATTTTATTTAGATCTCTTTTGTTATATTTTTAGAAATTCTTAGGACTTTTAACCTAGTATAAATATGGTTATTTAAATCATAATTAGTTTTTTTTTTCAAACTTTGATTTCAGAATAATATATTATGTGTGTGTATGAGAGAGAGAGAAAATTTTCTTAATTAGGTTTTTCATTGAACTACTCTGACTCATCTCAGAATTAACCAAGCTTCATGGTATCTTCCATACTACTTATTTGTGTCTTTTTATAGGCATTAGATAAGGGTTCAGTTTCTATAGTCTTGGTGCCTCAGTATAAGTTATCGCTATGTCAAGTTCAATTACAAACTTGAATTCAGTTTTCTTGGAAAGGGTCGATTTGACTATTGGTTTTTGAATCTTTATATCCATGAAGTTCATATCAGTTACTATATAAGCAAGGCTTTAAAATCAAGTTACATCTCTTTATCTTTTAGTTTTCATGTTATTTTATTATTATTGTCATCTAGAAGAGAATGATCATTTGTGATCTGGTTGTTTACATTAAAAAAGGATCAAATAAATCAAGTTACATCTCTTTATCTTTTAGTTTTCATGTTATTTTATTATTATTGTCATCTAGAAGAGAATAATCATTTGTGATCTGGTTGTTTACATTAAAAAAGGATCAAATAAATCAAAAAAGGAAAAAATATAGGGTTTAGCCTGAAAATAAAAAGTTTTCATCAAATCTTGGATGCAACAACTCAAATTTGAAACTTTTTTTATTCTTGTGATATCTTAGTGATTTATCTTGGTTTTGGAATTATTTAGATATACTTTGTTGGGTTATTTCTAAAAATTACAAAGAAAATTCATAACATGTAGTTTTTGTGTCAATACTTTATTTCTTGTTAGTTTTGGCTAAAGTCAACACACACACACACACACACACAATGTCTTTGATTAATTTGGGTTATTTGAGTTTTATTTCATTAGCTTTCTTATTCTTTAATATATTTTTCATGTCTTTATATTGTTTATACTTCGCTTGCTATTCACAATTTTGTATTCATAGATTTTGTATTGATAATTTTTAGTTTTTTTATTGCCTTTTAAGTCTATATATTATTTTGGATTGCACTACCAAATGGTTAATTTTCTAATTTGTTCTGTATTAGTTCTTTAAAGAACTGAAATTTTTTTAGATCAAGTGGTAAATGGTGAAATGTGAGTTTATTATAGTGAAAAGCTAAAAAATTATGTGAAACACGAGAGGAGTGATATTTAATGTGTAAACACATGAAAGAGTGTGTGAGGATATATTTCTCTTGCTATTAATAGATTTTCAAATCTTGATGATGTCAACTAAAAGTGGATCATCACTGTCAAAAGATAGGAATAATCTAGAATGTGGTTATTTGGTTATGCAATAATAATTGGAGATGATGAATAAGAGATATGAATAGGTTATGAATGAGATGGTTGGATTAAGAACTAAAGTAGCAAGCCTTCGAGATGGACTAGTCCGTAGAGGTCTTGAGGGTAGAAGGCTTGTAAGATGAGTTATTTCACCTCTAAATAAGTCTATAGTTGAAAATACAAATGAAGAGGGATTTTGATAATGAACATAGTGCTAGGTTTTGGTAGCATAAGACCCGTAGACATGGGAGAGTTCATCTATATGATTTTTTCGGTCATAAGAGAGTAAATGAGGATGATGATTTTCATGATGGTTTGGATAAAAGTTTAGGGAGTAGTAAGATAAAATTTCTGGTTTTTTAGGACATAAATGATCCTGAAGCATATTTGAAATAGGAGAAGAAAGTATCGTTGATTTTTTATTATCATCATTAATTTGAAGAAAAAAAGGTAAAACTTGTTGTTATTAAGTTTACTTACTCTGCTATTATTTGGTAGGATCAAATTATTTTAGATAGGAGAAGGAATGAAAAGAGACATATAAAAACTTGGGATGAGATAAAAGTTATAATAAGAAAGAGGTTTATTTTTAGACATTATTATTATAAAGAATTATTTCATAGATAGTAGAGTTTGGCCCAAGAGTCTTAGAGTGTAGAGGATTACTATAATAAGATTGAGATTGACATGATCAGAGCTAATATTATAGAGGATACAGAGGCTACAATAACAAGATTTTTGAATGGTTTGAACAGAGAGACATGTAATGTGGTTGAATTACAATATTATGTTGAGCTAAAAGATATGGTTCACATGGCTATCGAGATAGAGAGACAATTAAAAAGAAAGGGAAGTACACACTAATAAGGTAATTCAAATTCTTTTTCAACTTGGAGGCTGAATTATAAGGGAGAGGGGGATGCCCTTTCAAAGCCAATTACCCTAGGAAGTAAAGTCAAACCACTTAAAGCTTTATATATTATTAAAGAACCAATGAGCTCTTTCAATGGAAGTTTAGTGAGATCCTTGGCTTCTTGAATTGCCATTACCTTTGCTTCCCAAGTCTTCGGTAGGGACCTAAAAATTTTTCTCATAATTTTTGCACTAGTATAAGTCATAACAAGAGCATCAAAACTATTAGTTATTATAGTTGTCACACCCGGACATCGCGGCAACCGATTAAAAATTATCACTCGATTGGAAAAAAGACAGATATCTAGTATCTTGTTTTTTTACGGGAAAATGTCTTGTTTAAGGAGTCACCACCTAGTATTATGATCACTAGGAACCCTAACTGGTCAACATAGATTCTATAGTACGAGACTGGTTACGCAAAAGAAAAGATGCTATCACTCCCTAAGCGTCTTACCAGAGGCAGGCTGCATTGCTGATTTTGTCTAAAATTGCTTAAGAATTTGTTCTCATTTTTCCTTTTTTTTTTTATTCTTCCTTTCATGTTCCTGACTTTGGCGTTAGTGAACAATTCCTACAAATATTTCCAACTCTATCATTGGTAAATATCGCAAAAATCCAAAAAATACGATACTCCTGACTCTAGTGTTAGTGAATATTTTCGCAAAAATAAATTTAAAGAAGAAATTTTCTATGTCATTTTTTTATTATTTATCCTTTATTATTATTTTCCCTTTTTAGATGAAAATAAAAAAACATTGCATGACATATTTGCATTTAACAATAATAGGCCACAGATTGAGCACATAACTTGAAAAAAATACAAAACGCAAAGAAAAAAATAAATCAAAGTGTGAGGGGCTCACAAATAAATCAACAAATATTATCCCCAAATATTTTTGGAATTTTCTGATATCGAAATGGGGCTCGTTTGGCCAAATATCAAACTAAAATGGGTATAAAAATTATGGCAAATACATAAGGGTGTGTTTTGCGAAACACACCTTTAATAAATATAATTTGGGCCGGCTGGGCCTAAAGCCCAGATTCGACCCACTCTCTTTTCTTTTTTTTTTTCTTTTTTTGGGGTTGGGTCTAGCCCAACTAACATGGGCTGGACCCAGCCGGTCACTGGCTCGGGGCCAGTGACCCAGCTGGGCAGTAGGCACGCGTGGCTCAACCCACGCGTGCACTGCACAATACGAAGATAATTAAATTACCTTCGCACTGTTTTCTTACAACAATTACACATAAACAGAGAGAAGAAAAAGACTTTACCTGGTGAAGCCAAAGGCGAAGGCAAAGGGAATGGTGTAGGCACCGGTTGGAGAATGCTCTCCTTCTCCTCCTCTTTTCAATCTCTCCTCCCTCTGTTCTTGGTTTTTTTTTTGGGTTCTCTCCTCTGTTTTCTCACTTGTCGTCTCCCTTGTTTTTATCATTGGTTTTTTTTTCGCTGTTTTTTCTCTATGTAGTCTCCCCCCCCTTTTGTGCGTATACTGAGATTTGTATTTATAGTGTCAGAGTCCCTTCGCTTGTGAGAAACAAAGTTTCAATCAAACTTATTCTCTTCTTTGAAGTTTGAATTTAATTAAGAATCAAATTTGAAAGCTCATTATCTTGAAGACAAGGATTATTTTGAAGATATGAATTATTTTAAAGATAAGGATAGAATGACTAAAGCACATTGTAGCTCCTAGTTTCCGTGCAAGCTGACAAATCACACTTTTCATCGAAATAAATCTCTGATATTTTAATTTTACATTTTAGACCCTGTAAAATTAAATTAAAAACCTAACGGGCCAAAATTAGGTTACAACAATAGCTATTCTAGTAAACATACTATTATGGATTCACTAAGAAGCATTTTGAACAATTCATATTGATAAACTAACATAACTTTTATTAGGATTTAATAAGCCTCTATATTTAATATCAATATAAGTATAGGATTAAAATTACCTATGTAAGTCAGATTCAAAATTTGTAATAGTATAAATAGAGCTAGATACTATTGTAAATGAGGGTCAACCCTAGATATTCAATTTCAACAATTTATTTTTCTTTCTTTTTCCTCTAGAGGGTTTTGTTTTCTTATTTTCTTTATAAATTTATTTATTCTTCTAAACTTAATTTTCCTACGAACTTCTTATCTTTTAGAATTGCTATGTTTCTTTACATGGTGGTGATTTAAGAATAAGTTTCCCTTACTAATGGCCTAAGGTTTGAAGTTCCCATTTCATTTGATTAGTGGTAGTTGTTGCTTCGTCATAAGTTTAGTCTTAAAAAGATTTAATTGGCAACAAGAATAAAACTTTTAGATCTTATTATTCACATTATGGCTAATGTAGATATATTGAAGTAATAATTTTTTTATGGCCATTTTACCAATTGAATGTTAAAGGCCAAGGATATTGAGTTACAAAGTTCATAAAAAAAATGTCAAATAAGGACACTAAGATACTTGATGCAATACACTTCACTAAAAGACTTCTATCAAGACATGGATCATGGAACATATATGTATCAAAAGAGTAATTAGTCATTAAACAAACATTCATTTGATATGTTGAGTATATATATGAAGGAGCTCGACCATACTGTTAGGAAAAATCAAGAGTATATTACGACCCCCCAATCATAAGTGAACTTCCTCATGATGTCCAATGTAAGATGTGACTTTCCTAACTTTGGTTAAGTTGGCGAGGGAAGTTTTTAAGGCTTTCAAGGTGATGAATATATCTTTGATGAGAACGAGGATTGTATAGAGCTGACTTGGCATGAAATATGACTTGCTCTTGTTCCTTGCCATGATAATATAAAAACATTTCCATTTCATGTATTTTCTATCATTTTAGTATATTTTTAATTGACTTGTATAATTTTGAATAATATATCTGTTTACATGAATTTATGGTTTTGCTTGCTATCTTAAGTACTTTTGTGAATTGACTTATCATGCTAATTCTTTCTTTTGGTGATGCCTAAAAAAGGAGATTTTGGTAGCTTTGCATGATATCTATTTAATATACTTTAGTAAAATTATGAACAGTTCGATTATGTTATGGATATTTGGATATATTTTCTTAGTTATGTTAGCTCATTAAGTATAATTATTATTATGCCATTTTGTGTTGAAATATGATTCATGTTGATAAGAAGGAGTCTTGTGTAAATTATACATCTAATTACATGTTGCATAAAGTACATTTGATAAGAAAAGCATTTAGTATGATTATATTGCAAAGATTTTAATAGTTTGACATTATAAAAAAAAAAAAAAAAGATTGTTGGCCCAAAGACACCCATTGCCTTTTGTTTTGATGATTAAAACCATTAATGTTGGATTTAATTATTCTTCTAAGATCATGTACTATATTTATATCATTGTCCAATCTATCTCATGTTATTGGAATGGATATTTCTTGAACATCTTCTAGCATGAAATTAATACATATTCTTAAAATAACACCAAGAATAGTTTAAGGTGTTAATTGTGAATCAAGTCTTTTTTAGTGATCGATTTGATTCTCTTGGAAAATTTCCTTTCCTTAATATACCTTTTAAAATCTTGGGCTCAAAACCACAACCACTTTCTTCCATACCTAAACTAGTTAGAATCATTCTTGATCTAAGATGATCATCTTGGATTGAAAGATAGTGGTGTTTTACCTTGTACCATTTGGCTTTTATAAGATTTTTTTTGTTGGATTTTATCTTTGAAAGAGAATGAGAAGGGCTTATATTTGTTCTTTCACTAATTTTAAATTTTAAATCCACTGTAAAACAAGTTGAACACTTAGAAAAATCACCCCATTTTAACTGGACAAGAGGCAACACTAACTAGGTGAAGTCTTAATTCATGTACGGACATTATACGGTATACCAGATGACTTTTCTGCCAATTTTGATTTTTCCTTGCTTTTTACCCCAAATGGGTAGATCATAGCCTCCAGATATAAAAAAGTGCAACTTTCTCTTTATTATTTATTGATGCAATCCAAATGCTTATAACTTCTAACTATCATTTAAACATACTTTAAGCTATTTTTTTTTTTTATATTAATACTTGATTGCATTCTTTCACTTCTTTAAAAGTTAGATAATCCTTGAAGACTAGAGATTTACATTGTATCTTCTCTTGAGCGATTAGTGAGTTGTTTGTTTGTATTTCTTGAATGAAATCAATTGTTAAGGTATAAATGACACTTGAAACCATTTGAAATTTGGTGAGAGCATTATGGAAAGCTTGGGAGTGAAGGTTACAACCTAGAGCCTTAAGAAAAGATTCAACTATTAAAGGTGATTAAGGCCATAAGTAATAAGTGAAATCCAAGCTTACTATTTTAGGAATGGATCGAGTAGATGATTAGTGTTAATCCACTATAGAATTTTATATTTATTCATTTTTCTTTACTCTTTATTTTTGTTTATGCTTGAATTATGATTGTGGGTTTATTATGAAATTGACTTATAAGGGTTGGTTAGGGTTTGATTTTGTGTGTTTGTTAAAATCAACTTAAATAAGACAAATTTGGACTTAAGTTTTAAAAAACACCTTATTCGCCCTCTCTTGCTGGTAAATTGGGTAACAAAAATGCATTTGATTTTTATTTAACTCGTCCATTAATTCAAATTGGTAATGACCAATTAATGACATGTATCATGATTTGATGTAAGAACTTTTTAGAGGAGAGCCATCACATACACACGTGTTACCCAATAAAACTAAACATATATATAATTCACCATTTATACAGAAAAAAATCAAAAGGAAAGGGAATTTGGACTTGGATCTCAAAATGTTTTCTCCTTTAGCATTGTTGAAAATGTAGCAAACGTTTTGTAAAAGAAAACGTTGGTATCATGGATCCAGTTCAAAGATGACATAGATTAATCCTCCTGCGAAGGCGAAAATAGGCAATCATCCTGTATCCAAGAGCCATGGTTATTCGCACCCAAACTTCCTGCAAGCCACCTTTCAAGCTCACCGTGTCGAATGAAGGTGAACTCTGAAGAGGCCGACACCCTCATTTGCTTTCACACTCATACAATTCATCACCATCATATTATTGAACTTTTAACAAAAGCCTAAACCCATGGTAAACGAAAGAAAATTACTTCAACCACCACATGAATCTTGATGCATGCTGCAAGGAGAAAAACAGTCGTTAGTTAGTTAGTTAGTCCTAGGAATGTATGATTCTTGGTTCAGAGGTATCGTCGAATACTAATACATTAGCAAAGTACGGATGCATTTTCCACTCTACAAGTCTCTTACTGATTGAGTCTTGAGCGGAAACCAGTACTGGTGCATGCGTGAGAAATTTCTCTCGCGGCCTCTCTCACTCAAATAATTGAGATTTTGCTACCCAATAAACAAAGTAAACCCTTGAAAGAAATGTCCATTCACATACCTGGACATAGAAGCCTCCAGTAAGAAGGAACAACATTAATATCAAAGAAGCAAACATCCCAGCTCTCTTGATACTCAAACTTGCAGCTCCAAATAGGTCTCCTACTCCCTTTTAATCACAAAGAAATACGTACATTATGTAATTGATACTCATAAATATATATAGATTTTAACCTGAACACACAAAACATGCAGGTATATATATATATACACACACACACACAAACACACACACACTGTTGCGATTGTGTTTAGGGGGTGGTTGTTGTTTTGGGTCAAGGTGGCTGTTGAAAAGGGATTTTTGATTGTTTGTTGATTCGTGGGATTTTGGAAACCAAACCAGCGTTGGGGAGGCTGTATTTTGGGTGTTTTGGTGTTGGTTTGTGGGATTTTTAGTGGTTGAGGGGGTGGTGTTAGCTTTGGGTGTTTGGGGTTTCGAATTGGAAGCCATGACAGATTCTGGGCAGAGCTTCAAACAACAATTAGTCACCAACAATTCAAAACATAACAATCCCAACGGTACAAGGGTAAACACACATCTTATGCAGCACATATCCAAATATCAGCTCAAGTTAACGGTTGGATCTCCTTAGATCGGAGTTAGACCAAAACTGACCTGAGATTGACGAGCCACTGTTGAACGTGCATAACACTTTGCTGGAAGGGCTTCATCTCATCTTCACCGTTCCGAATGTGTAATACAACCATACTCATCACATATCCAAAATTCAGATTGATCCAACGGTAGAAAAAGGAGAAATAAGCCGGCGGCTCTGACTGTTCCGAGAGTGGTTTGTCCAGAAATCTTCAAACGGTAAGATTTCTCTAGTGGATTCAAATATGACCAATCTCTCTGGTCAGGATGTGGGAACTATAGGGACACACAACATACCCAAAATTCGTGTTGATCCAACGGTAGAAGAATGAGAAATCAGCCGGCGACGCTGACAGGTCTGAGGGGGGTTTCCAGAAACCTTTAAACAATTAGATTTCCAAAACGGCGACAGATATGGACGATCCCTCTGGTCAGAATGAAGAAACTGATGAGGTACAAAACATACCCAAAGCTTGGCCTCATCCAACAGTGTACGCCGGTGATATGGCTGTTATCCCTTTAATAAAGTGCACCACGTAGAGAGAAAAAATAAGAAGTGGTGGTGCTCTGACAGCCATATCACCGTAATCCACCGTTGGATGAGGCCAAGATTTGGGTATGTTGTGCACCTCATCATTTTCTTCATTCTGACCAGAGGGATCGTCCATATCTGTCGTCGTTTTGGAAATCTAATTGTTTGAA
>Ga0307515_10008035_pt1 | contig 20680 bp, 20 predicted proteins | sample 17_EM_MG_FD_194513 | JGI IMG/M metagenome (GOLD analysis project Ga0307515, IMG submission 194513) | Populus trichocarpa ectomycorrhiza microbial communities from riparian zone in the Pacific Northwest, United States - 17_EM | ecosystem: Host-associated > Plants > Roots > Unclassified | place...
ATAAAGAGATAAATATCCCATGTCACATTGCCTCTCCATTTGAGAATGGGTTAACCGAGGGTGTAGAACTTTTGCCATCCTTTTGATTATTTATATATATATATATATATATATATATATATATATATATTTGAAACGAAATGATTTAAAAAAAATTTAAAAAAAAAAGTTTAGTCCCACCATGACCAAAGACCCAAGTCTTATCCTGGGTATACTCTTAGGTCAAGTTTTATAACTATAACTATTCCTTGATGGTAACTATATAATGAGCCAATCTCTTGTTTAATACCCCTAGGTTCTACTTCGATGGCTGAAACTCCATTGATTGAAGCATGTAACTGAAGAGAGCTACGTCAGTTTGATAGCAGCCACAAACACAGCTTAGTTTCAACGAAAGCTGAGCTAAAAACACAATCTTAGAATCGAATGTATCTGATTTTCAAGAAAACCTAGCCCCTTGAATATTACGCCACACATACGAGTGATGAGTATTCCATGTCGAAAGGAAATGGAGTAATCTAGGTTTTTGGGTTGAAGCAGTGTCCTTTCCTGTACAAAAACTCCCATGTCTCTAGGTCCAAGTGTGAGTCCGAGCAACTCTCCATTATAGATCTTCCCAGCAAATGGTTTATAGCTAAGTTCGACTGAGTGCATACGATAGGTGTTGTTTGCATAAAGCAAGAGCTAGTTAAACTCTTGAACAAAAATCAAATGGCTCGAGAAGTAGCAAGACAACTCCTGGGTCAGGAAAGGAGAACAGACGTTATGGTATTGTAGCAATCAGATTATCGCCGCATTTGAAATTGTTAAATACTCGTTTGAGAGGAAGTTGTGATTGAATGAGCCTCACACTGAGGTGTTTATACATTAAATGAACCCATAAGCCAGTAGCCTAGGCTTTTAAATCAAAATGTAGTTACACTCTCACACATGCAGGTCAAAGTGTGGGCGAGAGTGACTCTTCAATGCATATCTCCCCAACATTGATTTCTTTCCCTGCAGTTTCTAGATTAACATTTCATTATGGACACTTAACTAGCACTGCTACATCAGCTTGAGGCTATCTATGTTGATCATTAGGGTTGTCAGTTGGCATTTGTTATTTAAGATTAATATCGCTTCTGGGATTGATGCGTAAAAACAACTGATCCTAATCTGTTAAAAAATCATCAAGAAGAAAAAGTGCGAGATCTGAATTTATCATTTGACCTGCATCTAACACTAGCTACAAGAGTAACATGTTTTACATCAATTAACTAATTGGGAATGGAAGCCCTGAAATGTGCACCATCTTCAAATCAGAGGATGGCATGCATATTCATGACTTCATGTTACTGCCTAAAGCACTTCACAAGATACCTAACAGAAAGCTCATGTGCCTGTGTCATCTTTCAACAGCCAGCTGCCTTGAGGAAGTTGTCAAAGGGACTTGCCGGAGGTAGCCTCATAGCCAAGAATGGGCCTACTGGCTTTGCAGCTTCCTTGATGTTTCCAACATCGCTTGTTATCTACATGTACGCGACCATGTCAAAATAACAGAGATAAAAACAACACCAAGATATTTAAAAGAAATTAACCATTCACCGACTATTAAATGCATCTGCAATTATCTAGTGTACAACAGTCAAGAGTAATGCCCTTTATTTGTAACTAGTTAACTAGTTCCAAGTATGCCCACTGGAAATGGAATAGATGCTTTATCAAGTTATTGCACAATTGTTCCCCGTGATAAACCAAGCAAAATTGAAAGTGACTTGTAACGGCTATAGTAAATTAAATGAAACAATCCAAGGCGATTGCTAAATATGAAACAGACTGACCTTCCAAGGTGCTAAGCATCCATTTGCGGTGAATGCTGGTGAGTGTCTCTCATTTGCTATAGTGTAATGAGTTTCATAGGTCAACCAGTTGGATAGCTTCTTTCTTGTGCCAGTGCCCAGATTTTCACAATGTCTAGCCATGGTGTCATATGGGAGAGGTGATGTGGAGACTGAAGTCCCTGCCACTTGACCTGCTACCTCGAGTGCCTGAAACCATAATACTTTTGAGTCTATATGCACGAGGAACAAATGCATATTTATAACATGGACTTAGTCAAAGTAGGGGGCATGATTTGGAGGGAGGGCATGGGATTACCGATTCTAAAAGCTGTCCAATGCTGATAACATGGGAGACAGAAGGGGATGAAGGAATTTTTGGAATGAAGCGGGAAAGGTCTGCAACAGATGCTTCACTTGTCACATCATCATCAACTAATGAATTCGTTGGAATATCCTGCAACAGAACAGTACTTACAGTAATTAGATTTCATTCATCATATCATACATGCATGTGAACCCTGAAACAAAAAGGCCTCCCTCTTGTTCTCAAGGTCAAAATATTCAAATTCAGCAGGAATACATTTTTGCTTATTTATATCATACCTCATCGAAGGAGAGTGACTCCTTGGAATGGGAAGCCATTTGATTGTGGTCCTCAAGTATTGATCTTGGACCATACATGAATGCATCATCAGGGGTAAATGGTTCTAACAATTGCTGAGCCAAGTCATCCACCTCCAGCTAAGAAGCACAAATAGAAATGTTACATGGAGGGAAGGGGGGTGTTGTCTGTAAGATAATCAAGTGTGGTACCTCAGTAGTGGTAGATAGGGTCTGTAATAAGATGTCCATTAAGACCTTGTCAGATTCAAAGATTTTGCTTTGCAGTTCAGAGAGTAAAGATGACGCTAATTGATTATCAGCAACAGATCCATATCCTCTCACATCTGCCTGAGCCTTTACATGTACTTGAAGGTCATCACTAATGCCAACATAAGGATCAGCCTGATAAAGTAAAAAATGCATAAAGATGAATTTTTATCGGACTTGTTGCATGCGAGCTGAAATAAACTGTTTCCAGCTAGTTTTTGCAACTTGAGAAGTTTAATCTTTAAAATCTAGCAGACTCACATCATAAGGGAGCAACGACTTGAGCAAGTCATTCAACTCAGGAATTTGATATATTTTAGCTGCAAACATCAACATGCCTGTTGATAGTACTAGAATTGACCTCTGGCATGCTGGAGGTAACATTCCTGACAGAAGATAGTAGAAACATGTGCACATATATGTAAAACATATCAGAAGATTATAAATGATGTTAAGTTTTCAAAAAGTTTCTCATAATCATTCATACCATTGTTTAAGTCTAAAGATAAATTTCTGAGAGAAAGAGGAAGCTGAAAGAAGCGGACCACAAGGTTGTCATTTGGGTTCTGCATCACAAGTTTGAGACAGTTATTGATCTTACTAATCTACAAAAACAATCATAGAAATACCAAACTTCTTTGCCACAAAACTCACGCATTCTATCAGTTTCAAATGGCCCGTCATGTTTTTACATGAATCACATGTATAGAGTCGTAACAGAGACCATGATCAGAGCAAGAAATCATAAGTAAAACTGACAACTCAGGATAGGCTTAATCTTTGACCGGGAGCTTTTACAAAAATGGATGTGATGCAACCTGAGCTGTTTACTACGACATATTTGTGCGTTCCTATTTCTATATCACATTTGTTTGGGATGATTATCTTGGAAGTAATGCATAAAATAGGCTAGGGAACTCCAGGTTTTTATTCACATCCAAGGGTGCTCTTATTTAAATCAGTGCCCTTGTTTAAATTAAAATTAGCAGAGTCTCCCATTTGGAGGCCAGAAGATATAAAAATGGAAACCAATAGAAAATTAATCAAGGAAGAAAGCAACCTTCAATCGCGAAGAAATAAGTGTCAATACGAAAGAATGAGCTATAGCTTCAATATTTGAGGGCATGTTATCTGGAAGGGTGGCTTGTATCCAGAAGGCAGACAGCAATTGTGCTATTTGATCCTCATTAAGCTTCATAATATGTGGTTCCTGTGCAAATCATACAACCATATGGATGTTAGCCACTCAATGAAATGGATTAGAAGTGTAAATGCACAATTAAAGAACCTGTAATGAACTGCTTACTGCCTCAGACAAGCTGGTCGTACTGGCAGTCCTATCAATAATAGAACTTATTTTGTAAAAATTCGGTGAATTCTTTCGGGCACGTCCTTGCTTCCAATCTTCTTCAACAACATCCCTTTCTTTATAACCATCATTGGCATCATTTCCATGCTTTTCCATTTTGGATCCATCTTTCTCTCTTCGGAGCTTTTCAAGTAGTGCTGAAATTGAATCAAATGCAGATGCAGTATCAGAATGCCATCCTTTTGGTTCGCAAGTATAACCAGATCGCCAGGAAGCAGCTTCACGTAGGGGATGATTAGAACTTGGAATGAGAAGAGCTGAAAATATCTGGTGTGCTCCAACTCGCACCTTAACATCTGGATGCAGCATTGCTTTCAAAAGTTGGACAAGAAGTACTTCAGGAAAAACCTGCATAGAGATGTTTCTATAATTTCAGTAAGCTGTATCCCAACACAAAATTCCAGAGAGAGTTGTTTAATCACAAAAGAAATTGGATAGTGATCCATTAGATAAAAAACAAACTTATATCTAAAATTTATTAGAAAAAAACCTGTAGGAGCAGTCATCAGAATCATTCAAATGATATGCATGCATTCACAATTAATGTGAAACTTGAAATCAACACAAGGCAGCAGTTGTAGAAAAGAAATAAAGCATAGATATCAATACTGAAAAAACATTTAACTCCTCTAACCTGCTGTGAATGACAACTGACTGATGATACTGAGATCGTATGGGCAAGAATCATCAAAGATCCAATGGTTGCACGGGTAACAACTCCAGAAGAGGATGGAAGCTTCTCCAGTGCTATGGCCATAGTGTCAAATAGTGGTCGTGCATCACAAATCTAATAAACCAACACAAATTCAGGTCAGCTCTAGGTACAGTAGAAAGAAGCAACCAAATGTTCCTTGCATGCTTCAAACTTACTCCTTTAGCAATTTCAAGTAAGCAATCTTCAATGGAATTCTGGAGCGAGATGTTCAAATTTGATTCTTGCTCTCCTGCAGATTCAACTGCAGCCTGAAGACTTTTCCTCAAATGCCTGCATAGATCACTGACGTACCCAATCTCTGTCAGCACTGCTCCTGATCTAATTTGCTGAGCCAAAGCTGCAGCAACTTCTATGACATAAGACTTGACTTGAGGATCAAGTGCAACATTTTTATGGTCCAGATGGCGTATAACAGCAGCTAAAACCAACTGATGGTGGCCTGACATCAAACAAGAATGGAAAGCACATGTATATAAGTGCATGCCACTGCAGAGTAATTTCAGCCGAAGCCCACAAAAAGGCTTATGTGCATGAGCAGGACATTATGTATAAACCAAGCAAGAAACATATGATTGAAGATAAAGATACCTGCACTCTCCAATAAGTAAGACATATCAGACAAAACTATCATGGCCAACCCTTGCCGAGGAACCCAGTGATGTCCAGAATCAAAGTACACGAGCATTGGGTCCAATACATGGCGCATTGTTGTACTCTCCTTTGCCAGCTCAGCCATTCTCTGAATACAGATTTGAGCCCATACTCCGGGTGTGTCAATCTCTTCCCTATAACAAAAGATAGAAGGGATCAAGAAATAGGAAAGAAAAATGAGACAATTCCATGATTTCCTTGCATGAGTTAACAAATTTAGCATCCACTGTGGCAAGCTGTCTATGCTTTTGAAAAGTCACTACCTTGTCAAAAGAGACGGATCTTTCTTTTCTGGTCGGGGTCTGATGGCCATGCAGCTAGAGCCCATATCTGCAACTCTTCCCTCACATCTAACAACATCCAACCAATTATGACGTGCATCTTCTCTCCCATCATCTTCTTCATCCGGCTCGTAGTTATCTAATGTGACATGCACGATCTACAATTTGGATACATTAATGACTCAAAGCCTCATGATGAAATAATAAACCAAGATCACATGAGGAGAAAAGCATTCAAAAAAAGTCAAGATTGTTAGGACTTCAGAACTCAGATACAACATCACAAAGTGGTAAAGAATGAGAAGATTAAACCATGTCCATCTACTGTAACTTGTCATAATTTATATATTAAATAGAAGATTCATGATCTAGAGATAGAGTGGAAACTATTGCAACTCTAGGTTGCGTCCTATTAGTTTTGATCCTCGTTTCCTGGATTACTTTTCAGAGTCCTGGCAGATCAGATGGAACATTAAAAATTCCATTATGGTTCACAAGTATATTAGTGAGCTAAACATTAATTAAGAAAAGACTAAACATATTTCCAGCAAAATTTAGAAGGGAAGATATAAAACAAGGGTTCCTCTATTTCCAACAGTCTCTGTTGTTAGTCTCTATGTTGGTGTGTGCATGTAAGCACTATTAAATATTGTATTTTTGCGCTAACAAAGAGGAACAAAAACTCGCAAGAGTAAAAAGATTAGTTAAAGGGGGGAAGTGCTAATCTTGTCAAAATAGGGATCAGTATGGGGTGATCTACAGATTGTCCTATTCTTCAGAATATTCAGGTAAACCAATCACCCATGACACTCAAACCCGAGCTCATGCATTTGAAAATAGGAGATTACCTCATAGAAATTTTCACCTATTCCATCATTCCAAGTAAAAAGTACAGAAAACATAGAATAGACAAATTCTAAACTATTGAGACACCTAACTTCACCAAGTTTGGAAGAACCAACACCATGTCCATTTGAATATAAAAGTAGTGTAGATTAAATTTTCTCAGAAGAACAAACCTCGTCAAAAGCAGCAAAAATGTATGAGAACTCTGCCATGAACCACACCTAGCAACAGAAAAGCCTGTCACATAAGAAATTATCCCAAATCCAGAAAACAATTGCAAAGGACACCAAGGGAACAAAATCACCAGAAAACAATGCCCAGACTATCAAATTGCATTCTTCTAAGCATATCAGAAATCAAATACATCAATTCAACAGCACGAAAAGTCAATCCGAATTGATGTACCATGGCTGAGAGGCACTGCAGACTTGAAGCCCTCAGGCAACTTTTATTATTTTCATTCCCATTCTCACGTGCCAGGTTACACACTTTATGAACAAACTTTTCAATGTTATGAGAGTAAGTTCCATCTGCCTGCCCACACATGCACAAGAAATTAAAATAAGTGTCAGAAAAGTCATATTTTATCAACTATTAATTATGACTTCAGAACTCATCTCTCCATTAAAAAAGGGAAATTACTTTCTCAACGCCCATTGAGGGTAATTCATACAGTTCTGACCCATGATTTACAAATAGAAAACAGACTCCTAATGAACATCCAACATATACGTTCTGCATCAAATAACAATCTAACAACATTTTTTTCATTGTTAAACAAAGGCCCTGGACTTTTAGGAACATACATGATCCATCAACTCCATATAATAATCATTTCATCTTTTTTCTCAACATCTCACTAATCTCCAACCCCATGATGGCAGAAACAAACAGTTTAAAAGATATGCCTACGCAGAACTTTGCTCATAACATGTTAACAATTTATCCACTTGGAGACTAAGATAATCAAAAGCTAGATGCATCCACGTTGCTTGCATATGAGATCTAAATAAATCACTTTTTTGTTGGTTCAACCCTGAAGCTTGCAGGTAATCTTGGGCCATTAAATTTTACAATTAAGTTTCATTGGTGTACACATTTCAATATTTCATTCAACAGATTTGTAACCTACCTGACTATAGATGAACCTTGTTAATGTTTGGCATCCAAGTATCATCAATGGATCCTGCTTAGATTTTTCCAAGAGTTCATTGACCACATTCAACAAGCTAATGGCAAAGTATGCCCTGCAAAATGCAAGATATGATGATAATTCTGCCACAACAGAGGTATCATAGGAAATAAAGTATCACCAAACTATTTGGTTTAATGGTTCAAAATAGGACAATATGACCAAGTGAGCTTGCTAGTTACCAAACCCCAAATGCCATTACAAAATAAGATGATAGTGATAGAAAGGGAAATTTAAGCAAACCACACTTACATCTGATCCTTGCACATGCAGAGCAACTTGTTGTATGCCTCTGTAACAATATTAATGAACTTGACATGCCCACTCCTCAGTTCCTTGTAGCACCTTTCTTCTAGATATTTTGCAATCTACAGAAAGTGCCATGGAGGCATCAGCAGTGCACTCATAATTTTCAAGGTCAAGTCTTATCAGTAGCCATAATTTATGTTAAAGGACAATAAATTTGATACCTTTGGGATTCGAAATGGGTTTTTAGCAGCATATTCACATAACTTGACAATCTTTCTTTCATTTGGATGGCCATCCTACAAAATCATTGTGAAATTTAGAGCTCGTAATAGTCACTGGTGTAAAAGTAGGAAGCTAAAAGAGGTTTATTCTACATAAATACGCAACAGTATATAAAAATGTGTGAGCTAAACTGTTTATTAGTAACACTTGACCCCATTTTTAACTCATGGACAGTCCAAGAACAGAAATCATCCAGTCTATTTGTGGGTGTCAGTCTTTACATGCCCTCCCATTATTCCATCCAAGATCCAAGAAAAAAGAAGGGTAACCCCGTATTTCTTTTCAAGTCTAAGTTTTCATAGAAACATGTAGCCTACCATGCATATAAGCTATAAACATTACACACTCTTCGGTGATCACCAACATTACAAAATCTAAGTTCAGATTCTTATCTTCCTGTCATACACAAGACAAACACAACCCCCAGACTCAGATACACCAGCCAAAAAAATTGCGGCAAGCACATGATAGATGACATATACGGCATTTCACTGTAAATTCTTAACATGTTTAACTCCAACCCGTCAAGAAATTGCCAGCGTATAAATAACAATGAGGAAAAAAGGAGCAAAAAGGTGTGAATTGTTGAATGCTCACAAGGGACTTGGGGAAAATCTCTGCAAGCAGTTTCTTATATCTTTTAACAGGTTGCCGAGATCTGGACCTCAATGCAGGGCAGCACACACACATGCTCTCACAAGCAGGGAATATGTTCCTAGAAATGAGCCCCATCTCCTGTACATTGTCGAAAACAAAGAAGCAAGAGTTAAAACCCTGCTAAATTCTACTGCAATTTTTAAGCCACTGACCATGAATCAAAAAGTACTGAATATAACTCACAACTTAACAAAACAAGAATGATAAATATTTAACATTAAAACATCAATAACCCCAAATCAGATTTTTGAAGAGAGAGGGTTCAAATAGTGTAAGCATGACCAAAACATGCCAAAAAGCAAATATTCAACAAAAAATGATAGTGATAAGAAGAAAAAAGGCCATGAGTTTTTCCTTCTTTTTTAAACGCCAACAATAACTCGCACAAAACACACTCCAGTGAAGACTCCATGAACAAACATGATTTTACCTTCACAAAAAACTTGCGCCTTTTTAAACTGGCAACACAAAAGCGCCACGAGAAATAACAACAAAGATTCTAAGGAGATGCAAAGAGAGCCAAGAAAGAAGCAAACAGCAAGAAAGGAACAAACTTGAACAAATACCGTAAACACATTGTAACATACCAGTAAAAGCAGCTTAATTCAACTAATATGCCAAAAAAAACACCACCCCAGAAGCTCAAAATAAGTTTTTATAAGTTTATACCCCAAAGCATCACCAATCCAGATGATAAAAACCACTAATTAGCTTGCAAAACAAACAAACATGAAAAGAGGCCCAGACCCTTTTAGCTAATGCCCTTGCTGAAGCAGATCTGTGAGAGGACAGGATCAAGAAGCAGCAAAAGAAAACAAACGCTACAAGACAGAAAACAACACACCAGTATTCTCAAGAAGAGAAAGGGAGAAAGCGAGAGAGAGATACACGTGATGTGTCAGAATCTTTAGAGAGAAAGAGAGAGGGAGGTGGTTTTGTGTCAGAGATTGGATGACTCGAGAGTCGAGAGTCTTACAGACAGTATATCTAAGAAGACATAAGCCTTTGTTTGAAAAAAAGGTGACACAGGAGGAGTTTGAATTTTTCAATGGTGCTTTTTCAGTACAAGAAGCAAATGTATGTATGTGTCCATCTTTAATTTGAAATTAAAAGTTGTTAGGGTAGGACTTTGGTTTAAAAATTATTGGTAACATCCTCTTCGAGTTTATTTTCATAGTTTTTAAACTTGAAATTTTGATTTACAACATGATTTATTATACTGAATGAGATTGATGAAATCAACTTGAATAAATTTAAAAAATAATTTTATTTTAAACAAAATAATTAATTCAATTGATACAGTGATGAGTGGTTGTAAAATTGACTTTATAACTCAATTTCTAAACCAGATTAGATATTAAAACTAGTTATTATTTTTAATTTAAGATAAATAATATGACAGCAAATCCGGTTGTTCACTAGAAACTATTTCAAGAAGAAAATAAGTTTTTTTAATTGGGAGTTTTAAAGAAATAAAGGAGTTTTCTTCTTCTTTTAAATAATGATTTTATTTATTTTTACCAATAGTTATAAAGAGCTTCTTTTTTCTTGCCTGTCAAGAGTTGATTGAAGATGGTAATAAATTTCTTTATAATTCATTTTAGATTATTTTTTTATAATAATTGTTTTTTAAAGTATTTTTTATTTAAAAATATATTAATTTAAAAAAAAATTAACTAATTACTACGAGTTTAATATAATAGTAATATAACCCATCTTATGATATGTTATATTGGATTTAATGATTATTTTTTTAGCACTCAAAAAAGATTTTATTAGCCTCAATAATTTGCCGGTCAATTAAGGAAGCGTTTGGGAACGCGGTTCAACCTGCGTTCCTAAAAAATTTGAATTTTTTTTTAAAAAAAATTTAATATGGTTTGTACGTTTTGGATTGTTTTGATGTGCTGATGTCAAAAATAATTTTTAAAAAATAAAAAAACATCATTGACATGTATTTTGACACGAAAAGTTATTTGAAAAGCACCCGTAATCACACTGCCAGCTTATAATAGGTGGTTTTAATTTTGGTCATTCAATGCATGGGTTGGTGATTGATGTTAACTAGGAAAAAAAGATGGTTTTTTGTGTTTTTGTAGCAGGTTTGGATTGATTATCTGGAGTAGGACAAAGGGGTAGAAACTTTGATTTTCTTTCAAGGGCCATACGATTAAAATGACATAAAATAATCCATGTAGTTTTAGATATAAAATATGATATGTAAAGCAGGATTAAGCAACGAAAACTAAATGATTTTTGAGATTTTAGTAATGCTAAAAACATTTTTTAATTATATCGCATCACGATAACAAACCCTGTGCTTATTTTTATTTATAAGGATGTTTGAGAGTATAGTAACAAGTATATTTTAAAATATTTTTTATTTTAAAATGTATTAAAATAATATTTATTAGAGTAGCACAAAAGAGGCAATAATGTATGCTTGATGGATTTGCTTCGCCACTTCGATAATAATATCTCTGCGATGGTCTGTAAAACGTTTTATGCTGTGCTCGTCACAAATGAAGCTGTAGCAAGAACTTTAGTGGCGATGTCCCAAAAAGATGAACGAGGACCAAGAAAAGGACTTCATCTACAAAACAGAGAATCTCAAACTCAAAGTGATAATTACTAAGCCTTGGAAATTAGGAAAAAGATCTTTCCCGAGAGAATATCTTCACAGTGAGACAAGAAGAGTGCCTGAATGGTGATGAATTCATGCCTCAATAATCTATTATTCTACACCAGTAGGAGGAGGGAGGGCTTGTCTCGAGCTGGATCTGTTTTACTTGCAAGGCGGACTACCTCTCCTTCGACCCCCGCAGTCCCTAATTAATCATGTCAACATCAGCTTGCATGCTAAGCAACTCTAATGGGATCTCTCTGTATTTTATTCCTTGCCTTGATTTTAGTGGGAAATTGAAGATATGGCTTCCAAAATCAACAAGAGATCCCTTCAAACTAGGATTATATCGATTCCAAAGTTGAGGAACTCTGGATTATCCTGGGAATCAACTACCTCGTTGGTGCATGGTGTCCGTGTGGAATGCTCTCTACTCAAGAAAGCATGAACACAACTACCAGCTACAAGGAAGGCTAGCAATTATGACGAGTACGTGGGGCACAGACCAGGGGGCCATGGCTATACAACTTGGACCGCTAGTTCATTGTCATTGAACAATTGAATTGACCAGGATGGGAAATTTGAGAAAGAGAGTTAGCCAGAAAGGATTGCATAGTTGTTTTGTCACTTTTGATATATGGTCTGTTTAAGGTTGAATAGTAACATTACATCATTGTTTTTTAAAATGTTTTTTTATTTAAAAATATATTAAAATAATATTTTATTTTTAAAAAATTATTTTTTATATCAACACATTAAAACTTTTCGAAAACATTAATAAAAATAATTCCTTTAAATATTTTTTTTCAAACCACAATCATAAAATTTACAACAATACCAAACACACTAAGGCTGTGTTTGTTTTCCGAAAACTACTTTTCAAACTTTCATTTGTTTGTTTATTATTAAGAAAGTTGGTTAATGAAAAATATTTTCCGGTCAACGGAAAACACTTTCTAGTCAAAGGAAAATTTGGTTTGGTTTCCAGAAAAGTGTTTTCCTTTTATTTTGGGCGGAAAACACTTTCCGGAAACTGTGAAAATTTTAGAAATGTCATATTATTTGCTGATTATATCAAATTTGGTCCTCAAACTTTTGATTGCTATATATATATATATATTGTTTTGAATATTTATTTTTCAATTTCATCCCTTAGAATTTAATTTTTATATTAATTTTGGTCCTTATTTTTATAATTATTATTTGCTTCCCTTATCATTTTTTAATTGAAATTTTTTATTTATCAAATTTAGTCCTCATTCTTTTGATTGTTACTTATTTTATTTGAAATAATTTATGAAATGTTAATTATTATTATTTTAATTTTTTCATCTTTCAATTTTTTTTTTATTTTTTAGATTTGATCTTTTTTATTTTATTATTATTTATTTTATTTGAGATAATTTATGAAATTATATTTTTTTTCAATTTCATTCTCATTCAACTTTCTAATTTGTAAGATTTGATCCTTATTATTTTAATAAACTTGAAAAAAAAATAAAACATTAATACGTTATTTTCGAACTCATTTTTCATGACATAACCAAATACTGGAAAATATTTTCTAACTTATTTTTTATTACACTGCCAAATATCGAAAAATAATTCACTTTTTCAGAATCCATTTTTTGAAAAAAAACTATTTTTCAATAAACAAACGGGTCTAAAGATAAATTAAATGTTTGAATTTTGTATGATTTCATGATTAAATACCTTATCTTCAATTTTTATCTACGCCTTGTTGATAATAGCACCAACAAGTGTCTCGGTTTATATATATATAGATTCCACAAGAAGCTCTAACAAACGTAGACATGAAATCACTGGAAAACTTGAGGAGATGAAAGACTGAAAAGAGAGAGTTATCATGACAATCATGTTATCGTGTAATTGGTCATCACTCAAATCATTCACAGATCAAATAGAGGGAAGTGATGGTTGGTAGCAGTGAACCAGCTAAGCATGCTTTCCACATCATCTTGGTTCCATCGAACAAAATTTGGTGTTGATTCCACCTAAAATGCAAGGCCCTCAAAAGCAAACAACACCTCGCCTGCCTAGCCGGCCGGTCAACTTTAATAATATACTGATTCGGAACCTGATTCAAGGTGTATTTTCAATAATGTTCGGTGTGTTGCCCTTAATTACCATTTCAATAGCATTTGTGCTGCTGTCCACCTAGTCATACATCACGCTGTTTCAAGCACCATGCTGATGATATCCCAAAAAAGATGAACAAAGACAGACTTGGAAAAGGACCATGGCAAAAGAATGTAAAAGAACTTCTCAACATTTCAGTAAATTTTTTGATAAATGCCCGCCAAGTACATTAAGAGAAAGTGGTGGAGCTATTGAACTCTCATTACTTACAATTCGATCATCAAAAAAAAAAAAAAATTACTTACAACAAAGATAGCATTGGATGAACAACATAAGATACTAGAGACTTAATATGTTATACGCCTGTTAACATTTAGGACAGTATCTGGATCGCATTTTGTCGAGAATCTCAGCATATTTGATTGGCGTTGCTTCACTACAGAAAACTTCATCCCACATCTTGAGAAGATCTGCTCAGATGGTAATTAAGTCAGCACACACACATATCAATACTAATGGCAATAATCATGTTTGAAACGTACTTCAATATAATACAAGAGAATTGTGCATGTGAAATAGTTCATGCAAGACCGGTGCTTGAGCTGATACATATTATTTATTGTGCACCATGTGCACGGATCAAATTCAAACAAGCCATCAAATTGAGTCATACATGATTAAACATTAGAAGGCTTAACCGATTACATGTCATCTTCAAGGATTCTAGAATCTGAAAAGGTGCATTACATAAACATACCAGCTTTATCTGTAGATGGAAGACACATGATAAGAATGTCAAATCTTGGGACTTCGGTCAAGTTCTCTAGATATTTAACAGCCAAATCCATGTCATCGCTGCCAGAGGAACAAGCAAAAGAAGAGAGTCACAACTCAAGTAATCCAAACACAGCCCAATCACCCAAAACATAAACAGCAGAAGAAATCTACTTACATGAAAAATGAGGACACACACTTGATGATGTCGATTAGAATAGTAACAGACAATGCGTTCTTAAATATCTGAGGCAATGCACTTGGAGTTACTACCTAGTAATGCAAGGAAAGAAAACAATGAGTTGTCAAATGGATGAACCATTTAGGATGGGGAAGAAGCATAAAAGGAACATTAATATAAATATTAGTGCCCTGATCAAATGCTTACCACATCCACTCATTTATTAAAGCTATGACTAAACCTCCTGAATATATAATTGAACAAAGGGAAGTAGCAGCAGCATATCTATTGTTTTTATATAGTCATTATGCTTCCAGAGACTATCCAAAAAGAAAGTCATCTCCTGCAGTACCTGTGCTTGACAATCTCAATTGACCATCACAGAGAAAAGGCCAATTTTTTTGCATGCTTGTTAAGTTTTATTTTCCGACCTTGTCCTTTATCCTAAAAGAAAAGCTAATCAGTTTAAACTAAAACAAAAACCTTCAAGAGGTGAGCCTGGAGTGCACGATCACCAGAAAAGCCTCGCCAAGAAACCTCGAATTGATAAGCTGAGTTTGGAGGTGTAATGTTTTTTGCAGCTTCAGCCATGGCTCGAGAAGCCGCTTGAGAAGCGAGTTCTTTAACTGAGGCCTTCAGCTCCTGCCTTCCAGTTCTGTTATTTCTCTGCAAAAGAGTAAATGAGATATTAATCACCAGAAACAACAATTACACATGCAAAATGGTAACAAGTAGCCAAAACTGAAGTTCAGAGATAGCAGGATGGATTAAAGAACTTTCCAGTAAAGAATCCTCTCCTGTGGCATTTGAAATCTGCAAATAATAGTGCCAGATATGTTTTAATCTTAATCCAATTTATGGGCACATAAAAGAAACGTCCCATTTTTAGTGGCTATCTGCAGAAAGATACCGATCAATGGATTTGGTAAGAGCCCTGGCTCCATTGCATGTGTGACAGCACACAGGTCAAATGGAGAAAGACGGCAATACATGCTTTGTCCCTTGAATCAACTCTCAGGCCAAAAAATGCATATACTTATGACCATGCTACAATGTCATTTCACTTTCATCAGTCCCACATGAATCCATATAATTTGCAACAATATGAATATTGTTGTTCCAAATGCATCCTAATATTGCATGATTTATAGAGAAAGAATTTGCAACTAATAGAAACACCAGCAAAAACAAAAGCTTAATGAACCAATTCAAGGTAAGAACGAAAGAGAAATGGAATAGTTAGGGATTTGTGACAACACAAGAATAAAATAGGATTTGTAATCCTATTCCATAGAAAGGGATTGTTAATGCCTAAAGTGGAATGGACATCCTTTCCCCATCTGCTGGAAAAAAAAGCCAAAACAACCATTTTCCCCGTTTATTTAAATAAAAAAATATAAAGAACACAAACCGACCTCTCAAACACACACACACACACACAACAGAATGATAGCCATGCACGGATGTGATGCTACACCTGGATACTCTCCGCATTAGAACTTGGAATAGCATTTGCACGAGAATCATTGCCTAATTGACCATCAGATCTGCTTCCAGCTCCTGTGCTTTTGTTCTTTATCTCTTCCACGTAGACATATTTCTTCACAACACCATCTCCATCATTCTCCTGCCACCAGAATTTAGAAGTTCAAATGAAAAAATATCCGTGTTTCCTGAACATAGATAGCAGAGTCTCGAATATGAGAAACTTCCAATCATTTTGAATATGCTCGTGAAACAACTGCTACCTTTTCTTCCAATTAACAAAAGCAAATATTGAGACATGAACATAGGTCTACAACATCTATTGAAGTTGCTAAAGGAGGAGGAGGGGTGGGAGATGGGAGATAGAAGAAAAACTTTACATTTGCATTGGGCATACAGCTACTCAGCACTTGAGGGCAGATATCTTATTTTTACCTTAGCTTTATCTTTTTGAGAAGCAGATGCCCCAGTCCTTTGAGTGACATTTGAGACTGGATGCACTGCATGTCCATTGACACTTGCTTCTGACCTTCCTCCTTTTTGTGCTCCTTGTAAGGAGCTTCTGAGAGATTCAGATGCTTTCTGGAGAATTTCCTGTGAAAAATAAAAGCGACAGTTACAAAGAATTGCAACAATGAAATGTAACAGCCAGAATAGCAACATATGGTAGAGTCACTTGCCTTCTCGTACAAAGATTTGACCTCAGCATACTGTTTCTTGATTTCCTGGTTATTAGGTTCCAGTTTCAAAGCAAACTCAGAATCTGTAGTAAGTCATGTTCATAAATCATACAGTCATCATCAAAAACTATCAGGAAAAGAATCACTAGATAATCAGAGAAGACCAATATATAGGTTTGAATCAACACACCCTCAATGGATTCTTTAAGTTTCCCCAATTCCTTTCTTGTTGTTGCTCTGCGTGAGTATGCTTTTATGTAGCGATCATCTAGATTCAAAGCCTCGGTACAGTCATCTTCAGCCTCTGGAAATCTGAGCAAAAAGAAAACGAAGTAAAAAAATTCGCCATATTCATGAAAATTATCTTCACATGCAGTAAAGCAACCTATAAAATGACAAGATAAAACAAAGATGATCAAACACTGCCAGGTAATCAAAAGTTGTGCACGTATATCACATTAAGCAACAAGAACTCTACAAGCATACCTACACTTCTTAAATCTAACACTATCAGACAGGAAAAACTTGCCTTTTGATTTTGAGATATGCCATTGCTCGATTTGCATAGGCTACTGCTGTTGGTGACAACGCTATGCTTCTTGAATAGCACTCAATAGCTTCCTTATACTTCTTCTGCTTAAAATACTCATTTCCCTATAAATTAAGAATTTGCAAACTTAGCAGCACAAACCATTACTAGTGAATCTTTTTGAAGTACTATCACAGGATGATTCGTACCAATTCTTTCTCTGTGGTAGCATCAACAGTACTCTCATCAATTGCAAAACTATTTGATAGGCGATTGATTGCATCAAAGTTCCTTGCGTGATCATACATTCCTGAACTACTTGAAAAATCAACAGCAGAAGTTTTCCCTGTTGATCTTTCATCTTCATCAATCTTCTGAGTACAGGAAGCATTGTTAACTGGTTAAGAAACTATTATACCCCATATAATTGCTCTAAACATATGCATGGATGCAAAAACACATGTATGCCATGACTTTTCATATTGGAATAAGAGCATATTGAAACATCCAGTGCACTTATCAATGATCTTTTAAATTGAGCATCTCTACAGCTCACTCATAACCCACAAGAATTCTGACAATTGCCATTCAAGTTTCCACTCAGACAAGAACAATTCAGTACTAAGCATTGGATTATCCAAATCTGGCAGTCCCAACAACACCTCTCAATTTTTCCACTAAAACAAACCAAGAACAGATTAACTGCACCATGTAAATTCACTCTACTAGCAAACAAATAAATCACTTACAACACCCAATGGAAACATAAACCAGAAACATTCATGCTTGACTCACTATCCCTAAGCCACCTAAAACAGTAAGCTTAAAAAAAAAGAGCAACATGCAATAGAAGATTGAAGTCTCTTTTACAAGCTACAAGCTTTTCATAATAAAAAATGATTTTTTTCAACAACCCATTTCTCATTCCTATAATTACATTGAAAAGACTTGAAAGGTACTAAAACTTGATTAAAAATCGAAACTTTACCATATCAGAAGCTTGTGACTTCTTCTTCATCTTTTTATCAGTGTCCTTAAGAAGTTCCCAATCCTGCAAATCATTCAAAAACCCCTGGAAATCCTGGAAACAAAAATGGGTTTTCACCAAAAATACATAAAAATAAATAAAACTTTATTGACAAGAATCCTATTCCACACCAGCTTTCATTTTAAAAAAACACACACACAAAGACTTGATTTTCAAAGATTATTAATAGAGAGCATAAAAGAAGAAGTTTAGGAGAAAAATACAGTGATCATGAAGTTTTGAAAAGGGAAATGATTATAAAGCTTGAGCTTTCATTTTCTTGTTATTACAGCTTTCTTAGTAACCAAACAGAACTTAAAAAATCAAAAAAGGAAAGAAATGTACCAGAGCTTGATCACGTCCATGCTTGCCTGGAGCCCTAGCCATGGATGTTGGAGAGGGAGGTAGAGGTTTCTGGAGGAGCTGTGAAGGAAGGATTTATGCGAGTCAGAGGGGTTTTTGTGTTTTTGAGCTGAGTTAATGATATTTTTGGCGTGCGAAATTTTTTATTTTTTGTATTTGAGTTTACTAATTTTTATTTTTGTTATTTAAGTGAAAAAAAATTAATTTATTTTAAATTTCATATTCTTATTCTTATATCAATTTAAATAAATTAAAAATTAAAAAAGTAAGATAATAATAATAATATTTTTTAAAAAATAAATAAATAAAAGATGACTTGCATCAATAAAAAAAACTTAGATTAACTTGATTTCTTTCCTTTTTTCACAAACTAAATAAATATTCACCTCTAACTTTAAAAGGTAATATTTTTTTTAATTTTTTTCTTCAATACAAATTTATTATACCAAAAAGTTGACTTTCTCATTTAATTTTCATTTTTTCTAGCTTTTTTTTTATTTTGATTTTTATTTTCTCACCTAATCATGATCCATATAAATTTATTTTTTGTGTTTTATTTTTATTTTCTTTTAATTGTAATATATATTTTTACTAATTTATCATTTTAATTTTTTAAACTTGATTATGGACAAAGCATGATTCATCTTTGTACTCTTAAGATTTTTTTTAATTTGGTCCCTCTACTCTGGATTTTTTTTAATGTGACCCCTCGATGGAATTCCGTCGTGACAAAATTATTTGAAGAAAAATGGATATGAGATGATTCAGTGAAATTCTAAGCTTTCGTTATTATCAGAAGTACTTGTGGGTTTGGAATTAAATTCGTGGCTGCTGGTTGTTTTTGGTCCGATTTGGGATGGTGCTTGCGGTTAGCAGTGGTAGAGCTCAGGCGAACAGGAGGAAGCAGGTGCGTGGTGTGATGATAAACAAATACAATGAAAAGACTTCCATAAGCATTTAAGTTCACAATGAAGTTTTTTTCTTTATAGCAGTATATATACAAGAACGAGCTCTCCCAGACACGTCAAACAATTCCACGAATGCTAAAATCATCTTGCTTTATCTTCTCTTATCTTAGAAGGGGTAGTGGGAACTCGAGGCTATGAATGAAAGGACGATGGATATAACAGGGATCCAATTTGAATCCTCCTTCTGAAACCCACAACACATTTCCATCTACAAGATGAAATGATATTTTAAAAGGAACAATTCTAAAATGTAACAATTATATGTGACTATAGAAGCAATTTCTCCATGCTCCCATCCGCTTGGTGACGATAATTGCTTTACATAAGCCTTCCACCCCAGCTCTTATTCGAGATTACAGATAATGGAGCTGGAATGCTAGTACTTCCTAAGTTCATGGAGACCCGGACTCATAGGTTCGTGCAGGTGGACCTTGATCTTAACAGGCAGTAAGAGGTTGCACCTTTTCATGAATTGCCTTGTAGCATTGGAGACTACAAAGGGGTAGTTTTGACTCCGAATCTCGGTACTTGTATGGATTTGTACAAGATGGAGCAGCACATTTCTCCCGGGGAGGAGGGTAACTGAAATCCAGATGAAAGCAAAATCATCAGGTGTGAAGCAGCAAAAACAGCAATGTGCCTAGATAGCAGATGTGGGAAATAGGCAATACAAGGTGTGTGCTGGAACACAATCTAAAGCAGCTGCTACTATAGAATACAGAGTCCACAGGGTGAATGAGCATCCTAGTTTAAGGAACTTTCTGAACTATGCCTGAACGTGCACAGTGCCTCATGACGAAATCACCCAAGGAGCAAAATCAGTTTCTTCTAAAATAAATTTAAAAAGAAGCCCTGTTTAGGAACATAACCTAGGACCTTCATTTTGTAAGAGAGAAACTCAAACCTGCAAGGCTTGGAGTCAAATATACTAGGCAAGCCCATTTCATCGGGGAATGTTACAGTTGTTCCAGACGGACCCATGACCCACCTAACATGGTCTGATGAAAGTACCATAGCA
>Ga0307515_10008036_pt1 | contig 20678 bp, 29 predicted proteins | sample 17_EM_MG_FD_194513 | JGI IMG/M metagenome (GOLD analysis project Ga0307515, IMG submission 194513) | Populus trichocarpa ectomycorrhiza microbial communities from riparian zone in the Pacific Northwest, United States - 17_EM | ecosystem: Host-associated > Plants > Roots > Unclassified | place...
ATCGTTGCTCGTCCTTCGAGGATCGATGAAGGGCTCAATAAGAGGTGTTCTCGCGAGTAGTAAGTAGTACATGTCCGGCGCTTAACTCAAATGGCCCTCGGTCTCGCCTGTCCCTTTGTGGTTTCGCACATCGATGAATTGATGTGTTTATGCCGCAAACCCCACATACGGGATCCGCCCGTTCGCCACGCGGTCTGGGTGCGAGTCCATATATTGCCGTCAAATCCCTCTTCGATACCACCTTCTACCACTCCAAACCTTTCGCTATGGCTGCTCCTGTACTCGTGAACAACTCACACACCCCGCGCCATTCGAGCAACATTCCCCACAACACCCCCAGCACTAAGCCAAGTACATCTGGCGTCCAACTACAGAACACGCCCAATGCTCGACTGAACCTCGATGAGAGGGTGAATCGAATCCTGGATAAGGCAAAGTCACCGTCGGGGGAGGGCGAGGTCCGGGTAATGGTTGAAGCACTTGAGAAGGTGAGCGGGATGCACCTTCTACCCACTGATCGGTGTACCCAACCCACGGACGACAGATGCTGGACCCCCGATGCTCCATGGACCTGCGCACGAGGAGGCGATGTTTTCGGGGACTCGTGAAGATTTGCGGGGAACACGGCATCCTACCCAGCTCGTATATCATTCCTAAATCCAAGATCGAGAAACTGGGTGATTCACCCTTCTCATCTGGCGGTTTCTCTGACGTTTGGCCGGGAGGGTATAAGGAGAACGAGGGCGAGGAGGGAAGAGCCGTTGCAATCAAGGTTATACGGTATTGGCAGTCAGACGATGTTCAGAAAATAAAAAAGGTAAGAAACTTTGACATGTTCTCACACGATCGAGCCTGACCGTCTACAGAACTTTTGTCGAGAGGTCATCACCTGGAAGCGTCTGTCTCACCCGAACATACTGGAGTTAATCGGGGTCACGACGGATGATAGAGAATATTCCATGGTAGCGCCGTGGATGGAGAACGGGAATATCGTTGAGTACCTGAGGGAAAACCTCCAAGTCAATCCGTTGAAACTGGCAGGTGCTATGTTCCATTTTTTGTGCTTCTTCATTGAGTCCTGTCACAGTTAGAGGGTGCCGTACGCGGTCTTCAATATCTCCATAGCGTGGAACTCGCCCACGGTGACCTGAAAGGAGTACGATTCTTCATCCCGTTTCCAAATGACAACACTCAATTTGGTGTAGGCAAATATCCTCATCTCCGAGGAGGGTTGTGCTTGTCTCGCGGACATCGGACTTACGAGGGTCGCTGGCGACCTGAATTCCACTAGCGCTACACCTCACACATCTACGACCACTGGTCTCAGCACCGTGCGATGGTCTCCGCCCGAACTGCTGGATCCAGAAAGGTTTGGGTCCAAGTTGAGTACTGGTCCTACAAAAAAGTCGGACATATATTCGATGGCGATGACCATCTACGAAGTGAGTTTCCTTCAATACAAATCAGGCCGAAGCATTGAGGCGGTCCCAGGTTCTGACGGACAAACCCCCATTCGACGGGTACAGGGACCTTGTGGCGACGTTCAACATTGTTGAAGGCGTGCGACCCGGAAAACCGATCTTCGCCATCACCCGCGGTTACACTGAGGACCTCTGGGAGATGACGACGTGCTGCTGGAAGCAGGACCCAACCGGGCGACCTATAGTTGACTACATCTTAGGCGCACTGGAGGTTGCTGCGGAACAGTGGAAACCTAGGCATGGAGGGCTTTCAGCCCTGTCTCCCCATGATGATTGGAGCCCAACTCTCTTTGGAGAGGAATCCGATTCACCCACTGATTCCGAACCTGAGAACGAGCCTGCCATCGCTTACGTCCCAGCCCCCCTCGCCCTTCCTCCCACCCGTTCCGTTCCCCCACCTTTGACTGCAAAGAAACAGTCTCCGCCCGAAGTTCCTGCCACCTTGGAGAAGGAAGAAGTACGGGCTGCGTCTACCAGACCGCCAAAGGAGGAACCCTCGTTGACCCTCGCCACCTCGTGGGAGGAGGGGACAAAACCTGTTCCTGTCGAACCGCCAAGAGAGGATGGACCCAAGTCGATCCCCACTGCTCCGAAGGAAGAAGGGATACGACCGGCGCCTGTCAGGTCGTCAAGGGAGGAGGAACCCAGATCGAACCCCGCGGCGAAGGACGAGACTAAGGAGTCGGTACCACTCAAACCCACTTCTGTGACCCCGGAAGAGGCCAACCCTGCTCCCACCAGCTCGCCTAAGCAGGCGTCATCCGATCATATTCCTACTACTCCAGGGAGGGGTGTGGCCAGCCCACGAAAAGAAGACGTGCCACCCAAACCTACCCCTGCCACCCCCCTGAAGAAGCAAGAGTCCAAGTCCGTGATCGTCAGCCCGTCTGAGGAGGCGCCACCCAATCCTGTCCCGAAGCAGGGTGAGACCAGACCAAGACCTGCCCATCCGCAAAAAGTGGAGCCTAAGCCAAGGGGGCAGCCCTTTGAGCGCGAATCAAATGCTCCCCAACGTCCAGTGCAAGTCCATCGGCAACGCTCAGAACGGCACCCCTGAAATTCGGACTAGGTTTTTGCGTACTTTATTTACGAACGAAAGTTCTAACTGTCTGCAACGGTTCCCTCATGCGTAGAAATAATGTGTTCCGTACGTAGTTTCGCTCGTGCAACTCCCCTCCCTTTCGAGGCAGAGACTCATCTTCACCAATTCCGTTCCTGATCGGGTTTGTAATGGAAGATTATTGGTCAAACTTCAAGCATATTATAAGTCAGGACAGGTTCGAACAAGTGCATCGCACGAGATAGAGGGGGCCGCCCGTAAAAAAAAGAGCAGGCAAAAAAGTTGATTGACTAGGCAATCGATCACAAAAATCTACCCAGTATTACCCGGAAAAATGTAATAAACGCTTAGTAGGGGGTATCCATCGGCGAAAAATGAGGGAATCAAAGTCCGTTGATCTACAACAAAGATCCAACCAAAGCCGCAACGAGAGCAACAACCAAGCCACCCCCAACAGAATTTGACATCGCCCCGTTATCAGTACCAGTATTACCACCAGTAGTACCATTATTTGGGCTGGTAGAGTTGCTGGAGGTGGTGCCATTGAGAGTCTTGGCAAGGCTCTGGAACGCGGCGAAGTTTCGTCCGCTGGTCTCATCACTGTTGATGGCAAACACCATTCCAGCACCGCAATGGTTGTTCTGAGCACAGTAAGCCCAGATGGGAGCGGTATCGTTGATGGTAAGGGACCAGGTGGGGAACGTGGTAGCATCAGCAGTGACTGGGAAGTAGCCGGAGTCGAACCCGATCCTGGTGCCATTTGCCTTGTCGGTCAAGGGCAAGCAAGGAGCACTGAACGAAGACTGGGTGACGGTGTGGTTCTTCACATGGAAAGTGAACTTGATGGTGTCACGGGGAGCAGCACTGACACGGTTAGGAGTGAAAGTGAGATTTCCGTTGGGGCCACCAACAATAACCTCAATGGTGTTCCCGGAAGGAGAGACAGGGGTAGGAGCAGGCGAGTTGGGGTAGGACGAATAAACCGTTGTCCACACATCGCTGCCGAGGGTGATGGTATCAGTAACGAGCGATGGAGAAGGGGGAGGGGGGATGGTGGTGCTTCCGTAGTCAGCGGTCCAAGTGGAAGAGGGAGGTTGCTGGGCATCAGCCTTGAGCTTCTCGCCAATGGCAAGAGCGGCTTTCTTGAAGTTGGTGAAGGAGTTGGGGGCTCCGTCAGGACCACAGTTGATGGCGCTGACCATACCACTATAAATAACCGAAACAGGTGAGTTCTTCCATGAACAACAACGGGACACAAACAAACACTCACGCTCCGCAATGACTGTTTGGGGTACCGCTAGCCTGACCACAGAACACCCAGATCGGTTCAGTCTAAATAAGGAAAAAACAATAATTGATCAGTGTCATGGGAACGATCACCAGGTATGCGACAGCAAAAAATGACCTACATCGTTGACGTGGACCGTGAACGTGGGCCTGTCGGCCACAGCAACGTCGGCACCCACTGGGAAGCTGGGACATGCATACAAAGTTAGGATACGACAAAAAAAAAAAAGCGAAACAAAATTGGGCGGATGTACTCACAAACCGGACTTAACCCCACCCTCTTTGGGAGTGCAAGGACCAGCAAACGACGACTGGGTTACAGTGTGGTTCTTTGGGTTGAAGTGGTAGACGACCTGGTCACCAGCATCTGCGAACTGAGGAGCGACCGTTAGCGGTGGCAAAGTGTATATCATGGCAGGGAAAACTAACAACTGCCTCTGGCGTAAAAACGAGGGCACCACCTTCACCACCGACTTGAATGTCGATAACCTTGGCGGAGATGGTAGAAGCGAGGACGAGACCGATGAATGGGATGAACATGGCTGGCAAGTTCGTACACGCGTAGGGTAACAAAAAAAGCTCGAGATCAAGAGCTGAAGTTTGAAAAGTGGGTAGATCTGGGAGGAGAAGATAAAAAAAAAGAAAGGAATGGGAGTGTTTAAAAAGAACAGAAGAAAAGGAACAAGGTGGATGAAGAAAGAAGGGCGGCGCGCCATTTTCGCGTCTCATAACAGGGACCCGACGTTCCCACGGTGTGATCAACCAATCAGAGACCGAATTTCGCGGAAGCATCGCGCCGTCCGAAGGCAGACAAAAGGCCGACAAAGGCACCCTCTGGACATTTGAGAGCGAAACACTTTTGGAGACTCACACAGCGCAAGACAAAGAGCTGTACCACGCCGCCATGCCCGTCCGATCTTCTAGGCCGACGCGTCCCACTTGGTTCGCGCCAATTGTCAGGCCCGAAAGTCTGGATTTCATCGCGCACACAGGGTTTCATTAACAGTTCCTAGCCATATGACTCTCACAGTCAAGCACAAGCGGAGGCGGAAGCCAGATATGCTGGTATCAAGTACAGTAGATAAAAATAAATACACGATCTCCGCAGAACCGACAACTTAAATTGCCGGAACAAAAGATACAACCTCCTCGTAAAGCAGCTCTGTGGAGGATCGGACAAAGCATCAGGATACCGGATGGTCAGTGCGACAGCTGACCCACGTACCTTTCAACTGGTCCGTGGATAAATCTTCCTTGTGTTCTACAATCAGGTGCCATGTAAGACAAGGGCGAAACTCAGGACTACAGAAATAGCTCACTGTCGAACTCGAAATACTCAGGATCCAGAGATGCCACCACGGGCTCGTCTTCGGGGTCATGCTGCGCGTGTGTTAGATGATCAATGGGCTGCTCGGGCGAACGGAAGCAGACTCGCTTACATAGGCCGATAGATATGGATGATTGAGCGCCTGGTCGACGTTCATCCGCTTCTTGGGGTCGAACGTCTGCCGGAAGTACATGTTTAAAAAAAAGCCTCACGCGATGATCGAGGGCGAAACGTACCAATGTCTTCGTCAGAAAGTCGAGGGCGTTTTCTGAAGCCTTAGGGAACAATGCATTAAACGGCCGCCGTTTACGGATCGGTAATGCACGGATATAATCGCGCGAACGCCGCGAAGTGATCCCATAGAACTCGTCCAATGTGGGTGTTCCAATGACATCAAGTATCAAGTCAAGCTGGTGACCGTAGTCGCGACCGGGGAACAAAGGTTTCCCGTTCAGCAACTCCGCAAGAATGCAACCAACGGCCCAAATATCAATTGCCTATTGGACGGTTAACAACGCCGGGGGCAATTGGTCGGAGCCACCCACCTTCGTGTACATCTTGAACGAAAGCATGATTTCTGGTGCGCGGTACCACCTGGTGGCAACGTACTCCGTCATCAACCCTACCTCCTTTCCTTGTGTGATATAAGTCTTGACGCTCCGAGCCAAGCCAAAGTCGCACACTTTCATATCACAGTTCGCATTGAGTAAAAGGTTAGCCGGCTTCAAATCCCGGTGGACGATATCCGCGCTGTGAATAGACTTGAGCGCCCGGAGGACTTGATATACGAAGTACTGCCACGCAGCGATCAGATTGGAGTTCCATGGATACAACCCCCTCAATACGCACTTGACAATGATCATCAGTCAACTGTTGCGTCCTAATAACTCGGTGCAGATCTGTCTGCATAAGTTCTTGGACGACTGAGATCGTGGGAGCGTGAGGATTTAGGTCAAAGGTGGCGTGAGTCTTGCGTACAATAAATCTCTGTAAAATCGTCCAAGGTGGATGGCTTGATGATATCCAGAATTGAGATAATCTATTCCATTCCCCCAGTCGGTAAAGTTCCACGACGGTTAGATGAGCAAGATCGGTCCGAGTGCAGGAGAAAAGTAATTTGTAGGATGGACCTCATGCACTCACATTCTCATTCATGCATGCCTCGGAGAAAAACTTGAGGAGCTTGAGCTCCCGTAGCGTCCTCAAACAAAACAGGGTATGTTCGAAAGGCAGGATCTTCTTTATGGCGACCTCTCGGCCAGAGGGTATATGCCGCGCCGAGGCGACGGTTCCGTACGCCCCCTCTCCGAGTCGGTGAAGGATCTTGTAGTTATCACCTGCGATCGCGAGTCGTGTCACCTCGGACACATGAAGGCCCAACCGCACTCTATGGGGAATGCTCACCGACTTCAAACTTTGGTAACGGTTTGTTCTTGCGTGAAGACATGGCTCTAAAATATCTCTGTGACGGAAAGAAAAAGATGAGAGGGAAGGATATATATAGGATGTTAAGAGGAGAGCAGGACTAGTGTGAAGGGACCGCTGATGGTGGACAGGGAGTAATCGATATAGCCTTGAGTGTAACTGTTGACCACTGTGATCTATCCGGAACATCAGCCGCACCGCTCGTTGATCTAGGCTTGTGGTCTCATCGTCGCGTTTGTAGCTGTCCAACCCAACAATATCAGAAACGGCTTGCAATGCTATTACACAAAACATGATGGGACCGAACGACATGCGGAATATACACCATTGACATGCTCGATGAAAAAAATGGACAACAAAAAACAAACGTAACACAGCAATAAGAGAGCCCACTAGTCCGGATGTCACCTCAGAACCTCCGTTGACCTTTCTGCCAGTAGGACGTGGCCATGCCCTCGACACCAAAATCTCCGAACCGCGTATCACTTTCCAGCTCTGTCCCGTAGATCGTTTTCATGGGGAGCGCCGGTGTGTCGTCCAGCCTCGAACTTGTTTCTCCGTTTCCTGATGGATGCGAGTGGGCAGGGTGCGATGGAGGCGTTCGCAACAGTGATGAGAAACTACCATCGTTGGGTTCTGGGTTGATCGGTCGCTGCGGTGGCAGGTTGGACGCTGCACGAGTATCAGAAGGCCCTGCAGGAAGTCCTGACAGGAAGAAGGGCGAAGCCCGATCTAGTCGGCCGGTTCGTTCGACAACGTGAGACGTCGGAGACTCAGGCCGGGCAAGGTACGACGCGAATCCCGCTCCTGGGTAGACTGGCGTTGAAGTGGCGGCCTGAAACGCCGAGTAATTTACCCCGAACGGTTGGTTTTCCACTGCGTTAGCCGAAGTGGTTTGTAGATCATGCGGGGTGATCGGTGGGGAGCGTCCTCCGAACAGGTCAGACAGATGGGTTGTCGGGGGAGGGGGGTCGTAATCAGATTTCTCTTCTTCACCAGTATAAACAGTGAACTTGCGGGTCGCTGTCCGTTCCGGACGGCCGGAGATCCGTGAGGGTCCCGCAACCACGTCCGTTTCATGATCGGAGAGCTTAATCCGCTTCTTCTGGGGTTGAGGCAATTTGTGAGGGTCGTCGCCTTGAGGAAGTTGTTCCGTGTTTCCATCGGCTTCGCTGACTGGTGAATCACGCGGCCGTTTCCCCAGCGAAGTTCCTGGAGGCTGTTCAATGGATCCGCGCACGAACGCTTCAAGAGTCCTGGGCGGTTTGAGAAACGTTATCTTCATGAAGACGACTCTGCCACGTACCGTTCTCGGGCAGCAGCCCCGCGCGTAAACTCTTCAAGCTCGCTACTCATCTTCTCTAGCCGATCTTCTGCACTATGGGCACGGACTTTCAATTGTTCCACCTCGTCTGACAGTTCCGCTTTTGTGTTCGTTAACTCTGACACTTGCAAGCTCAGGCGCTCGAACCCCGATTGGAAGTGTTGAATCTGTTCCTGGAGAGGGCGTACCTGATAACCGCTGTCAGGAAGGGGCACACTGGGTGGTGGGAGGGCTTACGATATGCTGCATGTATTCATTTATCTTGTCGAAATTCTGGGATGTACCATGCGCCACTGGGGTGGTCTGAGCGGCAGGCGGCGAAGTTGTGGGGGTGACAGCTAGTGGATTTGTCGGTTGTTGTTCTGAATGTGGCGATCTTAGCACCAAGGCCAATGCAAATGGTAAAGGAGCAACATACCATGGTCCTGTTCTTCTGGAATGGCAGCTTCTGAGATCTTTACACCTTTGTTCACTCGTTTGTTGTTCTTTGACATGCTAAAAGATTTCGTGACGGCGCGTGCCCCAGCGCCACCGGCTACTTTCGGCCGTCCGACCCCCAGCCTGAGCTGTGTTTCTTTGGCTTTTCGCGTTCGGGTTATAGGGGCTGGAGGTGGCGGTTGCGCCAAGCGTGATTGGGGGACTGGCTGGGGGATCTTGGAGGTATCCGGCTTGGAATGAGTTGTGGAGTCATCCTCTTCGTCAGTACCGTGAACAATCGCAGAGCCTTTGGAACGCAGTCGAGATTGGCCAACATTTGTGGATCGAGTGGAGGCGATTTTAACCGACGTGGTCCGTTTGGGGGGAGGGGGCTGCGGCCGGGGAACTGGTTCGGTTTTCGGCATAGATTGGCTATGCTTGAGTGTCAAGTCTCCGCGAAACACGCGCGAGTAATAGTTACACACACCTCGTCGCGTCCAAAACCAAGTCAATGAGAGCTTCGGTTTTGAGGTTAGCCTTGACGCCGTAGTCCTATTTGATGTTCGGGATTAATGCCGGCCGAGACACTCAATAGGAGACAGACGGTTGCGAACCTTGCACAGCTTCTGCAAGTCGGCTCTCTTCATGGACGCGAGATATTCACGAGTCGGAGCAGGAGCCATCGCCGTCGGGCGTCGGGAGAGAAATGGGGAACGGAAGTATTGAGTGACGGTTATCAGTTGAGTTCTGGTGTTCGGTTATCCCGCCTGGTCGATGATCCAACCGCGGGCGTCTGTATCCACGCGGCTCTCACGTGGTTGGCCCCTGTCGGTCCGACTGTGCCGCTTGCCCCGCGCAATACCGTGACGATCTGTGGGGCAAGCCGCGAGGTTTCTCCGACATGACCACTGTTTGGTCCCTGAGCGAAGTGGCACAGCACAACTCCCAAAGGTGTGTGCGTATTTTGGGCACAGTTATTCGCAGGATTTGACCTTCGTTGCGCCAGTGATTGTTGGGTCATCATTGACGACAAGGTGTATGATGTCACAGATTTCCTTCCAGTACGTTCAATCGGCTGTCAAGTGACTCGAAACCTCATTAATGAGTCTACAGGAACACCCAGGAGGCGGGCGGATCATCTTGAAGTATGCGGGACGTGACGCCACCGCCGCATACAAACCCATACACCCAGACGATGCGCTAGAAAAGAACCTGCCGAAGGAAAGGTGCCTTGGCCCTGTGAACAACGCGGCCAAGCAACAGCTTCAGAGCGAGGAGTCGGTTCGCAAGAAGACCAAGGACGAGATTCGCGTGGCTGAGGCGCAAGCGAGGAAACCGCCTTTGAAGCACATCCTCACCTTACAAGATATGGAGGTTTGCCTGCCACAAAGCCTTTCGCATTCGCACCCAACAATGCGTCCTACATGAAGTTGCCAGATCGGTTTTATCGTACAAGGCAAACGCCTACTACTCTTCTGCGGCAGACGATTACATCAGTAAATCCAAAACCGCTCTATTCCCAGTTCGGCCATTGAATATTGACAACCCAACCCACAGCCCACAGTGAAAACATAAGAGCGTTCTCGAGGTTCTTTTTCCATCCCCGAGTACTGCGGGCGGTGTCTCACTGCGACCCTTCGACTTCGATTCTTGGACACAAGTCCTCCCTACCAATATTCGTCTGTGGTGCGGCACTGGCGAAGTTGGGACATCCTCTGGGCGAAGCGAATATCACAAGAGGGGCAGGGCGGTGCAATATCATCCAAATGGTCTCGTCAAATGCCTCCCTTTCACCCGCGCAGATCGCCGCCGCTCGGGTGTCGCCTGACCAGACCCTGTTCTTCCAACTTTACAAAAAGAAGGAAGACGCACTGGCCCTTGAACTTATTAGAGAAGTCGAGGCTCTCGGCTACTCCGCAATCTTCTTGACGGTCGATGCCGTAGTTCCCGGTAGTCGAGAACGTGATATCAAGGCACCGTGGGTTCTAGAAGATCAGGGGCGTGAGGCCGGAGGAAAACCACGAGCGGTTAACGATCCACAAGACGAGGCTGCTGAAAACACCCTCGGCACCGCTGGTGGACTTATTGCGGGAAACGACGTCGATATGACGTGGGAGAAGGTACATTTCTATATTCCGTGCTTCACGTATTTACCGAACCGAACCGGGTCAGACGATTACCTGGTTGAGGAAAGTGACAAAGTTGCCGATCGTGATCAAGGGTGAGTACTTGAGTTGTTGCATATGTCGCGCGTCTTCGTTTGCGTTGAACTAGACACCCTTTTCGTCAGGAATTCAGTGCGTGGCAGTCAGTCTCGTGTCCCAATTAAGAGGGTGGCAACTCGCCTTGACGCTTAACTCGGTAGGACGCCGTATTGGCCGCAGAAGCAGGAGTGGACGGGATCCTGATATCAAACCATGGCGGTATGGAACCCTCCCTTCGACTTTCTGGCAACATATTCACTCTTATATCTCCAGGACGCCAGTTGGAATCGTAGGTTGTGTTGCCGAAGAAACGGGTCATTGAACCTGATTGCTATGAAGCGCTATGCCGACTATAGAGGTGCTTTACCGATTACGCCGGCAACGACCTGATGTGTTCCGGAACACCGAAGGTGACTGGCGCCACCCCTTCTGGCAGTCCTGAAGGCTGAAGTTCTGTACAGTATACATCGATGGGGGCGTGAGGAGGGGCACAGGTTGATCTCCCCTCACTCTTTTTGGTTCGTCCAAATGTGACTGTTAACAGATGTCCTCAAAGCGCTTTGTCTCGGAGCAAGGGCTGTAGGGCTCGGCCGACCTTTCCTATACGCCCAGAGTGTCGGTCTCCTTATCTCTCTTTCACACACGTGTTGATCTTCTCCGTCCTTTCTTTAGGCTTACGGAGACGCCGGAGTGACGAAAATAATCAAGATATTGGAACACGAAATCGTTCGCGGTATGCAATTACTCGGTGCCACAACGGTCAATGACCTTGTACCGGAACTTGTGGGTCACCCACGCCTTACGCTGACCATGCATGACTGACGACAGTTTAACAGGTCGAGAGAGTCGACTGGCAGCCGGTCCTGCCTGCCTTGACCAAGTTGTAGACGGGCGGTACTCATCAGAATACGTCGGACTAGATATATCTCACTAAGTTACATCGTAATCTTGGAAATCTCATCTAAACCGCGGCCTGGTCATTGGAGGACCTCGATCTGGAGTCTGATCAGGGGTCTAAGCTTGACGTCTTCCGGCTTAGCGGGCCTGATTGAGGTTCGAACTTCGGGAGAGGCTCGGGTGTTCCCCTCCGCGTGTCTCGGCATGCCTGCTTCACTACCGAAAGACAGCATGTCCACAAGGAATGCGTACTTTCTCACACGTGCGCATACAACTTCTTCGTGAACCTCCAGTATGGCAAAGGCGTGGTCCTTGAACGAGGTTGCCAAGCATAATGCGGCAAGGTCTGTGTGCTGATGGCTCTCTCTTAGGCGATCAGCTCTCGGAGGAGATAACTGATGCCTTCGGTGGAACGTATTACAGTGATTGCTGGATCATCATAGACAACAAAGTCTACGACATCACGGAGTTCTTACCTGTGCGGGGATATCTTTTCTAAGCTTTTTCCGTGCGAAACCGCTAACAGATGTCTTGCAGTTGCATCCGGGGGGCAAACAGATTATTTTGAAGTACGCTGGGAAGGATGCCACTGAAGTCTACAAGCCTATTCATCCCGAGGACGCCCTTGAGAAGAACCTTGCAAAGGATAAACATCTGGGATCCGTAGATGCGAGCGCCGCCGGGGAGATACAAAGGGCGAATGCGAACCGCAAGAAGACCCAGGACGAAATACGGATAGAGCGGGCCAAGCTGAGCAAACCGCCGCTGAAGAGGATTCTGAATCTGCAGGATATGGAGGTGCGTTTCGGAAATAGTTCGCTTACCGCAACGTGAATGACGTAGCACGATAAGGACGTTGCAAGAGATGTTTTATCGTACAAGGTTAGCGCATACTATTCGTCCGCGGCCGAGGACCAGATTAGTGAGTGACTGTCCGCATCTATCAGATCGTGCCTTGTTGACCGATGAATAGCCCACACGGAGAATGTTAGGGCATTCTCTCGATTCTTTTTCCACCCACGCGTCCTCAGAGCTGTCTCACAATGTGATCCATCCACGACGATTCTCGGATGCAAGTCCTCAATACCGGTATTCGCCTCATCTGCGGCCCTTGCGAAGCTCGGCCACCCACTCGGTGAAACAAACATTACCAAGGGAGCAGGGAGAACGGGTATCATCCAGATGATATCAACGAATGCCTCGTTCTCCGCTTCTGAGATTGCCGCGGCGCGAGTATCTCCAACTCAGCCGCTCTTCTTCCAACTTTACAAGAAGCGAGAAGATTCTGAAGCTGAAAAGCTCGTCAAGGAGGTCGAAGCCCTGGGCTACAATGCTATTTTCCTGACTGTGGACGCCATCATTGCCGGAAGGCGAGATAGGGATATCAAGGCTCCGTTCATTCTGGAAGACCAAGAGAAAGAGGCGACGACACAGCAACCTTCCGTGGAAGAACCTCAGGAAGAGGAAGAGGATACACTAGGCACTTCAGGTGCACTAGTTGCGGGGAATGATGTGGATATGACCTGGGAGAGGGTGGGTCCCTGTAGGATAAACCTTATCCGCAAGACTGACAGTTTTACAGACGATCCCGTGGCTGAAGAAGGTTACTAAATTGCCAATAGTTATCAAAGGTACAGTCAGCCCCACCACTAGGCCGTGAATTCACTCTTAATACCGGGTTACAGGCATACAGTGTGTCGCAGTAAGTCAATATTTTGTTGCTCGGACCAAGCTTGTGACTTGCCATACGCAGGATGCAGTGTTGGCCGCTGAAGCTGGAGTAGACGGAATCCTGATATCTAACCACGGTGGTAAGTTAATTCATCCACCCCTCTTCCATCATTTGACAGCCGGAATTCCAGGTCGTCAACTCGAATAGTTCGTGAAAATCCACAGCCCCCTGACTTGCACAGCTGATATTAGAGTAGCTCCCTACCTTCAATCGAGGTACTCTATCGATTGCGAGTGGAGCGACCTGACGTTTTCCGGAGGCTAGAAGGTAGGCGTTCTGTAGATACTTTACACCAGAGCGTGAGCACTCACCTGGTACAGTGCACGTTGAAGGAGGAGCGAGGAGGGGTACAGGTTAGGACCTGTCCACCGTGAGTTACCACCATTGTGTGACTGACCCATTTACAGATATTCTGAAGGCATTATGTCTTGGCGCAACTGCTGTTGGATTAGGACGGCCGTTCTTGTACGCTCAGAGCGTAAGTTCCGCATTCGGTCCATCAGCCGTGTGATTTAACCGGAATTTTCTGTAGGCATATGGAGAGGCAGGTGTCATCAAGATCGTGAAGATACTTGAGCGAGAGATTGTGTATGGCATGCAGTTGCTCGGTGCCCCCAGCGTGCGTGAACTGATTCCGGAGATGGTGAGTCCCGCAGTTACCCCATACCGGAAACAGAAATGAGCTAATCTTGCGTCAGGTCGAACGGATCGACTGGCAGCCCGAATTACCTATGCTAGCTAAACTGTAGATGGGTTACGGATAGGTTGAATATCACATCCAGACGCTCGTATGTCATCTATTCTTACTGTGTATAGAAAATAGGTAAAACCTCCGGGGTCTGTTCGTAAAAGCCGGATTTCTCGAGATTTTATGAATGTCTTTTGGCAAGCTCAGTGGACGCCCTACATTGGCTGAGTATTCGGGATCTGGGGCGAGCTTTCCCAACCACTGAATAAGTTACCCCGCCATGATGAAAGAAACCTTGGCCAACTTCCCCTACGCAGAGCCTGCCAGGGACTCCGCCACTAAAACTGACACCCAAATGGGGACTGGAGAGGCGCTCAAGGTTGTTCCGACCCGTGATCGACTTCGGGCTTGGCTTGCACCTTCACCCCGGTTGTCTTCCACTCTTCTGGACCTCCATCCTTCTACGCTATCCTAACAGCGTTCATCTGTACCATTTTTTGTATTTCGCGGACGCTCGGGTGCATTGCTTAAAAGCAGCAATGTCCCACGACGCAGACTCTCCGATTCGAGTGGTAGTCACTCCCTCCCAATCCTCGTGTTTCGCCGGCGAAATGATGTCAATCACAATAACGTTCACGAACACAAACACGAACTCGGCCCAGCAAACTTCCTCTCGAGCCGTCTCTCACACGCACAAAAGGAGTGCACATTCGATCAGCGCTGTCCCTTTGGCTCAGCCACCTACGTCCCCTCGATCGCCTCGGACGGCTTTGCCTGTCACCGTTACGAGGAAACCGGGTGAGAGTGACGTCATCGAACGGAAGGGACTCATTGGGAGGTCGGATGGGAACTCGAGGAGGATGAGAACCTCGAATAGGTCACTTTCCTTGGATATGTCGTTTAAGGGAAACGGAGAAGTATCTCCCCCGCAGGAAACTTCCTCATCACCACCTAAGACACCCATACATGTACAAAGAGCGCTGGGTACCGCGGCTAGTACGTCCAACCATCGTTGTTTGTGGAAATAGAGAACTGACCCGTCTTTAAAGCCCCTACATCTCCACGCATCTCATCACCGCTCGCAAGATCGCCATCGCTTCCCATCTCCTCCAAACATCCTCATGCCCGCAAACAATCGGTGTCAGATGGCCAATTACCGCTCCCACAAGATGTGTCTATCCCCACTACCCCCTCAAACCTCTCATTCTCCCTCTCGCTTGATTCTATATCCGAGAGTTCGCAGGGATCAGGTCCGCCCACCTCATGGCCAACTTCTGCGCCCCCAGTCACCGGCACGGTGCCTGGCTCCGGCCTACAGGAGCGCCAGATAGATTCACGGACCAACAACCGCCTGCCACGTCGGTCAGTTCTGCGGGCAAGCACTTTGGGCGACCTTGGACGCGGCCCCTCACCACCAGTGCGAGATCCCCAGCTCCTCCCGATGCCGAAAACTTCCTCCGCCACGACAACGACCTTCGACACGAATAGCCATCCATTGAACGATAGGGAAACGATACTGTACTCGTATGTACAATTTGTTGGGAGTTTGGCGATCACCCCGGTGGCTGGTTCGGCGGATGCCATACAAGAAAACGCCCTGAACTCTCTAAGATCGAGTTTACTCAAACGGTCGATCATCGGGGGCGGCAGCATGGACATCGCTGCAATGTTAGATCCGTCGAAGAAGAGGATGACGTCGGCTACGCGCCCTAGATCTCACACTAGGACATCCTCATTTTCATCGGGAATTTTCTCTCTCCTGTCCGCTCCCACTTCACTGCTGGGGTCACGAAGTACCACCCCAACAATGACTTCCTCGGTATCACAGCAATGGTCCCCCGCCCACCGGACGTCGTCCCCATCGGCACTCCCAGCATCCCGATCAGCGCCGACGCTGAGCACCTCGTCGATGACCACAACTTTTAACGGTGGACTTGGGCTATATAAGAACCCATCAGAGGATCTTTACGATCCTGAAGTTCCGCTGCCGACGTACGAGGTGCAACCGACGCTACTGGCCGTGGATGTTAGTCTGGGTCCAGGTGAATCTCGTAGTTGTATGTCAAGCCCTTTTGTGAATCGTTCATGACAACTTCCTCATGCAAGTCACCAGACACGTATAGTATGTCACTGCCGAAAAACTTACCCCCGACGTTCAGGGGGCGGACTTTTAGGTTTTCCTACGAGTTTACCATTGGTGTCTGTCGAGCTGGTGTATCGCCGGGGAACGGTTCGGCCAACCACAGTCGCGTTATGAAGGTACCGGTGCGTATCTACAACCACGTCAATGGTGAGCGGAGACTGCGCAGGCATTTCTTTGTAACTGATAAATAATTTCTGCGTAGTGATGGACCCACCGTCACCCTACGATCTGCTGTGGCCGGTCCAATACGCCAGGTCCCCACATCAGGTAACGAAACCGACGATCGTCGAGGGTCCACAAGCATCAAAAAACCCATTCCAACCGAAGCCTCCCTCACGTGAGAAACAAGTTTGCGGATGGACAGGACCACACTCATCTCACCACAGCTTCAAAAACAGAAGGATCGATGAACTCTGTTCGAGAATACGCCAAGTTTCTGTTGGCTACATCGCCGAGCCCCGAAAGCAATGGCCTCGATGTGGACGCCGCCAGGGAACGGGAGGCTGGGGGTCTAACGGGATGCAGAGAAGCCGTGGAGATTTTAACACGGAATCCCAAAAAGTGTAAGCCGGGTGGTGACAACTTGTTCCGGTGGAAGACTGACGAACGACAGTGTCATTTGACGTGAACAAGGACGGAGTGAAAGTTGCGGTTCTGACCTTTACCAAATCAGCTTATCGGCTCGGCGAGACGGTAATGTGCGTCGTTGACGTGAACGAGCGTCTAGGTCGATCACGGGTCCTGAAGGTTTGATGCTGTATATTTCACTTGAAGTTTGACTTATGATCGCCATTGCCTGTTGCAGTTATCAGCGATGCTGGAGAGTCACGAGACATTACCTGTGTCATTGGCAAACCGTTCAAACACACGATTGCTGCGTAGGACTCACGCGGAACATCATTCATCACTTGTGTCGTCGACACTGAGGGCAGCTTTCGCGTTGGATATACCTCCAGACTCGAGTCCCGCGTTTCAGATCGAAGTACAGGGAGAACCCGGGTACCTGGAACCTCCGATACCTGTAGGGCCGGGGGGACTGGAGTGGAAAGTAAGGTTGTGTTTGCTGGTTGCTGTTGCTTCGGACCAGAGCCGGGAAGGTGTCGATGGCGTTCGGCTAAAAACACTCGTACAAGACGGGCCAAGCGGAGAGTGGGGAACCTCCTGGAGAGGTGCTCCTTCGATTGCCCCGTTGGAACAAACGAATGACGCCACTGGTGCCGGGACGCCGAACGGGCTGCGGTCGTGGGCGAGCTATTTGGCTTCTCCATTCATGGGTTCAGGGATAGAGCGGTACCATGACGGAGACGAACTGGATGAGGGGGATGAGCGTGAAGTAGAGGAGGAATGGTCGGGGATGAAGGTTGAGACGGTCGAGTGCGAGGTGCCGATAAAGGTCTGGCCAGGGAACACGGCGTTCAAAGCGTCGGATGTAGTGTTTAATGTATGAGCAGTTCGTCATTGTTTGTGTCTTTGTTGTGGGTAGACGCGGGGATGTTCCTGAAGGAGGTGATGGGTTGATGGCTGATGGCGGGGTAGCAGGCTGGATCAGTTCTCACTGTGGGGTAGTAATCCTTTGCATCACCCTGTGACCCTCTAGACCGCATCCGCTGACTATAGCAAGGGGCGATTTTTATTCCTCCCGGATTTTTGTGTTTCTCCCCATAGACTTTTCTTGCTGTCTTCCGTCTACTCGTCCGCAGTCTGTGGTTCTCTAAACTGTACTATCCTGCCTCTAGATTTTCGCTACTAATCTTCCTATTCGCCAACGGACACACGCCCCGACCGCATCGTCCCACCTTCGGATCATATAGACTCAACTCCCGTCCCTAGTCACGGTTTTCACGACCTCTTTCTCTCCAAAAAATTGCGAGTAACAAACGGTCTTGAGTGCGTGTCACAATTCTCCTACAATCCATTCATTCTGCCTTTTTGCTGACCCCGTGGGTAGAACCGAGCCTATCCCGCGTGGTAGATTTTTGCCCACGGGCCGACCGCAAGGGAGCCAAATAGTCCGAGAAAATAACCGCAAAGCTGGCTACTCAAACTCTCGACCAGTTACGGCACTTAGGCGCACCATCGCCCTCGAGGATGGCACAACAAACCGGTCATCACCAACACATATCCGACGACACAGACCGTCAGAACCGATTCTCATCGTCCCACTCGGGATCGGACACCCCTGGATCATTACGGGAGCGGGCTGCCTCTCAACCTCCCCGCGGAGTTAGCGATTTCCTCTCCAATCGCAATGCTTTCCAGGGATCGGGTAACGGCGGGGGAGGTGGAGGAGGCGGATCTTCCTGGTTAAACGCACCGCAATCTCAACGACTCCCCTCACCTTCCTCGATCCAGACCTTGGGAGGTCTACCTCAAAGCGTCCCCACCCGAAGCGCATCCTTTTCCGCCGGAAATCCCAACCCTCAACTGCACTTCGCTTCAGCGATGCGCGAAACCCGTACCTTCCCATCCACCTTTGAAGATGACGAAACGGACACGCTCGCGGATTTCCAAGACTCGTACGACGACCGGTTTTTGTCTTCAAGAGGACGAACGTATACGCATGACCCCACCAGGAGCAGGTCGCAGTCTTTGGCGACGACTCGACCGGGTGCCATCGGTAGTGGATATCCCAGATCCCCGTTAACCCCGAATTGGCCGATGGAAACCTCCCCCAACCCGCTTTCGATCCAGAACAGCAGGTACAACGAGTTGCAAGCGCAGGGAACCGGTCGGTACGGCTCGTACGGTGTCGGCAGATCTCCCCAGAACATTTACAACTCGTCTTCGTCCACGACCATGGCTGCGAACGGATACCGTCCGACGGATATTTCGAATGTCAGTCCTTTCGTTAGAGATGTCGGTCAGATTCTGTTGGATGACAGTTCTGCGTTCCGGGAGATTTGGGCGGGGATGAACCATCACAAGGATGAACATGGTGGAGGTAGCGGGACTACCAGTCGAAGGCACAGCGTCAGCGTGGTACAAGGCAGACGTCCGACCGTCATTGGGTTCAACGCACCTGGAAGCGACTCGGAGGAGCCGTCCTATAAAAGCTTTGGTCAATCGTACGGAGGTTCTGGTCTGCTGCTCACGGATGACGATCTTGCGAGTGGCCTCGGTTCGCTGAACCTCGGAGGGGGCGGGAACGCCGACCACCTTAACGGCCTCTCAAGAGGGACTACCAGTCAACCATCGTCACTCCCTGTGCACGCTCCAATCTCCCGCGCGCCCGCTACGGATCGTATCGCTTACCAGCAGCTCAATATGAACTTACCCAGCAACGCGATCCTACGCCACAGTATCGGATCACCCGTGGACAATAACGTTCTCCCTCCAGGATCTAGCCCGTTGAGAGCGCAGGTGGAACGTGAGCCTGACGACCATTTCGGGGAAGGGTTCAGTTCTGGTGGCCAACCGCAATCGCAAACGAGGTACTCGACTGGTTTGCACCAACCGCACGCACGTAAATCCGATGCTGGCCTCCCGCAGACGTTGGCGCGTGCTCAGCTGAATCAACAAGTGGTAATATCGACACCTTCCCCGATTTCCCCGACTAGCACTCGCGGTTTCCCGTCATCCTCTACCACACCTGTTCAACAACGCCAACCGACGTCGGAACTGAACAGCGGCCCTGGTTCCGGCGCCGTAGTCAACGACCTCGGGAGGGGCGTGCCGCTCCACGCGGTACCCTCCCATTGGCACCTGTACATTGTGGAGTTCAAGGCGGGAAGAACGGATCTGTTCTATAGTGGGGAACTGGCGAACGAGATACGAGTGGGGGATCTGGTGATCGTCGAAGCGGATCGGGGGAAAGATTTGGGTACGGTCGTCAACGACACCATCACGTTGAGAGAGGTGGAAGCTTTCCAGAAAGCACAGGCTTCGAAGATCGGGGGTAATGAAGAAGCTGGTAGTCCTGGCGGAGGTTCTGGTGGGGCGAAAAAGGATATTAACCCCAAGAAGATCTTTGGTAAAGCGAGGAATCAAGACATCCAGTAAGCGGTATGGGGTGTTTGAATTGGTTAGTTTATTGACGCCACGTTTTTTTGTAGATTGCTTTCTGCTAAACTCGCAGACGAGGAGCGTGCTTTGGACCTGTGTAGGACAAAGGTGGGACAGAAGAAGCTTCCGATGAAAGTCATCGACGCCGAGTTCCAGTGGTGAGTATTGAATTGCAAAGAACGTTACTCGTGTTCTGACGGACGATACGTAGGGACCGGCGTAAATTGACGTTTTACTTTATTGCGGACAAACGGATAGATTTCCGCGAGCTTGTCCGAGAACTGTTCAGGTATGTTTCGGATCCGGCGGGTTTGGGGAGAGAGGGCTGGTCGCTGATTGGGTTTATCCAGGGTGTTCAAGACGAGAATATGGCTCTCTGCTCTTTCGTCGAGCGGAAACTTTGAGCAGTGAAACGTTCTGCTGCTGTACGATGCTTTTGGTGTGTTGATATGGATCGTTGAAGCGATCGGTCTGTTGAACTCGATATCCGTGCCTTTACTCTTTTCGTTCCGATTTCGTGTGTTCCTCGCGTCACGCGGCCGTGAACTCGCAGATACTATCTATATCCTCGTTCGTCGTTGTCTGGTGTACTATCAGCGTATTGCTTTGTTACATTTTTTGTTCCCTTTTGTTCTGTTCGTGGGGGGGGGGGGGGGGGGGGGGTGTAAAGTGGGTGGGGGGGGGTGTTGTT
>Ga0307515_10008037_pt1 | contig 20677 bp, 20 predicted proteins | sample 17_EM_MG_FD_194513 | JGI IMG/M metagenome (GOLD analysis project Ga0307515, IMG submission 194513) | Populus trichocarpa ectomycorrhiza microbial communities from riparian zone in the Pacific Northwest, United States - 17_EM | ecosystem: Host-associated > Plants > Roots > Unclassified | place...
TTTTTATTTATTTCAGATTGCCACTCTCCCGCCCGAACTATGGCGTGAATGCATCCGCTGGGCAACCCTCCCTCCATCTGGCCGATTGCCACTCGACGATTCCCTCACGACGTTAGACCCATGTCCTGTGGGCATGACGCATGAGTTACACCGATTCCTATACCCAGAAACCGCCTATGAATTTGAGCAGTCCTGCCTCTACCCGACAAAGCGCGCCTTGATGCTGGTTTCCAGGGCTTGGGCAGAGTTGGCTGTCGAGTTTATGTATGAGAGTATAGTCATCAACCACTTTGGCGTCGGGCAACCGGAGCAGGTATTCGCGGCCTTGGAAGGGTCCGCCGGTCTCGTGTTGAAGAAATGGGTGAAGCGTGTTGATATATTTCGGTGTCTACCCCCACACCAAAAGGACTACGTATGTGAGAGGCTAGCTCGTATCGGGCTTCCAAACCTCCGCGTGCAAAATATGCTCTATAATCGCCACATGGCGATGGTACCGTCAGAGAATCTACTATCCGAACAACTATTCAATTTTATAGAGGCATCTGGATCTCCGGTTCTCGATCGCCTGGCGTCCTTTGGAAGCCTCCGCTGTCTAACGTTGTGGATGGTCAAACCATTACTCACCCCATTCCATCTCCCTTCCACTCTCCGTCGACTTACTATTATCTCTTACGAAACCACCTATCTCAGAGTCCCAAATATTTTCTCCACTCGCGATTCCTTCGCGCTACCCAACTTGACCCATCTCACATTGCACCACAGAAACCGATCACCAGATCGTTTCGTGCGGTCTATGGAAATCATCAATCATATTGGCCCACAACTCCGTCATCTCACCTTGACGGCAGCAGGTGGTCATCGAGATTGGAACGGAGGCGATCTCTGCACGATACTTCGTGTATGCACTCAATTGACAGAATTAGTCATTCCATTTCCCCTGGCCACCTGGAAGGCCGAGCCTGGTGATTATGGACATTCGATCCTGCAGACACTGGGCATTCCTATCGCGTGGAATACCTCTGAGTTGGATTTTGGATCAGCTATTGGTATATTCTCGAGACGGGAAGCATTTCCGAAGCTTGGTACCATTCGTCTCGTGACACAGCGAGGGGACAGGGCACCCAAACCATGGATAGAACAATACGCTCTACGTCTCAGGGGTCATGGAATACGGCTTGAAGGCTGCTGTGGCCGCCCTCTTCCGCTAGCGTCAGTACTGGACGATCCGAATCCACACCTGCTGTCCGGACGCATGGACACTGTCCCCTTATAGCCATCTGGGAAGGAATCCACCTATAGCACCTTCCCAGGCGTACATGAATATAGTCTGTATATTCCAATGCAATCGAATATAACCGTCTGGCGAACACGGACGAAGGGTAACTTCGACCAGGCGTTCTGTGCTTAATCGAGACACTGCTCTGCCTTGTGATTTCGATAATAAGATGGTCCATGATCGAACCCGACCAGCGTAAATTGCTGGCTGTATGGGCAACCTCAATCTATCAAGCGATAATTCTGGTGCTTCGCTTGCTGTTAGAGCCTACCGCAGCGCGATTCGCTGTATTTTCGATGCTCCGAAAAGTCATCATATGTGACTGAGACGATTCTTCACATGTGACGTCCTATCCTTTCCGTAGTAAGTGGCGTGAAGGGAAGGAGTCGAGATAATCCACCATATAGATATATACCCTTACATACTAGCTTCGCGTTGTACTCTTGTGCATCGGATCTGTATTTCAGCGAGGCCCGACGCACCATGACCACCGAGGTTGATAAATGGTGATTCAATGTGTGTACTAAGTTCAGTGTCGCCCCAAACGGGACTTGTCTCACCCTTGAGTGGCAGTCCCCCACCCGAATTGGTACGGCGACCGTACTAGCCTGAGCGGTATGATAAGGCGGGGTTCAAATGCAAGCGAGAAACGATCTTGATTCTTGTATATTGAGTGCGACGAAGGCTCACGACCTCTCATAATTGAAAGAAGACGGAATGGTATAAAGTCTCTTTACTTCAAATATATATGTAGCCAGGGACTGTGCGTATACACGATAAAGACACATCGTCAATATCAATGTTCTGGATATTCAAAGTCCATAGCAGGGCAGAGGGTGCATGTGCTACACAGCCGCTCATAATCGGACCAACCCGATTACGCAGGTGCGGAAGACAATATGATTCCTGAAGTTGGGTTTTCAGTTGCCTATATTGGGATATTAGTGTCCTCGTCACATAGAGTACACTGCGTGGTTGTTGCCATAATTGATACGGCTTCAACCCTTTCTGATCTCTCGAGCGTTCTAGGTTTTCGTCTATTTGGATATAAGCCTCCAGATCTTGTGCAAAAGAGGAAGTAGTTTCTTGCGATGTCCATCAAACCGAAGTCTCAATTTGCGTCTGCCTCCAAGGGCCGAGGGTCAACGTCCTGATCTCAGGTATTTGAGCAAACAATTTAGGGTGTGCTACACTGTTCACGTCCCATTCACAAAGACCATTTGAACTTCCATTCGTAAGCATCGACATCAATATTCTCAACATTTCAAACTCTGATCCATCTCGCTATTCCTAAATAACTTCTCGCTCATCGTTATATCAGAACTGGGCATCAGGAGAACTACGACTCTCGCTCAGACAAAATCAATCCCTGCGCTAATCAACTGAACCCAGGCATCAGGGCCCGTCCCATTGAAATTCACTTGGATGCTTATGCCCGTTCCGAACTTAACTTCTGGTACATCGGGGAGCACCTCCCTATCAAGCTGAAGAGTACCCGTGAGGGCGATTCCGTTACGTTGATAGATCCTAGTTTCACCGTCATAAACATGGATAGCTCCAATACTCGCTTGCGGCCCGGTGCTGAAGCGTATGAGGGCTGACTGGGCCTTCAACCGCACATCGTTGATAATGATAGGTGTTGGGATCGCGAAGTGGACCATCCGCTGGTGGACTCATTGGAAGGGACTACAGTCGTGAAGAATCCTTGGCGAAGAGCTCGAAGCTCCCAGGACTTGTTTTCAAACTGGACGGACGTGCCGTGAGTCCACATAGCGTGTTTGAGGACGACCATGTTCTGTTGTCGTGTTCAAATCGAGGAGACGACAGAATATGAGCTCGCGAGCCCTTCGAAGAGAAGGAGGGTTTTGCTTACGGGTTATACAATCCTGGAGTTATCGAGGAGAGGGCTTGGGGAATGTCAGGCAGAGAATAACCCCCTTATCTACCCAGAAATCCTCACTACTCTTTCAAAAACCAAAGGGTGACACGGGATAGGAATCAGAGCACATGATGCTTGCTCTTGTGCAATTGCTGCCATCAAGTCAAAAGGCAATCGGCTTCGTAAGCCACAATTTCTCTGGATTAGGTCCATGGTCCCTGGCGGTGGGAGTTCTAACGTCCAACATTCACCATTTCATCACGGTTTCTGGCATCAGGTGAGATGGGTGGTTGGATTAACCATTGAGGGTCACCGCCGAAGCTAAGTCGAGCGCTAGGCTCTTTGCAGAACAGAACCCGACCGAAGCGAACTCTTGCTAATTCACCACCTCCATTTGAGTTGATACGGCGACGAATAACGGGTCTCGATCCTCGAGACTCCGCCTCCACTCTCCCTATCTACATTTGAGAAGGGGGTACTCGAAAGAGCGGTGTTGTTGGTGGAAGGACCTCACGCGCGGTATGCTGTTGTGTTAGATTGACCTGGACACGCTGGACGTAGTTTATGCCAATGTGGCTTGATGTGGGCACCAAAACCATCCCATGAACCGACATCCTGAAGCAACACTCATGCAGTTGAATGGGAGTGAAAACTCTCATTGCGAGGCGAGATGGGAAAGGCCTGAAAACTGATTGCTTTGTCGCTCATCACCCTAGGCTGAGAGAAACACGACGAATTTGGTTTCCAAAGTCCATAGGAGACTGTAGCCAGTGAGGCGTAAGTACTATCGATCAATGCAGACTCCTCCCAACCGTAGACATCACCAATGGTCCCTGACAGGTCTCCAACAACTGGCGGTCAGCGGCCGTTTCAATACCCCGAGTACGCGAGTGCAGGGCGTCTGGGCCTAGGTCGACCTTCCCAGGCTGCGCGTCCCTTGACTGATAACACAGGTTTATTCTATCAGTCTCGAATTCCGTGTTCGTGTCCGTGTTCAAACGGTCCCTTTCATGTCGACTGGTGACAAGTATAGCGCGGTGACAGTGCGTGAGGATGCATGCACGCCGATAGACTTGTGGAGCCAAAAGGGTTCGCTTCGGTGAGAAGCTGTGGAGCCTAACAGACTGCCAGAGGGGTGCATAGATGCAAGGACCGGGTTAACCTGTCAGGTCTCTGTCCAGTAATATTGGCCCATTCCCGTCGTGTCTTTGCATATGGGTCTGCTGATACGACCGACAAGCGATCGCGTCTTCGCGTGCGAGTCCCGAGGATAGGAGCAGTGCAGCCGAAGTCGGGGTCAGAAGTGTGAAAGGCGAAACACACACATGAATGAGAGGAAAGTAGGGACATTGCTTCGATATAGCATAATTTGTCATCGTGTTCAAGTATATCATCTTTTCCCACCAGCCTTTAATTTTTGCCTCCGTACCGCTTCTACCGTAGACGCGTAAAATCGTGTTCGGACGCCGTAAACACAGTGGGCTGGTATTTAGAGCACATTCAAGGCCAATGAACGCGGATAACAAGACTAGTAGAGGATCTAGGCAGATTCAGCGTCTGGACGACGTGACTCGACACTGATAAACAGAATCGCAGCTGGAGAGGTAGTATAAATTGAGGGGCAATATATACAAGCATATTGAACGCCTCTCAGATTATTCATCGACCTGTCTCGGCGCTCAAAGAAATGTTGGAGAACGCACTGGACACAGGAAGCACTTCTATCAAGATCACCGTACAAGAGGGTGGAATCGATAAGTGGCGAATGCAGTTTTCGATAACGCCCCGTATGTCTGCCATGCTCACGCGTAACCAGCGGCTATGTTATGCTGAATAACCTGTGTTCGCTGCGTCTGATTTTTGTTGGAGGCGAAGTGGCACAAGCTCAGCATGTTACGGGACTGTGATGCCACGAACTATAGTCATTCCACAAGGTGGTGTATATAAGGTGGATTCTCATTTGTGTGGATTTGTAGACGAATATCCCCTTCCCTCTCATACTTGAAGTGGTTATGAGCCCTGACCGCGTAGAATAGGCAGTATCTTACTCGTTCCGATTCCACCGTATTACTTCCTTTTGATTTCTATGTACCATCGCCCCTCGATCGAAGTCGCCAGTCGGGTGCATCAGAAGTCCCATGCAAGAAGTCTCCAGTCAGGCGCAAGAAGTCCCAGTGTGGGCACAGAAGTCTCAGTCCGAGCACCAAGACCTACCCAAGGCGCGAATCGACTAGTCAGCATTCAGGCAGGACGCAGAAGACGCAACCAGGTCGACGCACAGCTTATTAAGAAGAATAAGGATTCTTGGCAAGATCCCTGGACATAGGTCGAAAGAAAAAGACCCCTTCCAGAGGGAAAGAGACCCAGCAGACCCAGCGAGAATAACAATGAGATCGAACCGAGTGGCGCGGTTGTTTGTCGTAACAATTAAGGCGAGGAGCGTCGCTTCACTATCGACAGCAAACTTGCATATGGCCGGAGCTCAGTCGCCATAGGAAAAATCGGAGTACAACCTGACTCGGCCTTTGCCGATGCCGAGGTTTCTTGTCCACAACCACAATCATGTCTGTTTTCGTGAGCAAAACGGTACTTCCGCGTCATATACATTGTAATACTCATTTTATTTATTTCAGGTCGTAACTCTCCCGCCCGAACTATGGCGTGAATGCATCCGCTGGGCAACCCTCCCTCCATCTGGCCGATTGCCACTCGACGATTCCCTCACGACGTTAGATCCATGTCCTGTGGACATGCCGCATGAGTTCCACCGATTCTTATACCCGGAAACCGCCTATGGATTTGAGCAGTCCCGCCTCTACCCGACAAAGCGCGCCTTGATGCTGGTTTCCAGGGCTTGGGCAGAGTTGGCCGTTGAGTTCATGTATGAGAGTATAGTCATCAACCACTTTGGCGTCGGGCAACCGGAGCAGGTATTCGCGGCCTTGGAAGGGTCCGCCGGTGTTGTGTTGAAGAAATGGGTGAAGCGTGTTGATATATTTCGGTGCCCACGTCCACCCCGAAAGGACTACGTATGTGAGAGGCTAGCTCGTGTCGGGCTTCCAAACCTCCGCGTGCAAAACATGCTCTATAATCGCCACATGGCGATGGTACCGTTAGAGAATCTACTATCCGAACAACCACTCCATTTTATAGAGAACTCTGGATCTCCGATTCTCAATCGCCTGGCGTCTTTTGGAGGCCTCCGCTGTCTAACGTTGTGGATGGTCAAACCATTACTCACCCCATTCCATCTCCCTTCCAATCTCCATCGACTTACTATTATCCCTTATGAAACCACCTATCTCCGAGTTCAAAACATTTTCTCCACTCGCGATTCCTTCGCGCTACCCAACTTGACCCATCTCACATTGCACCACAGAAACCAATCACCAGATCGGTTTGTGCGGTCTATGGAAATCATCAATCATATTGGCCCACAACTCCGTCATCTCACTTTGACGGCAAACAATAGTCCTCGAGATTGGAATGGAGCCGACCTTTGCACGATACTTCGCGTATGCACTCAACTGACAGAATTAGTCGTTCCATCTTCCCTGGCCACCTGGAAGACCGAGCCTGGTGATTATGGACATTCGATACTCCAGACACTGGGCATTCCTATCACGTGGAATACCTCTGAGTTGGATTTTGGATCAGCTATTGGTATATTTTCGAGACGGGAGGCATTTCCGAAGCTTCATGCCATTCGTCTCGTCTCACAGCGGGGGGACAGGGCACCCAAACCATGGATAGAACCATACGCCCTGCATCTCAGGAGTCATGGAATACGGCTTGAAGACTGCTGTGGCCGCCCTCTTCCACTAGTGTCAGTGCTGGACGATCCGAATCCACACCTGTTGTCAGGACGCATGGACACTGTCCCCTGATAGCCATCGGGGAAAGGGTCGACCTATAGTACCTTCCCAACCATACATGAATATAGTCTGTATATTCCAATGCAATCAAATATAGCCGTCCGTTTATTGGGGTATCAGTGCCCTCGTCACATTGAGTACACCGCGTGGTTGTTGCCATGCGATTGATACGGCTTCAACCCTTTCTCTCGAACGTTCTAGGCTTTCGTCTATATGAACATAAGCCTCCAAATCTCGTGCAAAAGAGGCTGCAGTTTCCTGCGGTGTCCTTCAAACCAGAGTCTTATTTGCCGTCAGCCTCCAAGGGCCAAGGTCGACATCCTGATCTCAGTGTATTTGAGCAAACAATTTAGACTGTTCACGTCTCATTCACAAAGACCATTTAAACTTCCATTCGTAAGCATCGACATCAATATTCTCAACATTTCAAACTCTGATCCATCTCGCTATTCCTAAACAACTTCCCGGTCATCGTCATATCAGAACTGGGCATCAGGAGAACTACGACTCTCGTTCAGACAAAATCAATCCCTGCGCTAATCAACTGAATCCAGGCACCAGCGCCCGTCCCATCGAAATTCAATTGGATGCTTATGCCCGTTCCAAACTTAACTTCTGGTACATCGGGGAGCACCTCCCTATCAAGCTGAAGATTACCCGTAAGGGCAATTCCGTTACGTTGATAGATCCTAGTTTCACCATCGTAAACATGGATAGCTCCAATACTCGCTTGCGGCCCGGTGCTGAAGCGTATGAGGGCCGACTGGGCCTTCAACCGCATATCGTCGATAATGACAGGTGTTGGGATTGCGAAGTGGACCCATCCGCTGGTTGACTCATTGGAAGGGACTACAGTCGTGAAGAATCCTTGGCGAAGAGCTCGAAGCTCCCAGGATTTGTTTTCAAACTGGACGGACGTGCCGTGAGTCCACATAGCGTGTTTGAGGACGACCATGTTCTGTTCTCGTGTTCAAATCGAGGGGACGACAGAATATGAGCTCGCGAGCCCTTCGAAGAGAAGGAGGGTTTTGCTTACGGGTTATGCAATCCTGGAGTGATCGAGGAGAGGGCTTGGGGAATGTCGGGGCGAGAATAACCCTCTTATATACCCAGAAATCCTCACTGCTCTTTCAAAACGAAAGGGTGACACGGAATAGGAATCAGAGCACATGATGCTTGCTCTTGTGCAATTGCTGCCATCAAGTCAAAAGGCAATCGGCTTCGTAAGCCACAATCCCTTCTGGATTAGGTCCATGGTCCCTGGCGGTGGAAGTTCTAACGTCCAACACTCACCATTTCATCACGGTTTCTGGCATCAGGTGAGATGGATGGTTGGATTCATCATTGAGGGTCACCGCCGAATCTAAGGCGAGCGCCAGGCTCTTTGCAGAACAGAACCCGACCGAAGCGAACTCTTGCTAATTTACTACCTCCATTTGAGTTGATACGGCGACGAATAACGGTTGAGACTCCACCTCCATTCTCTCCATCTACATTTGAGAAGGGGGTACTCGAGAGAGCGGTGTTGTTGGTGGAAGGACCTCACGCGCGGTATGCTGTTGTGCGAGATTGATCTGGACACGCTGGACGTAGTTTATGTCAATGTGGCTGGATGTGAGCACCGAGGCCACCCCATGAACTGACACCCTGAAGCAACACTCATGCAGTTAAATGGGAGTGAAAACCCTCATTGCGAGGCGAGATGGTAAATGCATGAAAACTGATGTGCTTTTTCGCTCATCACCCTAGGCTGAGAGAAACACCACGACGAATTTGGTTTTCAAAGTCCATAGGAGACTGTAGCAAGTGAGGCGTAAGTATACTATCGGTCAATGCAGACTCCTCCCAACCGTGGCCATCACCAATGGTCCCTGACAGGTCTCCAACAACTGGCGGTCAGCGGCTGTGGAAATACCCCGAGTACACGAGTCCAGGCCTTCCCAGGCTGCGCGTCCCTTGACTGATAACACAGGTTTATTCTATCAGTCTCAAATTCCGTGTTCGTGTTCGTGTTCAAACGGTCCCTCCCATGTCGACCGGTGACAAGTATAGCGCGGTGACAGTGCGTGAGGATGTATGCACGCCGATGGACTTGTGGAGTCAAAAGGGTTTGCTTCGGTGAGAAGTTGTTAAGCCTAACGATGAGACAGACTGCCAGAGGGGAGCATAGATGCAAAGACCGGGTTAACCTGTCAGGTCTCTACCCAACAATATTGACCCATTCCCGTCGTGTCTTTGCATGTGGGGATCTGCTGATACGACCGACAACCGATCGCGTCTTCGCGTGCGAGTCCCGAGGATAGGAGCAGTCAAAGTCAGGGTCAGAAGGTATGAAAGGCGAAACCCACACATGAATGAGAGGAAAGTGGGGGCATTACTTCGATATAGCATAATTTGTCATCGTGTTTAAGTATACGGCCTCTTCCCACCAGCCTTTTTAATTTTGCCTCCGTACCGCCTCTATCGTAGACGCGTAAAATCGTGTTCGGACGCCGTAAACACAGTGGGCTGGTATTTCGAGCACAATCAAGGCCAATGGATGTGGATGACAAGACCAGTGGGGATTCTAGGCAGATTCGGCGCCTGGACGACACTGTGATAAACAGAATCGCAGCTGGAGAGGTAGCATAAATTGAGGGGTAATATATACAAGCATATTGAACGCCTTTCAGATTATTCATCGACCTGTCTCGGCGCTCAAAGAAATGTTGGAGAACGCACTGGACGCAGGAAGCACTGCTATCAAGATCACCGTACGAGAGGGTGGATTAAAGTTACTTCAGATACAGGATAATGGTTGCGGAATACGCGTATGTCTCAGCACTTCATCTGACCATGGGCTCGCCTTGAAGTATGGGCCAGAAAGCAGACTTGCCAATTTTGTGTGAGCGGTTTACTACATCCAAGCTGAACACGTTCTCCGACTTGTCCTCTCTTCAAACATATGGCTTTCGTGGCGAGGCTCTGGCTTCTATCTCTCATATTGCGCATTTATCCGTCGTGACAAAAACGAAAACAGACGCATGCGCGTGGAAGTCAGTGAGGTATTCTTCAATACCGTAAGACTGCTAGTGATATTGACTTCGCAGGGCATACTACATGGATGGTGTTTTAGCACCGCCTAAGCCCGGCCAGTCAGCTGAGCCAAAGCCATGCGCAGGTAATGAAGGGACGCTTATAACGGTAAGGGATGCTTCTTTATTAAAGCCACGCTGATGGTGCCTCGTTACCACTAGGTCGAAGACATGTTCTACAACACGCCGGTTCGATTAGGGGCGCTGAAGTCGACTACGGATGAATACAAGCGGGTACTTGATGTCATCCAGCAATATGCGGTGCACAACTCTGAGGTATCCTTCCTGTGCAAGAAAGTAAGTCAGCCACAGCATCAGACCATCCTGTCTCGAACTTGAGGGTGCATGCAGGCCGGGCAGGCTCAAGCAGACGTATCGACACCTGGTTCCTTAACTATCTCACAAGCCATCTCGCTTCTGTACGGTGGCGCCGTGAGCAAAGAACTTCTGCATGTCACAGTGACCTCCAACAATGCGGGTACCACAAGAAAAGGGAAAGGGAAGCAGGCCGACGAAGCATGGAGTGCAGAAGCGTATGCATCGAGTGTCAATTACCAATCGAAACGTTTCACGTTTCTCCTCCTCATCAATCGTGAGTCAGCCGGAGCTGCGACCGCAGGCCGCTCAGCTCCGCTATAGATCGATTAGTGGATTCACAGCGCATCAAAAGGGCTATTGAATCGGTGTATTCCGCGATCCTGCCCAAAGGGGCGTCCCCTTTTGTCTACCTGAGGTACGCCCGCTGTACCCTTTCGTTCCCAATTACCGCCCAATTACCGCTGACTGGGCTTTGGTCAGCATCACAATCGATCCAAAGGATCTAGACGTGAATGTCCACCCTACAAAGAAAGAGGTCCACTTCCTGAATGAGGATGAAATCACCGAGGAGATTGCAACAGCAATACAGAGGAAGATTTCAGAGGAGAGCACTAGCCGTACATACGAGTACCAGGTGATATTCCCTTGATGAATTCTTGCGCGTGCATTCCATCCCACTGACGGCCCCGAAGACTGTATTGACCGGAGGGGTTTTGGAGGAGCAGGCGGAAAGTCGGCGCCCCAGCAAGCGCCGGAGATTAGAGGAGGATGCAGAGGAGGAGGCGGGTATCCCTTCTACAGGTGGGTGAACCCTGCGACATCCTGCATTGAACCCTCACGCGGCACGGCCAGCCCCGAAAAAAGTGTACCCGCAGCACAAAGTTAGGACTTCGGCCACAGACCGGACATTGGATTCGATGTTCCCTAAAGCGAATCCATCTCAAATCCAAGATGTGGTCCCCGATCCTGCGTCAGCGAAAGGGCGGGAGATCAAGGAATCGATCTGTCGACTCGCAAGTGTATCAAAATTGAGGGTCCGAGTCACTAAGGAAAGACACGAGTGTGGGTGTGTGTTCTGTTCTTTGTCACGCCACGCCGACGGAATCCGCAGTGCTAAGTGAAATCATCGAGAACCACATATTTGTTGGCATCGCGGACCTCCGTCATTGCCTGTCTCTCATACAGCACTCAACAAAGCTATATCTCGTGGACTATGGTACACTCTCGTGAGTCACGGCCCGTGACTGTCGCGGCCCGCAGCCGACCCGTTCTCAGTGAAGAATTGTTTTATCAGCTGGGCCTCCGCCAATTTGGAAATTACAACCGCCTGAGGCTGGAACCTCCACCCTCAATACAGACCCTCGTCAAGCTCGCGGTTGAGGCGGAGCCCGATTTTCCACATGCCACGATGTCGGTGGATCAGGCAGTTCAGACTATCGTCGATATCCTGGTTTCGAGAGCGGAGATGCTTGAAGAGTACTTTGGTTTGAAGATTGACTCTCACGGCTGTCTGGTGACATTACCGCTGTTGCTTCGCAATTATACGCCGAACCTCGATAAGCTACCTCTCTTTTTAATGCGTCTCGGGCCGCAGGTGAGCTCGGTACACACTCGTGGTATGGACATACTCTCACTGTGAGGCTCAGGTGGACTGGACGTCGGAAGAAGAATGCTTTGGGTCTTTTATGAAGGAGCTCGCCTACTTCTATGTGCCTGGTCCCTCTGTGGCTCAATCGCAAGTAGCCAGTCTGGATCCGGATCAAGGTACTATCGACTCGGAGCGTTGGCAGATACAACACGTCCTGTTTCCGGCGATGAGAAAATTCCTTGTCGCGCCAAAACGGCTGCTCGAGCGCGACGTCGTGCAGGTTGCTAACCTGCCAGACCTGTACCGCGTATTTGAGCGTTGTTAATTGGCCGGGTGCGGAGTCCTGAAGTTGAGTAGAGCTGTAAAATAGACCTGGAACCTGAATGGGATTGTTGCATAATAACGGCGGGGGTATTAGCCAGCCATTTGAACGCTCGCCTGCTCGCTGCTCGCTGCTCGCGATGGCAACCGCAATAGGGCCGACAGGGTCGACACCCCGAAATGCCTTTGCCGATTGCGTAGAATTGGATTGGGAGAGCAGTGTCTGGCGTGCGAAATCAGCAGGGGGACGGTCACCGCGTTCGGCCATTAATTCGTTTCACATCATAATGAAAAAAATATTATTTCTTGATTTTGCTCTCAGGAAATTCTCACGAGGCACACGTCAGACCCTTCCACCCCCTCCCGACACGGACGTACCACCTTTCGCTACAAAACCCAGTCGCGGTTGCGCCAGACGTTCTCCAACGCTCGACCCACCCCCCTGGCCATGGCCGTCGACACCAGCGACCCACTAGCCCATGTTACTGCGCCGCCCGCACATGAGACGCCAGAGGAGCGGGGGGTGAGAATCAGGGCCGAGCAGGCGGCCAAGGCTCGGTCGGACCGTATTGACGAGGCGCTGGCGAAGAGCGCGGCCCATGAAAAACGGCGGCGCAAGGCGACGAAGCTTCTCCTCCTAGGTCAAGCCGAGTCGGGCAAGTCGACAGTCCTCAAGAGTGCGTGAACCTCGTCCTTGCTGCTATGAGATGTCTTACTAATTTGGCTCGACCGAACAGACCTCCAGATCCACTACTCACCAGAGAAGTTCCATAAACTGCGTCCGGTGTGGTCCCTAGTCGTCCTCTGCAACACGTGTCGATCGGTGGTCGCTGTTCTCGATGCCATCGCGCAGGCACAGGTCGAAAAAGACCCTCGGGCAGCCGAGCTGCTTACGGACATGCATCGTCGCTTGATCATGGGGCTCTCGCCGCTGCGAGAAGTCGAACAGACAATCAAAAACAGGCTGCTCTCGCAGGCAGAACGCCATGCGCTCGCTTCGGTTACGGGATACGAAGAGGCCCATCAAGATCTAATACAAATCGAATGGGGTGAAATACCATCGCAAGACGACGAGGAGGAGATGGTTTGGAAAGCTGCTGCGAAAGGGCTGGAACTCGGACTCGACGGTCAAGTAGATTCGCAAGACGGTCCACAAAACCTCCTCCCGGATGTTGACCCGGGTAGGCGGGTGTCTTCCCAACATGGGAGGGCTCGACGGGGCAATGGAACTGTGGCGGCCGTTGAGGACGCCATTGGAGTCCTCAGGGCATGCGAGGAGGATATCAAATCGCTTTGGCAAGACAACGCCATCCGGACTCTCCTGAAAGCCCGCAAAGTGAGAGTCCAAGATATCGGCGGCTTGTAAGTATCCTCTCTACTCCGATTATCGGCCTTTATTTTGATACCACCAAACCTTAGCTTCCTGGATGATGTTGAGCGTGTCTTGGATGTCAAGTTTCTACCAACAGATGGTACGCACCAGCTCCACATTGACAAAGGATTTTTGTTGAGTGACAATGTACTGTAGAGGATATTCTTCGCGCCCGCATCCAGACTCGTGGGGTCCAAGAACACCGAGTACGTACGATCTAGACCCATTGCTACAATATTCGTTGCTGAACCCCCACTACAGTTTGAGTTGCCTGCAGGGTTTGGAGAGCTGTGGGTGTACGATGTCGGTGGTGCAAAATACCAACGTGGTCAGTGTTCTGTGTCTATTCCCAATTTGGGACACACTGCTGACCCTGGTGATGCGATCTCTAGCTGCCTGGGAACCGTTCTTTCAGGATGGTTCGTGCGGATGTTATTTGCAGTCCTACAGATACATAACCAATTATCTCTTCCATTGCAGTCAACGCGCTGCTTTTTTTGGCACCTATATCAGCGTGAGTCTCTCTGTCGAAGGGGTGTGACCATGCCATAATGACCTGCACACGTAAAATTACAGGTGGGACCAAACACTCAAGGAAGACCCGACAATCAACCGTTTGGTAAGTCGGGGAAAAGCATTTTGCCCGCACCCATTCAGTCGGGATGGTGTGTCGACGGAGAAGATTAACTACCCCGCTCACAGGTCGATAGCCTGGCCTTGTTCAAGGTGCGTTTGGCTGTGCCCCCGCTACGGACGACCCTGACTTGAGAAAATTCACACCCCCGTTTATTTGCATTCGTTTCGATGTCAAAACGCCTCGTGCTCCCTGCCTGTCTGTCTGGAATGACATACGATCCGATTGACGCGCCCGTTCCGGCGTCGGGGGGAACTCACTGACCGGGCGGGGCCGTTCACTGTGGAAACCTTCGCAGTCGCTATGCAAGTCAGAGCTGCTGAGGAATGCCCAGATAGTGCTCTTCTTGAATAAGTGTGACGAGCTCGAGCAAAAACTCGCGCTCGGTCTGCGCGTCGAGGACTTTGTGCAGCTCAGCACGAAGCGCGAGGCGGGGAACGATGTGGAAAGTGTCAAGACTTGTGAGTACATACGTATTTTATTTACTACTACGCCCTCCCCGCGGGCTTGCTTCTGTCTTCTTCCTTCCTAATCCGCAAAGCGATGCGCCCTGTCAAACGACCCGATTTTGACCAGCTAGGAAATGGAAAATGCTCGGTGTCTGACGGACAGGCCGAAACAGGTTCGCTTTCTCTGTGTGCTCCTCGTGGTACGCCTGACGTGCGCAGGCTCGAGGGATCATCTTGAGTACAGAACGCACGGCGCATATAGGGTCCGGGACAACAAACAAGGAGTGACGGAAATTCTGACGTACATTATCCACTGCCAGACCTTAAACGCGTTTTTTACAGTGTTTTCACCAAGTACGGGACCAGTAACCCAAATCGGAAGTTGTATCAGCACTGTACCAATATCACTGTACGTTTTTAGCCATCTGATTTCCCACTCGCTCCCTCCCTGTGTGCGATCACTCGGCTGACCCGGCGAGGCGACTACAGGACCTAACATCGACGCGCGCGCTAATTGGGAAGGGTGAGTATCTAAGCCCCTCACTCCTCGCTGGGTTGGGTCGAAGAGACGCCACTGACGACGGGTCTTCGCGAATGCAGTTATGGATCTTATCCTTAAACAGAATTTGGAAGGGATGTCCGCGTTATGAGGATGGAGCGGAAACGCGGAAACGCGGAACTCCCTGGGCTCTGGGTTCGGTTTTTTCGGCACGGAAGTGTATGAACATCATTTGGGGGAGCAGCGGCGGAGGGGCACGGCTTCGAAGGTGGGGTGGAGTGGATACAAGAGATACACTCCTATAAGAGACGCTGGAGCTGGATAGTATGCTTGCATCGAGGAACGACACGGTAAATCGGTCTGCACCCCTTACGCCCACGCACGTTAGGGGTACACAGAACCGGAGCACCAGAGCTTCGCGACAGCGGTTTGGTTGGTTTGGTTGGCTGGATGGTCAGGTTTTCATTATACTCTACTGTGTTGTCGTACAGTTTTGTAATTCGTTCTCCAATGTGATGTGACAAGCTGCGTGGTTGGGATTAAGATTAAGATGGGAGGAGATGAACGCATCGATCGAGATCGAGATAGAGGAAAGCGAGGCGTGCGCTTAATAGTTGGATGACAAGGACACAAGAAGGCAGGCAGGCAGGCAGGGCGATGGATGGGTGACGCCACCCCGCGCCCGAGCCGAGTGCGTCCTGAGCATTTGCCGAGGCGACGGGAAGGTAAGTCACGGGGAGCGGGTAGCGGGTAGCCTCGCGACAGCCTCGCGAGGGCAGCATGGCGAAATGGAGAATTTGTGCGCGTGGGATGCGTGTTGGTGCTGCGACGAGAGCTCGATTATTCCGTTATTTATTGATTGCCTTTTTAGCACCCAAACAGACCCAAATAGGACCCGGCGGAGCACAGCGGGGGTGTGACAGGAAGTAGGTGACCTGTCACAGGGTGACAAGGGGGGGAACAAGGGGGGTTAGGTGGGTGGTTGGGAATGAATTGAATGGAGAGTTGAATTGGGACTGAATGTGTGGATGGAGCGTGGAAGGTAGAAGAGAAGAACGGAGGGGCAAGGAGGGGCAAGGAACGCTGATTTGCATTATCGATGGCGCAGTGATTGTTCGCAGTGTTCGCAGTTTTCGTGGTCTTCGAAGCGTTCGCAGTGTTCGGTGTGTCGTGGCGTCTCTATGAAGGAAGTAAGCAGCAGCGCACTCACAAGAACAAGGGGACCTGCACCACTGGTTCTGATTCTGATTCTGTTCTGGAATGAGCCCCACGGTAGAAAACGCACGGTGGTTGCCGATCACAGGCTAGAGTGGAGGGTAAATTAGCGTTGGCGGGCCGAGTGGGCGAGTGGCGAGTGAGGAGTAAGCGAGGAAGTTATGCAGCCATTGGTGATGCCACTAGTGATGATGATGATGCCCAGGGGAAAGGACGAGGCCATGGATCCGAAGCGAAGCGGAAGGACGGACGGACGAACGGAGAGGGAGAAGCGGCAGCCGTAGTAGTAGTAGTAGCAGTAGAGTAGCAGCAGTAGAGTAGCAGCAGTAGAGTAGCAGTAATAGTAGCAGTCACAGTCACTCAGGATTGAATGGAGATAGTGCCACACGCCACGCGCTGAACAACCCATCTGCCATCTGCTCTATCTATCTAAATGCCATGCTATATGCTGTATACCTGCTCCTTATATGCGAGCCTACCTATATATAAAATCCTCCTAGCCTCTCCTACTTCACCTGAAATCCGATCTCCCACTTTTCACGCACACCCATCCACGCCTCCACGCCCAGGGCGAAGAGAACGACGACGACGACGACGACTACGACAACGATACGTCACCAGATATCTGGGCAACTCATCCACCACCTTGCTGCAGCCGCCGCCGCCGCCGCCTCCTCTTGATTCACTCCCCCCCCCGTTAGCGTCACCCCAACGCCAACGCCAACTCCAACACCCACGCCCACGCCCCCTCAACCCTCGACCCCGACTCCCCGCAGTAGCAGAGCAGCTCTGCGATGGCCCGCGTAGCCAGCCCCCTCGACCGCTGGGCACCCTCCTACCCTCGCGATGATGCCCGCGACGAGCGCACAAGTTTTTCCCAGCCTCAGCACGATTTTGGTGGTTTCTCCTCGACGTCGTTCAACGCATCGTCCCAGAGGCCCACTTTGTCCCATCTCCGTCTCGACTCTGACAGTGGCATCAACTACGGTGCCGGCGCTGCTGCTGCTGCCGCTGCCGCTGTAGTCCGTCGTAATACCCACCCACGCCCCGGACATTCGATGGATACAATGTCCTCCGCTAACGAAGACGCCTTCTACCGCTCCCCAGACCAGTATCAGCAGTCCCCCCTCCCCGCTGCCTTTTCCTCCCCCGATACGACCATGTCCATGGACTGGGTATCCTCAGCGCCCCCAACCAGCCACGGCCGCCCCACCACGGCCGGCCACCAGTCTCGACCATCCTATTTTGGTGAGCCCCAGTATGACAGCTTTGGTGCCGTCGTCAGCGGCGATGCCCCCGTCAACTTGCAGAGTCCCTCCCATGCCTCCCCCCCAACCCAGTCTGCCTCGTACCCGTACTCCCCACCAGGGTCCTTTTCCAGCTCCAGTGCAAGCTACATGCAGCAGCAGCAACAGCAGGCGAGGCAACGCGGCTTCTCCAAGAGCAGCCCCCCGCCCACTGCCAACTCAACCACCACCATCGACCCCTCCCTCCAGGACGCCGCTGCAACCAACATCTGGGTCTCAAGTGCCGCTCAGGCCGCGTACAATAGTGGCGCCAACCAGGGCAAACCCACTTCCTCCATGTCGCGCGCAGAACTCGAGGCGGAGGTCACTCGCCTTCGCCAGCGCGTATCCGAACTCGAAATCGGCTACCACTGGTCCGAACTCAAGGTCATGAAGCTCGAAGCCGAGGCCCATCGCAGCGGTAGCACGAGCGGCAGCAGTGGTGCTGCCACCTCCGATTCTGCTGGCTCCCGATCCCCCGCCGGTGGCGCCGGAGACCGTCCGTCGATCCCCGCGGTTATGGGTGGAGTCGCCCCCAGTGAAGAGTTCGCTGGCTCCTGGCGCGCCCGTACCGATGCCCGCATCAAGCGTTTCTGCGCTCTCAACCGTGCCGGTAACGCTCTCTGCGCTTGGCACGACTCGCGACGTGAACGTCGCGCATACCCACCCCGGCAGGCCCCTCCCGGCTATCTCAATTGTGGGTGCACAAATGAGGAAGGTGCGTGGCTGTCCTTGTCTTGTCTTGTTCTGTCCTGTCCTGTCCTGTCTCCTGTCTGGTCCAGCTCCCGTTATCTTATTTCAAATATCCCCCACCCTCCCCTCTCCCCCCTTCTCCCTCACTCACCCGGCCTGAAGCGAGATGGATGAACTGACACCCTTATCTCTTTTCAGCCCTGTTTGAAGAATCCCTCGCCCGTCACGGTGTGGGCAGCTACCACCCCGGCGAGATGGTCCGAATGGATCCTGCACTCCGCAATCCTCTCCTCAAGTTGCTCGAGCAGCGCTTCGGCTACGTCGATGGCGACTTTGAGCGCGATTCCCGCAATGGCCTCTGGATCGACGGCGAAGGCCACGAACACTGGGAGACGATCCTCCCCTCTGGTAAGCCCGCCGTCGGCGGCGCGCGGAGGCGCGGCTCGGAGAACAAACACGCTTCATGAGCCTAGAGGAAGCCTTGGGCGCATGTGCGTTTTGTTTGCCCTCGGTTGGTCGGTTGGTCGGAATCGTTTTGGTGGATTACGTCTGTATGGAAAGATTCGTAACGAACAAACGGGGTCTGGCGTGCGTTGCACGGCCAATGTACACATTGACCCAACCCTCAATGCTCGCTCGCAAGTTCTGATACATTGGTTTCGATTTTCGCAAAGTCTCCTCCCCCCCACGACGCGTCTCGTTCTGCTTGTCCAGTAACAGCAAATATCACGCCGGACGTGGAGAAGGTCTCGAGTTACTTCCCCCTCCCCCTCCCCTTGCACTTCTCCCCTCCTCCAGTACTCTCCTCCCAAGTACCCTCCCCCATTCCCGATCCGCTCCTGCCCCCAATCTCCCTCATCAATTATCAACGCGAGGGCGATCCCCTGATCGTGTTTGTGCCTCCCCAACCCCTCGCCCATCGAGTACATCCGCCAGTTCCTTCTATCCTTCCCTGCCCCCCCCCCTCCCCTCCGTTATTGTTATTCCCTTGTGTTGCCTGCCGCATGCCCCGCTGTTCTCTTGACTTTTGTTTTGAATCTCACTTCGACCTATGCACATATGCTGCTCTCTATCCCAATATTACTCTCTCTCGTCTTTCCCGCCTCGCCCCCCCTTCCCCTACCTTGCGGATGCAATGTCACATCAGTTTCGTCACATCACCCAACTATCCATTTGTATTCTGTAATCACAATTTTTCTTCTTTTTCTTTCATTGCATTCGTTTGTCACTTTCGTATGTCGCGACGACCGTCTCCATTGGAATGGGATAACCTTGCTTTGCTTCATTTCGCTCCAATCACCCATATTTTTGCCTCGGACCGCAGAATTTTAGATGGTCGTTTTCGTCCGAGATCAACGTGGGCGCAGGGTGAGTGGCAACAGTCACAGATAAGTATTTTGGAGTAAGAAGTGAACAGAAGCAGCAAGGGTCGTAATTGCGAGGTCCCGCGACGTACACATGTACACTCACGGCTGGAGGATCTTCTTCCCTGTCCACCCGATGGTGACTATCTTGAGCCCAGTAGAGCCACTTTTGGCGTGAAATACAATGACTCGCATGGGGGGAGGGGGGAGTCGTTGCGTTGCGGCTCGGCCGATCAAATTGTGGGATAACCCAATCGAGAGACAAATTGATCAAATAAAGTTTAAAAAAGTAAATTAAAAATTAAGGTAAGATTAAATTTTTTAAATAGCCCAACGACGCACGCACGCACGCACGCGTCACGGCGGGGGGGGTTTTTTTTTTTTGGGCTCCGTGGTACTGGGTTACTGGTCCCCCCCCAATGGGGGAAGACTCCCTGCTTGTAGGGTGGTTCCAAACGTTACGGTTTATGCGCTGCACGTAAAGGGTTGGGGGAACGCGGCTGGCGAACTGAGATGATATGCGCACTCTGGCCTACTCACCCCTCCCCCTCCTCTCACCGCCCCTTCCGTTGGTCACGCAGAACCCACCGTGGTGCTGCCTTGATGAGCTGATCACTGAGCGAGTGGGTTGCGGTGCCCGTTTTTGTATCCGTACCCCCCATGCTGGGCTGTGTTGTGTTTGTGTTTGTGTTTGTGTTTGTATTGTGTCGTATCACGTCGATGTGCTGCTGCTGTGTCCGGCCTTCCGTCCGTTCATTCTTATTACATCGTTCCGGTCAAACAGCAGGGCGGAAACGGACGCGGGACACGGACACGGACGGATGGGCGGATGGG
>Ga0307515_10008038_pt1 | contig 20673 bp, 18 predicted proteins | sample 17_EM_MG_FD_194513 | JGI IMG/M metagenome (GOLD analysis project Ga0307515, IMG submission 194513) | Populus trichocarpa ectomycorrhiza microbial communities from riparian zone in the Pacific Northwest, United States - 17_EM | ecosystem: Host-associated > Plants > Roots > Unclassified | place...
ACTTTTCCTTAACCGCTTACTCCCTTACTAGATACCTTCTAAATTTAGGTATAGTAGTAAGCTAATAAGGCGAGGGTATTAACGGAGGATTAAAATGCTTTACTAATTAATAATTAAGCCTTAAGGATACTATAATTAAGCTAAAGAGGTGGATTTTAATATTATATAAGGAATTAATTAAATCCAAATATACGTCCAAAACGTCCCTCCCCCGAATTATTACCCTAGATCTCTTTTAGTACTACTTTACCTAGATTAATAGTATAGTAACACACTACGCACTTAAGCGAATCTTTAACTCTATATATGGCGCGAAAGCTTTGATAAATAAGGAGAAGTAGGAGTAGGCTAATTAGGAGTAAAATTAGGGCGACTGCGACTGCGAGGACCCCTACCGATATGGCCTCCCCTGCTGCTATATGCTTATTTAGTGCTTAATATAAAGGCTTCCTATATCGCTGGCTTTAATCCATTCTTGCTAGTATATCGCGATAAAGCTAATTGCTGCTCTAGATTGGTAACCGCGATATATTAAGGATATGGCGTTTTAAGGTAACCCTTTGTTAGAGCACCTGGAAGCTCTTACTAGGATCCGGCTATTAGTTCTCCGCCTCCTTAATATTATTAAAGACCTTCCTGCTGAAGAAATGGGCGAGTTTGCTAATAAATTTAAAGACTTTAAGGTAGCTTAAATGGCTATTTTAAGTAGATAGGTAGAGCTTTAATTGCTACCTAAGGGCGCTTTACCTAAGGTTTCTCTAAAGGCTTACTAGCAGCTACCACCTAAAAAGAAGTACGGTAAGGCTAACTAGCGCGGTAAAATAAGCGCTGAGATTGCTGAATGTGCTGCCGATGTCGCTGTATAAGAGTTTTAAAAGGAAAGATAGAAGGAGGCCTGGAAGTATATACCTGCTTAACCGAGCGGTAGTATAGATCTTAGCCACTTTCTGATTTAAAACGAAGAACTGGCCGATGAAGTAGATAAGGATATTAAGGAGGATAAGGAGGATGAGCAGCAACCGTTTAATGAGCCGTTGGTGCTGTATAACGAAGTTTTAGGGGGGTTAGAGGATGAGGTAGTTATTTTGGAAACGGGGGAGGATGACGACTTGTGGCTTGATAATGCGGAAGTACTCTAAGGTACTATATTAGACGATCCTTACCAAAATATTGGTAAGAAGGAGCTTATTGTGACCCATTTGGTACCTAATAATTATTAAGAGCCGCTACCTCTCCTGCTCTATTAATCTGGTAGAGCGGCGCGCACTAGAGCTTAAAGGACCTATACTTGATTAGCTCGTGGTAATTTTATATTAATCTTAGGTGATACTGATGAGGGTCCTAGTGATCCTGAGCCAAAAGAGGTTGGCATTCCGTTGAAATTAAAGCGACTGTGATAGGGGGCTTTTGTAGACGCGTATAAGGCTTATAAAGCTAGCGTACTTGCTATTAGGTCCCCTAAGGCCAAGCGTACGCGTAGTGATAAAAAGGGAAAGGACCCTATTGAAATAGACGGTTGAATATTGGAGTATTACACATGTAGATAGTGCTTTGTTATTCAAAAGTTGTTTACGCGCTGACGATAGTGATCCGTGCGAGCTTACTAATTGCTAAGTAATCTGGTTCTGTGGGATGGTCCTGCCCTGAGACTGCCCGGCAAACATAATACCGTCCAATCATGCGCTTATCATAATAATACAACGCCATATACAAAATCTGTTTTCCAAGAGCGAGATCTATCCGAGAAGCGTATGATCCACTCTTAGCTACTCATGAACCTTGATTATAACCTTTCCTCTAGGATGTCCGCTCTCTGACTTTGCAAACGCTTCCTTGAATTCCTCCAAGTTCCACACGCTATCCACCACGGTCCTAGCCTCGCCATTCTCCAGCAGTCTAGCAATTTCTTTTAGCAGCCAGCCTTCAGGCTTCATGATGAAGAAGTGGTTAGCAACGTCTTTCGGCGCATTTTCCTTCGGCTTGCGGTTCTCGGGGGGCTCCCTGATACTGATCAAGACACCGCCATCTTTAACCGCCGTCCATGCATCAGCGAGGGTCTGATTGCCAAGCATGTCAATTATGAGGTCTACTTTTGGGTTGCCCGCGGCAGCCCATGCACCGAGCGACTGCTGCTTGTAGTTGATAACTTCGGTGATGCCGAGGCTCTTGACAAAGTCAACGTTATTGGGGCCGGCCATCCCAATGATATCTTTCACGCCTGCTATTTTGGCGAGCTGGGCGACCCACACACCAACAGCTCCCGATGAAGTGGTGATCAAGACCCGCTTCTTTGAGTTCTCTAGCTTGCCGGCCTCGTCATTCCAGCCAGGATTGAGGCCACCATGTTCGAACAGAGCCTGATAGGCCGTAAAGGCGCTCAGCGGGACGGATGCTGCTTCTTCCCATGACAGATTCTTCGGCTTCAATGCGAGCTCGCTCGTCAGCGCAATCGTGTACTCCCGGGCGTTGCCTGTTCGACCAGCGTCAATGCGTGTGTAGATTTCCGCACCAGGCTGGAACGGCGAGCTGGCGGGCGCGGTAACCACAACCCCGCTGAGATCATAACATGGGACGCCAACCTTGCCGGGCAGTACTATTTGTGGGAAGTCCCTGACCCACAACAGCTCGCCACTGCAGGGAGCGGTTGCGTAGACTTTGATTAGATGCTCATCGGTGCCTTCCTTAGCTTGCTGGATGGGAAGCTCGGTCAATATCAGGTCCGTTTTTTGGAAGTCTGGTTGCAGGATGGATCGAATCTGAACCGGTAGTGATGTGGAAGACATTGGAGATGTGAGAGTAGCTCTTTGATATATCTGGGAGTATTACTGATGGTAGAGGATGGTGAATGAATATAAATTTTTGTCTTGCTAACTGAGTATTGGAATTTACGATTGAAGCTTGTGCTGTTGATACTGGGAAGCAATAGAAACTTGACGGAGGTCCATCGCGGTTATATACGCACAAGTCTCCTTCAATTCGCGCACAATCACCAGTGCATTCCGCGGAAATCGATACAATGCCAATGTTCCTATACCATTTCCATGAGCAGCGGCTATGCGCCTTGATTACTTCCATGATGTTATTTGTTACGCAATTCAACGCCGAGCGAGGAAAGTTGAGTACCCGACGTCCTGTTAGGCTCTCGGGTATTTGATACACAACGAGCTTAGTCTCTCGCATCTCGGAAACGGAGAAAGGTAAAACTCACCTGCTTAGGTTAGTCCCAGAGTCGCCCGCTGCAGGATCTCCCCCCCGCAGCGCGGTACACACACGCAATTTCGCTTTCTTGCACACTAGAGAACTTCAAGTTTAACTCTTACAATTAAGCTTAAAAATTTACAAGTGCACATACCTTGCTTAGGAGTGCACAGCCTTTTTCGTAAGTGCACAGTATCTACGCTGGATGGTGCACTTGGCTAAATATTAGCGAAGTTGCGTGTGTACCGCGCTGCGCAACAGGAGACGCCGGAGCGTACCGGCTGTATGCAGTCAAGGAATATGCTCGTAAACACTTCCTTGGCATGGTGTGTAAGCAGTTTTTTCCAAGAGTGCCAATTGGCAGTCACGGCAGATGACTCCAACTTCAAGTCAGCACGAATGTGTATGAATCGACTTCAATCTCTTTGTGCTTTCGTTAGTCGTAGGTGATTTGTTTATGTGATACCGGTCGTCACGAACACGATCATGCAGCAGTCACCCCTCCAACCTTCCACAAGAACCGCGAACCGAGCTTCACTAGCTTGCGTGCAGTGCCGCAGCCGCCATCTCAGATGTAATGCAGCAATTCCAACTTGCTCTCGATGCTCTAATGATGGCAGCCAATGTGTCTATCTGAAGTCACGCAGAGGCGGTAGGGTCCGCGCCGTGGCGCCGCAAAACGAGACCCGGACGACGTCTCCTCCATCCCTGTCCAACCAACCTGTGACTATACCACCCTTACGTAGTACCCAATCTGGGGGTTTGGAGAATACTCCTATTCTCATATCAGATCAATCCGAATCTTCGAACTCCAGCGGCTCCAGCCTCGCGGATGATGATCATGTCGTCGGATTTCAAATAAACGGCGCCAGGGAGTCTCTCTTGGATCTTTACTATACCTTCTTCCATATCTCTCAGCCATGCGCCCTTCCGATCCATATTTTCAAGCAAAAGCTCAACGAAAAAATTCCTGGAATGAAAGTATTGGTTTTGGTCATGCAATTTATTGGCTCACTCTATGCACCAACCATCTCATCAGCTCCATTAGAGGAGCAAGTGAAGATTACTTTAGGGGAATCACAACCATACGCAAGTAGATATGAAGTCCAAGCGCTAATTCTGTATTCAATTACGGTGTATTGGTGTGGCAATATCCAAAGAGCGCGCGAGCTGCTTGACATGGCTACCAGCCAAGCGCTTACTATCGGCATGAATCTCAGGCAGTTTGCAATTGGGAATTCTGAAGGAGATCTAGTTCTGGCCGAGAGCTGGCGAAGGACATGGTGGCAGTTATATCTCACCGATGCACATATCGCATCTAGTAATCATGCAACAACTTTTGGCACAAGCCAGAGGGAAGTGCCTGCCACTGTTGAGCTTCCATGTGAAGAAGCTGAGTACAATTCAGGGGTACGTCCTGCAAGGCCCAGTCAAGTGGCTTACGGTTGCTTAAACGTGTCTTCAGAATATCCCTCATCCTAAGACTTTGGATGATTACGATAATCGGGAATTCGCGATAGACCATACAGATTTCTCATCATTCGCCTACCTTGTTGGTCTAGTACGAAGCCTTGACCATATAATTATTGGTATTCCCCGGGACTGCGAAGAGAGTGTCAAGATGATGTGCGCGAACGCAGATGCTAGCATTGCGGCTTGGCTATCGCTGCTTTCGAAGTCCAAGCATAAGCTGTTTAGAGATGACGGAACGCTGGACGAACTTCTATTTAAAGCAAATATATTGGTCCAAGTGTAAGTCAGCTCTAATAGTCCCAACTCAGGCAGAAGGTTCGTATCAGGTTACCGCTGTAAGTTGATCACATAGCTACCGGTCTGCCCATTAGCTCCCATATCAAGGCTTCATATGCATGCATTCTAAGCTCTCAAGCTAACATCCAATAGTTATACGGTGGATCTCCATAGATATCTCTCAACCCTTAAATACAGCGCGATCGAAAGCGTGTCTTCATGTTCCCCGCCACCGCCACCAGAACGCTTAGCGCCAGTTTATTACTGCGACGCACATATTCACACAGCTAAAATCCTGTGCGCCATTGAGAGAATGACTGATATGCTCACTCTTCCCTGCCGCATGGCAGTCCATACCCCTTTCTCTATTTGCATTATCGCCAATATTACCATTGCACATCTCTCGGCCTGCAAACACATTCTCAAAGGTGAGCAACTCAGAGTCGCAAGAGAGCGCATAAGAGTTGCCATGGGCTCCCTTGAGATCTTTTCGGAGGTGTGGCCGCGGGGAGAGAAGGTGGTGAGGGAGGTCAAGACCATTGCAAAGGAGTTACTGAGCTTAGGGCCTGGAGCTGAATCTGAAAAGCCGCCTGAGGGCGGAAGCTTGCTAGATGAAAACGTCCCACAGATCCTTAATGATAGCCCAATTATCCATGCGGAACTCTTCACTGGGACCAACCCGGCTGATTACTTTGATTTCCCAGGTTCTGGCTTGGAACTAGGATTAGAGTTTGCAAGAAGTGATCTGACTTCGAGTACTGGCTTTCCATTCGACGCTACTATTCATTACTAAGGACATAACCCTTCGGATCAGTGTAGGCTATTCGGGGACTCGTCTCACGGGAAACGGCGTATGAAAGTAAGCCTGGAGCAATGGCATTGCTCCTTTGGTACCCGGTATGTCTTTTAAGTCCTTTGGAGGTTTCGTTTTGCGTCTCCACTCTATGGTTTTTAAATATAAAGAGGTGATGCTGCCCATCGAGGTCTTGAGTATCTTGACCATACAACACATTAACGTGGCCACGAACACAAAATCCACCCTATCTAGAGAGACTATTCAATAAACACAGCAAAGATGGTTCACACGATCGAGGACCCGGTCTTTGACAGAAGGTATGCAACCTAGTATAGATTACCCCAACGGAACGGCCGTGTACTCCTGCTCCAACGCTTCATAGCTAAAGATTACGACAGCAAACCGCGCCCGGCCATAAAGATGCTATACAACTACTCTCTCCGCAACGTTCCAGGCTTCTCCGTCATCGGCTTGAGCGTCTCCTTTCCCCCAGGTGGCTCCTCGCCTCCTCACCGCCACGGTGGAGCGTCCGTCGCGGGCGTTGTCATCTCGGGAACCGCGTACAATAAGATGAACAACGACCCGACACTCGTTCTGGAAAAAGGGGAGACGTGGTATGAGGCGCCAGGCTGCCACCACAAGATCAGCATGAACGCGAGCGATACTGAGGATCTGATGCTTTTGGCAACTTTCGTGGTAGAGACGAAGGTTGTGGAGGAGGGTGGATTCGGCGCTCTGGTTCAGGTTGACGAGGAGTATAAGGATCTTGAGTTCCCGACGTCTTGAAGGCAGCGCAATAAGATTGTTTGGACAGTGGATTAGTCTTTAAGGTTTTAGGTGGAGAATTCTAACAAAACAAATAATGCTAGTTTCATATCATTCATTACAAAGTTTGCATCTTTGGTGTGACGACTATTGCCTCCAGTGTCATTTCTCCGCAGTCAGTATCCCTTCCCCTGGTAGCGTCCTACCATCTGGTGATCCGTGCGTTGGCAAAATGATAATTGGGCATTTCAACTTGGTTCTATTGGCTTTACTCTTATCGATAACCGGCGAATTTTACCAGGCGGGATACTCGAGCATGATCTGTGCATACCCGGATCGCCGAGCGAGGGCATTCGGCAGCTTCCGCTACTGTAAATTATTTCAGAGTTCGGGAACAATCTGGAGAATTCTATTCCTCGCTTCGCCGATGATGCAGCTTACACAGCACCCTTGTTTGCGGAGGCGCTAACGCCAGTTAATAGTGGCATGATTTATGGTCAATGATTCTAGTGGAACGTCGACCGGCAGCACGTTGGTGTTAGTTTAAGAGCAGTTAGTGAGCAACCAGCCTAGATGAGTGAAATTCCTCAAAGAAATCTTATAACTTATTTATTCTCCTCATCTACATCACTTTGATATCCCGTAAGGACAATACGTCTCACCATGAGTCATATCAGCTTGGAGATGCTTTCCATAGAACTCAGTTTTATGACCTTGCTGCAACTCTCTTCACCAAGAGATGTTTATTGTACTATCTGTACGTCCCTCTACTGTTGTCAAATCCTTAGAAATCACAAACACTTTATCTTCGCCACCGTTGTCCAAAGAGTGTTTGCATCACTGGTCTTGCCTGATGCCGTTCTGGCCTACAGTGCCTCCCTAGTGTCCAGAGTTACCTCGCAATTAACCAACTAGGATAGTACAACAGCATGAAATTCCTACGATTCCTAAGATCCAGGAAGAGCCTTCACGGACATTAGACGCCAACGCACCTTGGCTTTTTTCAGAAGGCAACAAGACGAAGTAGGTGGACGCAGATCTTCGCAACTTGACTGCCTCAACTCCGCCCCGTCGGATCCGGTCGGTTGTGGACTTTTATCAACGATTATGCCCAGAAATCTCTGGCAAAAGTGTAAAGCTTTATCCATCAGCGAAATAAGATGCCACATGACTGCGGGAACCTAGGGCTTGGGCATACTAATTCTTTTGGACAATGAATATAACCGTGTGCATCGCGCATTCTGCGATTCGAGGCTTACCGTAGGCTCTTTAGCGGCCGTGCCCAGGAAGCTCGGGAGCAAGTGATGCTGGGCTAAATTGCCGAATAACATGGCCGGGCTTTCTCCATGGGAGCTAAAGGAGCTTAACTGTATCTAGTCACAAGATTCGAAGATATCGTCGATGAACTAGAAGGTTGTATTTAAACTTCCGCATCCCACTCCAAAGCTACAGACTAAGAAAGTTAGGGCATGTGTTCCGGACAAAGACTGGTCGGATAATACAGGATTACTTGATTTCACTAGCCAAGACGTCAATCTTCACTCGAAACTCAGATACAGAGACGAGAATCCTTCGGCGGAAGAAAGGCTCGATGCTTGAAAATTAGGGGCAGGCTTTCTCAAGGCTGGGCCCCGGTTCAAGTGGGACCAAGAATTGCGGGTCAGGCTAGGCAGTATTGAGTATTGAGCTAGCCTTAGGACCCCAACAGATATCCAGCATCCTGGCGCATCCCGTGGTTAGCGTGTTTTGTCAACTTTCCCCTACAAAAAGGCCGTGCGGGAGCGGCTGCCCTAACCACCGGAACTGAAAGATGCTGTACTATAACATAGTGATCTTGGCATATGCAACCTTTTTTCGTGCGGGCTTTCAGATACGTATTATGCAATCTTGCAATTTTCACAATTAAAGAAACCCTTTGGATTTAATACATCCAAGAAATAGCAAGAAACTCAATACAGGGTCGAGATAATCGCCCAGTATCCGAGCTAACTAAAACCGTAGATTAAATATAGGCTTCAAAATTTCCCCTTTAGATGTCGGCCTGGTGCCGATCACTACTGTATTAGGGCTAGATCAGGGGTGCCTGTGACCCATCCATCATGTATTTATAGTCTCATTTTCTTCGTAGATCAATCTACAGACGAGTTCGTTCGACAGATTCCGATGACACTAGCGGATATTGATAACGGGCTGTCTTGAGCCATTCTTGGGCGATGCTATAAATATTGTTGTATGCGGTGCTTCTATGTCCCGCTGTTTCTTTGGGGTAGAAATCATGCTGCAAGCAGGGGGCCTATAGGCGTGTACACACATAGGGCAACTAAGGGAGTAAGGGCAGGCACACTATCAGTTTTACGGCAACCTTAATTTAAGCGGAAGCACGGTACGAACGGCAGACAGGGCAAAATAGGCAATCAGGACACTCTATCCCAAAGGACTGAGTCTCAGAGCAGTGACCTAACGGTATTTTCCCTCCCGTTGATGTAGTACGGGCGTGCTACCTGGAGGGGTATATGCTGTATTACCGCTCACGTCTCCCTTAGAGGTTTTTTGTACCTAACTTAACGGTATTCGTCTGCATGGACCCAGATGGGGACCGCATCAGACATTAATCAAGAATGAATAATGTATGCGGTGCATTAAATATTAAACGATCGTTATTGTTAAAGTAATACGTGGCTCTAGCCAGAAATATTATGAAGTAGTTTTGCCCAAGGCAACCCGCTGGGCTGAATATAGGAGGCTAGTTCAACCTTCCCCCTCAAACTTCCGGACTTGATAAGGTTGACTCGGCCTAGACGGGAGAATGATTATCTTTAGCTATGCTGTTGTTTACCAAATTATGAAGTCAATTCAGTTTCAGAGCGAAATAAATTTCATGTGATACTATATAGTTAGCAGGTAGAGCATAAAGCTTTAGGGGGTGGAAGTTGTTTTAAATCAAACGTGATTTATTCATACTGATTATCAGTCAAATCTCGCAGAGTAAAAGGGGAGACTTGGAAGCCGGCGTATGATAGTCATCACTAGTGGTTTGCATCACCGACTGAAGCCTTGGAGTCTGCCTTTACTTTCCTAAACGTGCCTTTCCCAAAGCGTTCTTCGGAAAAATTGCTTGAGTGGGATTGGTATGGACGCTGAGTTGTCATGTAAAGTTGATCTTTCACCTAGCAAAGGTGATGCGTCTCATTGTAATAAATAAGGGAAACGAGTCCATGGTCTGGTTGTCTACGGGAATGTGATAATTTAGGAGTAGGACCCTACCCTACCCGACAGCCTGGACCTACCGCGTGGTATTCCGTCTTCCTCTACATCTTTGGCTGGGGATGTGCATAGGGGACCTAGGTTGGGGCCCTAGGAAAAGACACCTAGTTCTTACACGTCTCGCTGTTCCTTTGGGGTAGAAATCACGCTGCAAGCAGGACTATAGGCGTATATATGGGGTGTTCGAATGGGAGCAAGGGCAGGATTACATCAATTCTACGGCAGTTACAATCTCAACAGGAAGCATGGTACGAATGGCAGACAGGGCAAGATAGGCGATCAGGACACTCCCTTATGGAAGTCTCAGAGCAGCGACCTAAAGGTATTTTTCCTCCTGTTGATGTAGTACGGGCGTCCTTGGAGGTTTTTTGTACCTACATTACGGCAGTAGTCTGCATGGACCTTAATTGGGACCGCATCAAACGTTAACCAAGAATCAATAAATAATAATTTAGGAGTAGGTGTTAATGATTCTTTGGCATTTCCACTCCGAATTAAAACTAGTAAGTATTCCGAATGCAGTGAAATATTATTGTTGAGATAGCGGTTCTATAAAACGGAGGACAATGAACCTCAGTACTATCTACTTTGTTAGGGAAATCACCCGTGTGCAATAGGTAAGACCAGGAGGAGAGTACACTTAGAAGGGCGACGTTGGAAAAGAGCTTGAGATTGCGGGAAAAGGTGTGTTTGGATTGTGGTACATGGAAAACTCCGTGCAAAAGTATCCCAAGTTAGGCGTCAACAAGGGTCCACGCGTGCCTAGGGAATCCCTGACGGCTGGCAAAGTGGGCTCATACTTTGCTGGACGGGAGAAAGCTGCGAACATGACGTGGAGTAAACATTGGAAACCATAGGATGAAGACTGCTATTACTGCTTAGGTAGGCTACGTGTTCATGTTTTCTGCTGGTCTAGTAATTAGAGCTTGTAGTGCACGAAGAAATAAGTGTCTGGGCTGGTTTGCATGAGCACAGCATGGCAATCGCGTAGTTACACGTTATGTGAACATGAAGGCATGGATGAGAGTTTCCGGAAGTTCGGAGTACTGCCGCTTCAACTTCCCTCGACCAGGCATTCTTGGTGTTTCGCAATGACAAGACTCGGTGTGCTTGAGTTTTCGTCATGCATCGTCACCTTTATCCGGCACGGTGCATATGAAGCATTGGCAGAGCTCACAGCCTTCTCGACACGATCAATGAGAAACGCAGCAGACAATTGTGCCTTGGATGGGTTGCAGTCGATCAAAAACCTGCTGTCTAGTGGTGAGACGGAGGGGAAGAAGCTTGAAGGCTGTGGATGCGACGCGATCGATTAGGCTGGACGCGTCGAGACGGTTTTGTCGATGATAGGCTGTGATTGGAAAAGGCACCCTTGCGTCAGAACGGGCGGCTGACGCTCTTCACCAATAATTTGGGTTGGCGGTATGCCTTGCCTACTCCCTCGCCCTTGCCGTTCCTCCCACCCCACCCAACGGAAGCAGGGCACAGCAGCAGCCGAACCATTTCATCCCTTCTTGCTCCTCTCTCTCACACACTCATATCAACACCTCCACGGCGTTTCTTGCCGCTTCTTTATCTCGCAATTATTACGTTCAATTTCCACACGGCTTACTGCCCGCATTTGTCACCTTCAGCTGGCCTCCACTTCCTAGTCTGCCGCTAAGCGCAGAGCCTTAGCGCCATCCAAGCGAGTCACCATCCGCCCAGCTTCCTCAAGCTCAGCCAGGTAAGATGATCGAGCCCACTCTCTTTTACGCCACGCAACTCACCTATCTCTCCAGATATCTCCGGTGAATCGCTTCTCGCATCTTTGTTTCTACAGCTTCATCCGTCTCCATTTTGACTTCTCCGACCTCGCCTTCTCGCCCATCGTCATCGCAATTTCCGCAGACACCGCCGGTCCGAGATCGTGTCCACCGCCCTCGATTGACTTCGAATTGCCCTAATTCACGCGATTTTACGCGTCATAAGACCTGAGAAGTCCTTCTGGGATCGACTGAATCTCTCCGTCGACAACAGCCATGGCTGCGACGCGTCGACAACCTCCCTTGCAAATTTTCCAGGACCCCATTTCCTCTCCGGATCACCATGAGGTCGCCCAATTTGAGGCCCAGCTTCTCTCCGCGTTCGGACCAGTTACCGATGTGTCTTCTGACCACCACACACTCCTGAATCCACCTGATTCACAACCGGGCGAACCTTCGCCGCGAAAATCTTTCCGACTCTCCAGCTCACCTCCACCAAGTGCCCTTGCAGAAACCTGTCTAAACTCCATCTCTATACCTCCCCCTCGACAACCCGCCCTCAGCACCGACTCCCCGATGAAAAAGGCCCAACGTCACTTCCCGAAACAAGCGAAGTCGATCACAAAAGTGCAAAATGCTCTTTTCACAACTTTCCCGTCTGCTCAATTCGATAAGGAGAACATCCACACCCCGTCCGTACTCGACGATCAAGAACTCCAATTCTCGGACCCCTTACACGGACAGAAAGCTCCAATGAAGCGAGCACTGATGGACTCCGCACCTTTACGTGATCGGCCCAGCAAGAAACAAAAGACTAAAGATGATGACCTTGGTCCAGTTCCGGAACCAGACGAAATGCCAGTCGTAGAAGATGATGGCGGCAAGCCACCGTTTAGCTACGCTAACCTCATAGGCATGGCTATTCTCCGTGCGCCCAACCGTCGGCTAACTCTCGCCCAAATCTACAAGTGGATCTCGGACACTTTCAAGTACTATCGCTCTTCGGAAACTGGCTGGCAGAACAGCATTCGACACAATCTCAGTCTAAGCAAAGCCTTTAGCAAACAAGAAAGACCGAAAGATGATCCTGGAAAGGGCAACTATTGGTATATCAACACAGGTTATGAGAATCAGTTCCACAAAGTCAAGTCATCACGGCGAACCACTAACCCAGATGGATTCATGCAAACAATACATAATGATATGGCGCGTCCTTCCACAGCACCTTCAATCGGTGCTTTCCCAGTCCAATCGAGCGTTGTTAAAAGCATTGACTCGAGCAAATTCCCCGAAGAGACCGAGCTCTCCTCAGACGCCACCATCCCTTGCTCTGATCCTGCTGCACATGACGGCCAAGAACCGGAGTACCAAATGCCACCTCCCTCTCGAGCAATTCCGTCCTCTCCGCCCCCCGCTGATATTCACTCTTCACCACCTCCACCCATATCTCGTTCTCTCCGAGACGGCACACCACCACGAGTACCCCGCTTTCCCTCGACGACCCGATCCGGCGGAAGGAAATGCAAGTTCACTACTTTGGGAGACAGCGGCTATTATTCGTCAATTGAATCGTCAGCCATCAAAGGCAACCCTTTGGGTCCTCTCCTGACTTCAGAAGCCGATATTGATCGCCCTATTATCAAACGTGGTCGTGCCGAGGAAGAAATTGCTCGCATTCGCGGTTCATCCTACGATAGCCCCTCGAAGGTTAGGTCTCTCATGAAACCACCCAGCGCCTCTCATCTTGTCTCTTCATCCCCATTCCGCCCTTTCGACACAAGCAACGAAGGCCCACTCACTCCAGCTGTCGTCTTCAAGCGGCCTGCGCTGCCTCCTGCATCTGTCTCCCCCAACACAAACCTCCGCAACCACCGTAACCGCATTCGCGAACTCGTGGGCGGCTCTCCCGACAAAAGCATGGCGGTTATGGTTGACAACCATCTTCTATATCAGCCTTGGAGCCCTGCTGTTCAAGTTCCAGACGAAGAGAACTTCAATCTCCATGAATCTGGGTTTCATGACTCTTTTGATGTGTTTGCAGACGCGGCGAATCTCGAATCTCCATCTAAACGTTCTATTAAGCGCCCCCGTCTCGAACGTGCTGCTACTACCTCTGGTATTCTTGCTGACATCACTGGATTGAAAACCAACGCTCGATCTATCACTCCAACCCCTAGCTGGAAGTCGCCTTTTCTAAACATTCCATCACTTGAATCGCCAACTCGTTTCGAATCACCATCGAAGGCACCGACTTCAAACCCATCTCCTGAGTTCGCACTGCCTAAATCGATGGCAGATTCGAACCCTTTGCCTGGCTTAAGCCCCGTTCAGGATTATGACCTCCCTAATGATGATTTCTTCGGTGTCGATCTGCACAGCGACGAATCGGAGGAGGCCGGGTTTGATATCCTACAAGGCTTTCAGAAAATTGGCGCGTCAGCTGTGGCTCTGAATGGCTCGCCAACAAAACCACCTAACCGACCGTCTTTCGGTCGTAGCTCTACCTCCCTTTTTTAAACCACTCGGATTAACGCGTTTGGACGCGTCAAAATTTATTAGTCTATTTTTTTGGTGACTTTCTGGCCGTACTGTCTGGAAAGCTGAACGATGCTATGACGAAGATGATACCCATGACTGACCGCTGGCGGTGTCTTCCCGCCCACTTGATTCTTTTTGGAGGTTGAATCACGGCGCTTTAGGGCCGGTTTTATACGCTATATCCCAATTACTAAAGATATTTCAGCGTTGGCGTATTGGTACGCGTACTGCGCACTCCACACTATTTGTATGGACTGCGAATGATTTCTTCTGGCGTTTTTGGGTCCCTTTTTCCTTTCCTTACTGGACTGTTTGCTTTTCTAGCGCTTGGATTTTCCCTTGGAATGTTTCAGGTTCCTTTCTTGAGCTTTTTTTTGGGGTATTTCCTATAATAATGCTAGCTTCCTCACTTTCCTACCTACGCACACCCTACCTCTACCTCCTATCATGATTCTTACTGAAGACATGTTGTCCCCGGTATGACCTAACATGGTTACGAGGATCATGCAGTTTATGGGCTGTTTTCCTGTATCCTATCCTGGGGATTGGCACGGGTAGATTCTAGTTCACTTTTTCATGGTTGTGATACAATATTAGTTTAGTATGTGACACAAATTACTTGTCTGCTTGAGTGACCTTATATATTTGATCTATCTAGGAAAAGAATATCCATCGCACTTCATTAGATGTGAGCGGACAATTGTTCCTCGTTAAGGGTTTTGATGTTCTGCTACCGCGATGTCAGGTTCAGCTAGAAATAAAAGCATGAGATGATTCGCCATACACTGCAAGACCGTCGCATCTTTTACACTTATAAAAATACTCCGTGTACACCTGAATGGGCTTAAAGCCTGTGGTCTCCAACTCTAGTAGCGACAAATATAGAGTGAAAGATACGGTAGCCGTAGAATCTATACTACAAGGCAAAGAGATCTCCCATTTTCTAAACGCCGCCGCAACCGTGGAATATTAGTGCTTTGGGTATCCAATACTTGTCCTACTTGATAAGGTTTCCGTGCCGTTATGGCCGCCTTTCGTGGGACTTGTTACAGCAAGAACAGAGGTGTCAAGGTGCTGAAGGGGGTCGTGAGGTTGCAGGTGCTGCAGCTACTGCTCACGCAACGTTTGGTAACGGTTCGACAAGGTGATAAAGTTAGTGAATGTACCTAATCGCTAGAAGAACATCCTCGACAGCCGCAGCTGACGCATTCGATCGTCTGGTTTTCCTGTAGCTTGTCTTTCGGCACGCGGCATATGCAGGTGCTGTTGAAGTTCGTTTCCTTTGTCTGGATGCAGCGCAGGCAGCAAAGCTAGAAGGCGGGTATAATGTTAGCATAGATCCTACTAAAGATATGAAGAGGGACAGAGGATAAAGCATGTGTGTACCTTCTCATAGCCTTGTTTCTTCCACTTTGCGATCAGATTCGCGTCAGCGTAGCCGTTCTTTAACAGCCAGTCGTACAGGGTTTTGCTAATCGCCTCCTTCTCATAGTATAAATCATATATGTATCGAGATCCTGTAAACCAAATCTGTTAACATCCATACTCTATATAAGTCATGAGAGGGTCAAGCCAAGATAATAGGGTGGGCCAAAGGCCCTTGAGTATTGGTTGCGGGCAAGACGTACGTTGATGAGTTATTTGGAAGATAGGCCATAACATTTCGTACTTCTTCTTTCCTTCGTGTGAGGCATTCTCCGCATCCTTCATCTTATTTGAAAATTCGAGGAGGGTATCTTCGATATCTTCGAAGCCATCTGGTGGGGGTTTCTTATTCCTTGCTCCAGTCCGATAGACAGGCATGATGGCAGTACGGACTTTTTGGAGCTATGCAGAGAGACAGTAAGCGGTACCTATTTCGTAGGCAACGAGTGGCAGATCTGTGACACTAGGTTGTCGTTGGTAAGAATATGGGTTGTCGCCGCTGTGAACTTTCATGACATCGCTCCGTAAGCAATGCCAAGTCCATTCCGAACGCAACATCAACCCACCAGACAGAGCCGCCATCATCCCTGGTACAAGCTCCGCACAAGATGATCAACCCGACCTATCTCGCCCAGAGGACGCGATCCTGTATGTATTATTCCTCGATATTCTTTGCTAACTCAACTAACGTCTTCACAGCGGCCAATTGGGCCGATGCCAAACGACGAGTCCTCCATTCCTACCGGGATTGGCTTCGAGCTGTATGTTGTTCCTGAAAGGTTACAGAACCGCCTTACACCTTCTCGATACTTACAAGAGTAAAATCCATAGGCGCCGGAGATCCAGCAAATGTACTCCCTGAGCCTACCAATCTCGACAATCCGAACAAAAGTACGCCAAGAGTTTGAGAGACATCGATATGTGGCTCAGTTGAACACGGTGGACGTACTGATATTCAATTCACATCAAGAGTTCCAGGTATGAAGATCTAAAGGAATTCATGGAGGATTATATAGCCCCAGAGCTCTATAACGAGAGACGGGCTATTGCTAATTACCTCGCAGGAAACGTTAAATTACTGGAAACAATTGACCCACGTCCTTAAATACTTCCGTACAGAAGAGGACCCTAAGGCACGGCTGCCGTCGAATTTCATCAACGGGTTCTTGGAGGTCAGAACGCCCGCCAAATTACTTCGAACTAATGATTTTGGGCTAACGGGGTATAATATAGGGACGGAACTGAGCGCGACAGCTCCTGTGCCAAAGACTTTTGTACATATGCCAATACCACATTTCCTTTTTGTGCGCCAGATCCATATAAAACGCCCGCAATGCACATCCCATGATTATGGTGGTCTCCTAGCTTTCTCGCGCAGCAAACTCGTCTCGTGCAATCGTAAACTTGTCCATCACAACATCACAGAGGTCCATGAGATCGTTTAAACCCTTCTCGAGAACATCGTATACACTAACATTGTCTGCATCAAGCTTCGTTAGCTAATGTAGACGTGGAATATCAGAGAAAACATACCGTATGTCTGGATTCGGATATTCATCCTCTCCTCCGAAGGATGTGGAATAGAATACCCGCAAAACTCTACGTCTGGACTATCTCAAGTCAGAATGTACCCAATAATCTTGGCCTTATATAAATGTACTTCTTCATAATGATATACCGCAGCGCGTTCCCTAACGTGTGATCTTCCTTCTCGAACTCAAACGATGCAGCTGTGTCAGTTGACCCAGGTAACTAGATTGTGTTAGATACGCTCTACGGTCCGCAGAGCAGCTATGAGTGCAATGCGACGTACCACACGAATGCGTTGCTTCTCAGGTTCTTCCTCTTCAGCGACCGGTAGCTCGCCATCCTGCCCATTTACTGGCGCATCCTCCATAGCCTGGTCCCCGTCTCGTGTTTGCGACGGCATGGCAGTGGTAAATGCTGTTCCTCGGAAATTGCTGCGTCGAATGCTGGGCAAGCCCGAGACTTAGAAATTTCCAAAGTCGCCTTATCTAATCAGCAAAAAGTCCCGAGACTCCGCCGCCGAGCTCCCCACATCAATTCTCACAAAGACAATCCACGCTTTTTTTTCAACTCATACTCAACACCAATTGATTCCCTTCACGTTCTCAAAACTTAATATATCACTATGGCGGACAGGATACGCAGCACGACGCTGAATCGCGACACCAACGAAACTAAAATTCAGCTGTCCCTCAATCTTGATGGCGGGGCTCTCGAAGAGCTCAAAGAAAGCGCAACTGCAAATGGGGAGTCAAAAAGCCATGCCGCGCAGGTCTCGAAATCGCAGACTATAGATGTAGATTCCGGGATCGGTTTTCTGGATCATATGATCCATGCGCTGGCGAAGCATGCTGGATGGTCGCTCCGAATACGATGTCGAGGAGACTTGCATAGTACGCTCTAGCTCCATTCCATCGCGCCTAGCTAAGCCTTCTACGCCCTTATATTACCGTCAATCCTGTATAGTCCTACCATTCTAAATAAAACTCCTATAGTTGATGACCACCACACCGCTGAAGACACCTTCATCGCGCTGGGTACTGCCTTCAAGACCGCCCTCGGCTCCTCTACAGGCCTCGCCCGCTTCGGTAGCGCCTACTGCCCGCTCGACGAAGCCCTCTCACGCGCCGTCATCGATCTCTCCAATAGGCCCTACTCCGTGATAAACCTTGGTCTTAAGCGCGAGAAAATCGGCGATCTAAGCACCGAGATGCTACCGCATTGTCTGCAGAGCTTCGCACAGGGCGCTGGTGTCACGCTGCATGTTGATTGTATAAGAGGTGACAATGACCACCATAGGGCTGAGAGTGCGTTTAAGGCGTTAGCCGTAGCGATTAGGATGGCGACGAGCAGGATTGCCGGGAGAGAGGGAGAAGTGATGAGTACGAAGGGGGTGTTGTATTAGAGCGGAGAGCAGAATTGAATAGAGAAGGTCTAGCTGCAGGCGTTTATGGTATATCAGGGGCGGATTTAGGGTATCTTCGTTTATATTTCGTAGAGGTTTGTGTGCTAAAAGCGTGCAGGGAAGGGAAAGGGCAAGACAGTCCCCAAAAGTATCAAGATTCAATGACTGACTGAAGACTCCTGAAAAGCATTACTGTAGCTTGCCATAGCCTTTCTGTCCATGCTTAATGCAACCGAAGTACCGCAAAGGCCTTTCTCGTCGTTGAAATTCCATGAACTCCACAAGAGATTGGAATTAATCTGCCAGAAAGGTCTGCCTCAAGATATTCGTCACAGTCAGGGCCCGGAGTTTTGCATCGGGCACAATACGCTCAAGTACCTCAGGATGTAGAGATCTCCATGATTTTTTTTTTCACAAGAGGCTGCTGCTTTTGGCGTTTGCATGATTTGATATTTTGCTTCAAGATCTGCACCATGAAGCACCAGTTCTCTCGTAATATCATATAAACGATCCGACGGTAGTCCATGCCCTTTAGGACTAGCGATACAATAAGCCCTTTTAAGAAACATCTCCCAGCTTGTGCCTCCCGCGTACAGTTTTTAATAGCTTGCACCTAGGGGCAAAGCAGTTGAACTGTTATTAATTGACGTCTTCTGGCTGTTTTTACAGATATAGCCCATAGAGTCAAATCTAGGAGCGATGGACTATCGTCCTGACCGTGGAGAAGCAAGGGGTTATGGTCTAGCTTTTGGGAAATGTAAAGATATAAACCGAAGCCAGCCGCTGTTTCCAGCATCAAGCTGGTCAGCAAAGGTCCCTAAAAACCACTACAATTATATCCAAATTTCTAGTGTTGAAATTTCACCATATATATGTTTCATGCTGGAGTCATGCTAAATACAAATGATCCAGGAGCAACCCCTGTGGCAAGTTACGGGTGGTCTCAACCTTGTAGACAGGTTCTAACAGCATTGCTACAACATTAGGCATTAGGTCGCGAAATTCGGAGTCCTGCTGTCGGCGCAGCAGGGTTTTGATTCGAGCGAGCAATGCTCTATATTGCGACCTGTGCGTGAAGGTTTGGGCGTGCTTAACTAGTGAAGGTATTCTCGACTTCTTTTGTACTGAAGAATTCGTTGATTGTTCCGTGGAGAAAGTGGATCTTCGATCGTACATGTTTGTTCGTCAGGGTGGGCGAATTTCTCTGTGGCGGTGAAAAGTGCACTTCAAGCAAGCTTGTACAGCGGGCGTGTGTTCTTCTATCCATCGCCCTCCCTTTTTAGGAGGTCTTACTTAACGCTTGCGAGAACTAGGTTGTTTGTCCCGGCCCATATTTGGAGGTTGTTCTTAACTAGCGGATTCATGGATAGATGCTTCATCGATGCGCCTGGATTCGCAATGCCAAGACACCTCCGCTCTAACTAGCCCCATTATGGCTAGCTGGCTTATTATAACAAGGGTAAGGATAAGGCGTGCGAGCCAAACCAATCTCGCCGTAAAGATTGGAATTCTGCTTGTATAGCATATAGAATATTAATTTCCCCAGCTCCTTATTTCGCATTCTTCCCTTTGTGTTCTTTCTAGATACTAACGCTACTTTGGATTTACTAAATTTTGGCTATTATGCGAATACTAAGGCAGACGTCTCGCTACCTATTACGTTAAAGAGAGGACAGTGCATAATTATTGCAGAAGATACTAGAAATCGAGTGGCAATTATGGATTATATAAAGGTGCACGTTCCCCTTGGCCCTCTATAACATAGAGACATACATAGAAGGTATCGCCGTAAAGCCACACCGACAAGGACCTACCTTAAGCAAAGCTTTTTGAGTAGCTTGTGGCGTTTTGATTTTGATAGAGTTCCTTTAGCACCCGGATGCAACATTTCTCCCTGAAAATTGTTCACCGGCTCTCTTACGTCTATTAAGGCCTTGTTCTCTATTATGGTATCCAAAGCACGAAGATTGTCCCGCAAACGCCGAGACCTTAGATGATTAGGTCCGCAGACTTTCTCATATCCTACTAGAGCCTTTGAATACATTATCCTAGCCTTTGCTAAATCGGCTTGACGTTTAAAGAGAGAGCCGAGGTCCCAGATTGTGTTTAGCGCTGGGATATAAGTCGTAACATTGTCTGCACCGAGGGCGTTCTCGTATCCTTGCAGCGCCCGCTGGTGCATCTTCTCTGCCTCGCCTAGCTTGCCCTGGTCGGTGTAGAGGTTCCCTAAGTTATTGACCGTGTACAGTGTAGACGAGAGC
>Ga0307515_10008039_pt1 | contig 20670 bp, 21 predicted proteins | sample 17_EM_MG_FD_194513 | JGI IMG/M metagenome (GOLD analysis project Ga0307515, IMG submission 194513) | Populus trichocarpa ectomycorrhiza microbial communities from riparian zone in the Pacific Northwest, United States - 17_EM | ecosystem: Host-associated > Plants > Roots > Unclassified | place...
CTGACTCAGGTTGGTGACACTCTGGCTGTAGCCGTCGGTGGCGTACACCGTGCTGGCGACGTCCTCGGGGATCGCGATCTGGGAGGTCTTGACGATCGGGCCGTCCCCGCTGGTCGCGTTGGCCAGCGACGAATAGACCTCGAAGTGGATGTGCGGCCAGCGCCCCGAATAGCAGGCCGGGAAGATGCTGGTGAACGTGACGGTGCCGGTCGCGTCGGTGACTTGGATGCCGCGCAGGTAGTTCTGGTCGGTGATCCCGGTGGAGTAGAGCGAGTAGTTGCCGTCCCGGTCGCAGTGCCAGGCATAGACCGCCGCGTCCACTACCGGCGCGCCCTCGAGATCGAGCACAACCAGGGAGAACGTGAGCGGAACGCCCTCGGCCGTGCCCGCTGAATCGCCGAACGAGGTGCGGATGTCACTGCGCACGATGCCGGAGAGGGTGCGCACGTCGGGCCCGTTGGAGCCGTCCGCGGGATAGGGACCCGCGGTCTCCGACTCCACCTCTTCCAGGGTCGCGGCGTCCGCCGTACCAGCCATGATCGTGCCGCCGACCAGGGCGATCGCGCCCACACCGCCGACCGCGGCGAGCATCCGCCGGCGGGACATCGTCCCAAGATCAAACCGTAAGCCCTTGTCGTGCACCTCGCGCACGTAGGCCGCATTATCATAATTGCCCGGCTCTTGCACAGTTCGCCTCCTGCATCCTTTGGGTGCAGGAAGGAGATCACCGACTTCTATGAACGACCTGTGATCATTCTTTGTGATTCATCTGCGAGCGCGAGGTCCGAAGTCCGCCAGCAATCCCCGGCGCTCCCGGCAAGGCTGACAACCATGCAGACCTTCATCGTGTACGCGCTACCGCCGGCCGAATTGAATCGCATCAGGGCGGCCGGCCGCGACGATTTCGGACATCCGCTGCGTTTCTTCGTCAACGACGACGTACCCGGGGCGCCGCTGCGGTGCTGCCTGCGCGACGCGGAAATCGGCGAACGGGTGGCCCTGCTCGCGTGGCGCCCGCTGACCGAGGCGCCGGACAGCCCGTACGCCGAAGTCGGCCCGATTTTCATCCATGCCGACGAGTGCCCGGGCTATCCCGAGGGCTCGGGCTATCCCGCGGGTTTCCGGCACCGGAGCCAGCTGTTGCGCTCCTATTCGGCGGACGGCGACATCGTCGACTACGAGATCACCGAGGGAGCCGACGCCGAGCCGACAATCGAACGACTGCTGGCGAACCCGGCGGTGGCGGTCATCCACAGCCGCAACGTCAAGGCGGGCTGCTACATGTTCACGATCCGCCCCGGCGCCGGCGCGTCTTGTCGTACCCCCGGGGCAGAATCGGGGGCATGACGACGGTGGGGATCGTGAGTCCGGGACACATGGGCGCCGGCCTGGGCTGGGCGTTGCGCGAGGGCGGTGCCCGGGTGGTGGCGACTGTTCGGGGCCGCTCGGCGCGCACCGAGCGGCTAGCCGAGGAGGCCGGCCTCGAGCTGCTGCCCGGATTGTTCGACGTCCTCGCGATCTCCGACGTCGTGCTCTCGGTGACGCCGCCGGGCCAGGCCCTCGCCACGGCGCAGACAATTGCCAACGTGGCCCGCGAGTCCGGCGCGACCCCGGTGGTGGCCGACCTCAACGCGGTCTCCCCGCCGACCATGGCGCAGGTGGAGAAGGCCCTGGCCGGCCTGCCGATCGTGGACGGGTCGATCTCCGGGCCGCCGCCGACGGTGAGCCCCGGCGCGCGCGTCTACCTGTCCGGCGTCAAGGCCGCCGACGTCGCCGCGCTGCCATGGGCCGGCAAAATCGAGCCGGTCGTGCTGGGCGGCGGGGTCGGCACGGCAAGTGCACTCAAGATGTGTACGGCCAGCGTCTACAAGGGGCTGAACGCACTCGTCACCCAGGCGATGCGAACGGCGGCCCGGCACGGCGTGCTCGACGAGGTGCTCGCGGATCTGGCCCGCAACGGCCTGGACGAGTCGGCGGCAGTGGCCCGATCGGCGACCAAGGCCCACCGCTTCGTCGACGAAATGCACGAGATCGCCACCACCCAGGCCGACGCGGGCCTGACCCCGGCGCTGTTCACGGCGTTCGCAGAGATATACGCGCAGCTGGCAACGACGGCCCTGGCAGACGGCGACCCGGAGTCGACAAGCGCCCCAACCCCGGCGGAGGTGGTGGCCAAGCTCGAGCGCCACAGGTAGCGGCGCCACGAGTCGCACCGCGCCGTGCTGACCGACCGCGGGAGCACGCCAGCCATCGACTTCCGCGGGGTCTCGGCGCTCTTGTGTCAACTGCCCGCCGGGGCACTGTGGTCGCGGCATGGATCGGTCGGGCTACCCCCAGCGAAGCACCGGGCTAGAGCGCGACCCGCAGTCCCGGGTGGGCCAGGATCACCGGGCAGCCGGCCAGCTCCGCGGCCTCGTCCAGCAAACGGCCGTGGTCCTGCCAGGCGCGCAGGTGGGTCAGGATCAGCAGCTTGGCGCCCGCGCCCGCCGCCAAACGGCCCGCATCGCCCGCGCTGAGGTGTCCCCGGGACGGTCCGTCGGCGTCGAAACCCGAGGCCTCCGCGAGCAGCACCCGGCAGCCCCGGGCCAGTTCCTCGATCGCCTCGCAGGGGCCGGTGTCGGCGGTGTAGCAGAGCGCGTCGCCGATTCGGGTGGCCCAGCATTCGCCGTGCTCGACCCGGGACAGCCGCACGTCGATCGGCCCGAATCTCGCCGGTCCGGGCCGGGCGATGGTCGGGGTGTAGTCCGCCGGATTCGTGAGCAGGACGGGCGGCATGTCGGACGGGCCGGTGATCGGCAACGGCGGCGCCGCGGACACCACCCGCAGCCGCCACAGCTGGGTGATGTCGCCGTGGTGGTCGGAGTGCTGATGGGACAGGATCAGCGCGTCGATCGTCGCCGGGTCGGCGTATTTCTGCAGCGGGCCGGACGCCCCCGCGCCGAGGTCGAGCAGCAGCCGGAAGCCGTCCGCCTCGATCAGGTAGCACGAACAAGCCGAGTCGGGCGCCGGGGCGGAGCCCGCGCAGCCGATCACCGTCAGCCGCATTCCACTCAGCCCCAGCGTTTCTCGGCGTCGGCCACGATCGCCTCGGTCATCTCCGCCGACGCGCGCAGGTCGGCCGGCGTGAACGTCTCGGGTTCGCCGGCCGACCTCAGGTACGCGCCGGTGAGTTCCTCGATCATGCGCGGAACGGTAACGAATAGTGGCGAACCCGGACCGGCTCGCCGCCCGGGCCGGTCCAGTCCGCGGCCGATGTCCCCGTGTACGTCCAGCCGGTGTTCTCGTAGAGCGCGATCGCCGCACCCCGCGAGTCGTCGACGACCTCCAAAACCAGCTCGAGCCCGCGTTCCGCCGCCCACTCCCGCACCCGGGTCAGCAGCAGCCCGCCGATCCCCCGCCCCCGATGCGACGGCGCGACATAAAGCCGCCCGACCTCCCCAGACGACGTGACGGGCTGCCCTACCTCCCCGCGCGCCCCAGCGGCAACCGACGTAACCAGCACATGTCCGGCAACCTCCGGGTCGGCGAAGACCCAGGCCGCCAGCACCCCCGGCGGATCCAGCCACCGGCCCGGATCCGCCGGCCAGTTCACCGGGTAGCCGTCCACCTCATGCACCGCCCGCAAGGCAACCACGCACTTTTCGAGGTCAGCGGGAACGCGCAAGCGGATCACCGCCCGAGAATAGAGTCCCGGCTACACCGCGTCCGCCACCACCACGGCGATGTTGTCCGGGGCTCCCGCCGCGTACGCCAGGTCCACCAGGCGCTGCACGGTCGGCTCGGGATCTTCGCCCTCGGCGAGCACCTCCCGCAACCGCTCGTCCTCGACCACCGACCACAGCCCGTCCGAGCAGAGCAGATACCGGTCGCCGGCGATGGCCGTACGCAATGAAAGGTCTGCCTCCGCCTCGGCGCCGAGCGCCCGCACCAGCAGTGCGCGCTGCGGGTGGCTCCGGGCCTCGTCGGCGGCGAGCGATCCCTCGTTGACGAGCTTCTGCACGTAGCTGTGGTCCTCGGTGAGCCGGGCGAGCACCCCGTTGCGCAGCAGGTAGGCCCGGCTGTCGCCGATGTGCACGACGCCGATCCGGCTGCCCTGGAAGATCAGCGCGGTCAACGTGGTGGCCGCGTCGCCCTCGATCGCCGCCACCGCCCGGCCCGCCTCGGCCGCCACCGCCGACAGGTCGCCGAGATCGAAGCTCTCGTTTACCGACAGCGCCCCGACGGCAGCCTCCCCCGCGCCGATGTGGCCGCGCACCCCGTCAGCGACCGCCAGCAGGCCCGCCCCGGCGTACGCCACATCCTCGTTGCTCTCGCGCTCCCGGCCCGCATCCGTGCGGGCGGCGTAGCGCAGTCCCAGTGCCGACATGATCTTTCCCCTTCCGGACAGAACGTCGACGAGGAAGGCAGCCAGCTCGCCGCGCGCCGCGGTGTCCGCCTCGACCTCGGCCCAGTAGGCCTCGACCGCCTTGGCGGCCGCGGCGCTCGGCAGGTCCACGACTTCGCGGATGCGGGTCAGCGGCATGCCGACCCGGCGCAACTGGGCGACCAGCCGGGCGCGGTCTAGCTGCGCCGGGTGGTAGTACCGGTAGCCCGACTCGGCGTCCACCGCCGCGGGCGACAGCAGGCCCAGCTCGTGGTACATCCGCAAGGCCTTCGGCGACAGCCGCGCCGCTCGCGCGAACGCCCCGATCGTGATCAGCTCCACGACGCCCTCCTCGCGCCGGCCCCTTCGACCGGCGCACCCGAGCCTGGAGCTTGCCCCAACGACAAGGTCAAGCAAAGCGAAAACAACAAGGTCAAGCAGAGAATGCGGACTCCTACCGCCCTCCACATGGCGGTGTGGGGACGGCAGGAGCCCGCAAATTCCTCAGCCCGCTCGGACGCCCACCGGTGCGGGGGCAGGCAACAGGGGTGCCGAGTGCTGAGGCTTCCGCCGTTTCACGAACGGCGAGATCCGTGGGCGGCGCCGGGCCGCCAAGTCCTCGACCCAGCCGAGCGCGAGCACGGCGACCAGGATCAGGAACAGTGCGATGGAGAAGTCGACCGCGTCCTCGAGGACCTGGTGCGGGATCCGCCAGAGCTTGAGCGGGTCGAACAGGTAGACCGCGATCGTGATGGCGACGTTGTGCCAGAGGTAGATGGTGACCGCGCGGTTGTTGACCATGGAGACGAAACCGTTCAGCGGCCGGACCCGGGCCAGCCACGCCATTTTCGGCGACCAGCGCAGCAGGGCCAGGACAAACCCTATCGAATAGATCGCGTACGCCACCGGGATGCCGGTCAGGTCGTGCCCGTTCTCGCCGGGGTGGGTCCAGGTCCAGAGCAGCGCGCCGGCCACGCAGGTGACGGCGAGGCCGAGCACCGCCTTGCCGTTGAGCTTGGCGAGATCGCCCTCGCGGTGCGCCATGCCGAGCACCCAGCACGAGCCGAACGCCAGGATGTTCTGGATCACCCAGGTGATCTGCCAGCTGAACGTGTCCGGGTACGCGACCAGCAGGAGCAGCGCGAACAGCGGCAGCAGCACGGTCGGCAGGTTCCACCGGCGGTAGCACCACAGCAACGCGGGCGAGAGCAACACCAGCCAGAGGTACGTGACCAGATACCAGAGCACGCCGGCCGCCGAATAGCCCAGCTCGCTGGACGGCGGGTCCGCGATCGGGAACGCCCAGAGCAGCAGGTGCGGCCAGGACGGCCGGTCCGGCCAGCCCTGGTGGATCATGATCGGGACCAGGATCGCGCCCATCACCCAGAGCGCGGGCAGCAGCCGGCGCAGCCGGTTGACCACGGCCTTGCCGGCGGCCCGGTCGAGCGACTTGACCATCAGCGAGCCGCCGAGCGCGAACATCACGCCCATCGACGGGAAGACCAATTCCAGAGCGGCGATCGGGAACGCGTGGAACAACACCACCCGAACGATGGCGACAGCACGGAGGGTATCGAAATACCGGTCACGGCTCGCCGCGCTGGTGTATTCCACTGCACCTCCACCTACCTACCGCTGGAGCCGCAGACAGCGGCAACTACACAACGTAGTGTTTCGTCGCCGGCCGGCACTGCCCCGAACGGGCAGATTCGCGAGACCGTTCCGGTGCCCCCCGATCGCCGGTCGATGCGGGCGGCCGACGACCGGTCGCCGACATCGATGTCATACTTGCGGAACTCGACCGCCGCACAGTACGGAGCGCTATGTCCGCATCCCGGCCCGCCGCGGAGCAGGCCCCGCGCCGGCCGACGTTGACCCAGGTGGCCTCGCTGGCCGGGGTCAGCCTGAAGACGGCCTCCCGAGCGCTGAACAGCGAGCCGAACGTCGCCGAGGCCACCGGCCGCCGGGTCCGCGACGCGGCCGACCTGCTCGGCTACCGGCTCAACGGGATCGCCCGCGAGCTGCGCCGGGGCGCGACGTCCGCGCTGGTCGGGCTGATCAGCGGCGACCTGACCAACCCCTTCTACTCGGCCGTGGCCAGCGGGATCGAACGCGAGCTGCGCCAGCACGGCCTGCAGTTGGTGACGGCGAACAACGACGAGGACGCCGAGCTGGAGCGCGCGCTGGTGGACGCGTTCCTGGAGCGCCGGGTGCGCGCGCTGCTCGTGGTGCCCAGCGCGGACCGGCACGACTATCTGGCGATCGAGGGCAACCGCGGGGTGCCGTTCGTCTTCCTGGACCGGCCGCCGGACGGCCTGGACGCCGACGCGGTGCTGATCGACAACGCCGGCGGCGCCCGGGCGGCGGCCGAGCACCTGCTCGCGGGCGGGCACCGGCGGATCGCGCTGGTGGCCGATCTGGCCCGGATGGCGCCGCAACGGGACCGGATCGACGGGTTCGTCCGGACGATGCGCGCGGCCCGCAACAAGCAGTGGGAGCCCTATCTCAGGACCGACGTGCACGACGTACGCCGGGCCGAGGACACCGTGCGCGAGTTGCTCGCCCTGCCGACGCCGCCGACCGCCGTGCTGACCACGAACAACCGGCTCACCACCGGCGCCCTGCGCGCGCTGCGGGACGTGAGCGACCCGCCGGCGCTGGTCGGCTTCGACGACTTCGACCTCGCCGACGTCCTCGGCACGACGGTCGTCGCACACGACCCGATGGCGATGGGACGCGAGGCGGCCCGGCTCGCCCACGAGCGGATCAGTGGACATAGTGGACCCGCGCGGACCATCACTATTTCGACGTCCATCGTGGCCCGTGGCTCCGGCGAGCGCCCGCCCCGGTAACGGAAACACGCTCACGTTACGACACGGAAACAACGTTTCCTGTTCTGTTGACACTCGTATATATCGAGGAGCAACGTACTCCCGTTCGTCCGTGACAACGATGTCAAATTCCGGAATGGGGAGACCATGGGCTTTACGCGACGGGCCGCCGTGGCCGTTGTCGGCGTCGCCGCCCTGCTGAGCGCGACCGCCTGTGGCGGCGACGACTCGGGCAGCAGCAGCAAGAACGTCGAGGTGTTCACTTGGTGGGCGGACGGCGGTGAGAAGGCGGGGCTGGACGGCCTGGTGGCCCAGTTCGGCACCGACTGCGCCGGCTTCACGTTCCAAAATGGCGCCATCGCCGGCGGCGCCGGGGCGAACGCCAAGCAGGTGCTCGCGTCCCGGCTGCAGCAGAACGACCCGCCGGACACGTTCCAGGCGCACGCCGGCGCCGAGCTGCTCGACTACATCGACGCCGGTCAGGTCGAGGACCTCAGCGCGGATTACAGCACCTGGGGCCTCAAGCAGGCGTTCCCGCAGGGCCTGATCGACAACCTGACCGTGGACGGCAAGATCTACTCGGTCCCGGCGAACATCCACCGCGCCAACGTCGTGTGGTCGAACAAGAAGGTGCTGGCGGACGCGGGCATCACCACCGACCCCAAGGACCTGGCCGAGTTCCTGGCCGCCCTCGACAAGCTCAAGGCCAAGGGCATCAAGGCGCCGCTGGCGATCGGCAAGGACTGGACCCAGCTCATGCTCTTCGAGTCGGTCCTGATCACCGACCTCGGCGCCGAGAAGTTCACCGGCCTGTGGAAGGGCACGACCGACTGGACCGACCCGCTGGTCACCAAGTCGATCAATGACTTCAAGACCCTGCTGACGTACACGAACGCCGACCGCGACGCCCTCGACTGGACCGACGCGGAGAAGCTGGTGATGGACGGCAAGGCCGGCTACCAGCTGATGGGCGACTGGGAGGCGGCCGACCTGGACGCCAAGAGCTTCACCGACTACGCCTACTTCACCTTCCCGGGTAACGGCACCACGTTCCAGTGGCTCGCCGACTCGTTCGTGCTGCCCAAGGGCGCGAAGAACCCGGACGGCACGAAGTGCTGGCTGAAGACCGTCGGCTCGGCCGCCGGCCAGAAGGCGTTCAACACCAAGAAGGGCTCGATCCCCGCGCGTACGGACGCCTCGCCCGCCGACTACCCGAAGTACCAGCAGGCCGCCATGGCCGACTGGAAGTCCGCGACCCAGGTTCCGTCCTGCGCGCACGGCTCGGCCTGCTCGCAGGGCTGGCAGGGTGCGGCCAACTCGGCGCTCGGCGCGTTCTCCACCAAGCAGGACGTGGCCGGCCTGCAGACGGCACTGGTCGCCGCGGCCAAGCAATACGCCGGCAAGTAAGTTCCGGCTGATTCTCGGCGGGGCGGCCTGATGGGCCGTCCCGCCTCTGCGGTTATTTCGAAAGGAGCCCGATGCGCCGACTCCGGCACTGGGGACCGGGCCTGCTGCTGCTCACTCCCTCGCTGATCCTGCTCGCGGTCTTCGTGTACGGCCTGATCGCCTGGACCATGAAGGTGTCCGTCTCCGACGAGCACAACGCCCGCGGCTCCAAGGGCTTCGTCGGGCTCGAGAACTACACCAACCTGTTCACCCAGGACATCAACGATCGCTTCGTACACTCGCTGAAGAATCTGTTGATCTTCACCGTGGTCTTCATGGTCGGCACGATGCTGCTCGGCCTGCTCTGGGCGTTTCTCCTGGAGCGCGGGGTCAAGGGCGAAGGCTTCTTCCGTACGGTGTACCTGTTCCCGATGGCCGTCTCGTTCATCGCGTCCGGGGTGGTCTGGCGCTGGCTGATGAATCCGGGCAAGGGCGACGACGCCGGCGGCATCAACGCCATCTTCGGCGGCCTGCACCTGGACTTCCTGCAGAACACCTGGTGGACCAACCCGGACTGGGGCATGGCCGCGATGGCGATGCCGGCCATCTGGCAGCTGTCCGGCTATGTGATGGCGCTGTTCCTGGCCGGCTTCCGCGGCATCCCGCAGGAGTTGCGCGAGGCGGCGGCCGTGGACGGCGCGAGCACCTACCGGCTCTACCGCAACGTCATCTTCCCGCAGCTGACACCGGTGGCGCTGTCCGCGCTGATCATCGTCGGGCACATGTCGATGAAGATGTTCGACCTGATCATGAGCGTCTCGGGCGCCCAGTGGCTCACCGAGGTGCCCGCCGTCTACGTCTGGCAGGCGCTGCTGACCAGCGACTACTCGAAGGCCGCGGCGATCTCGATCATCCTGCTCCTGCTCGTGGCGGTCGTCATCGTGCCGTACCTGATCTACACCAACCGCCAGGAGAGGTCGGCATGACCACCACCTCAGCGCCCGCGCCGCTGTCGGCGCCGCCCGGCGCGCCGCCGCCCGCCAAGCCCGTCAGCCCGAACACGCCCGGCGTGATCATCGGCCGGATCGTCAAGTACGCGCTGGTGCTGTTCTTCCTGCTGGTCGTGTTGATGCCGGCCTATGTGCTGATCGTGACCAGCTTCAAGTCGGGTTCCGAGATCGGCGTGACCGGCCAGTGGAACCTGCCGGCCCAGTGGACCACGGCGTCCTGGCAGAAGGCGTGGACCTCGCTGCAGCCGTCGTTCATCCGCACCTTCGAGCTGGCCATCCCGGTCGCGGTGATCTCGTCGGTGCTCGGCGCGGCCAACGGGTTCGTGCTGTCCCGCTGGCGGTTCCCCGGCGCCGACGTGGTGTTCACGCTGATCCTGTTCGGCATGTTCATCCCGTACCAGGCGGTGATGATCCCGCTGCGCGAGATCGTCACGACGATCGGCATCCAGCCGGGAATCCCGACGCTGGTGTTCGTGCACTGCATCTACGGCATCCCGATCTGCACCCTGATCTTCCGCAACTACTACGCCACGACGGTGCCCGAGGAGCTCATCGAGGCAAGCCGGGTGGACGGGGCGGGGCTGCTGCGCACGTTCTGGTCGATCATCCTGCCGATCTCGATCCCCGGCTTCGTGGTGACGATCATCTGGCAGTTCACCTCGGCCTGGAACGACTACCTCTTCGCGATCTTCCTCTCCAACACCCGCAACGGCCCGATCACGATCGCCCTGAACGCCCTGGCCGGCGCCCAATCCCCCGACTACGCGGCGTCGATGGCGGGCGCGCTGATCACGTCGCTGCCCACGCTCGTGGTCTACATCCTGCTGGGCCGCTGGTTCATCGGCGGGCTGATGGCAGGCTCGGTCAAGAGCTGACCGGGCCCGACGCTGTCCGGCCGCAGCGGCCCGAGACCTGGGCGGCTGCGGCTGGCTCCGGCCCCGCAAACCAAACATCTCAGCCACGCGAATCAAGTGAAGCAACGCCGCGAAACGAACACGGAGTCGCCGCAAATCGAACATCGAGGCGCCGCAAATCGAAAGCCTGACCCCCGCAAATCGAAACCTGGTTGCTAGGGTGATGATGTGCCGGTAGCGGACTTGGTCCCTCGTCGCGTCGCATCACAGGTGGACGCGGCGCTGTCCGATACCCGCGTGGTCCTGATCAGCGGAGCGCGTCAGACAGGCAAAAGCACGCTCGTGCGGGTTGTCGCAGGAGACCGCCTCGCCGAACGCCGCGACCTCGACCGGGCCCAAGACCGAGCTGCCGCCCTCACTGATCCCATCGGCTTCGTCGACTCCCCGGACCTGCTGGTGATCGACGAGATTCAGCGTGCCCCCGAGCTACTTCTCGCCATCAAGGCCTCCGTCGACGAGGACCCTCGCCCCGGCCGATACCTGCTCACCGGATCGTCGCGGTTGTTCGGGATGGTCGCCGCGCCCGACGCGCTGCCCGGCCGGATGGAAACCATCGAGTTGTGGCCCTTCTCCCAAGGCGAGATCGACGCCGAGCCGGACGGGTTCGTCGACGCTGTGCTCACACTCGGTGCCGACCTGCGACACGAGTCGACCGTGTCGCGCGCCGATTACGCCGCCAGGATCGTCCGCGGCGGTCTACCGGAGGCCGTCTCCCGCAGCGACCCACGGCGTCGCGACCGGTTCTTCGACGCTTACGTTCAAGCACTCATCGACCGCGACGTCCGCCAGCTTTCCGACATCCAACACAAAGGCGAGCTGCGCAAACTGGTCCGCCTGCTGGCCGCCAGGTCGGGGACCATCATCGCCTCCGGGTCTCTCGAATCCGCCCTCGGACTGAGCCGGCCGACGATTGCCCGGTATATGCAGGCCCTCGACGAGATCTTCCTCGTCAAGCGGATCCCCGGTTGGTCACGCAACCTCGGCACGCGCGCGACGGCCGCGCCGAAGCTGATTTTCGTCGACTCGGGCATCGCCGCGCACGAGGTCGCGTTCGACGCTCGGTCCCTGCTGCGGCCGGGCGCGCCGTTCGGGCCGTTGCTCGAGTCGTTCGTGCTGTCCGAGCTCGCCCGGCAGCTCACCTGGTCGAGTCAGCCCGCCGACCTGTACCACTACCGCGATCACAGCAAGTTCGAGGTCGACGCGGTGCTGGAAACCCGCCACGGGCAGGCCGTCGGCATCGAGGTCAAGGCGGCCTCGACGGTCGGATCCGACGACTTCCGCGGCCTGCGCCGGCTGGCCGACCGGCTCGGCGACGACCTCATCGCCGGCCTCGTTCTCTACACCGGGACGTCGACGCTGCCGTTCGGAGACAAGCTCCGGGCAATACCGGTCAGCGCGCTCTGGCAAGTGCCAGCACCTTCCTGACGGCGTCAAGCGGAGGCCCCAGAGCTAGGCCGCGGCCGTCGGCCGTTCCCATGGATACGGCATCGCGCGCAGGCGGTCAGCCGTGTCCTGGTGCCACTTGCTGAGCCATTCATCATCGCGTCCGGCTGCCTCATCGGCCTGGTGCTGCCACTCCGCGACGACCGCCTCATGTTCGGCCACCAAGGCGTCTCGAAGAGCTTGGATGTGGGGGTCGTTACTCAGATCCGCGCTCACAGTCGCTCCCCTCCCAGGCGTTGGTCCAGCCTACCAAGCTCATACAGCTGATTCTCGATCCTCGTGCTGTAGAACAGCATGTGTTCCTCGTACCGAGCAACGATTGCGCGGTCGCGCTCGATCTCGTCAACGATCCGTATGCGGGCGAATTCATCGCGCTCACGCGGCGTTGTCACCTCAAGCCCTCCTATCTTGACCCTGATCGGCTCACGCATCCCGACCAACTTCATAGTCGGGTGACAAGACTAGCGCCATGCCTATAGGAACTCAAGCGATCGTCGCCGGGCCGGCGTTCTGTGCCGGGCGGGATTCGGGACTGGGCCATAGGGTGATCAACGTGGGGCTGGAGGATCGGCGGGCGGGCTTTGAGCTTCGGCTCGCGCATGCCAAGCGGGAGCCGAAAAAGGACGCGGCGCGGCGTACCGAAGTCGTGCTTTGGGTTGTGGTTGTGACGTTGATCTGGCTGGTGTCGGTGTCATTGCTCGTCGGCTGGGGGCTGACCGGACCGGGGCCGCGGCACGGGACCACCTCGTTGGCGTTGGCGGCTGTGCTCGCCGTGCTGTTGCCGTTCGTCGCGGCGGTCATCGCCACGAAGAACAAGCAGTTCGTTGTCGGCGGCGTCTACGTCGTGCTCACCCTCGCGATGGTTCTGCCGGCGCTCGGCATCGCCCGGGCGGGCAACTGAGGGCAGGATGGGCGAATGGCGGGCAACAGCGAGGAACGTGACGGCGTACCCCTGACGAATCTCGATCAGGAGCTTTTCCCCGGCGCCGGGGCGACGAAGCGGGATCTGGTCGACTATCTCGACGCGGTGCGCGATCGGCTGCTGCCGGTGCTGACCGATCGGCCGCTCTCGGTCGTGCGGGTGCTCCGCGGGCAGGACAAGTTCATGCAGAAGAACCTGCCGAAGTACACGCCCGACTGGGTGCCGCGGGTGGCGGTCTGGGCCGAGGCGTCGCACCGCGAGGTCCAGTACGCGCTCTGCAACGATCGCCGGACGCTGCTGTGGTTCGGCAACCAGCGGGCGGTCGAGTATCACCCGACGCTGGCGCTGGCCGGCGAGCATCACCCCACCCATCTGATCATGGATCTGGATCCGCCCGAGGGCGGCGCGTTCGGGCTTGCCGTCGGCGCGGCCCGGCTGGTGCGGCAGGCACTGGCCGACGCCGGGATGACCGGGGCGGTGAAGACCAGCGGGTCCAAGGGGGTGCACGTCTTCGTGCCGCTCGAGCCCGACGCCAAGGTCGAGGACGTGGCGGCGGCGACCCGGGCCGTCGCGGCGCGCGCCGAGCGGCTCGACCCCGAGCTGGCCACGACCGCGTTCATCCGGGACGACCGGCACGGCAAGGTCTTCCTGGACTCGACCCGGGCCGGCGGCGCGACCGTGGTGGCGGCCTACAGCCCCCGGGTACGCGGCGGCGCGACCGTTTCGTTCCCGGTGGCCTGGGACGACCTGGACGACGTGACGCCGGCCGACTTCACCCTGCACACCGCGCCCGGTCTGCTCGGCACGCGGGACCCGTGGGCCGAGGCGATGCCCGCGCCGCAGCGGCTCGATCCGGGGCTGGTCGAGGAGGGGCACACCATCCCGATCGCCCGGGTGCAGGCGATGCACGAGGGCAAACGCCGGGCCCGGGCCAAGCGCGCCGAGGGTTAGATCACCAGGCGAGACCAGAAGTCGACGGTCGAGCGGCACGGCGTCGTGGACGGGCCGGTCGTGCCGAACTCCGCCTGCAGATAGTCGAGCAGGTCGGCGCCGTAGCAGACGACGTCGGTCTGCATCACCGACAGCACCGGATGGCCGAACGCGCCATGACCGGCCGGCAGGAAGCGGTGCGAATACACCGGCACCAGGCGCGGCGCGGTCAACAGCAGGGCGCGGGCGGTGGTGAGGGCCTGCGCCGCGTCGGCCGGGCGTGGACCCCAGCCGTCGTACCAGAAATCGTTCTGCTCGACGTCGAACAGCACGCCCTCGACCGGCCAGGCGAGCCGTTCGCGCAGCTCGTCGCGGTTGCCGTCGCGCCAGTCCAGCCAGCGGCGGCCGACCGGCAGCCCGGCGGCCAGGAACGCCCGGTGATCGTCGGCGAAGGTGAAGCCGAACTCGGCCTCGATCGCGGTGAACTCCGCGCCGGTGAGGCCGGACTTGATCGGCCCGCGCCCGGCGGCGGCAAGGAACTCAGCGGCGGCGGCGCCGAGGGCCGCCCCATCGTCGGTCACCGGGTTACCTTATCGAGGGCTCTACACCATTTGGTGCACAGTGCTAGTCAATCTGCGTCCGCGCAGGTGACGGCGGACGGACGACGCGGCGGCCGGGGCGCGCGCCCTAGCGTCCGGGGACATGCACATCAAGGAGGTTCCCGTGTTCACCAAGGCTCTCGTCCCCGCATTGCTGACCTTCGTCGGAGTGCCGGCCGGGCTCGCGGCCACCGGCGGCAACGTCCAGGGCGTCATGACCGTTTCGCTCGCCTTCTGGCTCGCGGTGGCGGTTCTGTTCGTCCGCCGCTGGCCGCTGACCGTCCTGATCGTCTCCGTGATCATCATCGCCGGCATGCGCGGCGCGATGCTGGTCGATTCGGGCTGGGTGTGGCCGGCCACCGCGGCGTTCGTCGCGGTCGCGCTGGCCGGGCGGTTGCGGGCGGCCATCGCCGTCGGCGCTGTGACCCTCGCCTACGGCGCTCTCTGGGACTATGTCGTCTCTCAGCGCGGGTTCGACTGGACCATGGCACACGTCGGCGCGGACGCGTTGTGGCTGGCCGCCGTGCTGGGCGCGACCGAGGCCTACCGCAGCACCCGGCGCTGGCAGCTCGAGGTGGCCGCCCGGCTGGAGCAGGACCAGCACGAACGACAGCTCGAGGCCCAGCGCCGGCGGGCCGAGGAACGCGTCGACATCGCCCGCGACCTGCACGACGTCGTGTCGCATACGCTCGCGGTCGTGGGCGTGCACCTGAATGTGGCACTGGACGCGTTCGACGCCGAGCCCGACGAGGCCCGCGAGGCGCTGCGGCTGGCCCAGGACGTCCGCGGCCGGGCGATGACCGACCTGAAGGCGCTGGTCGACGTGCTGCGCGCGGACGGCGTCGCGGAGCCGGCCCGCGGGCTGGAGGGCGTGGACGACCTGGCGGCGCAGATCCGGGAAGCGGGCCTCGAGGTGACGCTGACCGAGTTCGGCGAACGCTCGACGGTGCCGGCGCCGGTCGCGACGGCGATCTACCGGGTGGTGCAGGAGTCGCTGACCAACACCGTCCGGCACGCGCACGCCACCCGGGTCGTGGTGACGCTGCGCTACGCGCCGGCCAGCGTCGTGGTCGACATCCAGGACGACGGCCGCGGCGCCGAGACGATGGCCGACGGGCATGGCATCGCGGGCATGCGCGAGCGGGTGGCCGCGCTCGGCGGTGCCCTCACGGCGGGGCCGGGCAAGACCGGTTTCACCGTACGGGCGACGATCCCGGTCGCGGCATGACGATCACCGTGCTCCTCGCCGACGACCAGCACCTTGTCCGGGCCGGCTTCCGCAGCCTGCTCCGGCGCGACAAGGACATCGCGGTCGTCGGCGAGGCGGCCACCGGCGACGAGGCCGTGCGCGCCGCCCGCAGCCTGCTGCCGGACGTCGTGCTGATGGACATCCGGATGCCCGGCCTGGACGGGATCACGGCGACGAAGCAGATCATCGGGGACCCCGGCCTGCGCGACTGCCGGGTCCTCATCCTGACAACCTTCGAGACCGATGAGTACGTCTTCGCCGCGCTCGCCGCCGGTGCCAGCGGCTTCCTCACCAAGGAGATCGACCCGGAGGGCCTGCGGCACGCCGTCCGGGTGGTGGCGGCCGGTGACGCCCTGCTGTCGCCGAGCGTCACCCGCCGGGTGGTGGGCCAGTTCGCGCACCGGCCGGTTCCGCCACCCAGCGACGGCGGGGACCGGCTGGCCCCGCTGACCGCCCGGGAACGCGAGGTGGTGCGGCTGGTCGCCACCGGACTGTCCAACGAGGACATCGCCCGGGAGCTGGTGATCAGCCCACTGACGGCGAAGACGCACATCACCCGGGCGATCACCAAGCTGGGCGTACGAGATCGGGTCCAGCTGGTCATCCTCGCGTTCGAGGACGGCCTGGTCGGTCCGGGACGCGAATAATGCGCGCGCCGCACCCGCCCCCAGGCAATACCCTCGGCTGGGTGCAGAGGATTCTGGTCTACGGCGTGACCGGCTCCGGCAAGTCGACGCTGGCCAAGCGCCTCGGCGAACGGCTGGCCCTGCCCTATCACGCGATCGACGACCTGACCTGGGAGCCCGGCTGGGTGCCGGTCCCCGACAAACTCCAACACGAACGGGTCGCGGCGATCTGCGCGACGGACAAATGGGTCATCGACTCGGCGTACGCGAAATGGATGGATCTCCCCCTGTCCCGCGCGGACCTGATCGTCGGCCTGGACCTGCCCCGCTGGCTCTCCTACGGCCGGCTCCTGCGCCGAACGATCTGGCACATGATCCGCCGAACGCAAACGTGCAACGGCAACTACGAAACGTTCCGGAACGCGTTTCTCAGTAGCGACTCGATCCTGGTGTGGCACTTCCGGTCGTACAAGCGCAAGCAGGTGCGGATGCGCGCCTGGCACGCCGATCCGGCAATGCCCGAGGTGGTGCTGCTGCGCTCACCGCGTGAGGTCGAGCGCTGGGTGGCGGAGTTGTCTGGCGCCCGTCGGGCCTAACTGCTCCGCGATCCGCCAGGGCGTAGCTGCCCGGCCGCAACAATCCCTGCCTGTGCGGGTTGCCAGGAGCTCTGTCCATAGCTGGTGGCGGGCAGGCTGGGGCAGCCGCGTGGACTCGGCAGGCGTGGGCAGTCCGCCAACGCTGGCACTGTTCAGTCGCCGCCGTCTCCCTGCTCGCCCGAAATAACGGAAATATCGGGTCGCGGTCGGGCCTGGGTGTCCTGGGCCGACGGAACTACAGGGAAAGAGGCCTCTTCGCGCGCTCTCGAAGGCCCGTTTTCCTGTAGTTGGCGTGTTGTTTGGGGGTGGTCGACGTGATGCCCGCTTGGCAGGACTGGGCAAATGCGACATAAGGGTGGTTGGGGTTCTGGCGCCGGTTGAGTCGCGGTGTTCTCCGCCCGCCCTACTCCGGCAGTTCTGCCAGGCGCAGCTTTCAGGCGCCAGCCAGGCGTAGTCGCTCGGCGGCCTGCCAGGCGCGCTTTTCAGGCGCCAGCCAGGCTTAGCCGCTCGACAGCCCGCCAGGCGCGCTTTTCAGGCGCCAGCCAGGCTTAGCCGCTCGACAGCCTGGTCGGCGACGGCCCCGATGGCGACCGGCGGGAGTTCCCACAGCGCCTCGCCGCGTGCGTTGTGCAGCGCCAGCCACAGGCTCGCGGCCCATGCCACTTCAAGTTCCTCAGCGGTGAACGGTCGCCGGGCTGCCTGGTAGGCGTCGAGAAACGCGGCCGATGCGGCGATCGGCGCGAGCGTCGGTGTCTCGGCGCTGGCGAACGCCCCGCACGCCGCGCCGGCGATCGCCGCTTCCGGCAGCCAGGCGATGCTGTCCCAGTCGTGCACGGCCCATGGCTTGTCGCCGATCCAGCGCAGGTTCTGCGTCTCCCAGTCGGCGTGGCCGAGCATCCGGGGCAGCCGGGACAGCGCAAGACGCTCGCGGATCCGGACGGCCGCGTCCTCGACGCCGGCGGGCATCGGTCGCCCGGCGGCGCGCGCGTCGTGATAGGAAATTGCGGGCCACGGGCCGGGCCCGGGATGATCCCAGCGCACCCATTCGGGATTGGGCAGGGGCGGTGGGACCGCGCCCGGCGCCGTTCCGCCGACCTCGATGTCGGCGGCGAGGTCGACCAGCCGGGCGAGTTGCTCGGCGAAGAGCACGGCGGTCGCCGGGTCGTCGCCGCGAAGCATCTCGCCGCCGGGCCGCCACTGCTCGGCGTGGATGGCGATGCCGTCGTGCAGGGTGACGCCGGTCAGCGGGGCCGCGCACGGAAAGCCCCGCTCGGCGAGGAACCGCTGGACCTCGAGGCAGGTGGCCTCCCGGCCGTTCTGGTCGGGACGGGCCTTCACGGCGACTTCGCGTCCGTCGGCAAGGCGCAGGCCGAGCACGTCGGCCATATGCGTGGAGCGATGCAGCGAAGCGACCGGCTCGGCGCCGAGATGGTCGCGACACCAGGGCCGCACCCAGGCCGGAAGGTCCACAGCCCCACCCTGCCATAGCAGCCGACGGCACCGGCCCCGCCACGGAGACGCACTCAACACCGCAACACATCTGCACATCTGCACGGCTGCCCGCCCGCACGCACACCCGCCCCGTACGCCAGCACGCCAGCACGCCCGCCCGCACGCCCGCACGCCAGACCGCCCGCACGCACGCCCGCACGACGAATACGCAGCGGCCAGCGACAAAAACAAGACCAGCTGACCCAGCGGTGGAGACGAAGTCAACCGGCGCCGCGACGGAGATGCGGCATCCGGCGGCCCAAGCGCGAACCAACCCAGCGACACCGAAGACACCACTGCGTCGCTGACGCAGATCGCCGCGGCGGTTCATTTTGAAGCGCACATGTTTCAACATTGATCGAGGCAGCATCGATCAAGCCCGCGCACCCGGCCATTCGACCATATGGCAAGGCCGGATACCTCGCAAGAGTTGGCATGCGGTCCCACCAGCGTGTCGCTGACATCGATGTCAATCGTGGGCGATCGTGTGCGGTCCAGGTCTTGCGTATCGATACAGGCACACGTAACGATGTGTCCCGGATGTTTCACGCGCCCCCTTGCTCTGAGCACGCGGAGCAATCAACTGCAGTGCCGGCAATCACGAGCAACCCGGCGATCGCCGTCCACCGAACGGCTGCCAGCGGCCCGGCGATCGCCAGCCGTCCGCCTGCCGCCGACAGGCGGCGGCAGCCAGGTGATTGCTCGGCGTGCTCAGAGCAAGTTCACCGGGCCGCAAAGCACAACCCGAACCAACCGGAGGAGACGGCATGCACCGGCCACGATGGGGTGTCGCCCTGGTGCCGATAATCCTGATAGCCGCGGCGGCCGCCGTGGCTTTCGGGGGCACGGCATCCGCGGCAGAGGCGGGAGCGTTCGGCTCCTCGTTCGAACCTGACGATCCGCAACCGACCTGGAACGACACCGTTGACACCGCCGCCGACGGCACGCCTCGCACCAGCGGCGTGGACGGCAACGTCGTCGTCGGCGTGCCGGGCAGCCTGCGGGCCCACGTCACCGATATTGAGGTCAACGCCGAGCCGAACTCGAACGAGAACGGCAACAACCTCAACGACGGCGACTCGGCCACCAAGTGGCTGGTGGACACGCCGACCAGTTGGGCGCAGTACACCCTGGATGCGCCCGCGACCGTGGTCCAGTACGCGCTGACCTCGGCGAACGACGCCCCCGAGCGGGACCCCCGGGATTGGACGCTGCAGGGCTCCACCGACGGCAGCGCCTGGACCACCGTCGACACTCAGACCGGGCAGGCGTTCGACCAGCGGTTCCAGACCAAGACGTTCGTCGTGGCGAGTCCGGCCTCGTTCCCGATCTACCGGTTGAGCATCACCGGGCATCCGTCCGGCAATCTGACCCAGCTGGCCGACTGGGATCTCGCGGGCGCCGACACCGGCACCCCGCCCGCCCCCGCGATGCTGAGCCACATCGGTGCGGGGCCAGCCAGTTCCCCCACCGCGAAGGCGGGCGTGGGTTACACCGGGTTGAAGGCGTTCCAGATCAGTGGACGGCATCTCGCGGACGGGCGGGCGTACTCGTACAACAAGGTCTTTGATGTTGATCTTGCTGTCACGGCCGACACCGAGCTCTCCTACCTCGTGTTTCCCGAGTTCAACCGGGGTGACCTGAGCAACCCCGCGACCTACACCGCGGTCGACCTGGCCTTCACGGACGGGACTTACCTCTCCGATCTCAACGCCGTCGACCAGAACGGCATCGTGGTCAGCCCGACCGCGCAGGGCGCGTCCAAGACTCTGTACACCGCTCAGTGGAATGCCCGCAAGTCACGGATCGGCACGGTCGCCAAGGGCAAGACCATTGACAAGATCCTGATCGGGTACGACAAGCCGAGCGGCCCGACGAGCTTCAAGTCCTGGTTTGACGATGTGAAGATTGCGAACGCCGCGGCGCCGCAGCCGAAGGCTCACCTCTCCGACTATGTCGAGACCCGGCGGGGCACCCAGTCGTCGGGCGACTATTCGCGGGGCAACAACTATCCCGCGACGGCAGTGCCGCACGGCTTCAACTTCTGGACCCCGGTCACCGACGCGGGATCGACCAGTTGGCTGTACGAATACCACCGCGACAACAACGCCGCCAACCGGCCGACGATCCAGGCGTTCTCGGCCAGCCACGAGCCCAGCCCGTGGATGGGCGACCGGCAGACGTTCCAGGTGATGCCGTCTGCGGCAGCCGGCGTCCCGGACGCGAACCGGGTCAACCGCGCGCTGCCGTTCGGCCACGAGAGCGAGGTCGCGAAACCGTACTACTACGGCGTCACTTTCGACAACGGGA
>Ga0307515_10008040_pt1 | contig 20665 bp, 17 predicted proteins | sample 17_EM_MG_FD_194513 | JGI IMG/M metagenome (GOLD analysis project Ga0307515, IMG submission 194513) | Populus trichocarpa ectomycorrhiza microbial communities from riparian zone in the Pacific Northwest, United States - 17_EM | ecosystem: Host-associated > Plants > Roots > Unclassified | place...
TCGACGCTACGACCTCAAGGCCATCCTCACACGGTTGCTGCGCGCCTCCACGCTCACCGGCCCGCGACCCGAGCGTGTCATTCGAGCCGCTGAGCTTGGGGGCTAATCAAGTTTGGCAATGATGAGCAAACCGACGACACCCGAGACAAACACGCTTGCCACCTATCCGAGCCTGAAGGAGCGCGCGGTCTTCGTGACCGGTGGCGCCACTGGAATCGGCGCCGCCATGGTCACCGCTTTTGCCGAGCAAGGCGCGCGCGTGGCCTTCATCGACGTGGCCGACGCGGCGGCCCAGGAACTGTCGCAGCAGCTGGCCGAGCGGGGCCTTTCAAAACCGTGGTGGAGGGCGTGCGACGTACGGGACATCGCGGCGCTGCAGACGGCCATTGCCGATGCATCCGCCGAACTCGGTGATTTCGCCGTGCTGGTCAACAACGTCGCCAGTGACGACCGGCACACGCTCGAGTCCATCACGCCCGAGTACTACGACCAGCGCATGGCCATCAACGAAAGGCCTGCACTGTTCGCCATCCAGGCCGTGGTGCCGGGCATGAAGCGCCTGGGCTTCGGCTCGATCGTCAATCTCGGCTCAACCGGCTGGCAGACCAAGGGCAGCGGCTACCCCTGCTACGCCATGGCCAAGTCGTCGGTCAACGGCCTCACGCGCGGCTTGGCGGTGAGCCTGGGCCAAGACCGCATTCGCATCAACATCGTGTCACCCGGCTGGGTGATGACGGAGCGCCAGGTCCGCCTGTGGCTCAATGCCGAGAGCGAACGCGAGTTGGCTCGGGCGCAGTGCCTGCCCGACAAGCTGCAGCCGCATGATGTCGCCCGCATGGTGCTGTTCCTGGCGTCAGATGACGGGGCCATGTGCACCGCGCAGGAATTCAAGGTCGACGCCGGCTGGGCATGATCGCGAGCGGAGCGAGCGCCCATCGAGCAACGCCCGTGGATCCGGCTTTGCCGGGCCACTGGGTGGCGCCCCTTGGGGGCAGGAGCGAAGCGACTGGGGGGCTCACACCTCTACTTCGAACTTGCGGCCGTAGATCGACTGGCTGGACGTTTTCAAGGCCTTCATCATCACCTTGACCGCCGGTGACAGCAGGCGGTCGGTGCGGGTGATGATGCCGAAGTCGTCCATGTGGCAGGGCATGTCGATCGGCACCAGCGACACGATGCCGTGGGCGGCGTAGTAGCGGCCCACGTCTGACCCGATAACGGCCAGCATGTCGCTTTGCTGGAGCATGCGCGTCATGAAGAGCAGCGCCGAGGTCTCGACCACGTTGATCGGCGGGGCCAGGCCTTCTTCCTGGAACATCAACTCGAAGCGGTGCCGCAGCACGCTGCCGGCGGGTGGCACGATCCAGCTTGCGGCCACCACGTCGCGCAGGGTCAGGCCGGCCATGCCCAGCATCGGGTGGCCGGGCCGCGCCACCGCGCACACCGGCTCGGAGGACAGCCGCTCGTAGCGCAGCTGCGACTTGTCGTGCTGCTCGAACAGCCGCGAGACCAGGATGTCGAGCTTGCCCTGCGCCATGCGCTCCATCAGCACGTCGCTGGTCTCGATCTCGATGGCCACCCGCAACGTGGGCTGCTCCAGCTTCACCAGCGCCACTGCCGGCGGCAGCAGCATCAGCCCGGTCGAGGTGATCGCCCCCACGCTCACCTGGCCGAAGCGCCCCGCCTTCAGCGCGGTGAGTTCGTCGTGCGCCTGGTTCAGGCTGGCCAGCGCCACACGGGCGTGGCGGATCATGGTTTCGCCGTACCAGGTGGGCTGCATGCCGCGGGGCAGCCGGTCGAAGAGCGAGACCTCGAGCACGTCTTCCAGGTCCTTCAGCAGCTTGGAGGCGGCCGGCTGGGTCATGTTGAGCACCTGGGCGGCGCGGTGCAGGTTGCCTTCTTCGGCCAGCGCCACCAGCAGCAGGAGCTGCCGCGTCTTGAGCCGGGCGCGGATGAACCAGTGGCTGTAGTGGGTCATCGGGTTTTCCAGAATTCGTCTAGTGATATCAATTGTGTCCAATTTTTGATTGGATTGATATTCGTTTTGTTTTTAGACTTGCCGCCTCTTCAGCCACCAAGGCGGTTCTTCCATGCAGGGCAACGTTCCGCTCACAGCGCGGCACTACATCAATGGCCGCTGGGAAACCGGCGTCACCACCGGCAGCAGCGAGAACCCATCGGACACGCGAGAAGTGGTGGCCACCTACGAGCGTGCCGACCGCAACCAGGCTGAACTCGCCATCCGCGCCGCCGCCGAAGCCTTCGGCGCCTGGAGCCTGAGCACACCGCAGCGCCGCGCCGACGCGCTCGACCAGATCGGCAGCGAGATCCTGGCGCGCAAAGACGAACTCGGCTCTTTGCTCGCCCGCGAAGAAGGCAAGACCCTGCCCGAAGCGGTAGGCGAAGCCGCCCGTGCCGGCAACATCTTCAAGTTCTTCGCCGGCGAGGCCTTGCGCGGCGGCGGCGAGTCGCATCCTTCCGTGCGCCCGGGCGTGGGCATCGAGATCACGCGCGAACCGGTCGGCGTGGTCGGGCTGATCGCACCGTGGAACTTCCCGCTCGCCATTCCCGCCTGGAAGATCGCGCCCGCACTGGCCTACGGCAACAGTGTGGTCTTCAAGCCGGCCGAGCTGGTGCCGGCCTGCGGCTGGGCGCTGGCCGAGATCATCAGCCGCGCGAGCCTGCCGGCCGGCACGTTCAACCTGGTGATGGGCAGCGGCCGCGAAGTGGGCCAGACGATGGTCGACAGCCCGCTGGTCGACGCGCTGAGCTTCACCGGCTCGGTGCCCACCGGCGAGCGCATTCTTCAATCGGCCGCGGCACGGCGCGCCAAGGTGCAGCTCGAAATGGGCGGCAAGAACCCGCTCGTCGTGCTGGCCGATGCCGACCTTGACCAGGCCGTCGAGTGCGCGGTCAACGGCTCGTATTTTTCGACCGGCCAGCGCTGCACCGCATCGAGCCGGCTGATCGTCGAGTCTTCGGTTCACGATGCCTTCGTCTCGCGGCTGCGCCAGCGCCTGGCCGCGCTGAAGGTCGGCCATGCCATGGAGCGCGGCATCGACATCGGCCCGGTGGTCGACCGCAACCAGCTCGAGCAGGACCTCTCGTATATAGAGATCGCACGCAGCGAAGGCGCCGAGCACGTGTGGGGAGGCGAGCGCCTGGAGCGCTCGACCCCCGGCTACTACATGAGCCCGGCCCTCTTTCTCGCCAAGCCCGAGCACCGCGTGGCGCGCGAGGAGATCTTCGGCCCGGTGGCCTGCGTGTTGCGCGCCGACGACTACGAACATGCCCTCGCGCTCGCCAACGACACGCCGTTCGGCCTGTGCGCCGGCATCTGCACCAGCTCGCTCAAGCATGCGACGCACTTCAAGCGCCACGCGCAGGTCGGCATGGTGATGGTTAACCTGCCTACGGCCGGCGTGGATTTCCACGTACCCTTTGGCGGACGCAAAGGTTCGAGCCACGGCCCGCGCGAACAGGGCCGCTACGCCGCCGAGTTCTACACCAGCGTGAAGACGGCCTACACGATGGCCTGACCCCGCCGCAGCGATTCCCCGTTCGGCGCACCCGCGCCCCTTTCAACAATGACAGGAGACAAACCATGACTTCGAACAGAAGATCCCTGCTGGCCACGGCGGCCCTGCTGGGTGTGTTGCCGCTGGGCGCACTGGCGCAGAAGAAGATCGTGCTGGGCTTCGCCCAGGTCGGCGCCGAAAGCGAATGGCGCACTGCCAACACCGAGTCCATCAAGTCGGCTGCGAAAGAAGCCGGCATCGAATTGAAGTTCTCCGACGGGCAGCAAAAGCAGGAGAACCAGATCAAGGCCATCCGCTCGTACATCGCGCAGAAGGTCGACGTGATCGCGTTCTCGCCGGTCGTCGAATCGGGCTGGGAAACCGTGCTGCTGGAAGCCAAGGCCGCCAAGATCCCGGTGGTGCTGACCGACCGCGCGGTGAACGTGAAGGACGACTCGCTCTACGTGTCGTTCATGGGCTCCGACTTCGTCGAAGAAGGCCGCAAGGCGGGCCGCTGGCTGGTGGACAAGATGAAGGGCTCCACCGCCGCCGTCAACATCGTCGAGCTGCAAGGCACCGTGGGCTCGGCCCCGGCGATCGACCGCAAGAAGGGCTTCGAAGAAATCATCAAGGCCGACCCGAAGTTCAAGATCATCCGCTCGCAGACCGGCGACTTCACCCGCGCCAAGGGCAAGGAGGTGATGGAAGCCTTCTTGAAGGCCGAAGGCAAGAAGATCAACGTGCTCTTCGCGCACAACGACGACATGGCGATCGGTGCGATCCAGGCGATCGAAGAAGCCGGCATGAAGCCCGCGAAGGACATCATCATCATCTCGATCGACGCCGTGAAGGGCGCCTTCGAAGCCATGATGGCCGGCAAGCTCAACGTCAGCGTGGAATGCAGCCCGCTGCTCGGCCCGCAACTGATGAGCGCCGTCAAAGACATCAAGGCCGGCAAGACGCTGACCAAGCGCATCGTCACCGAAGAAGGCATCTTCCCGATGGAAGTGGCCGCCAAGGAATTTCCGAAACGGAAATATTGATTCGGCTCAGAGACCTGAGCTCGAATTGGAGTAAAGCCCCATACCCATACAAACCGGGGCTGATCGCTCGACCAACGAAACCTGGAGACATCTTTCATGAAACGCACCTTCCTCAAGTCGCTGCTCGCCATTGCAGCCGTCACCCTCACCGGCATCGCAACGACCGCGCATGCGCAAGACAAAGGCCCCGTGGCCATCTCGATGCCCACCAAGTCATCGGCCCGCTGGATCGACGACGGCAACAACATGGTCAAGTACTTCAAGGAGAAGGGCTACAAGACCGACCTCCAGTACGCAGACGACGACATCCCGAACCAGCTCGCGCAGATCGAGAACATGGTGACCAAGGGCGCCAAGGTCCTGGTGATCGCCGCGATCGACGGCACCACGCTGTCCGACGTGCTGCAAAAAGCGGCTGACAAGGGCGTGAAGGTCATCGCCTATGACCGCCTGATCAAGGGCTCGAAGAACGTCGACTACTACGCCACCTTCGACAACTTCCAGGTCGGCGTGCTGCAAGCCGGCTACATCGAGCAAGCCCTCGGCCTGAAAGCCGGCAAGGGCCCGTTCAACATCGAACTCTTCGGCGGCTCGCCGGACGACAACAACGCCTTCTTCTTCTACAACGGCGCGATGTCGGTGTTGAAGCCCTACATCGACAGCGGCAAGCTGGTGGTGCGCAGCAAGCAGCTCGGCATGGACAAGGTCTCCACGCTGCGCTGGGACGGCGCCGTGGCGCAAGCCCGCATGGACAACCTGCTGTCGGCCTACTACACCAACGCGCACGTCGACGCGGTGCTGTCGCCGTACGACGGCCTGTCGATCGGCATCATCTCGTCGCTGAAGGGTGTGGGCTACGGCACGCCGAAGTCGCCGATGCCGGTGGTGACGGGGCAAGACGCCGAAGTGCAGTCGGTCAAGTCGATCCTGAAGAAGGAACAGACATCCACCGTGTTCAAGGACACGCGTGAACTCGCCAAGGTGACGGTCGCCATGGTCGACGCCATGCTCGCCGGCAAGAAGCCCGAAGTGAACGACACCAAGACCTACAACAACGGCGTGAAGGTCGTGCCTTCGTACCTGTTGAAGCCGGTCAGCGTGGACATCAACAACTGGCAGAAGGTGCTGGTCGAAGGCGGCTACTACAAGGAGTCGCAGGTCAAGTGATCCACGGCGTGCGCGGGCCGGCCCCGGCCTGCGCATGCCTGGCGACTGAGCACCCCCAAACCTGTCGCTTTGCGCCAGGCCCCCCGAGGGGGTCAAGAAAACTCGGGAACGGCCCTTCGTTTCCTTGAGAGCAGCAGTTCATGACCGACGACGACAAGGCACCCGCCATCCTCGAGATGCGCGGCATCAGCAAAGACTTCCACGGCGTGAAGGCCCTGGACAACGTGAACCTCACCGTGCGCACCGGCGAAATCCACGCGCTGGTGGGCGAGAACGGCGCCGGCAAATCCACGCTGATGAAGGTACTGAGCGGCGTGTATTCGGCCGAAGAGAGTTCGGGCGAGATCCGCTTCGAGGGCGAGGTGCGCCGCTTCAAGGGCATTGCCGACAGCGAGGCGCTGGGCATCATCATCATCCACCAGGAGCTGGCGCTGGTGCCCTTGCTCTCGATCGCCGAGAACATCTTCCTCGGCAACGAGATCGCAAGCGGCGGCCTGATCGACTGGTTCGCGTCGTATGCGAAGACGCGCGAGCTGCTCGCCAAGGTGGGCCTTAAGGAGTCGCCCACCACGCTCGTGACCCACCTCGGCGTGGGCAAGCAGCAGATGGTGGAGATTGCCAAGGCGCTGTCGAAGCAGGTCAAGCTCTTGATCCTCGACGAGCCCACCGCGAGCCTGAACGAAAGCGACAGCGACGCGCTGCTCGAGCTGCTGCGCGGCTTGAAGGCGCAGGGCGTGTCGTCGATCCTCATTTCGCACAAGCTCAACGAGATCGCCAAGGTGGCCGACTCGATCACCGTGCTGCGCGACGGCAGCACCGTCGAGACCATCGCCTGCAGCGCCGGCGAGCCGGTGAGCGAAGACCGCATCGTGCGCGGCATGGTCGGGCGCGACATGGCGCACCGCTACCCGCCGCGCTCGCCCAACATCGGCGAGACCGTGTTCGAGGTGCGCGACTGGCGCGTGTTCCACGCGCTGCATGCCGACCGCGAGCAGATCAAGGGCGTGGGCCTGCACGTGAAGCGCGGCGAGATCGTCGGCATCGCCGGCCTGATGGGCGCGGGCCGCACCGAGTTCGCGATGAGCGTGTTCGGCCGCACCTACGGCCAGCGCATCAGCGGCAGCGTGTTCATGCACGGCAAGCCGGTCGACGTGAGCACGGTGCGCAAGGCCATCGACCACGGCATCGCCTATGTCACCGAAGACCGCAAGGGCTTCGGCCTGGTGCTCGAAGAGAACATCCAGAAGAACATCAGCCTGGCCAACCTCGAAGCGGTGGCCAACCGATCGGTGGTGGACGAAGGCCGCGAGTACAAGGTCGCGAGCGACTACCGCCGCGCGCTCAACATCCGCTGCTCGGGGGTCGACCAGACGGTGGTCAACCTGTCCGGCGGCAACCAGCAGAAGGTGGTGCTCAGCAAGTGGCTGTTCACCGAACCCGAACTGCTGATCCTCGACGAACCCACGCGCGGCATTGACGTCGGCGCCAAGTTCGAGATCTACACCATCATCGACAAGCTCGCGAGCGAGGGCAAGGGCGTGCTGATGATCTCCAGCGAGCTGCCCGAGCTGCTCGGCATGTGCGACCGCATCTACGTGATGAACGAAGGCCGCTTCGTCGCCGAGTTCACCGCCGCAGAAGCCTCGCAAGAGCGAATCATGCATGCCATCGTCAAATCCGGAGGCTCCGTTCATGCAGAGTGACAAAGTGGCGGCAACGCCGCTCGTTCCCCCCACACCCCCTTCGGGCACACCCGCGGCCGCCAACGCGCCCGCCGCGCCCAGCTCGTACACAGGCTTCCTGAAGAACAACCTGCGCGAGTACGGCATGCTGATCTCGCTGGTCGCGATCATGGGCTTGTTTCAGTACCTGACCGACGGCACCTTGCTGCGCCCGCTCAACCTCACGAACCTGGTGCTGCAGAACAGCTACATCGTGATCATGGCGCTGGGCATGCTGCTGGTGATCGTGGCCGGCCACATCGATTTGTCGGTGGGCTCGGTGAGCGGGTTCATCGGCGCGGTGGCGGCGGTGCTGATGGTGCAGTACGAGTGGAACTTCGTGGCCACCTCGTTGCTGTGCATCGTTGTCGGTGCGGCCATCGGCGCGGCGCAGGGCTGGTTCGTGGCGTTCGCACGCATCCCCTCGTTCATCGTCACGCTGGCCGGCATGCTGGTGTTCAAGGGCTTGGCGTTGGCGCTGCTCGCCGGCCAATCGGTGGGCCCGTTCCCCGAACTGTTCCAGAAGCTCAGCTCCGGCTTCATCGCCGACCCGCTGGAAGGCGAGACCTTGCGCACCACCTCGCTGCTGATCGGCGTGGCGGCCGCCGCGCTGCTGGTGTTCTTCAAGGTGCGCGGCCGGGCCAACCTGGCCAAGCACGACATGGTCACCGAACCCTACCTCTTCTTCCTGCTGAAGAACGGTGCCTTCGCGGTGATCATCCTCGCCTTCAGCTGGCTGATGTCCACCTACAAGGGCCTGCCCAACGTGCTGATCGTGATGGCGGTGCTGATCGTCGCCTACGACTTCGTCACCACGCGCACCACCGTCGGCCGCCGCATCTATGCGCTCGGCGGCAACGAGAAGGCTGCGCGGCTGTCGGGCATCAAGACGCAGCGCCTGGCCTTCCTGACCTTCGTCAACATGGGCGCGCTGGCCGCGCTGGCCGGCCTGGTGTTCGCGGCGCGGCTGAACACCGCCACGCCGAAAGCCGGCCTCGGCTTCGAGCTCGACGTGATCGCCGCCTGCTTCATCGGCGGCGCCTCGGCCTCGGGTGGCGTGGGCAAGGTGATGGGCGCAGTGATCGGCGCTTTCATCATGGGCGTGATGAACAACGGCATGTCGATCCTCGGCATCGGCATCGACTATCAACAGGTCATCAAGGGCCTGGTTCTGCTGGCAGCAGTGTTCGTCGACGTCTACAACAAGAACAAGTGATGAACGCACCACTGCCCAACGCAGTGGAGCGGGCCGAGCGCCGGGCCGCTCCCAAGCCGGCCCGCGCCCCCTCGGGGGGTCGTTCGCCGTACTCGGCGAGCGGGGGGCTGTCATGACCGCGCCGCTTCTGGAACTCAGCGGCATCGACAAGCAGTTCGCCGGCGTCAGCGCACTGCGCGACGTGCGGCTGCGCCTGTTCCCCGGCGAGATCCATGCGCTGATGGGGCAGAACGGCGCAGGCAAGTCGACGCTGATCAAGGTGCTGACCGGCGTTCTCGAATCGAGCCGTGGCGACATGCGCCTGGGCAGCAAGGCGATCCGCCCTCGCTCGCCGCTGGACGCGCAGAAGCTGGGCATCAGCACCGTCTACCAGGAAGTGAACCTCTGCCCCAACCTCTCGGTGGCCGAGAACGTGTTCGCCGGCCGCTACCCGCGCTGCGGGGCGCTGCAAGGCTTTCGCATCGACTGGTCAGAGGTGCACCGGCGTGCCCGCGAGCTGCTGGCCCGTATCGGGCTCGAGATCGACGTGGCGCAACGGCTCGGCAGCTGCTCGGTGGCCGTGCAGCAGCTGGTGGCCATTGCGCGCGCGCTGGGTGTCGAGAGCAAGGTGCTGATCCTCGACGAGCCGACCTCGAGCCTCGATGAAGACGAGGTGCAGAAGCTCTTCGCCGTGCTGCGCCGCCTGCGCAGCGAGGGCATGGCGATCCTCTTCATCACGCACTTCCTGAACCAGGTGTATGCGGTGTCCGACCGCATCACCGTGCTGCGCAACGGCCAGTGGGTCGGCGAATGGCAGGCGGCCGATCTTGGGCCGCAAGCGCTGATCTCCGCGATGCTGGGCCGCGAGTTCGCAGCGACCACCGGCACCGCGGCACCGATGGCCGCGGCCGATGCCGACACGCCGGTGTTCCTTCAAACCGAAGGCCTGGCCCAGGCCGGCCGCCTGCACCCGATCGACCTGAGCCTGCGGGCCGGCGAAGTGCTCGGCCTCGCGGGTCTGCTCGGCGCCGGCCGCACCGAGCTGGCTCGCCTGCTGTTTGGCCTGGAAGCGCCCGACCGCGGCACGCTCAGCATCGATGGCAAGAACGTGCGCCTCGCCAACCCGGCCGATGCGGTGGAGCACGGCTTGGCGCTGTGCCCGGAAGAGCGCAAGACCGACGGCATCGTCGGCGAGCTGTCGGTGCGCGAGAACATCGCGCTGGCGCTGCAGGCCCGCCGGGGCGTGCGCCGCTGCATGTCGCAGGCCGAGCAGACGGCGCTGGCCGAAAAGTTCGTGAAGGCGCTGGGCATCAAGTGCACCGATGTCGACATGCCGATCGGCCTGCTCTCGGGCGGCAACCAGCAAAAGGCCATGATCGCGCGCTGGCTCGCCACCAACCCGCGCCTGCTGATCCTCGACGAACCCACGCGCGGCATTGACGTTGCTGCCAAGCAGGAAATCATGGACGAGATCCTGCGGCTCGCGCAGGCCGGCATGGCGGTGCTGTTCATCTCGTCAGAGATGAGCGAGGTGGTGCGTGTGTCGAACCGCATCGCGGTGCTGCGTGATCGCCGCAAGGTCGGCGAGCTGCCGGGCGGCAGCAGCGAGGCGGCTGTCTACGAGCTGATCGCGGCGGAGCATGAGCATGCGTGATCTCATGAAACACCGCCTGGCTTGGCCGGCGATCACGCTCTTCGTGCTGCTCGCCATCAACGCGGCCTTCAACCCCGGCTTCCTGCACATCGAATGGCGCGGCGGCCACCTGTACGGCAGCCTGATCGACATCCTCAACCGCGCAGCGCCGCTGATGCTGGTGTCACTGGGTATGACGCTCGTGATCGCCACGCGCGGCATCGACATCTCGGTCGGTGCCGTGGTCGCCATCGCCGCGGCGCTTGCGGCCTGGATGATCGGCGGCGCGCTGGTCGTTGTCGACGGCGTCGCGACGCACGTCACGCGCTTCCCGATGCCGCTGGCCCTCATCGCAGCGGTTGCGGTGGCGGCGTTGTGCGGGCTGTGGAACGGCATGCTGGTCGCGCGTGTCGGCATGCAGCCCATCATCGCCACGCTGATCCTCATGGTGGCGGGGCGCGGCATCGCGCAGCTCATCACCAACGGGCAGATCATCACCATCTACTACGGCCCCTATTTCTTCCTCGGCAGCGGCTACCTGCTCGGCCTGCCGTTCTCGCTGTTCATCGTGGCCGCGGTGTTCATCGCGCTGTACCTCGCGATCACGCGCAGCGCGCTCGGCCTGTTCATCCAGTCGGTCGGCATCAACCCCGAGGCCTCGCGCGTGGCAGGCATCAAGGCACGCGCCATCATCGTCGGCGTCTACGCCTTCTGCGGTGCCTGTGCCGGTTTGGCCGGTCTGCTGATCAGCTCCAATGTGAAGAGCGCCGACGGCAACAACGCCGGGCAACTGATCGAGCTCGACGCCATCCTCGCTGTCACGCTCGGCGGCACCTTGCTCACCGGCGGCAAGTTCAGCCTCGTCGGCAGCATGATCGGCGCGCTGATCATCCAGACGCTGACCTACGCCATCTATTCGCTGGGCGTGCCGCCCGAGATCAACCTGGTCGTCAAGGCCGTGGTGGTGTTCGCGGTGATGTTGATGCAGTCGGCGGAGTTTCGCGACAGCATTCGCGCGCTGGTGCAAAAGCCTGCGCGTGGTGAGGTGCGGGCATGAGCGCCGTCGTGGCACCCACCGTCCAGGCCAGCAAGCCTGCCGCTGTGCCGTCCGTGATGCGGATTCAGCCGAAGTACCTGCCGCTCACCGCAACCATCTCGCTCTTCGTGCTGATGGCCACGCTGGGCTCGGTGTTCTACACCGGCTTCTTCGCGCCGCAGGTGTTCCTGAACCTGTTCATCGACAACGCCTTCCTGATCATCTGCGCGGTCGGCATGACCTTCGTGATCCTGGCCGGCGGCATCGACCTGTCGGTCGGCTCGGTGATCGCCTTGACGACCATGGTCTCCGCATCGCTGGTGCAACGCCACGGCTGGAGCCCGTTCGCGGTGATCCCGCTGGTGCTGCTGATGGGCACGAGCTTCGGTGCGCTCATGGGCTTCTTGATTGAGCGCTTCCGGCTGCAGCCCTTCATCGTCACGCTGGCCGGCATGTTCATGGCACGCGGGCTGTGCTACCTGATCAGCATCGATTCGATCGACATCACCAACCCGGTGTACTCGGCCATCTCGCAGGCGCGCATTCCCGTGTGGGCCTTCGGCGAAGAGACGGCCTCGATCTCCATCGGCGCGCTGATCGCCATCGCGGTGCTGCTGGCCGCCATCTTCATCGCGCACTGCACGCCCTTCGGCCGCGCGGTCTACGCGGTGGGCGGCAGCGAGCACTCAGCCATGCTGATGGGTCTGCCGGTGCGCCGCACGGTCATCGGCGTGTACACGCTGTCGGGTTTCTGCTCGGCGCTGGCCGGCGTGGTGTTCACCTTCTACATGCTGTCGGGCTACGGCCTGCATGCGGTGGGGCTGGAGCTCGACGCCATCGCGGCCGTCGTGATTGGCGGCACGCTGCTCACTGGCGGCGTGGGTTACGTGTTCGGCACCCTCTTCGGCGTGCTGATGCTCGGAATCATCCAGACGCTCATCTCCTTCGACGGCACGCTCAGCTCGTGGTGGACGCGCATCGTCGTCGGCGCGCTGCTGTTCGTGTTCTGCCTGCTGCAGCGAGTGTTCGCTGCCCGCTCTGCCAAGCCTTCCTGAAGACCTTCCCATGACCACCGAAACGAAAAAGAAACTGCGCTCGACCGAATGGTTCGGCACGGCCGACAAGAACGGCTTCATGTACCGCAGCTGGATGAAGAACCAGGGCATCCCCGACCACGAGTTCGACGGCCGCCCGATCATCGGCATCTGCAACACCTGGAGCGAGCTCACGCCCTGCAACGCGCACTTCCGCAAGATCGCCGAGCATGTGAAGCGCGGCATCTCCGAAGCGGGCGGCTTCCCGGTCGAGTTCCCGGTGTTCAGCAACGGCGAATCGAACCTGCGCCCGACCGCGATGCTCACGCGCAACCTCGCGAGCATGGACGTCGAAGAGGCGATCCGCGGCAACCCGATCGACGCGGTGGTGCTGCTCACCGGTTGCGACAAGACCACGCCTGCGCTGCTGATGGGCGCGGCCAGCTGCGACGTCCCCGCCATCGTGGTGACCGGCGGGCCGATGCTCAACGGCAAGCTCGAAGGCAAGGACATCGGCTCCGGCACCGCCGTGTGGCGCTTGCATGAGGCGATGAAGGCCGGCGACATCAACCTGCACCAGTTCCTGTCGGCCGAAGCAGGCATGTCGCGCTCGGCCGGCACCTGCAACACCATGGGCACGGCCTCCACCATGGCCTGCATGGCCGAGGCACTCGGTACCTCGCTGCCGCACAACGCGGCCATCCCGGCGGTCGACGCGCGCCGCTACGTGCTGGCGCAGATGTCGGGCATGCGCGCCGTGGAAATGGCGAAGCAGGACCTGAAGCTGTCGAAGATCCTCACGCGCGAGGCCTTCGAGAACGCGATCCGCATCAACGCGGCCATCGGTGGCTCGACCAACGCGGTGATCCATTTGAAGGCCATCGCCGGGCGCCTCGGCGTGCCGCTGGAACTGGAAGACTGGACGCGCATCGGCCGCGGCACGCCGACCATCGTCGACCTGCAGCCTTCGGGCCGCTTCCTGATGGAAGAGTTCTATTACGCCGGTGGCCTGCCTGCGGTGATCCGCCGCCTGGGCGAACACAACCTGCTGCCGCACCCCGACGCGCTGACCGTCAACGGCCAATCGATCTGGGACAACGTGCGCGAGGCGCCGAACTTCAACGACGAAGTGATCCGCCCGCTCGACAAACCGCTGATGGCCGACGGCGGCATGTGCATCCTGCGCGGCAACCTCGCGCCGCGCGGTGCGGTGCTCAAGCCCTCGGCCGCCACACCCGAACTTCTGAAGCACCGCGGCCGCGCCGTGGTGTTCGAAGACTTCGACCACTACAAGAAGCGCATCGTCGACGAGACGCTCGAGGTCGATGCAAGCTCGGTGCTGGTGATGAAGAACTGCGGCCCCAAGGGCTACCCCGGCATGGCCGAGGTCGGCAACATGGGTCTGCCGCCCAAGCTGCTGAAGCAGGGCGTGAAAGACATGGTGCGTATCTCCGACGCCCGCATGAGCGGCACAGCCTACGGCACCGTGGTGCTGCACGTTGCGCCCGAAGCCGCCGACGGCGGCCCGCTGGCGGCAGTGCGCGACGGCGACTGGATCGAACTCGACGCCTTCGCCGGCCGCCTGCACCTCGACATCACCGACGCCGAACTGGCTGAGCGCCTGTCCACCTTCAAGGCACCGACACCTGGCATGACGGGCGGCTACCAGCGCCTGTACGTTGACCACGTGCTGCAGGCCGACGAAGGCTGCGATTTCGACTTCCTCGTCGGCTGCCGCGGCGATGCCGTGCCGCGCCACTCCCATTGATCGATGGACATGACCGCCCACCATGTCTCCGTCATCCCCGCGAAGGCGGGGATCCAGGATGCAGGCAACACCACGATGTCGGCACCATGGATTCCCGCTTTCGCGGGAATGACGAGCTTGACCGCCACAGGACGCTTTGAATGAACACCCCACGCTACCGCGGCATCTTCCCCGTCGCACCCACCACGTTCACCGAATCCGGTGAACTCGACCTCGTCAGCCAGAAGCGCTGCATCGACTTCATGATCGACGCCGGCTCCGACGGCATCTGCATCCTCGCCAACTTCTCCGAGCAATTCCTGCTGGCAGACGACGAGCGCGAAGTGCTCACCAAGACCATCCTCGAGCATGTGGCCGGCCGCGTGCCGGTGATCGTGACGACCACGCACTTCAGCACCCAGGTCTGCATCGAGCGCAGCCTCCGCGCGCAGGCCATGGGCGCGGCCATGCTGATGGTGATGCCGCCGTACCACGGCGCCACCTTCCGCGTCGGCGAGCCGCAGATTCACGAGTTCTACGCGCGGCTGTCGGACGCGGTGGGCATCCCCATCATGATTCAGGACGCGCCGGCCGCCGGCACGCCGCTGTCGGCTGCGTTCCTCGCCCGCATGGCGCGCGAGATCGAGCATGTGTCGTACTTCAAGATCGAGACGGCCGGCGCGGCGTCGAAACTGCGCGAACTGATCCGCCTCGGCGGTGACGCGATCGAAGGCCCGTGGGACGGCGAAGAGGCCATCACGCTGCTGCCCGACCTTGATGCTGGAGCCACCGGCTCGATGACCGGCGGCGCCTACATGGACGGCATCCGCCCCATCATCGAAGCGCACCGCAATGGCGACCGCGAGACGGCCTACACGCTCTACCAGAAGTGGCTGCCGCTCATCAACTACGAGAACCGCCAGGCTGGCCTGCTGGCCGCCAAGGCGCTGATGAAAGAAGGCGGCGTCATCGCCTGCGAAGCACCGCGCCACCCGCTGCCTGCGATGCACCCCGACACGCGCGCCGGCCTGATTGAAACCGCAAAACGGCTAGACCCGCTGGTGCTGCGCTGGAGCCCCCAGGGCCGATAGGCGTTCGCCCCGCGAGCCCAAGAAACCGGAGCCTGACCCGCATGAGCCTGAATCAACTGATCGCCGTGGACTGGGGCACCAGCAGCCTGCGCGTCTGGTGCTTCGAAGCGTCGGGCGCGGTGCTGGCGCAGCACCGCAGCGACCAGGGCCTGCTCAAGGTGGCGCCGGGCGGCTTTGCCTCGGTACTGCGCAGCGCGGTGGGCGAGTGGTTGCGCGACGACAGCGTGGTGCTGATGAGCGGCATGGTCGGCAGCCGGCAAGGCTGGGCAGAGGCACCGTACGTGCCTGCGCCCAGCGGTGCCGGCGAACTGGCCGGCGCGCTGATCGAGGTGCCTTTCGATTGCCGCTGCCACATCGTGCCCGGCGTGATGCTGCGCGGCACGGGCACGGCAGCACCCGATGTGATGCGCGGAGAAGAAACACAACTCGTCGGTCTCGACGACGAGCATGACGGCACCGGCCTGGCCGTGCTCCCCGGCACGCACAGCAAGTGGGTCTGGCGCGAGCACGGTCGCATCACCTGGTTTCGCACCTTCATGACCGGCGAGCTGTTCGAGCTGCTCGGCCAGCACAGCCTGCTCGCCCGCTCGATGGCCGGCGAACACATCGACGCCACGGGTTTTGCGCTCGGCCTCGCGCAGGCACGCGCGCCGGGCGGCCTGCTTGAAAAACTGTTTGCGCTGCGCGCGCGCTGGCTGTGCGGCGAACTCGGCGCCGACCAGCAGCGCGGCTGCCTGTCGGGCCTGCTGCTCGGCACCGAACTCCACGACGCACTGGCCGCGCTCGCACGCGAAGCCGGCCCGGCTGCAGCCGTTGCCAAGCGCGCCGACCTGATCGCCAGCCCCTCGCTCGCCGAGGTCTACCGCCCGCTGCTGGCATCGGCCGGCCTCGACGTGCGTGTCGCCGACGAACGCGCAGCGGCGCGCGGCCTGCAACGCATCGCGCTGCAAGCCAAGCTGATCACCCACTGAAGGAGCCGTCCATGGACACCATGACCACCGACCTCGCAAAGCACCTGCCGCTGATCGCCATCCTGCGTGGCGTGAAGCCCGACGAGGTGGTCGGCGTGGCCGACGCGCTGATGGCGCATGGCTTCACGCTGATCGAGGTGCCGCTCAATTCACCGTCGCCGCTGCAGAGCATCCAGGCCTTGTCGCGCCATGTCGGCACGCGGGCGCTGGTCGGTGCCGGCACGGTGATGACCGAAGCGCAGGTGCGCCAGGTGAGAGAAGCCGGCGGCAAGCTGATCGTGATGCCGCATGCCGACGTGGCCGTGATCCGCGCCGCCAAGGCGGCCGGCCTCGTGTGCCTGCCGGGTGTCGCGACACCCACCGAAGCCTTTGCCGCGCTCGCCGCGGGCGCAGACGGCCTGAAACTCTTCCCCGCCGAAGCCGTCACCCCGCTGATCGTCAAGGCCTGGCGCGCCGTGCTGCCGGGCGAGGTGCGCCTGTACCCCGTCGGCGGCATCCAGCCGCAGAGCATGCGTGCCTACCTCGACGCCGGCGTGGCTGGCTTCGGCCTCGGCTCGGCGCTCTACCGCCCCGGCGACCTGCCGGCGCATGTCGCCGCGCACGCCGAGCGGTTTGTCGAGACCTGGGTCGCCTGCTGCGGCCAGCCGCTTTCGTCACCCTGATTGCAGCCAAGAAATCACCATGTCCGCTGACACCCCATCCAAACCCGCGCGGCGCAGGCTGCGTTCCGAATCCTGGTTCACCGGCACCGACAAAGATGCCTTCATCCACCGCAGCTGGATGAAGAACCAGGGCCTGCCCGACGACGCCTTCGACGGCCGCCCCGTCATCGGCATCTGCAACACCTGGAGCGAACTCACGCCCTGCAACGCGCACTTCCGAGACATCGCCGAGCGCGTGAAGCGTGGCGTGCTCGAAGCGGGCGGCGTGGCCTACGAGTTCCCGGTGATGTCGCTCGGCGAGACCAACCTGCGGCCCACCGCCATGCTGTTCCGCAACCTCGCGAGCATGGACGTGGAAGAGTCGATCCGCGCCAACCCGATCGACGGCGTGGTGCTGCTCGCCGGCTGCGACAAGACCACGCCCGCGCTGCTGATGGGCGCGGCCAGCTGCGACCTGCCGACACTCATGGTCTCGGGCGGGCCGATGCTGAACGGCAACTACAAGGGCGAGCGCATCGGCTCGGGCACCCATGTGTGGCTCTTCTCCGAGAAGGTCAATGCGGGTGAGATGAGCATCGACGATTTCATGCAGGCCGAGAGCTGCATGTCGCGCTCGGCCGGCCACTGCATGACCATGGGCACGGCCTCGACCATGGCCTCGATGGTCGAGGCACTGGGCGTCACGCTGCCGGGCAATGCGGCCATCCCTGCGGTCGACTCGCGGCGTTATGCGTTCGCGCAGATGTCGGGCCGGCGCATCGTCGACATGGTGCGCGAAGACCTGCGCCTGTCGAAGCTGCTGGTGCGCGACGCCTTCGTCAACGCCGTGCGCACCAACGCCGCCATCGGCGGCTCGACCAACGCGGTGTTGCACCTGATGGCCATCGCCGGCCGCGTGCATGCCGACGCCGGTGCCAGCCTGAACCTCGATGACTGGGACGCATTGGGGCGCGACGTGCCCACGCTGGTCGACCTGATGCCTTCGGGCCGCTTCCTGATGGAAGACTTCTTCTACGCCGGCGGGCTGCCCACCGTGCTGCGCGCACTCGGCGACGCCGGCTTGTTGAACAAAGACGTGCTCACCGCCAACGGCAGCACGTTGTGGAACAACGTGAAGAACGCGCCCAACCACAACACCGAGGTGATCCGCCCGCTGGAAAAGCCGCTGGTCGAGAGCGGCGGCATTGCCGTGCTGCGCGGCAACCTGGCACCGCTGGGCTGCGTGCTCAAGCCCTCGGCCGCCACGCCAGCGCTGATGCAGCACCGCGGCCGCGCGGTGGTGTTCGAGAACATCGAGCACTACAAAGAGCGCATCGTCGACGAGACGCTCGATGTCGATGCCAACTCGGTGCTGGTGCTGAAGAACTGCGGCCCCAAGGGCTACCCCGGCATGGCCGAGGTCGGCAACATGGGCCTGCCCCCCAAGGTGCTGCGCCAGGGCGTGACCGACATGGTCCGCATCTCCGACGCGCGCATGAGCGGCACCGCCTACGGCACCGTGCTGCTGCACGTGGCGCCCGAAGCTGCGGCCGGCGGCCCGCTGGCGCTGGTGCAAGACGGCGACTGGATCGAAGTCGACGTGGCCGCCCGCCGCCTGCACCTCGACGTGCCCGATGCCGAACTCGCCGCGCGCCGCGCGAAGTGGAAGCCCGAACCGGTGGCCATGCGCACCGGCTACCAAGGTTTGTACGTGGAGCGGGTGATGCAGGCCGACCAGGGCGCCGACCTCGACTTCCTCGTCGGCTGCCGCGGGCACGCGGTGCCGCGCGAGTCGCATTGAACCCTGCTTGCACCTACGGAATCCCCGCTTGATCAGAGCGGGCCTTGGCCCTGTGCGCATGCGAAAGCATGTCGCACAGGGTCTTATTTGATCTTGAGTGGCCAGGCACGCCGCAGCCATCAGCCGTCCGCGCTGCGCCTGTATTCCGATCGCCCTGAGCTTGTCGAAGGGAGGGGGCACCGTGCGCCACGCTGGCCTCGACAGGTCCTGTCCTGAGCTCAGTCGAAAGGTCAGCCCGAGCGGAGATTGCGCGTGGTGACCGCTGCTGAGGTAGATCCGCTTTGCAGCGGTTGCCGTCTGTCGCCGCCGCGGGTTGAACTCACGCTGACCGTCACCAAGCGGTCGCTGGCCGCGTCGACCGCGGGACGCATGAGGGTCAGCAATACGATGTTCAGCGGCCGTAGACACCGCTCGTGGCAGTTGGCGCCGCGCCGCTGACTGCTTGTCGCTGGCCCAGCGCGTGCTTCGCGGGCCTTCCCCACCGTGGTGGACGACCACGCCAAGGCCCTGTTCGCCCATGCCCGCTTCGTGCTGCGCGATCCCGTGACGGCACAGGACATCGTGCAGGACACCCTGCGCCCTGACGCGGCTACGAACGAAGCCGCCACAGGAGTCGACGAGTTGCCGAGTGGCGTCCAGATCGGCGCGTCAACGCCATCGAAACGCACGGGAAGCCGACCATGGTGGCCGCCGCTTCCGATGCCAGTCCAGAGTCACTCAGCCGGCTGTCCCCTTGGAACGCCAATCGGAGTAGTTCAGGAAGCTGCACGCTCTCTCAAAGGACTGGGGTTCTCGACCCTTGGTGCTTTGCATGAGACGCCCCCCGTACGGGCCGGTCCCGGCAGTCTGGAGCATGAGTTGATGAACATGCTCGATGTCCCGCGGTCGAGACGACACGAATCCTACAGGCGCCAGCAGTCCATGGTTGTTCGGCAGCGAGAGGTGAAACAGCGCCACCGCAAAGCCCGCCGGATACAGGAACATCTCCAACCGGCCCCCATATGTTGGATCACCGCTGGCCGCCGGGCGGTACGCGTGATGCTTCGCCGACGACAGACCAGCGAGCCTGCGATTCATCGTCTGCTCGTCGCCGAGTTTGGTGGGCCAGAAGAGATGCAAGTCATGTCAGCACCAGGTCATCGCGCCCGTCGCCGTTGACGTCCACGAACATCGCTCCGGTGATGCCGCTGCCGTTCCAGGCCACACCGGGCAGGGTGCGGTTGATCGTTCGGCCATCACCCAGCTGAATCAACAACCGGCCCGTGAAGGTGGTCCACGACTTCTTGTCTTCGGTCGACAAGCCTGGGGTGGTGCAGTCCTGAGTACCGAAGGCGCACACCTTCTTGGTCTCGGCCGAGATGTAGCTGCGCAGCCCTCGGCCTTCCAAGTCCCCGTGGTAGAGGCGCTCGATGTAGGTCCCCACGAAATAGGGCATGACGAAGCTTGCCGACTGTCGATAGCTCGGCTGGCCGGCGTCACCCCATTGGAAGGTGGTCTTGGGCAGGCATTCGCTGGCACTGGTCACCGGGTTGATTGCGCAGGCCTGAATCCAGTCGACCAGGCTGCGCCCGCTGTTGACGCTGGTTGCGTAGTGCAAGGTGTAGTCGCGAACGAGCGAGCCGCCGCTGCCGTCGGCCGCTGTGGCCGTAAAGGTCTGAACGTGGGCAAGGCGGGTGCGAAGGTCGTTGCGCGACCCGCCCATGTACATGGTTTGCGCGTCGGGACGGGTCTCGTAGACGAATCGGACTGCGAGGTCGGCTGCCTGTGCGGCCGTGCTGTTGCCGCCGTAGCGAACTTGCTTGGGGGTGTACTCGCCGGTGGTTCCGTCCTGGTTGTAGTCGACGGTCAGGTAGTTGCCGACGCGATCTTCCATGCGGGAGAGTGCCCACACCAGCGCCTGGCCATCGCTGCGCCCTTGGGCGGAGATGTAGCTGGTGCTGTTCCCCCCGCGTCAGAATAGTTGTCGCCTCCATAGATCAACCCCGGGGGCGGCGATGAAGGACGGACTTGGCTCGATACGGACAGACATTCAAAGACAGAACGGTGGCGCGGTTGCTGCCGCCGGAG
>Ga0307515_10008041_pt1 | contig 20665 bp, 15 predicted proteins | sample 17_EM_MG_FD_194513 | JGI IMG/M metagenome (GOLD analysis project Ga0307515, IMG submission 194513) | Populus trichocarpa ectomycorrhiza microbial communities from riparian zone in the Pacific Northwest, United States - 17_EM | ecosystem: Host-associated > Plants > Roots > Unclassified | place...
TAAGAAGATTTAACTACCTAATACCTAGACTAAGAACGAGGTCCTTCTAGAAGACGATAAAGAAGTATTTAAACCGTTAATTTAAGAGGAAGACGACAACGTTAATGAGCTAGTTTAAGCCTTTAATAAGTTAGCAGATTTTGAGCTTGTAAGAGCTCTTAAAGATATGTACTATATACTACCTCTAACAGAAGAAGATAAAGAATCTCTATATACCTTTTACGTTAAGTATCCTATAAAGTTAGATATATAAGGTACTGATTAAAACGTCACTTATTAAGTAGGAGATACGTTTAATACTTAGGGGGTGTCTAATAACTTAGTTAAAGACTCGTTTAAGGAAGCTAGCGATAATAGGTTTAAAGACTTTATTACTAAAAGGATTACGTTAGCCTATCACGGCGCCTTCTTAGTAGGAAGGAAGTTTAACCTTAATAGTTAACTTAATAACAGTAAGCTAAAATTAGGTAAAATACGCGATGTTAGATTATATAGGAAGAATTTACCTCCGCTACCCTAGTTAATCCAGGACCTTAATACGTATCCTTTTTAAGATTAGTTCTAAGAGGCTTAACAAGCCTATCTGCAATCTTATTATTAAATAAGGTTGTTTTAAGAAATAGATAAGAAGCACGTAAAGGGATAGCAGGTCCTTAGCTTAATATAGGTGTTCGTCTATAAGACGGACAAGTATAGATTTCTCCAGAAATATAAGGTACGCTTAGTAGTTTATAGAAATTAATAGGCCCTAGGAGACCTACCTATAAGAGCTACTATATTAGCTAGTACGACCTTTTAAACCCTTATAGCGATTACTATAAATTTAACCTAGAGATAATACAGATAGATATAGTTAATGCGTTTGTTTATTACGATCTTAATAAAGTTATCTATATAAAGCTACCGCCAGGGTTTAATAAAGGAAAGATAGACAAAGTACTACGCTTAAGAAAAGCCCTATACGGACTATAACGATCACCACTATTATAGTAGAAGAATCTTACGAGCTTATTAAACAAATTGGGTTTTAAAGAAGTACCCTAGGAGCCGTATGTTATGCTAAAAGGTAAAATAGTTATCTTCTTCTATGTTAATAATATTGTCTTCTACTACTAAAAGATAGATAAGAAGAAAGCTTAAGAAGTAATTAAGGAGCTGAGCAAGGAATACTAGATAAGTACCCTTAGCGAGCTAAAATGGTTCCTAGGAATCTACGTACTATATAATTATAGTTAGAGGCTCCTATAGCTATTCTAGGAAGCCTATATTAAGAAGATAGCTAACTAGTATAAGATAGATCTTAGAGGGCGTCTTTTAGATACTCTTATAGCAGAATCGGAACTCCTTCCTACTAATTACCGTATAATCCGTCCGACGCGTCTATCCCCCAATATAGACCTATTAGTCCGTCCTATATCCCTACTAGCTTCTACGATGCTATATTAGAGAAAACTGGGTTTAGTACTCTATATAGCCACTATAACGCGTCTAGATATTGCCTTTGCAGTATTACGGCTAGTAAGGTTTAATTAGGACCTAAGCTAAAAGCACTATCGAGCGGCAGATAGAGTTATCCAGTACCTATATAGCATAAAAAGCAGAGTAATCTACTATAGAGGAGATAAGGAAGGAATAAACGGTAGAGGGAAAGACAAAGGAATACGCGACTAAGGATAAGATGACGGAGACGGTAGAAGTAAAGCGCAATTATTTATTTATGCTAGTGACGCATTATTCGCGGACAACTCTGTCAATAGAAAAAGCTTATAAGGATACATTATAAAGCTATTTAGGGGGCTAATCGCCTAAAGAGTAAATAAGTAGAGTACTGTTACGACGTTAAGTATAAAAGCTAAGTTATTAGCCCTATTACAGATAGTAAAGAAAGCTATCTTTATTAGCAGGCTGTTTAAAGTAATAACGTTATACCTAAATAAGCCCTTAATTATTAACTGTAATAATATCTAAACACTCTAACTAATTATAGAAGATACGGCAAAGCTAATTATAAAGCTCCGACACGTCAACATCTATTAATACTAGTTGCATTAAGAATACGCAATAAGATGAGTGCTATTATAATAGAAAGTAATAAAGGAGATGATTGCCGATAGACTTATAAAGGCCCTGCCTAAGTAGAGGTTTAAGAGCTTCGTTAATATGATCGGAATAGTGGATATTAAGAAGTGGCTAAATAAGGAGAAGCAACTGGAGGACCTAAGGGAGAAGGTTAGGGCGAGAAGGAAGGATTTAGATAAGATTACGGTTTAATTAACGCATGGACGGACACGAGAAGGTGGCTAGCTTCGTCCTCGACCAGGTCGAAGCTAAGGGGGTATATTAGATAATCTGTATTCTTGGTGGCGTAGGACGTGCACGGGCCACGTGTACGGGTCATGTGTATTGTAAATATCTTCGTCTAAGCCCAGGGGCCCTACATTAAGAAACGATCAAGATTATCAATCAATTAACCCATTTTATTAATAAATAGCTCTATATAAACTATCTGACAGTAGTAGTAGTAGTAGTTTTAGTATTCCTGTCCGTGCCTCGCTTATAAGCTAGGACCACCCCTAAGAAGAATTTTCTGTTAGGGGAAAGGGGGTAAAACGACAATTAAATCCGCCTATAGCTCGCTAAGCAGGAGGAATTGGGTCTTAAAAGTTGGAAAATTGATTGTTTTTAGTAGTAAGATGGGTATGCGTAAGTTTTAAAGTGCGGCGCTACCTTTTAGTAAGGTTGCATGTGTGGTGAAAGGTTAATATCTCTAAGTTATTTACTAGAGGTATAATATCCGTCTAATTAATTTAGTTAATATTGTTACTTATTATACCTAAAGCAATTTCTTCTTTATACGCCCAACGTCGTGCTCGCACTATTACTACAATATTATCTTTTAGTAAGATTATACTATTTCCATATTCTCGCTGCTTAAAAGAGGGGTTAGTTTATATTGCGTTAGCAAACCTATCTTTATAATAACCGTCCTCTTACTTAAAGTACACTAAAGCGAATATTTATTCGTCCTATAACGTTCGCTCTACCTCTAATACTAAATATATATAACCTATAACTCTTAATAGTTATCTAGTTCCTTAATTAATTTATCTTAGGGTCTTATATTTAATCTACTACTATACAGCTAGATAGTAAACTGTTTTAAGCCCTTACTAAGTTAAAACATTCTTGGGATGCAGAATAAAAGGCCCTAAATACTTATATTGCGGCGTCTACCCGTTTACTCTATCTTAAGAAGGTTTATAAGAAGGTATATTTTAAGAAGTAGAAACTTATAAAATAAGGTCTATAGGAACTTAGTAATAAAAGAATAGATTCTCTTCTAATAGAGAGGGAAACAGATCTAAGTAGTTTGGCAACTACTCCTCTTAGGTTCCCCTTAGGTAACTTATTCTTTAGTAATCCTTTTTTATTAATACTACCTAACCTAATCTCTTCTAATACTCCTATACCTGGCCGTCGAAATCGGACTCTGCACCTGTACGTGGTGACGGCTACGAACCTGGTCTTTGAAGTTCAGATCCAGAGCCAACGCAGAGACGTCGCACAGCGTGCGGACAGGACCTGGTGGTGGTTGTGGGCGTTGAGGGCGGTGGTGAAAAATTTTCGGATGGTGAGATCTTGAAAACCACTACTGTTGGCCCTCTACAATACGACGACTACTACACTATTCTCCTATCCAGGGCACCTGTACGATCCAACATGGATGCGCAGTTTTTAATAATATCCCTAAAAACCCCGATGGAAAGCATTAATGACCTTATATTGACGAACGGATAAGCGCGAATGAATGAATGAACGAGTAAATATACGGCCCCTTCTAACCCCCAGGGCGATCGCCCGCGGGGCATGCGGTTACTCGCCGTACTACCGTAATACTACTAAAAGGCAGCTAGATAACCCCGTATAGTTTTCCTTGTCTCCTTTTAACGGAGTGGTGCCCTTAGAGAGGGCCTAGTGACTAGAGCCTAGGCACAAAAGATACCTAGATACATACACACACATCCCACTTTTGTCTTTTAGTATTAGAATGGTAGAATGGATAAATCCCCCTTACGCCTTTGATAGGCCTTAGGGGGGGGGAGGCAAGGCGTATATGGCAATAGTTAATAAGAGATAGTATATAGGGGGTGGTTAAGATACGGGACACAACTATATACGGCAATTAATCGGCAAGGCCTAGCTAGGACGTAGTAAACCCTAGCTCTGGATAAGCTAGAGAAGGAAGTAGTGGTTCCTAAGGAGTTTAAAACATCTAAGGAGGAGGACGTAGCTATAGGCCCGTTGGGCCGCTGCTACGTGCAGGCATAGTAATTCGGGGTTTTTTATCCTACTAAGGATATATCAGGGGTTTTCTTCCTGTAAATTTATAAGTTTCCCCTGTATACGGAGTAGTCTGCGTAGGCCGCATAGGATCCGTATTAGACGTTAAGCAATGAATGAATAATATTATCTAAATTAACTTTAATTAGATCTTTAATATTAACGAGGCAGAGCCTTTATTAAGCCGTCTGCTATTATACCCTCCTAGCTTCCTACTATAATAGGTTTAATCTCTTACTATATTCTTAGCGTTTAAAACCACTTATTTAAAATCCGTATATATAGTAATCCATAGTAAGGCTCTTATACACTTTATTTTATTAAAAATTACTAGCTTAATTTTAGCCTAAATATATCTAATTTTCTTCTTCTTATAGACGCTGCCGTTTATATTTCTAAGAGACTTTAAATCTATCTATTAAGTATAAGTTTTTATAAAGTTTATAAACTGGTAGAAGTCTTAATAGTCTAGCTATATACTATTTTAGAATTATTCTATATTATCGTATTATATAATATATAGACCTTAGGCCTAACCCTTTAGGAAGGTCTACAGCAATAGCTATATAGTAATTTATTCTTTATTAAGTTAATTAAGCGCGATCTAGTTTAGCGATTGGTTTTCAATCTTGCTAATAATCTACCATATACGTTCTTTAGTATTAAACAGGTTTTTGTTCATTTTTAGCATATGCTGGCACAAAACCTTCTTAATAGGAAGACGGCCAACAGGCGCTTCAGAGTTGAGTTTCCAGGCTATCAAATTGACGAGCTGAAATACCGCAAGGAGGCTATCCATATGGAATACGACGCAGCCGGCGCATCCCCCGGACATTGTGCAAAGTCTGGTTTCCCTTGCATGTCGAGACATAATGCATATGAGCTCATCCATTGGAGCATGTAACATCGGATAGTCACTCGTTTATCAAACGACGAAGAGAATGCAGCCAGTAAATCTTACGCTGGGTTATTTTCTAGATGATGTTTAAGGTCTCTAACTTGTCTTCAATACCATTGACGGCTTCGCCATGCATGATGCCGTGCACATATGCCTCACCAATAAGTTGGTGACTGCTGAAAATCTTGTTGAAATTAAGCGGGACGGAGCGTCGTACAGCCCTCGGAAGTGTGCTGCGGAGAATATACGGAACGCTCGTGCCTGGTATGATGAAAATCAGGTCGCCGACTTTGGTTCGCTCTGGTCCCGTTCCCAGGAAGTTCTTCTTCGTTCTGAATAACCGCCTTGACGTGTCTTTGTTTCGAATAATGTTTCCAAATGTCTCGGCGCTGCTGAGAAAATTGCAATACCAGCTTGCCCAATCTGAATGGCCATCATACAGCTTCTGGAAAAATTCTTGTTCCTTAGAACTAAACGGAGTCCCTAATGACTCAAGGCTGTACCCTATACCCCTCAGGACCACTAAATAATCCTGGCGCGAGTGATTGGCCGGCATGGTGGCCTTAGTAAACTTCTTCGACAACTCAGGACTGTAGCGGGATAACTCAACTATAGAAATAAATTTGAGCCATCCAGTAAACTCTTTACTCAGATTTCTGGCAGGATGAGATCCAAGGGCCTCGTCGCCGATGAAGGTCCTCCACAAAGCATCTAGTTTTGCAGGCACGCTACCATTAATGTTATTCAGTAGACTGGCCCATCGAATCAATCCAGAGGCGGCATTTCCAACCCTGTTCAGGCCCGGTTGTGCAGTTTCCATGACGATGTCCCATTTGATTCCTTTCAAGACAAGACAGTCATTGGGCGAAATGTGGGTCGACTGGCCTCGCAAGCTATTTCCTGCAGCATTGTATCTTGTTCCAATGTCTCCGCTGGTGGACGTTTCGGTGGAAGGTGAGGTATGCATGCCAAGTGGCTGGAAGTACATTGGTGTACTGAGGTCCGGTATCCAGGAAGGAAGTCCGCCAACTCTCGAGTTTTTAACGTCCCCAGTCAAAGACAGGATAGATGGGCCGTGAGCTTCCATCAAGCATTTACCGACCGTAACGAACAGCTGTTTTGGCGAGTTTACGTAATTAGGATGCACTATTTCCTTGCCCTTTGAAGTCGTATGTTGCATCGGTAAAGAGAATGATAGTACGGCGAATACATGGTCTCTTGGATCCGTAGCAGAAGAATTCCGGCCGACGGAAAGGGCGGACATGGAAGGAAGCCGTCCTTCTCGTCTAAATGCTCGTCTCTTGCGCTCTAATGTGACTGCTGGAATCTCATCTTCTTTATTGATTCTGGTCAATAAGGTCTCTCCGCGATTTATGGCAAGACTGAACCCAAAGCTATTTGTCCACGGTAGACCGCCCTTCTTTAACGTATTACGGATCGTTTCCACCACGCATGACATGAGCATGAAAATATCCCAAGGGAGAACAAACTGCCCACAAACAACGGTGACCTCATCTGCCATCAATACCTCTTGGATAATCCAGGCTCTTTCAAACCACCTTCTTCTGTAAAAGGGTACCCCATTCAACCAATCTTCAATCTTGTCTTGTTCAAACGTGCGGAGCCAATCAGTAGCCACATTTCTCAAGGTATGTGGGAGAGCTGGTGACAGATATCCGTCCGGATCATGCAGCAATACATTCATGGTGTCATCCTCGAGCTTCCTATTTTTGGTAGCTAGCTCCAGCAGCCAAACAGCTCGTAGAAGCTCACTCGCCGCCGCATCTTGGACGTTCTGGCGTTCTTTACCGAGCCAAATCACAACTGATTGGGCACGTTTGTAGATGTGGCCCATTATCCCAACCTGCATTGCTTTCTCGGCATCATCGCTCTGATTAATGCATATAGCATCAATCCAGATGTACCCGTTGCTCAATACCCTGTTACGGAGACAGGTATTTGTCCGGCTGTGTGGTCTTTCCGGCTGGACACGTTCATTCAGAAACTGTATGACCTGAGCGGAAAGGCCACGCTGCCGCATGCGTGCGCAATCTACAGGCTTACGCCCTTTAAAGTCAAGTGCATTGATGTCGCTACCAGCCACAACAAGAACTTTTACAGATTCGATGTCACCCCTTCCAGCAGCGTAATGAAGAGCCGTCTCACCGAATGCATCGCGACTTGTCACGTCTGCCCCCTGGCTCAATAAGCTATACACACGGCCAAAGTTGCCTTGTTCAGCGGCCCGAATGAGAGGAGTTTTGTTGTATGGCTTGTCGCGTTCTTCAGTAATATCGGGTTGGCGAAGTCGTCGTAGAGCATCGTAGAGGTTCTGTTTCACTAGAATACGACGACCGTTGCAGCAGATTGCTGTGTTTCTCTGGTAGTGTGACTCGAGCTGCAAATACTTATGTTCAGCCCACATTACGCAAAATTCGGTCAGTCAAACACTATTGACATTGGAAAGATATAGACAGGTTCTCAAAAGTATCTCAAATTATTTCCGACCAGATTGATGGCATAGTTTAATTTTCTTCTGTTAGGGAGGCATATACTGGCCCTCACAGCTCCTTGCTCGTATATGAAAGAAAAATTCAACAAAAAAAATAAAGGGGCTCAAGTAATAAAATAATTGATCCCTCTTATCTGTTAGAAGTGAACGACGAAGAAATCATACTTACTTGAGATTCCAATGTCGGGAAAGGATTGCCCCAAGTGTATGACAAAGCGTCATATACCGGCCCATCTGCTAAATCTACTACGGTTAGGGAGCAGTGAACCATGTCTTGTACGCCACAACTTGGTTCGATCTTAAGAAGTCTGATTGACGTTGGCGTTGGTAACGGAGAATACTCAAACGCATCTCGATGACTGAGTAAATACTCGGCTTCGCTCCTTCGAGCCTCAATCTCTCGAGCGTCTTGTATTTCATTCCTCTGCCTTTCGGCCTCGTCAAACACCATCCCTCTTGTGACGACATTGCAACGTCCCTCAGCGTCTGGCTGACCTTTCCAGGAGATGACTCCAAGCCAACGGTCCTGATGGGCCAGAGAGCCGTTGTGGTTCGTGATGCGTTCGTTGAGATCCACTTGGGCATCACGCAGCTTTCCAAACGCTTCTGGTAGGCGAGCATGCAGGACCGTTCCCTCGAGCCGAATATCTTCGGCACCTTTGTCGAAATCCGAGCCTAACCACGCAAACTCCCCATTCGCATTTCCTAGAATTTGATTCAGATGGAGCTTGGAAGGTTTCCATTGCCGATCCATTGTCATGCACTCCGCGTGAAGAGTGGGGCCTTCCAGGAAGATGTTTCGGCTAGAATCTCGGAACGCCATCCTGTTGACACGAATGTATGATTTCTGGGGGAAAGCATAATAGTCAAAGTTGAGGACCACGAGGTGCCTGAGTGACAAGCAGCATAGAATCTGTCGAGAAAGAACGAGAGCGCGGGAGATGTGAATAATATCTATGCGAGAAGATCGAGAGTCTGGTACAAATCGTCCGCTTCGCCACCCCAAAGGTCAAGTTCGGAGGTATCGCACGGGAGGCCAAGTGGAAGCTCAGCACGCCTGAACAAGGCTGAAGGAAAGGATGGGTCTCGGCGGTGCTGACCAGCAATTTCCGGCTCCGTCTTAGCCAAGCCTGCCGCCTGAACTTGGCCACCAGGCCACCCCCGCCCAGATCCTTTCATCACCGACCGCCGTACTGTCAGCACGAGCCGCTTTAGAAAGGAGAACCTTGGAATTAGATATCCCAAATGAGCCATTATACAAGAAACAACCAGCTTTACCGATGCCGTCTAGGATTGATTGCTTTCGGTGGCGGCAAACGGCCGTGGGTTGAGTTCCTCGGCCAAGCCCTGGCGGAGTCGCCTAATCACGTGACATTGGAGATGAATGCCACGAAAACAATATGGTATTAGAACAGTTATAGGCAAAAAGGCCATGTGTATATTTACATATCCACAATTCCCCCTGGAATACCAACGGCCAAGTTAAACCACCGCAGTCTGATTATAGTAGAAATCACAAGCATGCGGATGCTGAAGACAATACTTTGGCATCAGTGGCGCGGCCTGTACGCCCAAAGCCACGAGATACTCCCTGAAATTCAAGATCCTCTGCGTGAGCTCAGTCGTTCGCTTCTGGCCATTCGCATCTCTATTCCCTGACCACACAAGCTCCGCAAGCGCCGCAGCGCGCGGCCACATCTTGGTTGAGATGACGGTGTCGTCGCTTTGCTCGGACCAGAGTGGAGAAACTGCACCGATGACGTGCTTGGCTTCAGCGTCAGTAAGACCCTCAGTGAAGTCGTAGTCGTAGATGCGCTGCCAGGTCTTGTACGGTGCGCACCAGGAGCCGCCACCGCCGCCATAGTTGAAGGTAAGAATGGAGGTGTTGGGGTTCGCCATCACGTCGTACCGGGGGTCATTGGAGATCCAACCGCCGAAGCCGCAGTCAAGGTACATGAAGTCAGCGGAGGAGACAATGACGTCATAGCCGTCACGGGTGAGGTTCTTGATGTTACCGATGCCATTGTTCCAGCTTTGCAGGATGATGTCTTTGGGAACGTTGTGAGCACCCTCGGCGGAAATATAGACATCTTCCCACATGACAAGAGTGCGGTTTGCGGTGTTCTTCAAGGTAGGCACGGCATGATCAACCCAGTATTGGACCAGGTCATTGTAGGTCCTTGAAGAGTTTGCGGCGAACCAGTCAGTGATCAAGGTGCTGAAGTTATAACAACCCGGCTGGATCTCGTCGGCACCGACGTGGAAGAAGGAATCAGTGAAGAGGCCGGAGAGTTCCTTGTAAACCTTCCCGATAACCTCATAGGTCTTGTTGTTGAGAATGTCCAGTTGACCCGGGTTAGGCTCGACTGCGGTGTGCAACGGCCAGTTGTCATTTGACCACCACGAGTCAATGCAAGCCAGAATAGACTTGTCCACCTGCTTCCAGCCAGAAGACGCGTGACCTGGCATCTCGATCTCTGGAATAACTCTAACACCGCGAGCCTTGGCGTAGGCGATGATGCTTCGAATATCATCGTGGCTGTAAATTTCGCGTGCCGAATACGCGTCTTTAGTCATATCTGGGTAAGTGGTCATCTGAACCGGCCAAGACTGCGCATCTTCCAAGTGCCAGTGCAATACGTTCATTTTTGAAAGGGCCAGTCCGTCAATTTGCTCGAAGATCTTCTTCGGGCTAATGAAATTTCGCCCGCTGTCAATCATGACTCCACGATAAGGATAGAGGGGATAATCCTTGATAGATACGGGCTGCTCTACCATAAGGCCACCTTTACCGTCAGAGATGACAAGTTGCTGCACGGTCGTGAAAGCGTGGAGGGCGCCCCATACTGTTTTGGCGGTGATGTCGATAGATTGGGAGTTCTGGGTGATGTCCAGAGTGTACGACTCGTCAACTCCATGTTGCAGGTCGGCGTTGTAATCATCGATTTTGACGTTGACTTCAATAAGCAGGGAAGATCCCCGTTTCGCCGCCGCCGTCGCAGTAGGGAACGGTGCGAAGGACGAAATCGGAGCTTCAGTAGCTGCTGGTATCCATTTGAGAGTGGTGATGGCGTCGAAGGCGCGTTGCCATGCTGGATACGCGACGTTGTCCTGTTGAGCTTTGTAGACGAGCCCTCCTGAAACTTGTTTGGGGCCAGAAGTACCCCAGGTGATCGACTGTGGGGCCGGCAGGGGGTTGACGGCAACGGCTGCGCTCGGTGCGACAAACAAGCACGCGGCCGTAGCCAGGACGGATATCAAGGTATTTGGCATGTTGTTGATGTGTGCAAGTCGAGGAATGCAGCCGTGTTAATAAGTCGGGCCAGTGGTACAGTACAATTATAGATTGCCCCGTGGGCTAAAGAGGAGCTGACGGTTAAGCCACGCGCACGGTTGACTAGCCATTTCGCTAGTAAGATGAAGCGATCCTACACAGCGATCCAACCAGATCCTCCCCAGCCCTGCCCCACTGTAACCCTGACGGAAGTTATGCAAATTAAGACCACAGTTACGGTTGCAAATACGACCGAAGTGGCGCTCCGGAGCTACATCCGCTAATCGCTGCATTTGTATGTTGCTCCCTATTCACCTACTGCGGCAGTGTTGGAATTCGACGAATTCACGTGTATCTTGGCGTCCTACAGCGCACCTTTCGTGCCGGGGCTCGGATAGAAAAGCTGAATACATCGTTCAGCTCCTTTATATTCTCTCCCCCTGCGAACTTAATCCACGACCTCGATGCCCTCCATGTTTGAGGTAGATACTGCGTGCACCCGCAGGAAAGGCAAAGCCTTTAATTTTTTAAGCTTAATTATAAGAGTTAAACTTGAAATTCTCTAGTGCGTACAAAGCGAAATTGCCGTGTGTTGTGCGCGCACATAGGGGGGAACACTTGGAGCTGGTACAGGCTGTACAAACACGAGAATGCACTGCACTGGAACCCTAAATAGACTCTTGGCTTAGAATCGACGTGTATCGTGGCGGAATCTAGCCAAACGCCGCAGAAGACTAAGCCAAACACGGCATCAACTTGTGAGAAGCTATTATTTTTGCCATACACGCACGCTTCCATTTAATTATCAAAGAGGGTGACATTATAATCGAATGGGGGATATTGCTCCATTGCGTGTCATTTGAAGCAAATATTGAGATCAATACAATTGCTGCGACAGTGCATTGTCGGCAGATCGTGACAGCCTCACTAATTTAGTGCGTCTATATTAGGTATAGACCAGGGGTGTCTTGGCCATTTGACTTGGCTGTATATATAGAGGCCCAAGAGCCTACATTAATTCGATAGAGTTCCCATTCCTGACCTGTCCGTCCGACACGCATGCAGTCAGCCACCAGTAAGAAGTGACGAGAATGGCACATATCCTAATTTTTTGTTCCGCAGGTCTAGCAGAACTCCTTGCGACTAGTCTACTCCTTTTAAAGTCTTCGAACTTATACATCGAATGTGCAAGACATTTTTCTTTAGCTTCCTAACAACTACTACATTTATGATAGGATGAGACGATAAAATTAGTATAACTCATATTAAAAATGATCTGCCTGCCCTACACATCAGCTACTCTTTGGACTCCTTTACCATACCCGATGATCAGCCTCTGCCTATTTTTTTTTGGCGCTCTGCTCTAAAGCTTCAACTCTGCTTACAGGGTGCTATGGTATAATCCGTACCTTCCACGCTAGTAAGTGTTGGCCACGGAGGTAGCCCTACTACAGAGGTGCGACGGGTGCTGTTCGACGTCAGTTTCAACGTGTATCATCACTCTGTAGGGACCCCTGTAGGGGGTCAATTCTCTTATGTATATTAGGGCTCTTAGAGCCACCTTGAATAAGACAGATCACTCGTACAATTCTGTGTCTCTACCTACCAGCTAGCTTATGTCATTCGTGATACCTGCCTGGCTGAAAGTTTATTGCTTGTATATAGTTAATTTAGTAGTAGCGGTGGTTGATAGACCTTTCAGCGTTTTTAGAGTTAATTTCTAATGGCCAAGGCAATGCAAATAGTGTAAACAAGTCCTTTTAGGCAACCGCTAAGCCTATTTAAAAACGGTTTTCCGCGCCGACCTAAAGTCTCGGGCAACTTACTTCTTCGATCCTCTACACCACGCCAAGATCGCGATATACGCGCTGCCTTTACCGCGTCTGCCTCATAAACTGCCTCCGAGTCGCGCGAACGAGCTTATTGATTGATGGTGGAGGAGTTAGTGGGCAATATACTGCTGCTGGGGGAAGCCATAGCGGATTTTCTATATAACTTCAGATTCTATACTGTCTTGGCAAGCAATTAACAAGCAAGCAAGCGGAGGGCCTCCAAATCGGGCAATCAAGCAAGCAGAGGGGTGTTTTGCTTGCTTGCTTGCTTGCTTGCTTATCAGCAAGTCTGGGGAGGAGAGAGAGTAACAATAAATAAGGAGGCGGTGGTGAAGCGAGAAAGTCGGCTGCAAACAAACAAACATAAGCAAGGGAGCAGGTGTAGAGGCCGCACTAGGAATTCAATTATTTGATCCAGCAAAATCTTTAATATTGAAGCTTTTCTGGCTATGTAAGATGCATGCTAATATACCACAGGCTATCGTTAACAAAAGTAATTATGCAGGCAGCTTATCATAACGGCGAGTCAAGCGAATAGACCTATCGAGGTGGTAGTCTCTAAGAAAGGTCAGATTCCGCCGAAAACAATCTCGAGTTTTAGAGCCATACCTCACTACATACCACAGCACCGTATTTCCATCCTCAGATGTACGGGCGCATCTAATCCTGCAAATAATACACCACATAAAAAGATATAACGTGTCTCTCGCGATCGTAAAGAGCGGCGTCCCTGTCGGATGTCTATGCGTATTGGGCAGCAAGATAAAAAAAGCGTAGGCACCAGCAATTTCGCTCTGTGCGTAATAACTACTGAAGTTTAAGCTCCTGAGAGAAGCGAAGGTTGTAACGCTCATCTAAAGGAAATCGTCAGTAACATATTGGATTACGACAAGGTTGATGTTTACTCTTTGTAGGTTTCTTCGGCTTACCCCCTCCACCAGAACTCACCCTTGATACCTGGGTTGAAGAACGAATACGACTCTGCGAACTGGAAGGAATGTTCGACAAAGATTGAGTTTGCGGCCGGGACGCCTCGATCGGAAGTTCCCGAGGTTTCGATTGAGATGCCTTGATAGACACCGATTGAGATTCGTCAGGTTTGAGACGAAATTCCTGTGATTGGGTCTCGGTGATGGTTGACTTGGTGATGCGGCCCCTTGATCCTTCCACAGCCTGGGAATATTTTTCTCTGGCCTTCTTATATTCTAGTGCACCTTCGTCCTGATTTGTCGAACTACGCCTTTTAATACTGCTGGAGCCCGGAGTTGATTTAGCAATACTAGGTTCCGCATGTTGGCTGGTGCCAGAGGGTGGTCGACTAGATGAATGCCGATACGTTGTGACTCTATGAAACCCAGAGAGACCTCCGTAGATATAATCTGGAGAGCTCATGTTGTTCAATGGCACCGTTGTCTCTTTCTGCAAAGATAAATGCAACCGACTCACCGGATTACGGTCACAAGTCTCAAACTTTTGAGGCTCAGCGCCGTTTGGTACTGAAGGTGACCGCTGACTATGATAGGCTAAAGGCTGGCTCGAGCCAAAGCCTGAAGCCCTAAAAGTCGAGCCAGAGTGATGCATACTGGGTGCCATACGGGAAGCAGTATTGGCCTGGGACTTCGGACGATCGATATTGGCAAAGAATGGGTTATCTACGGAAGGCAAAGAACCGAACGTGTTCTGATCCCCTCTCAGCTCATAGGCAGGTTTAAGAGGCACCTTGCTGGGCGTCCTGGAGCCAATAGGTGGTTTCTGGACTCCACGGGTAGAGGCCAGATCAGGGACATGCGTAGGCGTACTCCCGATCTCGTACTCTTCTGGAATACTGACGGTCTCAAGATTGGATAGAGTAGATGATGACCGCTTGTGTTGAGGAGTCGATGCACGACCTAGACTTTGGTTGAACTGGGAAAAGCTCATCATCGGTCGAGACTTCAACAAGGGTTCTCGGATAGCCTCGTTCAAGGACGCCAAAGGCTGAATAGCCGATACACCGTATTCATCGAGCCGCTCATATACGCCAAGATCATTCTCTCTTAGGCCTGGATTGTCATCACTAGTTTCATTAAACTCCTTGACTTCTGGAGTCTGAGTGTGTTGATATTTATCGGTTCTAACTCGGGAAGGATCCGTTTGGTCCTGATATGTGATGCCCATGCTAGCAACAGAGTTGCTTTGTCTATCCACTTTCTTCCTCGGCTTCTTGAACGGATCGGCTTTGGCTATCGCTCGAGGACTCTGAACGTTTTGGCTACTCTCTGAACCCATTTGGCTAGATGCTTGTTGTTCAAAGTGTTGCATTGATTCCTGATTGAGATGAATCCGAAGATCATTCTTGAGTGACTGAAGCCTAGACTCAGCCTGCAAAGCTCGTTTCTCTAGGTCGGTGCATTTTTTCTCACTTGCGATCTGTTTCTGGAGCACGACCTCGTTATCAGAATTAATACGCTTGATCGTTGCCTCAGCTTCATCACTCAATGCTTGGGACTCGTTCAGGCGGCGCTGAATCTCCCCAAGATCACTTCTGTTCCTCTCTTGCTGGTGTTTGATCGCGTTTTCCGCATCCGTGCGAATTTTTTCTATCTCCGATTCTAAGCGTTTCTCTGCTGCCTCAGCCTTAGCAAACTGTCGCTGTAGATCCTCTTTCTCACAATTCGACCTATCTTGGATCTCTCGGATTTGAGCCTCCGCTCTCTTTCGTGAATGATCCAAAGATGATTCTAGTTCTCGTTTCGCATTCTCGGTTGCTATGATTTGGCCCTGAGCCTGGCGAAGTTCTTCTTTGCTACTGCTCTGCTTTTCTAGCAACTCGGAGTTAAAATACTCGCGCAGTTGTCTCATCTTCTCCTGGTACTCTATTGCATTGGCTTTCGCTTGAACTAAGGACTGTTCAAGGGTTTCAATTTTGCTTGTACTAGTCGCTTGCCCAGTGTTGAGTTTGTTGATCTCGTCACTCTTTATCTGCGATGCCTTTATTTCTGCAACGAGCCGATCCTTAATGGTCTCAATTTCCTTGGAGACATTCTCGGTTTCTCGCAAGGACTGTTGTACCTTTTTAAGCATTGTTTCATTTTCGCCCCTCTCTTGCTCAAGCCGATTGATTGTCGAGTCCTTGGTGCGGAGTTGTTCTTCAACGGCCTGCAAACTCTGTTTTAGCCTTACAAGCTCTCCAAATGTCACCTCTAACGACTTCTCCTTCTCCATTTTTGCCTGATTTGCTTGGTGTAGGGCGTTCTCAAATTCAGCCTGTTGCTCATGTCGAAGTCTGTTGGCGTCTTTGTTCAACTTGTTCCGAACCTCGTTAATGCGATTAGAAGCCTGGAACTCTAGGTCAGTAAACATGGAGCTAGGCATAGCAGTTAATTCCTTCACATTTTTTTCGGTCTCCTCCTTCTCAAAGATTGCTTTCTTAAGGTGGGTCGCACTCCCTTCAACATGCTCCTATTTAGCGGTTAGAACTGAATTGTCCATTAAGGAGGCTATGCCAACTTACCCTTAGCTCTGAAATCTCATCACGAAGGGCCTGCTCGGAGACGCTGGCGCTGCTCAGCTTATTCATAGAACTAATGAGTTCACCTTTCGCATTATCTAGCTCCCCTCTAAGGCTGGAGTTCTCCGCTTGGAGGTCGTTGAGGTGATACTGTTCCCGCTCACTCGGGGCTGGCATGCTCTTAAGATTAATGAGTTCCCCTTCTAAGAGAGCAATCTGGCTTTTCAAGCACAATTCGTTTTCTTTCGCGGTTTCGAGGTTTTCTTGGAGTTCGGAAACCTTCTGCTCCTGGGCCAAAGAGTGCTCGCTGAGAGTGGCATTAGACTCGCGGATAGAGGCTAACGACGTTTGCAACGTCTCATTCTGCAAAACTTCGTCCTTCAGAGCCTTGAGCTTGTCACCCAGCTCTCTCTCAAAAGATTCCTTGGGAAATTGGCATGACGTAACTTGGTCGGTGAGTTTCCTAAAATGCGAATTCATGCTGTACACATAGTTAGCTTCTCTAATCTGAAAATGCATTCATAGAACTCACGTCTGGAGCAGATACTGAAGCATGGCTTCCGCTTTCTCGATATCCCTCAGTGTAACACTTTCTCTAGATTGGAGAGACCGAACAACCTCGATGCACTCATCCACCGCTGTCTGCGATTTACTGTTATCTTGCGATCGCTTCATGATCGATTGGAGCTCTGATAACTTCTCAATTAGAATCTGGTTGTTTTCATCAAGTCGTTTCTTAATGGCTCCTTGGTCAGCTGAAGATGCTTGGAGATGCTTTTCAAGGTTTGAACGCAGACTACGTTCCTCAACAAGGAGGCCGACTTTCTCGCTCAGCTGCTGCTCAAGGTAATCCTTGCTTCGGTGCAGCTCTTTAGCCTGAGCGTATGTCTCAGAAAAAGCCTCTTTGGCATGATCCTGAACACGTCTGGACTGAAGAATGGCGGCACTGAACTCAGTTCTCATAGTCGCACGGTCTTGTTCATATTCGTCCCGCTGTTCAGAGAGCGTATTGCAGCATTCGTTATAGAAAGCTTTACTCTCCGCTCGGACCTTTTGCAAATCGTTACCAAGTCCGTTAACATACTTCTGAAGACCTGTCAACTTTTCTTTCTGGTATATCAGCTTCTTGGAAAGCTCCTCATTTTCCTTTTTAACTGACTGCAGTTTGCCTTGCATAAGTCGTTCCGATAAAATTAACTCGTTGATTTCGTTATCTTTTAATTTACTCTTTTCTACTTCTGCTCGAACGGCGCGGCCTTGTTCATGTTGTAGAGTCCAGCCAAGAACCTGTAGCACGTCCGGAACGGAAGGAAGAGAGGCCAGACCACCTTGAGTAGTAGCGGTTAGATGATTTGGTGGCATTAACTTGGGCTTCAGTGTCTTTTCCTTCTTCTTTGGTTTCACAACTTTCCCCGCAATGGTATGAGAAGAAGCTACATGTAGCACACTATCATCCAGGGTATTTGTTGGGCTACCTGCTCGATGCTGAAGACCACCGGATACCTTGCTCTTGACTTGCTGAATTTCATGCTGAGGGTGAGCTCGTGAATGAGCATTTTGAGAGGACTGTTCTGGAATAAACGCTGCGGCATGTCTAGGAGAGTGTTGGTTTTGGATATGCACGCCGAATGGGATCTCGGAGTCTAGTACATCTTGGCCATCGTTAACAGGCTGATCTATTTCAACAATAGCTAAGTCATCATCCAGCATGGAACCTGTTCGGGACTTTTTATTTTCGCAGTACACTAATTTTTCAGAGTGGATTTCGCCTTTCGATGGCTGAGAAAATGTCGGAATACTGTACCCCTTGACAGGCATAAGAGACTTTTCGGGATCTAACGGATATGAAGTGGATTTCAAATGCATGTCATGCTGGGTTATCTGGGCCATCTGAGGGATGAGCACGTTGGATTTCGAAGTTTGAAAGACATCTATGATATCCTCGCTAGTTCCAGCAGGAGATTTTCGACTCTGGACAGGATCCCGCAGTCCCTCAAGAGGAAGAGGGAGTCCAGATGGCGTATCTTGCGTTGCCTGTGTCAGTGTACGCTTCGTTTTATTAATCGGCTTCCTCGGTTTGCGCCTGGAGGTATCCGTTCTTGGGATAGTGGCATATGATTGCACGCTTGCCTCCCTCTGCGAGAGTCCCGTAGTAACTGTCGGACTTTCTCCACCAGTCGAATACTCATTCGTGGCCACTTCATTATCCACCAGGAGTTTCTGTGATGGCTTGTGAGAGAGAGTATTGTTTGGTGATGCATTGTCGTAACCCTCGAGTACGATCGATTGATCGGCTATCCGAGAAGGGGCGTTGCCACCCTGGAGGGATCTGGTAGATATGATTAACAAATGTATGGATGGGTTTGAGGGGGGGGGGGGTATTGAGGGCGAGAAAGAAGGTGGGACTATTATGTGTGCGATACAAAAAATAACTTACTCTTCATTTCTATGATCAATAATAGCGTCAACTTTTGATCTAGCGTGTTCAAGCGAGGAGGCCGGCCGGCCTTCCTTTTGTCCTCTCGGCTTGTCCGACCCGCCCGAGTCAGACCGCTGACCAGCAGGAAGAGGAACAAGCGTGGTAGTACATGCTTGGAAGGAAGCAGCATCGATACGCTGGTCTTTTCCACCTATATCAATAATCTTTGTCAGTAAGACTAGGATACTACGCGAGGCTTAGTCACAGATACCAGTGACTGGTGGGACTCACTTGGCCTACGGTCCCCTTGGGAAGCTGAATGTGGATCACTGGGACCCCCGCTGATATCTGTTCTAGGCCTTTTGGGTATTGTAAACTTGAACGTTATGACAGGGTCGTCTTCTGCCGAAGCAGGTCTCTTCAGCAAGCTTAGCGATTTCGAAAATGAGGCGCTAGTCAAAGAAGTTGCCTGAGACGAGTTAATGCTCAAATCCCGAATGGTTGCTACCGAAGTAGGGCTGAGCGGTGTCTCGCCTCGCCCATTGTGATTGAAATGGTGAATGAAAGGATCATCAAACTGTGTCTCCGGGATCACTGCATCGCTGTCTAAAAGAATGACATGGTCTTGTAATGCCTCATCGTCTACACCCTCAGAAAGGGCTTCATGTTCCAGGTGAGATAACGGCATTATGGCCAACGGTATTGAAAGCAGCTTTGTCAACGGGCAACGAGCGGGAGTGAAGGCCGTGAGACAGACGTTGGATGATGCCACGGCGTCAATACATCCAGCACGGAACGTGAGTGCAAAGTTGGTTAAACATCAGACTATGCAGAACAGAGGAGCGGAGAAATGAGGAGGTTGAGGAGTGGTAAGGAGAAAGGTTTGTTTGCTTCAGATGAAGGGCAAAATTCCAGCGGTGCGGGTTCTCGAAGGGATCTTGACAACGTCATTTCCGACCTCATAAGACCTCCAAGAATATCGCATATCTAATAAGTTATGACTACGAAAGCGGGAAATACAACGAAAAGGCTTATTGAACCCTTGTCCTCCCATATTGACAGGCCAAGGAGATATCATGAAATCACGTGACATATTTTCTGAGAGGATGAAAAGTTGAAATGGCGATAGGATATGAATCGTGGAGCGGTTGCTTGTCAAAGATACCAGCCCAAATATAGCATAGCTTCATGCTTACGGTAGGCGTGATCTTCTAGTTGTCCCTCAGTCAGCAGGCATGGCCACATCTCAGCAGCTCGAAAATGGACTATCTAAACCGGGAGAGACCACCACGAGCATTTCCAGAGTATCAGCTAAGCATGAAACTTAACGACAGCCTTGAGATGACTCCAACATCGCGGTGCCACTGCATCGTTGCCCTACATCCGCAGGCTAATATCTGCGCATGCTTCATGCACTTCGGCCTCGCCTCCAACCCATCGTTGTTGCTCCATCGTCTTCGTCTATCTGGCAGTCGTCATTTTCTACCAATTTAAACATCCCTCTCTCGTCGGCGTACGGCTCCAAGCGGACATGTTGTTTGACTGGGCAGTTTCGAGCGGCAAGACGGCTTTTTATACCTGGAGGTCGACAAAACAACGCGATTGTGGCAGGAGGATCTACAAGGGGGTACCACGAACGGGTCGAACGCCCCCCCTGTCAGTGTCGGTGCGCAATACGGAGTATCTGCAGTTGAAAATTCTCTCACACCACCACAAAAGAGATTTCTACCTTATTTGTATGCAAAACTCTTCATCTTATCCTTGTATACTCGTTCTAAGCGTAATGCCTGCTCTTGTTCGCGCCAACCGTGGCCACCACCCTCCGCGACGTCAAAATGTCGACCCAAATCGAATACCAAATACACATCTTACCTACCGCGAACGCTGCCATATCTTTTC